>VFQP010002851.1_pt1 | contig 18601 bp, 28 predicted proteins | sample 3512351 | NCBI WGS metagenome assembly VFQP01 (sample SAMN10412372, study PRJNA504923) | tailings metagenome | isolation source: Relicate 1 Philex TSF1 revegetated site | place: Philippines: Tuba, Benguet | collected 2017-08-29
TGTGTGTGTGTGTGTGTGTGTGTGTGTGTGTGTGTGTGTGTGTGTGTGTGTGTTGGGAGAACACTGTGGAGGAGCTGCGTACCATACAGCCAGGCACAACACCATACCTTGAGGAGGTAGCGGTGCTTGTCACGAAATTCACGGTTGAGGGTCACCAGCTGCTCCTCCACCATACGCATTGTGTGTTTTCGTGCACGCTGTGTAGGAGCACCCAAATGTGTGTGCGGGGTAGGTTGGGGGGTGCATATGTGACAGTCATTGTGACGGACATTCAGAGGTGCATGGAGACATTCATCATTGCTTACCATTTTATACACAGATCTTTATACACACTTTATACACACACAAATGTGCAAAAAACACGCGCGCACCTGCACAGGGTCCATCTTTGTACGCTGCAGCTGGCAATACACAAGCACCATGTTGAGCAGCGATTGCACTGCCCCATCCAGCAGCCGCCATGTGCGATCCCTCAATAGGAAACAGGTGGATTGCAGGGAGTGTAGATAGGCGCGGTGTGCTGCAATCACTGCCTCAAATGATGATGCACCTGACAATGCCTGGCGAGATGCATTTAAGATATGTGGTGGTGTATATGTTGTTGCTGATATATTGTGGTGTGTATGCTGTTGTTGATATGGTTGTCGTTGATATGGGTGTGGCACATATGTTGTGGTACATATGGTGCACACCCTATATGTATTCCCTCTCATTTAAACAAGTACAGCACTTTCTTATTTTTCCATAAAACACAACAACAACACTATCTCCTGACTGGCATACCTCGAGTAGTTGTGTCCATGCCACATGCAACATGCGCTCTGATACAAAGGAATGCAGTGTCACAACAAAATGTGTCATTTCTATGGTCAACCCATCCACCAGGGTCGCATGCTGCTGTTTCTGTGCAGCTGCTGCTTTTCGAGGCGGTGGTGGTGATTTGCTGGTGGGTGGTGATTTGCTGGTGGGTGTTTGTTTTGGTGTGGTATCATGTGCTCGCCATCGTTGTCGGCGTAAATCATCCAGCGCATGTCGTGCCCATAATACCTATGTGTGTTGTGGGTGTTGTGTTGTGGGTTGGTATGCATGGTGTCACTGGTGGGTATGCATGGTGTCACTGCAACATGTGTTGTATGCCATGTGTTGTATGCATGCATGTAACAACCACCCATCATTGTGTGTTGTATGCATGTAACAACCACCCATCATTGTATACATGTACTATGCATGTACTACCCACCCACCACCAACCAGACAGTACCTGCATGAGAAACACAGTGACAGCATTGTACTGCTGCAGCACATTGTCATCCAACAACATACCCAACGGCCAAGTCACATGAAACCCCAATCGGAGCTGTGCAAGCTCTGCAACACTACCACCACCACCACCATGTAATCGAATCTTGGGGTCAAAGGTGGCTAATGGCCCGGGGGGGGATGTTGCTGTGGGTACACGTTCCACTGTGTGTGTGGGGGGGGGGGGGGGGTGAATGAGTGAGGAATAAGTCATACAGACACACATGCACTACAACAAACATGCACACACTACCACAGACAGCCTCATACACGCACTACCACATATACTCTCACACAGACACATGCTTCACCTGACAAGTGGTCGAGTGTTGGGAGGTCCCCTCCAGGCCCCACATCAGTGCATGCAGGCAGGGACCGCCTCAACATGCACTCCAGGTTAGTTTGAGATATGGAGTGGAGACGTTCACCCTGTGTAGTGATTGTGTAGTGGGATTGTGTAGTAGAATGGTGCAGTGGAAGTAGTGGGGGATGGTGTGGTGATATGCTGGTGATACGTGGTGATGTGCTGGGATTGTACATACACTGCAGTGCACTGCATGCATGCATGAGAACATACAACAACACAAACAACAACACATGCAACAGCTACTCCACAACCACCATTATTCACCACCACCATCACCAACACAACACACCAACACCCATGCTCACCCACACTCACACACACACATACGCGTTCCAGTCGTGCAAAGAGCTCCTGTGTAAACCCATGTAGCACAGGTACCCCCATGAGGAATGCATTACGCAGCAACCGAAGCTCCCTCAGCAAACCCCAATCACCTACGAGTTTGTTGTACAGCTGCTGGCCGATGCGATCAACCTGTGTGTTGGGTGTGGGGATGTGTGGTGAAGTGGTGTGTGGATACACAAGTGTGTTGGGTGTGGGGATGTGTGTATCAACTCATAACCTCTGGAGGATATATACAAAAAACAGGGATAAAAAACAGGGATGTATGTACAAATAACAACAACCATACCCAAAACAATAATGGTTGGGACACACAGTTGGCCAAAAACTGTCCATGTGCAGGCAATGTTGCACTTGCCAACTGCATGATATGTTGCAATTCCGCATCACCACTGACATGCGTCCCTTGTTGGTGTGGGTTGTGTCCCACCGCCTGTCTACTGCCCTGCATGGTGTCTGTGTTGTGTGTCTGTCCTGCATTGCCTACTACATGTGCTTGCGTGGTGTGACTGCTGTTGTGTGTCTGTCCTGCATTGCCTACTACATGTGCTTGTGTGGTGTGACAGCAGCATGCACCAAGCACAATTGCAGCAGATGGTGGTGGTCCATGCATTCGTGCTTGGAGCGCTGCCCACTGTTGACTGTTGACCATGGTTGGCCACTGTGTTTGACTGTTGACCATGGTTGACCACGGTTGACTACTGTGTTTACTTGTATCATTATAATTCACATGGTCATTATGATTCTGATCACCATGAGTATTATTATTATTATTATTCATACTTCCCTCATGTGTATGTATACTACATGATGTTGATACTGCAGCATCACCACACTGCATAATGTATTGTAGTCGGCTGGCATTGCCCACCCATGCACCCACATCAGGTGGGGGTGGGGGTGGGGCATCGGGTGTTGACGGTGCTGTATTGGTTTGTGTATGGGAGATGTGTATTGAGTGTGTGTGTGTGTGGATTGATACATGTCTAAGTGGCACTGCCACTCTCCATGATGTACATGCAGGACAACACCCACCAGCACAAAACAATGTCCACCAGTACATACCATTGTCATCATCATCATGCACCTCCTGTGCATCACCACCATCATCCACTTCACTCACCACCCCCGCATACACCGCATCCTTACATCCACCCCCCCACACGTTGGCCATGTGCCGCCCCAAGTCAACACCCTGCAGTGCAGGTGTGCACAGGTCAATTGCGGTCAACGGTCGCATGGTCAACTGTGCCCTCATGACGGCTGGTGGTGTGGTGTATTGTATGTCTGACAATTGCTGCTGCAACAGGGACCATGTTTGACTCCAGAGGTCAACATGTTCCATTTCCTTGTTGACCATGGAGGCAGTGGTGTGCTGTGCAGTGCCGGAAGAAAGGGGGTGGTGGGTGGGTGCGTGGTTATACAGTGGGGTGGTGTTGTGAAGAGGTACCAGAGGCATTGTGTAGGAGATAACACATACAAATACATCAAAAACACATCAAAGATACAAATACATGCACAACGACTCACATCACAACCATCACAACACCACACACACACACACACATATCTCAAGCACACATCTCAAGCAACCACACACACCATCATTCCCTGTGCATTGTGTCGCAGCAGTACAATTGCCTTGCCAGCATTGATGGTGCGCTCCACCAGTGGTAGCAGGAATACAGGGGCTGCAACACCTTCTCCACCATGAGCCACACGCTCTGTGAATGCACTTGACCAGAATTCTCTATTGTCGATTTGCACACTTGTATCTATGTGTGGGGAGGGGGGGGTAGTCGGGGGTGTGGGGGTCTGGGTGTGGGGTGTGTATGGATTGTATAGAAGTGGGGGGGGTGTATGGATTGTATAGAGGTGTGGGTGTGGGGGGATGATTGTATGTATACATAGACTCTCAACATACACCTAATACACACAAACCAGCAGTGATGCACAATTGTTCATATGAAAACAACTACACCCAACACACCCAAAATACACCCCAAACACCCCCAACCCACACCCAACCAAACATACAAATACACACACACACACACACAGCAATACCCACACACCAGCAGTGATGAATAGTTGTTCATGTGGGTCCTGCAATGTACCCTGTCTCAACCATGTACTCAACCCATCCAACAGTGGTCGTATGCTACACATAAACAACTGTACTAGCAGTGCTGCATGCTCTTGACCTGTGTATATGTGTGATGTATGTAGATGTGGGTGGGTGTTTGTGTGGGTATGGGCATGTGTGGGTGCGGGTGTGGTCGGGGTTGAGAGAGAGAGAGAGATCATATGGGAATACAAAATATGAAAGTAATCCTACTACCTACCATAAGGACCAGTACCACATGCCATATTACATAATATGTTATGTAATGTGGTCAGTAGATGTGCAGTACCCTCAGCTGCAGACACACGACCTGTGCATGATGATGATGTGTGTTATACTTGTGTGAGCAACAGTGCCATCACCACACCAGTACACACAATGCATCCATCCACACACACACCAATATACACACACTACATCCCCCACAACACAAACATACCATTTGGTAATGTTGCTTCCAGCACATGATACAACACTGCCATGTGTTGCAGCGCAGGTCCCAGTCTGACATGCAGCTCCAGCAGAGTGAGGGGGGGCCCCATGCCTGCTGCCCTGGTGGCACGCAGCTCCAGAAAGAGTGATTGTACTGTGGCAAGCTGGTGTCTCAGGCATGCAGCAAAAGCAGACAAGGTGGGGGTGACTGTCAGGTAGTTGTTGATGTAACTCACACCCTGTGGTGTGCCGTGTGTTTTGTGAGGTGTGTGTTGTTTGATGATGGATGCCTGGAGTCGTTGTTTTGGTGTTTTGGTGTCTTGTTGTGCTGGTACACATATACACAACAACACACCGTATTTGCACTCTGTTCCACCAGCTGTAAAAAATGCTTCAGTCTCACAGCCACTGCCCCATACCCCAACAAGGGCTCCAATGCATTGTTGAGCAACAAGGGGGAGAGTTGCGGTACATGCAGGTCAGGTGGGGTGTTAAAACGTTGTTCAGAGGAGAGAAATGAGATGCAGGGGCCGGGGTGTTGGTCACCTAATAGCATGTTGAGCACCTGGTGCGTGTTAAGAGGGGGGTGGAGAACATAGGTATGTGTGCAATGATGGGAGATGCTGTGTGATTTGAATGAGTACTGGTAATGCACATGCACTGTATATGTACAGTACATGCGCTGTTGTTCCAAATACACCAAATACACGACCATTATTGTATTTCCCACCACCACCATTATCTACTCCCTCCCACCTACACCACCACCACACCTACACCACCACCATACCTGCACCACCAGGTCCTGCTCAGACACACACGCTCCTGCATCCGGAAGCACCCTTTCCTGTGCCTCATACACCATGGGCAACACCTGCGTAAACAGGGACCCTGGGACCACAGCAGGCCCCCCTACAGCGGCCCCCCCTCCCATGCTGTGGGCCCCCCTCAACCCACCGGCCCCACCCGGTTTGTGTGGTGTGTGGTGTGTGTTGTTTTGATTTGTGGTGTGGTGTGTGTTGTTTTGAGCTGCATGTGTGATTTCCGTTGCAACAGATGGGTAGGGGAGCTGCAGTTGGCATCGTGCTGTGCAGGTAGAGGAGGTGTATTGTTCAATTTCTACCAATCAGTGAGTGTGCTGCTGCAAGTGGAACATATACACATATACAAATAAGGGGGAACAGAGTATGTAGTGGGCAGTGTCATAATGTGCTGCACGTGAAACAACCACAGACAAACCAGTAACCCAACAAACGACACAAACCCAACAAACAACAGTAACCCACCCAACACCAACAACCCATACCAAGGTGTTGTGTGGCGGCATCCTCAAACAGCAACACTGGTGGGTGTGGTCGCATACCCGGCTTGTGTGGTGTTGGTCCACATGGTGGTGGGCTATTCCCTTCTTCCTCATCGTCACTCAGCACTCGGTCACTCCAGTCTGACAGGGAGCTGACACTGCAGGGGGCATGTGGGTCCTCCCCCCAGTCTGACACACTGAGCTTGTCTGCCTCTGGGGGGGGTTCCTTGACTGTTGTTGTGGTTGGGGGGTTGGAGGGAGGGGGTGAGAGGGGGTGAGAGGGGATGAGGATAGTATACGATGGAAGGATGCAGTGGGAGGTGCACACACACGCGGGTGATTAGTGTAGTGGTTGGTGTGTATGTGTGAGGTACAGACACTCAAACGTATGCAAAATGATACACACAATCATTGTGTATCTTGTTGGGCAAAAAACCACACACCTGGAGACAGAGCAAGGCGACCCAGTGGTTGTTTGGTGGATGGTGGATGGTAGGGTGTATGCAAGGGGTTGCGCGCAAGTGCAAGCAGCATGCACAACACGCGGTGCTCATAGTCAAGCTGGGTAGAGTCTTCTGACAGGCCAAGTTGTAGGTAGCGTGCTCGCAAATCACGCAGCCAGCGGGATTTGGCAAGCAGGGCATGGCTGGCAAAGCGTTCTTCAAAACTGTGTTTGGATGGTGTTTGCAGGATGACTTGGAGGATGACTTGTATGGTGGGTACAACAGAAACAATGCACCTGATATAGTCGCCCTCCACTGCTGCAGGGTCGGGATCGAGAAATTGATGGTGTTGCATTTGCTGCAAGTAGCGATCCATTGCAAGTGAATACTCTGGATCGCTGGGCTGTTGGATTGGAGGGGTGGTATTGAGTTGATGGCACCAAGAAAGGAAAAAAAAAAACATCCAAGATGGCAATGTACCTGCAAGCCTGTGCTGTGTGCCAGCAGCGTGGACAGCAGCTGCTCCCTTGAGAAACGCTGCTCCCACCCAAACGTTGAAAGTGCTGCCATTGTGCCCTCGCAGCTAGATGCAATCGAGTAGAACAAGATCTACAAAGAGAACGTGTGGATCATGTTTTCATGTGTGTATACTGATGCCTGTAAAATTTGGCATACTTTTTTGATGCCAAAAATAGTGTCGGAGTTTTGCAGCGAAATAACAATCATGTTCACTTCTTCTGCACAATATGCACTATCTGCTACACACAATCCATGCTTATCAATTGCAAAGAACCCAAACAAACATAGCACAACTTGTTCACATCACAAAGCAATTGCACCCAAACGATTGCACAGTTGCACCCAGCACAACTTGTTCATATCACAACCCATTTGCACTCAAACGATTGCGACATCAACCAGCAAGACAGTAGCATATACCTTGCAAAATGACATAACAACCTGTCACAACACCTGCAACACATGACAGACCAAACTGGTACCACCCTCGAGGCCAAGTCACAACCACCTACCCCAACCCCCACACCCGAGCCACAAGACATACCAGCCACTGACAGTGGTGTAGAGGACAGCTCACGGTTGCTCAATGACCCAGCTGTCATACGCAGACGTGCAATCAGTGATTTGTTGTTTTTCTGCAAGTGCAACGACTTGGATACCGTGAAAGAAATTGTCAACACACACAACTTGGATTTAGCAGACAGCGCCAACTGCTGCGACTATGACCAGCGCACACCACTGTATGTGTGGATGTTGTGGTGGTGGATGTGTATGGATGGTGTGGTGGAACATGTGTTGCATGATGTCGAGGGTGTGTGTGTCATGTGGCAGGATGTGTGGGGTAGGGCACCACAACCCGTGCACAACAATAGCAACACAACAGCGGTGTTGAGTATCACACTTGTGTGTACATGGAAATATCACACTTGTGTTCATGACACAGGCATCTTGCAGCAACGGGTGGTGCATACAAAGTATCAGAATGGTTGCTGGCGAATAATGTGGATGTGAATGCACTGGACGGCTTCAATCGCACCCCACTTGATGATGCACTGAAAGCAGGACATGGTATGTGGGTGTGGGTGTGGGTCTGTGAAATTGTGTATGTGAATTGTGTGTGCTGTATGTGCTATGTGATAATTGTGAATGGTTGACCACTGCATTGTCCCATGCATTTCTCCTAACCTTTCTCTTCTATACATGATCATGTCTATGATCAAAACCACAACCCCTACTTTATAAATACACACACCATGAATCCTCCCCATCCCCCTCTACACAACACACCATGAATCCTCCTCTCTATACACACACACACCATAAATACTCCCCATCATATCCCTCCCCCCCCAAAACACACGCACACACAGCCGAGGTTGCTGAACTGCTCGCTGACAATGGTGCCCGCATGATGGTCAACGGACACCTCGTCGCCCCGGGCATGGGCCTCAAGCTCGCAGTACAAAGTGGCCGTTCACGTGATGGACAGCTGTCCTTTAGCAAACCTGTTGTCAGCCTCCCCCCGGAGTGGGAAATCGATAGGAAACGGTTGAGCCTAAGTGGTAAGCTGGGTGAGGGGGAATTTGGGGTGGTGTACCGAGGGGAGTGGACCTGCACGCCTGTGGCGGCCAAGGTGTTGAAGATTGCTAATATAACACTGGGTGATTTACGTACTGAGGTGTCTGTGTTGAGACGAGTGCATCATCCTAATGTGGTGCAGTTTCTGGGTGCATGTGTGGAAAAGGTATGGGGGGTGTATGGGGCGTGTCCTGCATGTACTACACACTGCACACATACCCACATACACCACATGCATCACATACACATACACCACATACACATGCACACTAACACCACATACACCACATACACTCCATATACACACCACCATCTTCACATACACCACACAGGCCCCATATATTCTAGTGACAGAGCTCATGTATGGTGGCTCGCTGCAGGATGCCCTTGACCGCAAGGTTGACTACTCTGTGAGACGTGCACTGGAAATGGGGCTCGACTGTGCACGAGGTGGGTGTTGTAGGGGTGTTGTAGGGGTGTTGTAGGGGTTGTAATTTGAGTGGGTGTGAGGGGTGTTCTAGGGAGAGGATGATGATGAATAGCTGTTGTGCATGATGAATAGCTGTTGTGCATGATGAGTAATTGTGCATGATGAGTAATTGTGCATGATGAGTAATTGTACACATGCATAACTGTGCACATGCATGCCAGGTATGGCATATCTTCATGAGGTCAACCCCACAGCCATCATTCACCGGTATGTGTATTGCTTTGTCTGGTTGCGTTTCTGTGTCTTGCTGCGTTTCTGTGCTTCGCTGCATTGCTTGCTGTGTTTCACCCTTTGTGTTCTGTGTGTTGCCCTTTGTTTTCTGTGTGTTTTGCGCACACCCTCCCTTGGGTGTATATGTGCTTCTGTGAGAGTGCACACCCTCCCTCCATGCAAACCATCAACACACCATTATATATACCCACAGTGCTCTCATCCATCACACACCCATCCATAAAACACCCACACGGTGATCTCATCCATCATACACCCATCCATAAAACACCCACACAGTGATCTCAAACCCCAAAACTTGATGCTTGCCGGTCCGCCCAACATGCCCTTTGAAGACATGGTTCGATATTATGGTTCTATTAAGATTGCCGATTTTGGCCTGGTAGGTGTTGTTATGGGTGTGCTGATTGTGCTGTGACCCCATATTGCACAGTGACCCCATCATGACATGTACATCTTGCACGTACACCACATATATACACATGTATACACCACACATATACACATACACACATATACGTACACACATTCATACACATACACAATGCACATAAAATACACAGAGTAAGACACTCCCCATTCGACGCCCCCCCATTGCTATGGATCCTGATGACACACTTGATATTGCCGGGAAAGCAACCAGTGAGAATTACGAATTGACTGGGCAAACAGGAAGCTATAGGTGCGTATGGGTGATGTTCCTGGGGGATGTGTGGTGTTTACATACCATATTCCTGGGTGTTTACATTGTGGTGTTTGCATGCCATACATATGATTATAAATATACATATATTTGATACTTGATATACTAGAATACAAGTCAAAAATGTTTTCATGTTGACTGTGTGGGAGGGTGCTCACCATGATGATCATCGTGCTCGTCATGATATCATCATGCTCACCATGTCACCCAGGTACATGGCACCAGAGGTGTTCAAGCACAAACCATACAATGCCAAAGTGGATGTGTATTCGTTTGCCATGGTGATGTATCAGATGCTGTTTCGTGTCAAGCCACTGATGCAATATGATGCACTGCGAGCGGCCAAACTTGCGGCATCCCATCACGTGCGACCACCAATGCCCAACTTGGACGGCAAGCACGTGTCCAAGGAGCAAGCAGATGCGTACAAGCTGCTGGTAAAGTTGCTGCAACGCTGCTGGGCAGCCAAACCAGAGGAGCGGTATGGGATGGCATATTGTGTAGAATGGTGTCATGCACCCACCATAAGGGGCGGTAGGTGATACACATTGTTATGTTGCCCACAATGTATGCCCCCCCACAATAGGCCTGCATTTCCTGAGATTTGCGAGACACTGGAAAAGCTTATTGCGCTGCTTCCACCAGATGTTCCCCACGCTCGAAACCCATCCCCAGCGCCCCAGGCATCCTCCAGTGCAGCCACCCCAGGTACATCCCAAGAGCAGCAACAGGAGCATCACCGCTTGCGCAATGTGTTGCGGCGAGAGGGGCAAGAACAGTGTGTGTTGATGTAACACACTCAAATGCCCAGCCGATCGTTGTTTTATTAACAACACATAAACCATTCTCTCGTGCTCTCTCCTCACAAAAATATACATAGCACCAACACACATCTGAAGAGAAACACAACCTCTCCACGACAACAAAACCAAAACACATCTCGAGACGCAACCAATGCTGTTGGCTTCCTTGTGCCCCGGACTGCGCCCCTCTGCCATCTCGTGGCGTCTCCCAATCCACCACCACTCGCTCAGTGCAGTTGTCCGATGCGTGCAAAACGCAACAGCCACTGCAACATCGTCCATGGCCGGTCACACAGCTCGAGCAGCGCCTGTGAGTGCCCTCACTGCCCAAAGCATGAACATAGCTAGCTTGTTCGACTCTAGTGCAGCGTCGCAAGACCCTTATGCTGTGCTTGAACAGCAGCTTGGACCATTTTCCAAGACCCCGAGCCTCACCCCTGTGCAGCCCGTGGTGGTGGTCATCTCAGGCCCCAGCGGTAGGTTGATGTTGGTGAGGAGACACACAACACAACCATGTTGTGCATCATAATCACCCCTTTTGTACCACACCCAGGTGTGGGCAAGGATGCGGTGATCAAGCGCCTCGAGCATTTGCGTCCCGACCTGCACTTTGTGGTCACTGCCACGAGCCGCCCACGCCGACCCAATGAAGTACACGGCGTGGACTACCACTTTGTCAGCAAGGAACAGTTTGAAGAATGGATCGCTGGCGATCAGCTGCTCGAACATGCAGTCGTGTATGGGGAATACAAGGGCATCCCACGACAGCAAGTGGAGGAGGCCCTACAGCGGGGCACGGATGTGGTGCTGCGCATCGACGTGCAGGGCGCTGCCACCATGCGTAGACTGCTTCCTGGGGTGGTGTCCATCTTTATCGCAGCGGAGAGTGAAGCAGAATTGGTGCAGCGTCTGGTGGCACGTAAAACAGAGTCGATCGAAACACTCGCAGTGCGGGTGGACACTGCTCGCCAGGAGATGCAGCGCATGGCTGATTTTGACTACATCGTGGTCAACCGTGATGGCAAGCTGGATGATACGGCACGACAATTAGGGGCGATTATTGATGCGGCCAAACTGACGACGCCACGAAGACTGTGTGGTGGTGCGTTGGGCGAGGCTGTGCACGCAGTCCAATGATGGTGATTATGATGATGATGACGATGATAACATCATGAAGAAGCAAAACATGTGTTTGCTGGAGGTCCTGGCGCATTGCACGGGGCTCTCTCAAGTGTTGTTATTTCGTTACGGTGGTGTTTGTAGTACGGGTGATTGCATATGATTATTGTTATTACTTTTCATCATATACACATATGGTGGTTGTACATTATATTGACTGCCTGATTGTGGATGTAACAATATACATAGAGAAAAAGTGTACGTCTGGGAGTTCGTAGGAAAACACAGCGAGCGCCTTTCCTTTCTCCTAACTTTCTTCCTTGCTTTCATAAATCTTTCCAAACCACGCCTCAATGGAGGCATCTCCTCCATCTCCTCTTGTAATACATGCGGGACAGGACAACGTTCCGTGGGTGCAGTGGCGTGACACAAGCCATCCGATTGACTTGACGACCTTAACCTCATTTACTGTACGATTATACGCTCTATTTGGATGTTCTCTGACTGGCAGTGATCATGTAGAAGATGATGATGCCTTGAGCATGCATACAAATGTACCTGCACACGCCATCATCACCATCCTGTACAGGCGTTACCATCCGCCTCACCGCCAGTTGCTGCTGCTGACAATGATCACCTTGGCGTCCTCAGCAGCGCCATCAATGGTATGATGAAATATGGCATTGCACAGGACATTTGCACACCCCCACACACCACTCACACCACTCACACCACTCACACCCACATCACATAGGTGGCACTGCACATCCCATGTGGCAAGCACAAGCACCACTGTGGCAGCACACATCCTTACCCACCAGTATTGTAGACCTGCAGTACACACCACCTCAACCATGGAGTAGTAGTAGCACCAATGATGACACCAATGATGATGCAATGGTGCACAGTATACCCGTACTACCTGGGGTATGTTGTTTTTGGGTGTACATTCTATGTGCATACATGTCGCCACACTATGTGTGCATATGGCCATGTGGTGAGATATGTGATCAGTTTAATCATCCATATGTGCACATCAGCATGTGCACATCTCATTCAAAAGCAGGGAGAAGGTGGTGCTTCAAAACCTCCCATCCCTATTGTGCATCATCATCACACTTGCGCCATGTCCATACAGAGCGCCCCCCACATGCTATTGCAAATGCTCCGTGCCCCTCCTGTCACTGTCAGCAACTCCAAGGATGCTGCTCGTGGGTCTGTCATACGGATGCCCATGGTGCTCCCAGGTCTGACAGATGATGCTGCACTGCTCAAGCAAGAGGCTGCACGTGCCAAGGAAGCTGCGGCATTGGGATGGCTTCAGGTTTGTGCGTGGTTGGGGTGTTTGGGGTGTGTTTGGGGTGTGTGTTTGGGGTGCTGTGTGTGTTTTTGTAGAGAGGGTTCAATTTCCAGGAAAGGGCACTCTATTATGTGGTGGATGCAGGGTGTATGGTAGTTGTATGCCACACAATCTATCTTATAAAACACCACCATATGCAACACACACATAGGAGTATGCAGCATTGCAACATACAACAGAAGCAACCAGGCAGTACACCACTGCGCCTGGTCTTGAGCAAGGCCTGCATGGTGCTGTTGATGGCTCCCATGTCAGACTGGCAGCACCACCATCGGATGATGCGGGCACAGCCAAGGAGCACCTCAACGCCCCCCCCACAACAACTACAACCTCAACCACACCACCTGGCAGTCACACCATCCCAGCACAGCGTGCTGTTATGCGTGCTGAGGTCACATCAGCACCTCGGACAAGTTCAATCGGACAAGCTCCTTTACCTCTGGATCCTGCTACCGGCAAGGTGTCTCTTGAGCATCTTTTTGCAGGTGTACTGCTTCCAGAAACAGCATCTCAACAGCAAGCGGATGGTGGTGCTTTACAAGGGGATGCAGTGGAAGGTATCAACCGTGTACAGGGAGGTGTACAGGGAGGTGTACAGGGAGGTGTACAGGGAGGGCATCAAGAAGGTTCTGGGGGTATGGATGAGGAAGCTGCTCGGGAAGCAGATGAATTTGCACAGCTGGCAGCTGATACATTAGCAAAGGAAAGCTCATCCTCACAGGGGGAAAATGATGGTATGACGTGGAGATGATTGTGATACCTACATTGCATAGGTCACAGTGTGGTACTGTGATGTGCTTCACACACTCTACAACCATGCACACAACACACATACTCCCTCACATAAACACCTCCCACGCAGCACTGCACCATGTGTTGCACATGGCAGACACACTGATCCACACCGACTGGACCACCCGCCGCCAACCCACCACCCGCCGTCCCCCTCCCCCCCGCACCACCTCCACCAATGGCACCACCACCCCCCACGTTGTCATACAGCCCTACACAACCAAAACCACACCCAACAACAACGGCACCTATGAATGGGCACGACCTGCCAGGGACTGCGATGTTGACCAAGAGTTTGACCGACTGCGTCCCATCATGGCAAAGACGTTTCCCTTTGAGCTGGACGTGTTTCAAAGGGAGTCGGTGGTGCACCTGGAACAGGGGCACTCTGTGTTTGTTGCAGCGCATACATCAGCAGGCAAGACGGTGGTGGCAGAGTATGCATTGGCGCTGGCGGCACAGCATTGTACTCGGGCTATTTATACGTCGCCAATCAAGACTATTAGCAACCAAAAGTTTCGCGATTTTTCTGCTGCTGGTTTTGATGTGCGTTTTTTTTATGGGGGGGGTGGATGAGGGTGGGGGGTGTAGGGTGTTGTGATGTGTGCTGTGTCTGGACTGCACAATAAGTAGTGACACATACTTTTACATACCCACCCTATACACACGCATGCACTACTCTTCACATACTCGTTTTATCATGCACATTGTTTTCCTTCATGCCATACCATATGTACCACACCATATGTACCACACCATATGTACCACACGTACCCTCCCTCGTCACCCCCCCATGCACAGGTTGGCTTGCTCACTGGTGATGTCAGCATTAAACCAGAAGCACCATGTTTAATTATGACCACAGAAATTCTGCGCTCCATGCTACACAAGGGTGCTGACATGATACGAGACGTTGAGTGGGTGATTTTCGATGAGGTAGGTGTTGGTTTGGACATGTTGCTGATGTTTGTGTTGTTGACGTGTATGTGTACATGTTGATGTGTGTGTGCATGTTGATGTGTGTGTTCATGTTGATGTTTGTGTACATGTTGATGTATGAACACGTTTCCAACCCTGTCTTGCACACAACCCTCCCCTTCACAACAAACACACACACACAACCCTCCCCTTCACAACACAAATATACACACACACATCCTATCCCTCATAAGCCCTCCAACCACACCACATCCCATCCCCACCTCTTGCAAACGCAATACGTTGGTTTCACCCCTGCCCACCTCCAACTTCCCACCTCCCCCGCCCCCACCCAGGTCCACTATGTCAACGATGCAGAGCGTGGTGTTGTATGGGAGGAGGTCATCATCATGCTCCCCCACCATGTCAACCTGGTGCTCCTCTCAGCTACTGTGCCCAACGTCATGGACTTTGCTGATTGGGTGGGGCGCACCCGACAGCAGGTGGTGTATGTGACTGCCACCACCAAGAGGCCTGTGCCGCTGGAACACTCACTGTATTATGCACAGCAGACGTTTGTGATTGGCAGGGATGAGGGGTTTGTACCAGAGGTGTGTTTTGGGGGGGGGGGGGGGGGGGGGGGGACACAGCACATGTGTGTGTTGACATGTACCATACGCATACCCTACAACATAGATGCCATACACCTACACCATACACCTACACAATTATGTCACACACAGGGTGTGCGAGAAGCCAAGGCATTGCTCAAGACACGCACTGCACCCCCTGCCACAAAAAACGCTGCAAAACAACAACTCCCCACTGGGCGGGGCCCTGGGAGGGGGCCCAACAGCGCACAGGGTGCCGGCGGCGGCCGGGGCCCCGCAGGGGCCCGTGGACGGGGTGCCACAGGGCCTGGCGGGGGGCCTCCGGGTAAGCATGCGGCAGCACGGTTGCAGCAGGTGGTGTCTGCGGCGACAGGTGGTGGCCCCGGTGGGCCCGGTGGACGCATACAGCAAGAGCGGCAGCAGTGGATGCGACTTATTGAGGTGCTGCGCAAACGGTAGGGCTTTTTTTATGGTGTGAAATTGATGATGGCAATCACACACATTGCAATCACACACACATGCAAACACACATGATGCATCTCCATGTTCACTCCCTCAACACCACCCAACCCTTGTACCCCAGTTCCTATCTCTTGCCCCCTACCACCCACAGCGCCTTGCTCCCCTGTGTCGTCTTCTGCTTCTCCAAGAAACGCTGTGACAGTCTAGCGAACAGCCTCACCACCTTTAACATGACAAGTACCTCGGAAAAGGCTGAGATACATGCATTTGTACAGCGCAGTATTGCTCGACTGTCTGAGGAGGATCGCATGTTGCCTCAGATATTGCAACTGCAAGACATGTTGAGGAGGGGGCTGGGGGTGCATCATGCAGGTCTGGTGGGGGGGGTTGTTTGGGGGTTGGGGGTTGGGGTTGCACCATGTAGGTGTGGTGGGGGTGTTGTGGGGGGGCATAGATTGTGATGAGGGTTGGAGGGGGATGAGAAAGGAGTGGTGTGGTGCACCATACTTTGTTTATCAATGAGCATTGCAGACATCACCCTGAAATGCACTCCATGTTTATACCCACACTCCATGTTTAAACCCACACTGCACTGCATACCCACAAACACCCTACCATGTACCCACAAACACACCGCCACATACCCCCACCAGGGTTGCTCCCCATCATGAAGGAGGTAGTGGAAATGCTGTTTTGCAAGGGATTGCTGCGTGTGTTGTTTTGCACAGAAACATTCGCAATGGGTGTAAACGCACCTGCACGCACTGTTGTGTTTCAGCAAATTCGTAAACATGATGGGAGGAGCTTCCGGTACGTGTTGTTGTATGTGTTTAATGTTGCAAGAGGGTGGTGTGAGGCTTTAGACATTTTGTGTAGAGCGTCGTGTGTTCCCTGTGTTCCCACTCCACTCCACACACACCCCACACATCACCACCCGACCTTCACCCACCCACCCCCACATCAGCACTCCACATACCACCACGTTCCACACACACACACACACACACACACACACAGAACACTGCTCCCAGGCGAATACACGCAAATGGCTGGTCGTGCAGGTCGACGTGGCCTTGATGCGGTGGGAACCGTGCTTATCGCCTGCATGGATGATGACATCCCGGATGAGTCACTATTACGAACATTACTAATTGGTGCTGCGACTAAATTAACAAGTCAGTTTCGCCTGACGTATTCTATGATATTGAACTTGCTGCGTGTAGAGGAATTGAGGGTAGGTGGGTTTGTTGAGGGTAGGTGATTGTATGAAATGGAGGGTGTGTTGTTGCGTGCACATATATACACACATATACACACACACACTCCCACACCCACCCACCCATACACCCACCCACAAATAAACACCCACAAATACACACGCACACTTCCTGCAGATTGAAGACATCCTGAAACGCAGCTTTGCTGAATTCTACTCACAACGAGCCACCCCTGAACTCGTGCATGCTGTGCACGCTGGGCACGATGTGCTTGCCCGCCTGCAGGGCACAGCATGGCCTATGAGTCATGTGGGGAGCAGTAGGGAGGAGGTTGAGGCAATGTATAGGCTGGTGCAGTTGCTCAGGGAGGGACAGGTGCCTAGTGTCAAGCAAGAGGTGCTGTGGGTTTTTTGAGTGTGAGTGGATGTGGGTGGGTGGGTGTGGGTAGGTGTGTTTGGGTGGGCGTGTGTGCTTGTGTGTCTGGTTGTGTGGATTTTGTTGTACGCAGTAAAACTCTACATCATCAACAAATCATTCGTTCTCCAAGGTGTAATATATGTTTAACACACACACACACACACACACACACACACACACACACACACACACACACACACACTATACAGATATTACTCAGTCGTGCAAGTGAATCCTATCTCAAACCGGGATGTGTCATCATCACAATCCGGGATGACATGGCAGGTATCCCGGAATGGGCAGTCGTGCTCGGAGAAGCAAAAGCAGATACTGCTGGTCGTGGGGGGAGTGGTTTTAGTGGCAGTGGTGGTGGTGGATCTGCTGCTGGAAGCGTGCTGGCAACCAAGCACATTTTTACGTTGACCATGTTGACCAACTGCCCTCTTGGTGGCACAAAGGGGAATGGCAGCACCAAAAATGGGAGCACCAAGGAAAAGGGGCACCAGCAGGGGGATGCTATTAAAGGGGGGCCACGTTCGGTCAACATGGTCAAAGGGGGAGGGAACACAGTGAGGGGCGTGGATGGGTTTGAGGGGTTGGTGCTCAAAGGTGTGTGGTGTGTGGTGTTGGGTGGGGCGTTGTGAGGGGCGTTGTGAGGAGCATTTTTGGTTGTGGTGTGCTTTTTGCATGCATATTCACACATGAATTGTATGCATCAACACATGAACTGTATGTATATTCTACCTCACGAACACATGAGGGTGACACATGCATTGACACAGGGAAGAAAAAAGATGATGATGATGATGATTTGTTTGCATTTCGTGGTGGAGGGAAAAAGGGAGGGGGCAGTAAAGCAGCACCAGTGGCAGCCAACATCACCTTGCCCCTGTATGGTATGTGTGTGTACAGAATGTGTGTGTATAGAATGTGTGTGTATAGAATGTGTGTGTATAGAATGTGTGTGTATAGAATGTGTGTGTATAGAATGTGTGTGTATAGAATGTGTGTGTATAGAATGTGTGTGTGTGTGTGTGTGTGTGTGTGTGTGTGTGTGTGTGTGTGTGTGT
>VFQP010002852.1_pt1 | contig 18599 bp, 18 predicted proteins | sample 3512351 | NCBI WGS metagenome assembly VFQP01 (sample SAMN10412372, study PRJNA504923) | tailings metagenome | isolation source: Relicate 1 Philex TSF1 revegetated site | place: Philippines: Tuba, Benguet | collected 2017-08-29
CAGGCGTGTCTGATCCCTCGCCGCGCCACAGAGGCATCGTGTGCGTCTGCGCGTGAGCGCCGCGCGCAGGGACGTGGTGTTTGCCAACGGCACGCGCAAGGTGACGCTGCCGGGCGGCGCCGGCGCCTTTGTGCACTTTGCCAACGGCGACGTCAAGCACCAGCGGCCCGGGGGAGCCACCGAGTACTTTTACGCGCAGGTGGGTGTGGGTGCGCACTTAGGGTTGGGCTAGGGTCCGGGGCGCGCCTTCGTGGTGCCGGGCTGCCTGCCCTCGCTGGTGGGCTGGTTGGGGTGGCGTTCGCGAGGCCAGGTTCCCACCGCCAGTGGCGCCCACTGGCACGCTACGGGCGCAGGTGGGCACGTGGCACACGACGCACCCGGACGGCGTCGAGGTGAGCCCGCTTCCCGCGCTGACGTCCGCAGAGAGGCGCAGCACGTCGTGGACCAGAGCGTCGCGAGGCGCCCTGTTGGCCACACGCCCTGGCCGCGCGTGCGTGTGTGCGTCCTGCAGGTGTTCCACTTCCCCTCTGGGCAGGTGGAGGCGCACTACCCCGGGGGCGCCAAGGAGGTGCTCTTCGTGGACGGCGCGGCGCGGCGCGTGTGGCCCGACGGGTGCGTGTGCTGGGCAGCGGCAGCGGCCTGAGGTGCCCCTGGTGCTGTTCTGCAAGCTGGGCTGCGATGCCTGCGTCGCAGGGCCGAGATGGAGGTGGCGACGCAGCAGCTGTCGGCGGCGGTGCAGGCGCCCTGCCCCGTCAGCGTGTTTGACGAGGTGCTGCGGCTCGACGACGTTGAGGAGTTGAGGGGTTGAGTCTGGTCTGGTCTCTCTCCGCGCCCGTCGTTGCAACGCTGGACAGGGCAGCCAAGGTTTACGCCCCCGCAAGTCCCGTCCGTCGAGCCGACGAGGGGGTGCAAGGGAAATCACCGGGGGGCTCGTCACGCGTGGAGGCCGCACGCAGCAGCTCCGACAATCGCGTGTCCAATGGCGCGTCCGGCCAGAGCCACGCACGGCCGTCTAGTGCGTGTCGATCTGCGCAGCAGCAACGGGCGGCAAGCGGAAGCAGTTCGCGTCGCGTCCAGGCCTTCGCATCTCTCTCGCCTCGACTCGGATCCGCGGCCCGCGGCGACCGCGCACCTGCTTGAGCGTGATGACGGCGCCGGGCGAGATGCGGTTGAGCCCGATGAAGATCCAGTACTTGAAGAACACGTCGATGACGACGGGCACGACGCCGACAAAGATGACGAGCCCCTCCTCCTCGGCCTCGAAGCCGTAGTGGCCCACGATGAGCTCGATGAGGCCGGTCCAGCCCTCCTCCGAGTGGTATCCCAGCAGCGTGTCGGCGATGAGGATGATCATGACGGCCTTAGCGATGTCCGACAGGCCGTCGAACAGCCGGGCGACTGCGATCCATGTGGCGCAGGGACGGCGAGGAGCGCGGATTCGAGAGGCACGTCGCGGGCGGCGTTGAGAAGAGCGCGCGCCGCAGAGCTCAACAACAAAGGCTCACGTGTGTTGAAGAGTGCCTGCCGGCCGCGCGACTGCTGGCTGATGATGGAGAAGAGCACGATGGACGAGATTGAGTCGGAGACGACGGTGATGAGGTTCTGCTCGTTGGCCAGGCGCTCCTCCTCCTGCACCTCCTCGGCGAACTCGCGCAGGTGCTCGAGGATCTGGTCCTCGGACAGCGGCGGGAGCTTGCCGATGGCCATGTCGAAGCGCAGGCGCGCCTCCTCGATGTGCACCTGCGCTCGCCGACGTGGCGCACGCAACGCCGCCAAGCGCGTCGTGCCCGCGCCCCACGCCCCACGCGGTTCGACGAGAGCCGCCGCGTCTCCCCCGCCCTCACCTTTTCCGCGCCCTCGATCTTCTGGCGGTCCGTCATGGCGAAGGCCTCCGAGTTGTTTTGCAGCGTGAAGCTGAGCACGGGGTCGGCCAGCGCGCGGCTCAGCACGAAGCCCGTCACCAGCGGCACCACCACCAGCTGCACCACGTAGCGGATGGCCACCTGAGACTCGTCCTTGTTGGCCAGCGCCTCGCCCTGCGCGCGGCAGCACACGCAGCACGCAGCAGCAGCACCGAGCTGGGGACAAAAGGCGAGAAAACTGGCAAGGGCAGAGTCGCCTCCTATGCACGGGGTGCCACCTGCGCCCCCATCGATGGCCGCCTGAACTAGCAGGCTCCGGCGCCTGCACCCACGACCGCTGTACGCAGCTGCTCATCAGCACCGCCGCGGCGCGGCGCGCTCTCCGCCCGCCCCATTTGAACGGCCCGCTGCACGGGGGCGCGCACCTGCAGCGTGTCCTCAGTCCTCTCCTGGTCGGGGTCCACGGCGCCCGTCACGGCCTTGAAGTCCAGCAGCGGCGTGATCCACTTGTCGCGCGGCGTGGTGCCGCGCCCGCTCTCGCGCAGCCGCTGGTCGGCCTCCGCCTCCATGGCCAGCTTCTCCCTGGCTTCCCGGTCCAGGTCCTCCTCGGGGTCCCAGTCCTCGGTCCAGTCGGCGCCCCACTCAGTCACCTCGGACGCACTGAGCTTGCGCCGAGCCTGCGCCTCGCCCGCCACCGCCTGCACGGGAGCAAACGACGACAGCGAGCACGCAGGCTCGACGGCGCGTGGCGCAAGCGAGCGCGCGTGCCTCCGCAGCGAAGGCTCCTTGGAAGGCGTCGCCGCGACGGCGCGCGGCGCGCGCACCTGCGCGGACAGGCCCGCCCTGGCTGCTGCTGCTGCTCCTCCTCCGCCGCCGCCCAGGGCGCGTGCGCGCGCCAGGAAGCTGCCGTTGCCCGCGGTGCGGCGGGGCGACGGCGCGCCCCACCCGCCCTCCGAGTCGCTCGCCCACCCGCTGCCGTCCTGCTGCTGAGAGCCGGGCGCGGAGGGCCGCCCTGCCCCAGCGCCCTTGCCGTTGCCATTGCCATTGCCGCCCGTGGCCACGTTGGCGGCAAAGCCCTGCGCCAGCCCGCCGGCACCGCCCATTATGCCGAAGTTCTGCATCAGGCTGCGCAGCCGGCCGGCCTGGCTGGCGCCGCCGTCGCCGCCGGCGGGCTGGCTGCCGTTGCCGGGCTGCTGCGGCAGCGGTGGCGCCGAGGGCGGCGTGCCGTTGCCGCCGCCGCCGTTGTTGCCTGCCGGGCCGCGTCTCCCGTTGCTGCTGCTCCCGTTGCTGCTGCCATTGGCGGCGCAGGCGCTGAGCAGGCGCCGCTGCTGTCTGCTGGGTGCTGCGCCTGCTAACCGTGCGGCCTCCAGCGACTGCACGCCTTGCCGGCGCTGGAGCAGCGAGCGCCCGCCCGACGTCTGCGAGGAGGAGCTGCCACTGCCGCACGACGCTGTTGCCGCCGCCGTGATCAGGATGTTGGCTGCATTGCGGTGGTGCTGCCTGGCTGCAAAAGGGCCGCCAGCGTGCCTCCTACACTCGCCGACTGCGCACGGCTCAGGTGAGCCACTGCTGCTGCCGCTCGTCAAGGCGGCGATGCGCCCTCCTCCTCCTGCGCTCAGGCACGCCGAGGCCACCGCGTGCTGGTGCCAGTGGCTGCGACCACTGTGCTGCTGCTGCGAGCGCTGGTGCTGCCACGCTCGCCGCGCGGGGAGAGCACTGAGCTGCCACGACGGGTGCGCAGCTCCGCGCAGAGAGGATGGCTGGTGCGCCAGAGGCGCGATGGAGTGCTCGATGGGCACGCCGTGCTGCATGAGTGACATTGGCGCCGATCGCGCCGCTCCGCCGCTCCAAGCTGCTTCGCCGTGTGAGTGTGGTCACATGCAGATGATGTACAGCTATAGGAGGAGGCGAGCCACGCGCGAGTCGCGAGTGCGGCGTGCTGAGAGCGCGGCTCATGGAGCGGCGCGATGGCCCTCTGGAGAAACTTCAAGTTTGCGCCCTCCACCTGTCGTCGGCCACAACTCGAAGCAGCAAGCTCCTCAGAAGCGATTGCAGTGAATGAATGGCCTCTCAAGCAGCGGAGAACAGGCTCTTGGGTGTTGGGCCCAGTGGTGCAGGGCCCCGCTGACCGCGGCGCTCCAGGACTAGAACTCGTCGTCGCCCTCCTCCTCCAGCGCCGCCGCCAGCTCGGCCTCGGCCGCCAGGCGCTCCGCGCGGGCCTCCGCGCTCTCCAGCTTCTTGGAGCTCGCGTCCGGCTGCACGCGCACGCAACCACGCACCAGCACAGGGCAGCACGCCTCTGCACGGGGCTGCGTCGCCCGGCCCTGAGGGCCTCGGCGTGCGGCCAGCTCCCACACCACACACCTCGTATCGGAGCGCCTTGATGGCGTCGTTGTGCAGGTCCAGGCAAAAGGCGGCGCGCTCGTGGAAGGACTCGGTGGGCTCGCTCGTGATGTACACGTCCTGCGGCACGCCCGCGCGGCAAGGCACGCGTGCTCCCACGATCACCGCGACCCAACCTTGCGGACCTCTCCTTCAGGCGCTCACAAGAGCAAAGGGCCTGCCGCTCCCTTGCGGGGAGCCTGAGGGCCGCGCCACATCGCACGCGGCCCCGCCTGCAGGCACCGCCCCAGGCAAGGCGCACGCACCTGCACTTCGCGCGAGACCATGGCCTTGAGGTCGTGGTCGATGAGCGCGTCAATGGCGCCGTCACGGATGGCCTTGGCCACGATGCACTCGGCGTCCTCCACCGTGGGCACGTGCAGGCGCGCCGCCACGTCGGCCAGGCTGATGCGCGAGTACGCCAGGCTGCGCGGCAGCACGCCATGGTTGAGGGGGGCAGGGCACGGTGAAGCACGCACCGCAGCCCTCAGCCAGCGCTGAGTCGATGTGCGTGTGCACCACTGCCCCGCACCTGATGCGGCGCAGGCCGGTCCTCAGCACGTTGTGGTGCAGGCGCAGCACCAGGTTGCGCACGCCGTCGGCGCGGAACACGGCGTCGTGGCGCTCGGCCACCTGCGGAGCGGTCACACGCGGCGCACTCAACATCCGTCGGTCACACACCTCCCAACCGGGTTCGCCCGTGACACTCAAGATTCAGCCACCCTCTCGCAGCGCCTTGCCGCACCTGCCCAAAGGCGACGAGGTCCCCGCTGCGCACGGCCTGCGTGAGCTCAAAGTAGGGCCTCAGCGGCTTGACCAGCCCCGGCACGGCAAACTCGGAGCGCTCGGGCACCTCGCCCAGCAGCAGGCGCACCTGTGCGCGGCGCACCGCAACACACACGCGCACAGGCAGCGTCAGCGTCACAGCCAACTCAAGCGCGCGACGAAGCCCCCCGGGGCGACTGCATCCAACCCCGCGGCGCCCGCCCGCGCCGCCAGGGCCTCCTGCCCTCAACACCCTACCCCCGGCCCGCCCTAGGGCGCACCAGGATGAGCCACTTGTCGGCCGTCACGCGGAAGCCCAGCGCGCCCGTCGGAGCCTTGCGCGACGCCTGCGGGCCACGCACACGCCGTGCGCGACAGCACGCCTCAGTCACGGCGCCGCCGACCGCGTTTTCTCCCAATGCCCACCAGCCCGCCAGCAGAGAGAGCGCGCCTGCTCACCTGCTGCAGGCAGTCGCGCGCCTCTGTGTACTCGAGCTGCACCGCCCTGATGCGGCCCAAGTAGTACAGGTACCTGCGCACAAAGGCGAGGCAAGCCCAGGCGGTGCCGGTGACAGGCACTCCATCCTCCCGGCGTGTACGTCCCAAACGGCCATGCCTGGGGGCCGGCCCGCTGACCGCGCGTGCCGCCTGCCCCCGCGCTGCCCTGAGCGCAGCGAGGCCACTCTACGATGGAGAGAGGCTGCGCCCAGGACCACCACTCGCCTGCAGTACTGGTGGTGCGAGCGCACCACCTCGGTGCGCTGCGCCTTGCTGCGGAACTTGTCGGCCTGGTCGTACTCGGCGTGGTGCAGGTAGTTGCGCAGCAGCAGGTTGAGCAGCGTCTCCTGGCCAACCACGTCGTGGCGCAGGTGGGACGTGCGGTGCAGCGCCAGCAGCGTGCTGCGCGCACAGGTCAGAGCGGGCGAGAGCGCACGTGAGCGACTGCGACGGCACGTGAGGGAGTGGACACGGCAGGCGTGCCCCTGCCGTCCCACACGTGTCGCACACAGTCCCCTGAGGCCCCGCTGGCACTGTGCGGCGCGTGCGCCTTGCCGCCCTCCTCGGCGGCCTGCCGCGTGCGATGCAGGCAGGCAGTAGAGCAAGGGCCCCGGCACACCTGCGGATGTCCTTGAGCTGCCCCAGTCGCTCGTGCGCCAGGGAGAAGTAGCCGTAGATGCGCGCCGCCACCACGTCCATGGTGCGCCGGTTGATGCCTTGCAGGCGCTCCACGCACGCCAGGGAGAGCGCCTTGGCCTGCACAGCAGCAGGTGGCCACCCGCGTCGCGCGTTGTGCCTCTCCCCGAGTGGCCCGCAAGCGGCCACGGGGCCCCCCGCACGCGCGGGCGCACACACACCTGAGGGTAGAGCTTGTGGTCGACGAGGTACATGAGCACCAGCAGCGCCGCGAACAGCTCGACCTCTGGCGTGCTGCTTGGGGCGGGCGGCGGCGTGGTGGTGGGTGCGGCGGCCGGCGCAGCGGCGTCCGTGTCCATCGCCCCCTTGGGCACCTGATCCACGCGCCGGATCACGAGGAGCAGACCATTTGCCGCGCGTCCGCGGTGGCCAGCGGCGCCTGCGCGCACCCCACACACTCTGGATCGCACCTGTTCGAGCACGGACGCCAGCTGCGCCTTGAGCGGCGCTTCAGCGGCCAGCGACGAGGCGACGAAGGCCGAGAGCACGTCAGGCGTCAGCTGCTTGCGCACGGCCGCGGTGAGGCGCATGATGCGCCCCGCCAGCATCCTCGTCTCCTTGAGCTTCACGGCCTGCTCCAGCAGCGCCACCAGGTTCTGCAGCTGCTCCGCCGGAGTGGCCTTGGCTGCAGGAGCCGCGTCCTTGCTCGAGGCGTCCTTGCCGCTGCCGTTCGCGGCCACAACCTCGTCCGTCTCCATCTTGTTCTCCTCCACTGCCATGACGCGAGGTCTGGCTCACGTCCTCCTCCGCGTCAGCGGCCAAGGCACGCGCAGCGACGAGTGCGCAGAGATCTGGCTGCTGGCGGCGTGGCCTGTGGTGGCTCTGGCGCTCCGCCCCTTGGTGGCTGGTGGTGGAGATGCCGAGATCACTTCGGGCCTCCCCAAAGGCTTAAAGGTGCCGCGCTGTGGGACACAGCTGCTCAATGCTCACTCCTCCGAGCTAGTCTTCCCCTCCAGAGCTGGACCCAGGGCGGCACCTGCGCCCTGGGTCGCCTGTGCCCTGGGTCGGCAGCGCCACGCGTGGAGTTGCAGAGAGGGGGCTCCTGCCACAAGCAGCAGGCGGCGCAGAGCATATAAAGCGTGCGGGCCTGCACGCGCCCGTCGGTGGGGTCAGTGTGCACGTACTGCGGGACGTACTACGAGAACCGGCAACCGCACGGCAGACGGGAAGGTCGTTTGTTTGCGCCAACCACGCAGGAAAGGTCGAGTGCCTTTGGCAGGGCTCACATGGGACACGACCACGGCAAGGGGCGGCAAGCGTGCGCAACCGCCCATCGTGCTTGCGCCCGCCTTGCGAGGGCCCCATGCTCCTGCACCCAAAGGCCACCCAGCGGCACACTACACGGCAACAAAGGAGCAAACACCTGCCCACCTGCTCAAGCACACCACCCCGCAGCGCTCCCACACGCCACGCCCCCGCAGCTCTGCTGCGATCGTCTCCCTCACGCCCGTTGCGGCTGTGCGTGCCCACCACCAGGTGCCGGGCACGCTTGGTGGCGTGGCAGACAGACTCGCAAGCGGCGCACACGTTGCGCACACCAGCCGTCCTCGCCAGTTGCTCGTTCTCTTGCCACAAACGCGGAGCGGTGCGTGTGTCGTCTGCGCACTGTCCCGAGTCCGCTGCGGCGGCCGCGCCGCGTGGCCGAATCATCCGCACGCTGCAGCAAACGGAAGTTGTGGTGGCACGTCAACGTCTGGGGGGGGAAATCTGCTTCTTTCTGTGCAGGGGGCGGGGCATCGTTGGGGTGGTGCCGAGGCGCGCGCTGCGGCCACCCAGGAGAGTAAAGGGCGAGACAAGAGCGTGGGGGCCAGCAGAGCGCTGCAAACACCGAGCGGCGTGGGAGGGGACGGACCTCCCCACGTGACCGCCTCGACCGACCGACACAGCTGCACACATCGCGGGCGGGAGGCGAAGGGGGCACGGGTCGAAGGCCACAACGGGGGCAGGAGGGCGCACGGGCGCTGGGACCACCTTAAACGCAGGTACGCTCTCTCGCACCCCGGCGCACACGCGCTAGTAGGGGGCGGGCGCAGGTGAGTCCTCAGGTTGAAAAGATCATAATGCGAACAGTAGCCGTAGGGAGGAGTAGGGAGGCAAAGGTACTTGGGAGCCTGCGGCACGCGCGCGCCGTGCGGCGGGGCGCGGGAGATCACCGCCCGCACTCACGCCCGCACTCACCACACGGCGCCGTCCGCCCTCCCGCTGGGCGCCGATGCCGCGCGCGCACGAGCGAGCAGCCGCTTGGGCGCTCGGCGGGCAGGCGGGGAGGCAGGGGCGGGCGGGCGGCGGGCCGCGATAAAAGCCTCTGGGGGCAGTCATAGTGCTATTAGTCCAAGCGGCACGGGGACGAATCGCTGCCCGGCGGGGCGGGCGAATGAAGCAGTACAAAAGGCAGGGCGGGCGAGCGATCCACCGCGCGCGCCCTGGGGGCAAGTGCCATTTCATACGGTGCTGTTTTTAGTGCTAGTATAAGGTATGTGAGCACGTTTGCGTAGCTAAGCGCAGTGCTCTGCAAAGTGCGCGAGCCTGCGCGCGTGAGCCAGCCAGGGCGCGGTTCGGCAAAGGCTCCAGAGCGCGTGTGCCGACTCCTTGCGGACGAGGGCGCCGGGGAAGTGTGGGGGGAAGGGAGCAGCGGCCGCGACATGCCGCCGACAGGGAGCGGCGCAAACCATGCGCACGCACGCAAACGGTGCCGCACGGCGCCGGCGACCCAGGCCCCCCTGCGTGCTCTGCTGCGACCATGACTTTCCACGCGTACGTGTGCTACTACGGGCCCCCGCACGACATGACAAAATGCGCCAGCGGGAAAAGGGCTCTGCTGGGCTGTGTGCTCCTCCCTGTGGTTGGGAGCCGGCATCGCACCAACGGGCCTGTCCTTGTTGCTGCGGCCTGCGGCGGCGCCACGTCACGACGACACAGAAAGGGGAAGAGTCACGCAGGCAAGGGCGCCAGGGCGGCGGCGGCGGCGCATGCATGCGCGGCATCGCATGCGCCGCCGCGCCGGCACCCTCCTGGTGGGTAGCAACGCCACCACAGGCCGGGTGGGGGTGGTGGCGCGCGCAGCGTCCCACCTCTGGCGCGCGCAGCAAGCGTTCGAGCCACGCTCACGCACACGACGGATGGGCGGCAAACTGCCGCCGCCGGCTCCGCCGGCGTCAGCCAGCACGCGCAGGACACGGGCAGCCGCCACCTGGGCTTCTTGGAGAACCCGTGGCGCCAACAACCCGCAGGCCAAACGGCGCCGCGAGGCCGCTGCCGCACGCGCCGCTGCAGGCCACGCAGGTTTTGCACGCGGCGGCGGCGAAAACGGCGCTTTGCTCCGCTTCATCACCGCCGCGGCGGCGCCTGCGCAGGCGACACCCTCCCCGTCCATCCATCACACACCAGTCGGTCCACCACAACCCCGGACCTCGCGGCAGAATCACAGCAGGTAGGCCTACGCCCTGGCGCCGGCGCGAGTCCGCCAGCGCTGCACGCGCCGCCGCCAATACACCTTAAGAGGGGAGAACCCGTTTTCAGGGCGGCGGGGCCGTCGTCATCCTGAGTCACGCGCTGCCCTCTCCGCCGCGTGCAGCACAGTCACCCCGCGGCCAAACCGCACCGTTTCGGCGAAACGCAAACGGGCCACGCTGAAAGGGGCACCAGCCGAGACGTCGGCGGAGGCGTGCGCGCGCGTGGCGGATGCAAAACGGTCGGCCGCACGTCGCGCTCGTGCTTATGTTGTGGGGTTTCGCCGCGCAGCTGCGGGCGGAGCCTGCCCGCCCGCGGCGTCCTGAGAGCTTCAAGAGAGCGCACGTCCCGTCGTGCGTCGCCACCGTCAACGGCCGCGCCGACGCGCCCAAAGTGCAGCGGCGGCGCCGGCCAAGCCGCGGCCTGGTCTCTCCCAGTGGGGGAAGCGCAAGCGACGCACCCAACCTCACCACGTCAAACCGGACCAAGCGCGACCCCATAGTCTCATAGCAACACGGCGTTTCACGACCCACCACCGGCCAGCACCAACCACGTGAGCACCAACCAAGCGCTGTTTGCTCGTTCACGGGGACGCGGCGGCCGGCGGCCCCCTTGCAGCCGCGCCGCGTGCGCCGCCTACCTCCGCACCACGCCGAATCCCCCCGTCGCTCGCAGCGTGACCCGCCGCCCCCCTTCCCTCCCTGGAAGAGGGCGAGCGCTCACGCAAGCGTTCCCATTCGCCCCCGCCGCACGCGCCGGCGAACAAGCCAGTGTGAGGGGCCCGGCAGCGACGACAACAGCACCGCTCTACTGCAGCGCGCCGCGCTGCTCCATCAGCTGTCTCAACCCGTCCACAGCGGCCCGCTCGTCGTCCATCGGGGCGGCGGCAACAACGACGGACGGCGGCGCAGCGCCCCACCAGGCCCCCGCTGCCGCCGCCGCGCCCTCGCCGCCGCCGCCGCCGCCGCCGCCCTGCGCCCGCGGCGCCTTGCGCGCGCGCTCGGCGCCCTCGCCGGCGCTTCCGCGGCTGCCAGAGCCCATCGAGGCCGCCGTTGCGCGGCCCAACGAGTGGCCGCCGTTGCTGGTGCTGCTGCTGCCGTGCGGCTGCTGCGAGGGCGACGGCCCGCCGCCGCGGCGCTTGCGGCCACCCGCCGCGCCCGCCCGCGCGTCGGCGGCCTCGGCCTGAGGGAGCGGCGCAAACGCCCCCTGCTCGTGCGGCTGCTGCTGCAGCAGCGGCAGCTGCGGCGCCGCAGCGACAAACTGAAGCGCCGCCGACGGCGGGTGCACTGCCGCTGCCGCCGGCGTCATCATCCCCAGCGGCAAGACAGAGCGAAGCGCGGCGTCGCCAACCGGCATCACCGCAGGCGCCACCTCCAACGCTGACGCCGCCGGCGGGCCGTTGCCTATCCAGGCCGCCGCCGTGAGGTCGCGGCCTGAAGAGGCCGCCGCCGCCGCCGCCAGCGCCGCCTGCACCGGCGCGCCGTCGCCGCCAGCGGCGGCCAGCCACGCCACCTGCTGCGGCGGCAACTGCAGCGAAAACCCGCCGACGCCGCCGACGCCGCCGGCGGGCATGGGCTGCAGCACCGCCACGGCGCCGTCGCCGGCCGCGCCCAGCATCTGCAGCACCTGCGCATCCAACGTCACACGCGCCGCAGCGCCCGGCACCGGCGCAGCGAAACCGGCGTCGGGCGCGTTAAAGGGCAGCAGCGCGGGGTGGGCTACGCCGGCGACGCCGCCGCCAAGCAGCCTCGCCAGCGCGCCGCCGCTGTCGTCGCCCAGGGCGCCGCGTGCGCCGCGCGCCTCGGGGGCAAGTGACACGAGGCCGCTTGCCACCAGGCTGCCCAGCCAGCCGCCGGCAGCGCCGCCGCCGGGCCCGTCGCCGGTGGCGTGGTCAAGCGCCACCGCCGTGGCGGTCGGCGGCGGCGCCGTTGGTGCCGCTGCCGTAGCGCCCTGGTGTGACTGCAGCATGGCGCCAAAGACCTGAGGGCTTAGCTGGCCCACCGCCGCCGCCATGGACAGGTGGTGCTGTGCCGCCGCCGCCACCGCCGCCGAGGAGGCCGCGGTATTGCCGGACAGCGACGCCAGCAGCAGCTGCAGCTGCAGCTCGCCCATGCTCTGCATGAAGTTGAGCCCTAGGCCGAGGCCTTGCAGCGACGCGGGCGCAGCGGCCGGCAGCACATGCTGGCGGCACGTGCCGCGGCCGTCCGGGCACCGGCAGGGCTCCAGCGGTGCCGCCGCCGTCGCCCGCACGCCGGACAGCGGCGCGATGGGGAGGGGCAGCTTTGGCGCCGCCGCGCCGGCGCCGCCGGCGCCGTCGCCGTTGCTGCCTTCGTCGGCGCTGGCGGCCACGGCGGCCTCTGCAAGGTCCGTCAAGCGGGCGCGCTTGCGCCGGCTCGCAGCGTCGGCGCCCAGCGGCGCAGAGGGCGCCGCCGGCAGGCCAGCGGGCAGCGCCGCGTCGCCGGCGTCGCCGCCGGCAACGGCGGGCGGCTGCGCCGCGGCGCTGCGGGCGCGGCGGTGCGACGTGGGGTTGCTCGACGTGCGGTTGCCTGCGCGCGCCGAGTCAAATGCAGCGCGCAGCGCGGCGGGGGTCATGTCGAGTCGCCGCAGAGGCCACGACGCGAGCGCGCAACGACGTCACGCCCACGGCGGCGGCGGAATGCCTGCATAACCGCGCTCGAACGCACCTGTCGAGTCGCGCGAGGGCATGAGCCGCCCCTGGTGCGAGCCCGAGCCAGTGCTGGCGCCCTCGCTGCTGCTCCGGCAAATGGCGTCGCTGGCCGGCGCAGCGGCCCCGGCGCCGCCGCTGGCGTTGCTGCCGGTGTCGGCGCCGCCGTGCCGCCCGCCGGCGCCGCCCCGCTGCTGCTGCTGCTGCTGCTGCAGCAGCACCGAAGCGGGGAGGGGAGGCAGGCGGTCGTGCGCAAAGGGCGGCGGCGCGACGGCGGCGCCCTTGGCGGGCCTCCGCGCGTGCTCCTCCTCGTTGGAGCCCGTCTCCTGCACGCCGGCGCTTCCGTCCTCCTCGCCTCTGCTCCCGCCGCCGCCGCCGCCGCCGCCTGCGCCGCGCGCCGCCGCCTGCTGCTGCGGCAGCTGCTGCGGCGGCGGCGCCTCGCCGCCGCTGCCGCCGCTCCTGCCGCTGCCGTTGGGCCCGCCAGCGCCGCCCTCCTCCTCCTGCGACCCGCCAGAGTTGTTCTGCGCCGCGCCGGCCGCGCGCTTCCCGTCGTCGTTGTGGTTGTTGGCGTTGGTCGTCGTGGCGTGGTTGCCCGACGAGTTGCCTCCCGTGCCCGTGTGCGTGGTGGCGGCGCGGTGGCGGTGGTGTTGGTGGTGGTGCCGCGCCGCCGCCGCCAGGCCGCCCTGCGCCACCTGGCCGCCGCCCGGCGCAGCGTTGTTGTGCTCGTTGGTCATCCCGTCGCCGCCCTGCGTGGTCGTGTTGCCCTGCAGCTCGTCGCGGCTGCTGCCGTTGCTGCCGTCCTGCGCGCGCAAAAGTGCAACCGTCCGTCGTGGCAGCGAGCCGACTGAGGAGCCGACGATAACTCCTTTTGCCATCAGCGTACTAGCGCGCTGAAAAAAGAGCGCGGGAACGACGAGAGCGGGGCGCGCACCTGGCGGTCCTGGTCGCCCGAGCCCTGGCCCCTCTGCGTCGCGGCCGGCAGCGGCGAGAGCTGCGCCGCACGCGCAGCACTGGCGACGGCGGCGGCGGCGGCGCCCGCCTGCAGCAGCGCGGGCACGCTGTCGCCGTCGCCGCCGCCAGAGCCCTCGGCGCCGTTGCTGGCGGGCGTGGTGCCCTGCCCCTCAAAGCCCGCCGCCTGCGCCTGCAGCTCCTCAGCCTGCGATAGAAAGGACCGACGCATGAGGTGGCGTGCACACCAGTTCGCCGACGACGACCGTTTCAGAAACTCCCCACCGAGCACACCGCGCCGGGAGCGCGTGGCGCGAGAACGAGGAAGGGAGACCACAGAGAGAGGCGCACCAGCGTGAGGTGGGTGCCCGGCAGGGCGCCGCCGCCCGAGGCGCCGCCGCCGTCGTCGTGCGCCCGTGTGCCCACGTTGTCCGAGGTGCACGGCGAGCGGCCCTGGCTGGCCATCTGCGCGCACGCACACGCCCACACGACATCCGCAGCATTCAGCTGTCAGCCCAGGGCGCTCCACTCGCCGATGCATCATTCACAACGCCCAAGTGGGCTGCAAGGTCCCACATCCCACCGCCGCACCTGCTGCAGCATCCACGCGTCGGCGGCCGCCGCCGCCACCGCGCCGCCGCCCTCGGCGCCGCCCCGCGCGCCGCGCCGCGCCGCGTGGCGCTCCTTGGGGCCGTCCGCGCCACCCGCAGCGCCGGCCGCGCGGGTCTGATGCTGCTGCGGCGGCGGCTGGGCGGCGTCCAGCTGCTGCTGCAGCCGGGGGCGCTTGGCCGGCGGGGGGCGGCACTCCCCTTGCTCGTCCGCGCTGCTGCTCTGGTCCGCCGCGGCGGCGGTGCCGCCGCCGCCGCCACCGCGCTCGGCGCTGCCGCCGGCGGCGCGCCGCTGCTCCCGCAGCTGCCGCTGCTGCGCGTCGCTGTCGCGCCGCGCGCCCGCCGCCTGCTGCTGCTGCTGCTGCGCGTCCTGCGGGGGCGGCGGCGGCGGCGGGAAAGCGGGCGGCGGAGGCAGCGAGCCTGGCGACAGCGCTCGCCGCGAGGACACCTGCTGCTGCTGCAGCGGGTGCGGGTGCGGGTGCGGGCGGCGCGAGCTGCCCACGCCGCTCTCCAGCGGGAAGCCGCCGTCCCACGCCGTGCTGCCACGCCCTGGGCGGGAAGCCGCCAGCAACCCCGCCTCGCTGCCGCCGCCGCCGCCACCGCCGGTGCTGCCCCAGGCCGCCGCCGCGGCGGCCGCGCGCTTGCCGTTGACGGGCGGCGCCGGCGCAAAGCTGGCGGCGGAGGCGCCGGCGCCCGCCGGCGGCCGCTTGGCGGCCGCCGCCGCCGCAGCCTGGTGAGCACCCGCGTGGCGCGCCTGGAGGAGCGGCGAGGCCGCCGCCGCCGCCGCCGCCGCCGCCGCCTGCTGTGGCGACTTGCCAGGCAGGGCGGCAGCGGCGGAAGGAGGCCGGAAGGCGCCTTGGGCGTGGTGCGCGGCTCCGCCACCGCCGCCGCCACTAGCCGCCTGCTGCCAGGGCTGCTGGTCTCCCGAGCACGCGCTCCCGCCGTCGCTGCTGCGGTCGTCGCGGTGGCGCCGCCGCTGCTCCGCCCTCCCCTGCTGCTGCTGCTCCGCCCTTTCCTGCGAGCCGCCGCCGGCGGGGAGGTCCGCAGCACCCGCCGCGTTGAAGATGACCACCGGGGCGTTGCCGGGCCCGCGCGCAATCACCAGCACCGGCGACTGCTGCTGCTGCTGCTGCGGTGGCGAGGGGTCGGTCGGAGCGGCGGCGGCGGCGGCGGCGGCGTGGGCGTGCGCCGCTGCAGGCTGCAAGCCAGCCTGGCCCTGTGGGAGGGAGGCGGCCTGCACAGGTTCGGGTGCGCGCAGCATCATGCCTGCCCCCGATCGCAAACAGAGCCGCAAACGATGAAGCACGTGCGTGCGTGCAGGCGTGGTGTCGGCGCGGCCACCGCGACGCGCGTGGGTGTGGTAATGTGGGTGTGCGCGCTGCTGCTGCAGCGCAACCAGCCGCTCACCGCCTGCGCGGGCGCTCCTCCGCCGGCAGCCAGCGACAGCTGCGCCAGCAGCGTCGGCGAGAGCCCGAAGAAGGGGAAGCCGCGGGGCGGGTGATGCTGCGCGCACACGCGGAGAGCAGCAAGCGCATGCCCACGCAACCAGTGATGGGCGTCAGGCGCCCCAGCCGCAACCGCATGGGCACGTGCTTGCAGCTTGACGGAACGGACACCCAGCCAGGCAGCCTCCCGCACCTGGAGGTGGCTCTGCACCTGCTGCCCCGCCGCCGCCACCACGGCCGCCGCGGCGGCCGCCGCGGCAGCGGACGCCGCCGCCGCCACCGCCGCCACCGTCACCTCCGACACATCGTCGTCCACGTCCTGCTCGCCCCCCGCCAGCTGGCTGCTGCTCGCCCGCGCCACCAGCCGCTCCGGCCGCGGCGCCGCAGCTACCAACAGGGGCCCCGCGGCGCCGCCATCGCCGCCGCCTCCACCACCACCAGGGGCCAGGATCTTGCCGCCGGCGACCTGCAGCAGCAGCAGGTCGCTCACGCTGCCCGTGGGCAGCATCTGCCTCGCCGCCTCGGCGCCGTTGCCGTCGGGCTGAGGCGGCTGCGGGGCGTACAGCTGCACGCCGTTGAGCGAGGGTGACAGCAGCTGCGCCGCCGTGGCGGCGCCGCCGTGGTGGTGGTGGTGGTGCGCGTGGTGCTGCTGGTGGTAGTGGTGGTGCCGGCCGTTGGTCGGCAACGCCTTGCCTGCCGCCGCGTGCTGCGGCTCGTGCTGTTGCTGCTGCGCCAGCGTGGCGACGAGGTAGGGTTGCGCGGCGGCAGCAGTGGCAGACGTCGCAAGCAGCACTGCCGCGCCGGCGCCGTTGTCGTGGTGCTGCTGCTGCAGCTGATGCTGGTGGTGCTGCTGCTGGCGTGCCGCCAGGACGCCGCCGAGCAGCGCCGACACGCCGGGGTGCTGCTGCAAATAGGCCAGCGGGGCGGCCAGCTGCCCAAACACAGAGGCGGCGCCGTTTGGCGGCTGCGTGAGGAATCCGCCCGGCGGCTGCAGCAGCAGCGGGAGCTGCTGCTGCTGCTGCTGCGGCTGCTGCTGCTGCAGCGAGGAGGAGGAGGAGCCGAGCGTGGCGCCGCACGCTTGCATGGCCAGCAGGCCGGGCGGCAGGCGCAGCTCGGCTGAGAGCAGCTGCTGCGCGGCGCGGTGCTGCTGCTGCTGCTGCAGTTGCGGTTGCGTCGGGGGCGGCTCGCTGACGAAAGCGCCCAGAGGGGTCCCGTCGGGCGCGGCGTGCAAGCGCCGCGCGCCTCCCGCAGCGTGCCAGCGGGGAGGCAGGCCCCCGGCGGCGAGGCCGGTTGCGCCGCCGTCCTCGCCGGCGCCGTCGTCCTGCTGCTCCTGGTCCTGGTGGCGGCGCTGCTGCCCTGGGTGCGCCGTCGACGCCTCCCTTCCAAGGGGGTGGTGGTGGTGGTTGCCGTTGCTGGTGGGCGGCTGCAGCTCTCCCTCGTCGGCCTCGTTGGCGCACAGCGCGTCGCCGTCGCCGTCGTCCTCCACCTCCTCCTCGTCCTCGTCGTAGTCACGGTCGCCTATGTCGTCCTCGTCCTCGTCCTCGCCGCCCAGCTCGTCCGCCGCGGCGCCCTGCTGCTGGCGGCCGCCGCCATTAGCTCGCGCGAGGTCGGCTTCGGGGAACGCGCCAGAGGTGCTGCCGTGCCGCGCGAGCGGCGCTGGGCGGTGCGGGCCGTCGCCGTTGGGCGCGGCGGTCCCGTGGTGGCGGACCCTGGCGTTGGTGGTGGCGCCGTTGCTGGTGGTGGTGGGCTCCTTGCGCGGGTAGGGCCGGCTGGGCTTGCGCTTGGGCCGCGGAGGCGGGATTTCGATGTGCTGCTCCTCGCCTGCACTCGGCATGCGCGGCGGGCGGCGGGCGGGTGGGGACGGGCGAAGAGCGACGCACAGGCAGAGACGTCCACAGCAACGCTGCTTGACACAGCAGCGGTGCTCGGCGGCAGGAAGAGGAGGCCCTGCACTGCAGCCTCACCTGCAGCGGGCGCCCGGCCCGACTCCTTGAGGCGCTCGAGCTTGGAGAAGAATTTTTGCGCGTGGCTGCGGATCTGCACCGCTGTCTTGGTGCCGATGTGCTCTGCGCGTGTGCAGGCGGCGCGTGTCCAGACGAGCAGCGCGACCGAGCTCGCTTTTCCGCCGCGAGTGAAAGGGCCGCGCCACCACCACCACCACCACCACCAGCACGAAAACCCCGCGCCGCGCGCGGGCTGCAGCCAGGGCGCCGCGACAGCATCCGCTTCAGGCTGCTGCGTGCTCGCCTTGTATGCGTCGCCACTGCCGGCCGTGGAGCTTGAGCGCCTCGAGGAACTTGTTGTGCTCCTCGTCCGTCCAGCGCTCGCGCTGCTTGGTGATGGTGTATGGCTTGCGCGCCTGCGCGTGTTGTAGCGGCAGCATGCCGCGTGCTGCTGGCCTTCAAAGCGGGGGGCATTGTATCCCGCCCCGCGAGCACGAAACTATCTGGCTCCCCTGCGCCGCCGGTGGGCAGAACGCGCTGCACACGAGCCGCGCTGCGGGCGCCGCAGGCCGTGGCGCGCTCTCCCTGGGCGCGGCGCTGGCCTGTGGGGCCAGCCCAGCGGTGGACACGCTGGCCCACCTTTGGCAGCGCTCCCAGCTCGCCGTCCTTGGGGCCGGCGCTCAGCATTGGCGCATGCCGCTACTCGGCTGGATGGCTCGCCCGGCCAGAGCCGGGGTGGTGTTGCTGCTCCATACTTGCGTTTAGCGAGGCTCCCCGCCTCCGCCTGCCATGGACCACAAAGGGCGCCACCCTGGCACCGCAGGGCAGACTGGAAAGGGATGGGGCTGCAGGAAGGGAACGGGAGGCAGCCGCCCGGTGTGCACAAGCACTGTGATGCGGATGCGGCGCTGGTGGACTCCTCAAGCTGCGGAGGGGACGCTCCCTGCCACCCCGCGCCTCGTGTGACCGCCCTTTTCAGCGCTCGCAGCGGTGGGCAGGCAATGGCCCACGCCCCCAGCCGTGGACAGCAAGCAGGCAGGTGGGTGGGCAGGTAGGGCCCCCTGAGAAGCACAGCACCCTGCATGCGCCTGGACGAGCGTAAGGCACACCGGATGGCGAGGCGCGCTGTGGCGACGCGCGAAGCATGCCCCCGCGGCGGTGCGGTGCGGGTGGGTGGGCCAGCCCCTGCTCAGCCCCCTCGTCGGCAGCGCACGGACCGGGGTTGCATTTCTGCGGGCGTGGCTGACGTCTTGTCCAAGGCACCTGGATCTGGTCACCAACCGGGTGCGGGCGGCCCTGGCCCGTGTCGGCAGGGCCTCGCGGGCAGGCGCAGCGGA
>VFQP010002853.1_pt1 | contig 18591 bp, 13 predicted proteins | sample 3512351 | NCBI WGS metagenome assembly VFQP01 (sample SAMN10412372, study PRJNA504923) | tailings metagenome | isolation source: Relicate 1 Philex TSF1 revegetated site | place: Philippines: Tuba, Benguet | collected 2017-08-29
CGATTGCCGAAGATATCGCGTTTGCCGAAAGCCGTATCCGCCGCGAAACCATTGCTGCCGAAGATATCTTCCATGATCTCGGCGCGTTTTCCATGATGTCGTCTGACTCACAGGCCATGGGCCGTGTCGGCGAGGTGATTATCCGCACCTGGCAGACCGCGCATAAAATGAAAATCCAGCGTGGTCCGCTCGCTGAAGACAGTCCAGAAAACGACAATTTCCGTATCAAACGCTATATCGCAAAATACACCATCAATCCCGCCATCACGCATGGCATTTCCCATGTAGTGGGCTCGGTAGAGGTAGGCAAACTGGCCGACCTGGTGGTGTGGAAACCTGCCTTCTTTGGCGTAAAACCATTTACCATCATCAAAGGCGGCATGATCGCCGCGGCGGCGATGGGGGATCCGAATGCTTCTATTCCCACTCCGCAACCTGTGCATTACCGCCCGATGTTTGGTGCGTATGCTGGTGGATTAAAAACTGCCGTGACGTTTGTCTCGCAAGCCGGCTTGGAAAATCCTGAGCTTAAAACACTAGGGTTGCAAAAGCCGCTGGTGGCGGTGAAAGGCACACGCGATGTGAAGAAATCCGATATGGTGCATAACACCTGGCTGCCGGAAATCAATGTGGACCCTGAAACCTACGAGGTACTGGCCGATGGCATGCCGTTGGTATGTGAACCGGCGGAAGTTTTGCCTATGGCGCAACGCTACTTTTTATTTTAATCATGATGCATTTAACGCAACGTGTCACAGTCAGTGGCCATATTGATGATCAATTGGAGTTGCCCTTTGATCAGCGCCAGAAAAGCCGTTTGCGCGTCACGCTGGCTTCTGGAAAAGAGGCTGCATTATTCTTAAGCCGCGGCATTATTTTGCGCGGTGGCGATTTGATCCAGTCTGAAGATGGCAAACTGGTAGTGCAGATTGTGGCAGCACAAGAGCCCGTCTACAACGTCATTGCACCTACACCACGAGACCTGATGCGGGCCGCCTATCATTTGGGAAACCGGCATGTGCCGCTTCAAATCGGTGATGGCTGGTTACGGCTGGAGCAGGATTATGTGCTGCGGGATATGCTTTTAGGTCTTGGTATGCAGGTGAGTGAGGTCAACGCGCCGTTTGAGCCGGAAGCCGGCGCTTATGGTGGCGGTCACCGCCATGGTCACGATGACGATGCGCTAGAGTCTTTGCGGCCTCGTGCGAAAGGCCATGGACGCTAGCATGGCAAATGCGCTTGCCCTTAGCCGTTTGCTGCAGCTTGCCAGCCCCCTGCTGCCGGTAGGGGCCTATTGCTATTCGCAAGGGCTTGAATGGGCGATTGAATCCGGCGAAGTGAAAGACGTGGTTTCTGCCCAAGCCTGGATAGGCGACACTTTGCAGATATACCAGGCCAGGTTTGAATTACCGGTGTTGAACCGCTTGTACCAGGCCTGGCAAACAGGCGACCTGACCGCAGTGCAAGAGTGGGACAGTGTGTACCAGGCCGGGCGCGATACCGCAGAAGGCTGGGCCGAAACGCGGCAGATGGGGTACTCCCTGCGCCGTTTGTTGAATGATTTAAAACCGATGTCAGAAACACTTGTGGCACAGATCAATACTTTGCAGTCACCGGCTTTCCCAACTTTATACGCTGCCATTGCCCAGCACTGGCACATTCCGCCTGAACAGGCTTTGCAAGGGTATGCGTGGGGCTGGCTGGAAAACCAGGCCAGTGCGGCCATGAAAGCCGTGCCGCTCGGTCAGGTGGCCGGGCAAACCATTTTACTTGCGCTGGGCGCTCAGTTACCTGCCGTAATTGAATCAGCGATGGCGCTGCCGGATGAAGCGATGAGCAATTTCAACCCTTTGCTGAGCATTGCCGGATGTCAGCATGAAACACAATACAGCAGGTTATTCAGATCATGAAAATACATACCCAATTTGCATCGCCCACGCCTGAAGTCACTGAGTATAAAGAGCCGTTGCGCGTCGGCATTGGTGGCCCGGTCGGCTCAGGTAAAACTGCGCTGACGCTCGCCTTGTGCCAGCGGTTGCGCGAGGTCTACAACATTGCTGTGGTCACCAATGATATTTACACCAAGGAAGACGCCGAGTTTTTAACCCGCAACGAAGCGCTGGTACCTGAGCGCATCATAGGCGTAGAAACCGGTGGTTGCCCGCATACCGCGATCCGCGAAGACGCTTCGATGAACCTGGAGGCGGTCGACCAGCTCAGCAAACGTTTCCAGACGCTGGATATCGTGTTTGTCGAAAGTGGCGGCGATAACCTGGCCGCGACATTCAGCCCGGAGCTGTCTGATTTAACCATTTATGTGATCGATGTGGCTGCCGGTGAGAAAATCCCGCGTAAAGGCGGCCCGGGTATTACCAAGTCAGACCTTCTGGTGATAAACAAGATAGACCTGGCGCCTATGGTAGGCGCATCGCTGGAAGTGATGGACAAAGATGCGAAGAAAATGCGTGGTGAGAAGCCGTTTGTCTTCAGCAACCTGAAAAGCGGTCAGGGGTTGGAAGAGATCGTCAGTTTTATCGAAAAACACGGCCTCATGCTTTGAAAATGGGCAATGCGCCCGTGGAACTGTTGTGTCGGCTTGCGTATTTAATGTGCTGTCTGCGCTCGCACACCCGGCCACAAATGCGCATTGCCAATGTTGAATAGTGTGCGCATAGGTTTTCGTTGTTTGAGTAGTTAGTTACCAGAAATCGAATATTTGGGTATCAGCGTTATTAGCAATTCAATTTTTGTTGGGGAAGATTTAATGAAAAAAAGCATTCTTTTAGGGTTGGCGGCTGGTGCACTGTCAGGGGCTGCCTGGGCACACTCTGGACATGACTTGCAAGCTGGTTTTGCGACCGGGTTTTTGCATCCGATGACCGGCTGGGATCACATGCTGGTGATGCTATCCCTGGGTATCTGGGCGGCACGTCGTCAGGCGCAGCAAGGCTGGCAATTGCCGGTGTTGTTTGTGACTGTGATGGCGGTGTTTGCGGCATTGGCGATGGTGTGGTTGCCTATGTCATTAGCCGAAGTACTGGTGGCTGCCAGTGTGCTGGTGATGGGTGGGTTGCTGATTGCACGAGTTGACTTATCCCGTTGGGCACAGTTTAGCCTGGTGGGATTGGTTGCGGCTGCGCATGGGTATGTGCATGGTGTGGAACTTGGTCAAAGCTGGACTTCCCTGACCGGCATGGTGCTGGCAACGGCGACTTTGCATGGCTTGGGCTGGATACTGGGTCGCCAGCAACAGCCATGGCTGAAAGCCGCCACGCAATTGCTTGGCGGTGTCATGCTGGGGCTGGGTGCGTTCTGGCTGATCGCCTGACCACATTATTCCAGAAGTCACTGACTGCAAAGCGGATCTCCTCGATCCGCTTTTTTAATGTAAAGGCCTGTGATGTTGCTTGCCTTTCAGCGCTACGTCAATTAACGTAATGATTGATTTACCTGCAGACCCTAATATAGCGTGGGGAAAGTTTTTTGTCTTTTGGTTTCTGGGTCTGGGGCGCATTGCCGCAGGCTTGTTATTAAAGCCTGTCATCATTAAAGGGTTATTGATTGTCTACGCCGTCTCCCGGATTAGCTAGCGAAATTACTGCCGAACCGATACAACGTATCGTCAAAATCCGCCGCGACTATAACAACTGGGTGGCGAACGAAACCATTGAGGATTATGCACTGCGCTATACGCCGCGTGCGTTCCGCAAATGGTCGATCTTGCGTGTTTCCAATACTGCACTAGGTGCTATTTCATTCCTGGTGCTGGAAGCGATCGGCGGCACCATCACTATCAATTATGGTTTCCCCAATGCGCTGTGGGCCATCCTGGCTGTGGGTGCGATCATCTTTCTGACCGGCCTGCCTATCAGCTATTACGCCGCCAAATACGGGCTGGATATGGATCTGCTGACCCGTGGCGCCGGATTTGGTTATATCGGCTCGACGATATCGTCGTTTATCTACGCGTCGTTTACTTTTATCCTGTTCTCGCTTGAAGCAGCCATCATGGGGTATGCACTGGAGCTGTATTTCCATTTGCCTCTGTACCTGGGTTACCTGGTCAGCGCGCTGATCGTGATCCCGCTGGTGACCCACGGTGTCACGCTGATCAGCCGCATCCAGATGATTACGCAGCCGATCTGGATCGCCTTGATGTTCCTGCCTTTTTTTGCCATCCTGCGCGCCGATCCGGATGTATTGCATCGCCTGAGTGATTTCGCCGGTATCTCGGCCAATGGCGGCCAGTTCAACTGGCTGATGTTCGGCGCGGCGACTGCAGTAGGCGTGGCCTTGATTCCGCAGGTCGGTGAGCAGGTCGACTTTCTGCGCTTTATGCCGGCGCGCAACAAGGAGAATTACTGGCGCTGGAACCTGGGCGTACTGCTGGCAGGGCCAGGCTGGGTGCTGTTAGGGATGCTGAAAATGCTGGCAGGGGCTTTACTGGCTTACCTGGTGTTCAGCCGGAATATGCCGGTGAGTTCTGCGGTCAACCCTACGCATATGTACTTGGTGGGGTTCGATCATGTGTTCAGCAACCATGAAATCGCGCTGGCGATCACTGCGCTGTTCGTCTGTGTTTCGCAGATCAAGGTCAATATGACCAATGCTTATGCCGGGTCACTGGCCTGGTCCAACTTTTTCGCGCGACTGACGCATAGCCATCCTGGCCGCATTGTCTGGGTGGCTTTCAATGTCATGATTGCGATTGTGCTGATGGAACTGAATGTGTTCCAGGCACTGGAAGAGATTTTGGGCTTGTACGCCAATATCGCGATCGCCTGGATCGCCGCGGTGGTGGCTGACCTAGTGATCAACAAGCCGCTAGGGCTGAGCCCGAAAGGCATCGAGTTCAGGCGTGCCTATCTGTATGACATCAATCCGGTAGGCGTAGGCGCGATGTTTATCGCTTCTGCAGTCTCTATCGCTGCGTATACCGGCATCCTGGGCGTGGTGGCGCAATCATTCTCTACCTTTATTTCGCTATTTACCGCGCTGCTTTTTTCGCCGCTGATCGCCTGGTACACCAAAGGCAAATATTACCTGGCCAGGCAACGGCCCATGTACCTGCAACCCTCTGCAACCAAGCAATGCGTGATCTGCGAGCGTGAGTATGAAGTCAGCGATATGGCGCATTGCCCGGCCTATGGCGGTGCGATCTGTTCGCTGTGCTGCTGCCTGGATGCCAGGTGTAACGATGCCTGTAAACCGCAGGCGCGGCTGAGTGCACAGTGGGAAGCGTTAAACAGGAAAATCCTGCCGAAAAAGCTATGGCCACACCTGAATGGCGGCGTTGCGCATTTCCTGTTGCTGATGCTGATCGCCATGCTGCTGTTTGGCGCGACTATCGGTTTGATCTATTTGCACGACTCGCTGACCATAGGCCTGGATTCGCCGGAACTGATGCGCCGTTTCCGCCTTGGTTACCTGAAGATATTCGTCGCGCTGCTGTTCCTCGGCGGTATCGTCGCCTGGTGGCTGGTGCTGACCTCGGCCAGCCGACGGGTGGCGCAGGAAGAGTCCAATCGCCAGACCGGCCTGTTGCTGGAAGAAATCGAGTCACACAAAAAAACCGACTGGCAATTGCAGAAAGCGCGCCGCCTAGCGGAAGAGGCCAACCAGGCCAAGAGCCGGTATATCACCGGCATCAGCCATGAATTGCGCACGCCGTTAAACAGTATTCTTGGCTATGCACAGTTACTGACCAATGACGAAAGCATCCCGGAACACCGTAAGCAGGCGATCAAAACCATCAGTCGCGGGGGCGAGCATTTGCTGTCACTGATCGAAAGTACACTGGATATCGCACGTATCGAGAGCGGCAAAATGGCTTTCGACGTAAAGCCGCTGCACTTTCCCGAATTCATTAATCATATCGTCAGCATGTTCGAAATCCAGGCGCAGAATAAAGGCCTGACCTTCCATTTTGAACAGAATGGCAGCTTGCCTGAATATGTACGCGCAGACCATAAACGCCTGATGCAGATCATGGTGAACATCCTCGGCAATGCGGTGAAATTCACTACCAAAGGCAGCGTGACTTTCCGTGTCAGCTATGCACGTGAAATCGCGCAAATCGAGATCCAGGATACCGGCCCCGGTATCGCACCGAATGAAGTAGAAAAGATCTTTGAGCCATTTGAGCGCGGTAGCGCGGCCAATGTGGTCGGCATAGGCGGTACCGGCCTGGGGCTCACCATCAGCAAACTGTTGACGCAACTGATGGGAGGCGAGATTCATTTCGATAGCATAGTCGGGCATGGCACCCGCTTTGATATCCGGCTGTTCTTGCCGCAGATCCGCGAGACGGCTCACTTATCTAAACAGGCTGTGCGGCAACGTACAGGATACGAAGGCCCGCCAAAAACCATACTTGTCGTCGATAACGAAGAAGCTGACCGGGAATTGTTACGCGATACCTTGCAACCGCTTGGTTTTATCATTCATGAAGCAGCAAACGGCCAGGCTTGCGTCAACCAGTACCAGGCGCTGAATGCAGACCTGATATTGATGGACCTGGCGATGCCGGTCATGGATGGCTGGGAAGCAGCCTATATCATCCGACAGGTGCACCAGTCGCAGATACCGATCGCCATTGTGTCTGCCAACGCTTATGACAGAAACCTGGATAACCAGGCCAAAATCCCGGCAAGGGATTTCTTTGTCAAACCGGTCAACCTGGATGAAATGCTGGACTGGCTGGGTAACCAGCTGGAGTTGACCTGGCGCTATGTGGATAGCAGCCTGGACCGGCAGGCGCTGTCAGTCGCGGAATCTGTCGTCCCTGAGCCGCCGGTAGATGCCAAGGCTATCCCGTCTGCGCTGCTGGAAAACCTGCTGCAATTCGCCAGGGTAGGTTACGTGAAAGGTGCGCGCGAAGTGCTGACTACGCTGACCAAAGAATATTCACACCACGAAACATTGATTAACGCCTTGCAGGAAGCCATGGAGCGCTTTGATTTTGCTAGACTGCAACGCTTGATTGAGGAAGCAAAATGACCAGTCCGACCTTTACCGTGTTGATTGTGGATGATGTACCAGAGAACCTGGCCTATCTGCACGATGCCCTGGATGAGTCCGGTTACCAGGTCTATGTCGCCAACTCGGGTGAGATGGCCTTGCAGGTAGCGCACCTGATGCAGCCGCAAGTGATATTGATGGATGCGATGATGCCCGGCCTGGATGGGTTTGCCACCTGCAGGCGCATCAAGGCCACTGCCGAAACCCAGCATATCCCTGTGATATTCATGACCGGTCTGACCGAAATCGAACATGTGACCATGGCGTTTGATGCCGGCGGCGTGGATTACGTCACCAAACCGGTACGCCCGGCTGAAGTGCTGGCGCGAGTGAAAGCCCATGTGCAGAACGCCACTAAAATGCACCAGGCCACTTCGGCACTGGATGCGTTTGGCCAGGCCACCATTGCGATTTTACCGGCCGACAAACGTCTGGTATGGCAAACGCCTTTAGCCAAGCATTACCTTGAACAGTACTTTGCCGAATGGGTGGCCAAAGAAGCCTACAGCACCGTGCAAACCCTGCCGCCTATGATCTACCAGTGGCTGGAAAACTGTATACAGCAGCATGCCAGCGGCACAACCATGCAAACCCTCAGCGTCAATCACGGCAATGCACGGCTCAGCCTGACCGTCGCCAACACCAGTGAAGAGCAATGGGTCATCGTGCTACGTGAACATTCGGACGAGTTGCAAATCGAATCACTGGGTAAAGTATTCCAGCTGACTAAGCGTGAATCAGAAGTGCTGTACTGGACGGTCAAAGGCAAAACCAATAAGGATGTCGGTGAAATCCTCGGCACCAGCCCCCGCACCATCAATAAGCATCTGGAACATGTGTTCCAGAAACTGGGCGTGGAAACAAGGACTGCCGCTGCTTCGCTGGTGGCTTCAAAAGTGAAGTTCTAGTTTCAACTGCAAAGCGATTGCCACAGAGCACTTCAAATGCTAAAGGATTGTTTGCTTTTTTCTGTGCGCTCTGTGTTCTCTGTGGAAAATTAAATCCATCTTTGAAATGGCGAATGCCAGTGACGACCATCACCCCATCCGGTGATGGTTTTTTTGTATATTGCGCTGATTTAAATTCTCTAAATGTTGTTGCCGCAACAGCTGGGTGTTTTATTTAAAACAAATTTTCTTTTGTTAATTTGTTTCCTTCACTTCCAATCTGCCTTTTATTAATTGATATCTCATTGTTTCTATTAAGAAAATTTTTATAACGTCGACGTTTTTTTCATTTGGTATGCCGTTTGCTATATCCCTGTAGCCGTTGATGCGACGGTGCCGTTAACGATGCGGCGCGTTTTTCTCACATTTACCTGATGATGGAAATAAAAACAATGAAGAACATACAGTACCTGGCTTTGCTGTCAGTTTTATTTGCCGGTCCGTTAATGGCTGAAGAGGTGAGCCTCGCACCTTCCGCGGGAGAGAAGCGCTGGTCTCCTTATGAAGCCGTGCAAAAACCGGCTGTGCCGGTGGTGTCACAAAAAGGCTGGGTGCGTACGCCTATTGATAATTTCGTGCTGGCGCAGCTGGAAAACAAGCATCTGAAGCCTGCAGCTGAAGTTGATCGTGTGACTTTTATCCGGCGTGCAACGCTGGATGCGTGGGGCTTGCCGCCTACGCCGGAAGAGGTGAAAGCCTTTGTAGCAGATCGTACGCCTGATGCCTATGAAAAACTGGTTGACCGTTTATTGGCGTCCCCCAGATTCGGTGAGCGCCAGGCGCGCAGATGGCTGGACCTGGCACGTTATGCAGATAGCTCAGGCTTTGAAAATGATGCATCTCGCCCGAACAACTGGCGCTATCGCGATTATGTGATCACGGCATTTAATCAGGACAAACCTTTCGACCGCTTTATCAAAGAACAGATTGCTGGCGATGAGTTATGGCCGGATAGCCAGGAAGCAAAAATTGCTACCGGGTACCTGGCGGGATATCCCGATAACAGCAACTCGCGCGATATGATACAGCGCAAGTACCAGATTGAAACCGATATCGCTGACAATGTGAGCGAGACTTTCCTTGCCACCACCATGGCGTGCGCACGCTGTCACAATCACAAGCAGGACAAGATCAGCCAGAAAGAGTATTTCCAGTTCCAGTCCGTGTTCTCCAACACGGTGTTTGATACCAAGAAAGAGTTGGCCAAAGGGTCGGAAAATGTATGGGACAAGCAGTACATAGAGCAGTTTGTTAAATACCAGGCGGCTACCAAACATATCCGGGATGCGCAGCGCAAAGTGTTGGAGCCTTATAAAGATGCCAGCATCCAGTACCAGAAATCACGTTACATCACAGACACGCTGGCTGCACTGCAAAAGCCTGAAAAAGAGCAGAATGGCCTGGATAAATGGATCAACTTCCGCTGGCAAGCGGTCTCTGGCGTGAATGGCGGCACCGCTTACCTGAAGCTGGTGGCGGAAACCAAAGAGCATCCGGACCATACGCCGGATAAAGTCGCCGCCTGGGATGAATACCAGCGCCTGCAAAAAGAGTTGCGCAAGCTGGATGACCTGAAACCTGCAAGTGGCTCTTCCAATTACACTACGGCGGCTGAGTTGAGCGCTACTGATATCCCGCCGACCTTTGTCCGGTTCGGTGGAGTCCATGAGCGGCCCACCGAGCAGGTGCAACCCGGCCTTCCAAAACTGTGGGGCAATGCTGCATTGGATATCAAACCTACGGAGACTTCATCCGGCCGCAGGACTGCGCTCGCTAAGTGGCTGGCAAGCCCGGAAAATCCGCTCACGGCCCGTGTCTATGTAAACCGTGTCTGGGCCCAGTACTTTGATCGCGGCATTATTTCCACGGCAGAGAATTTTGGTCGCGCTGGCGAGAAACCTACGCATCCGGAATTGCTGGACTGGCTGGCAGCCAATTTCACCGAACAAGGATGGAGCATCAAGAAACTGCATCGCCAGATTCTGCTATCCAGTGTCTACCGACAGTCCTCGGCGGAACGTCCTGATGCCGTCAAAATCGACCCTGAAAACAAGCTGCTGGCGACTTATCCGCGCAAACGCCTGGAAGCGGAAGTGATCCGTGACTCCCTGCTGTATGCGGCGGGTGTCCTGAACGAAGAGATAGGTGGACCATCCGTGTTGCCGCCAGTAGCGGTAGGCGATGAAGGACCGGTCGATGAAAACGGCAACCGTTTGTGGCCGGTTTCTAAAGCCAAGGCAGACTGGAACCGCCGTTCGATTTACATCTACAGCAAACGTAGCCTGCCTTATCCTATGCTGCAGAATTTCGATCCTGCGGACCCATCGAAAGCACACCACAAACGTGATGTGACTACCACGCCGCTACAGGCTTTGACCTTGTTCAACAGCCCGCTGGTGGTCAACTGGTCACAGTCACTTGCCGGCCGTGTGATCAATGAAGCGGGTACCAATGAAAAAGCGCAGCTGGACCGGTTGTACCAGGTTATTTTCTCGCGCCTGCCCAGCAACCAGGAGCGTGCGGCATTGCAGGCTTTCCTCAATAAACAGGAAGAAATTATCAAAACGCAGGCCAAAGATGGGCGCTTTGCTGTTGCCGTGCCTATCGGGGTCGCAGATACCAGTCATCTTGATCCGGTACGTACCGCTGCATTTGTCGATATGGTGCACAGCCTGGTGAACACCAACGAGTTTGTGTACCGCTTCTGAACGGGTACTTAAAACTGATTTCCAGGATTAATGTTTTTTAAGATTTGGGGAATAAAAAATGAATGATAGTCGCAGGAAGTTTTTGATTAATGCCGGTTTAGGCCTGGGTGGTGCTGCCGCTGCAGCCGGGTTTATTCCAGGCGTTGGCTTTATTGGCACGGCCATGGCGTCCGACCTGGTCGATCCACTGGCACCCAAACCTACCCACTTCGCTGGCAAGGTGAAATCCGTCATCTGGCTGCATATGAAAGGGGCGCCTTCATCACTGGATTTGTTCGACTATAAACCCGAACTGATCCGGTTGGCCGGGCAGGATGTGCCTGCTTCTTTCCTCAAAGGGCTTAAAACGTTTACCCAGGGCGGAGTAGGGAAGCTTTATGCGGCAAACAGCCGTCAATGGAAACAGCATGGTGAAAGCGGTGCCTGGTTTTCCGATTTGTTGCCTAGCATGGCTAAGCAGGCTGACAAGATGGCATTTATCCGCTCCAGTGTCACTGTTGGCGCCACCCATGATATTTCTATCCTGAAACTGAATACCGGTGATTTAAACCCTGGCCGGCCATCCTTGGGCGCATGGGTCAACTATGCGCTGGGCTCAGCCAATCGCGACTTGCCTTCATATGTAGTGCTGTATAACGGCATGCGTGAACCGGATGCTGGCGCCGTTAACTGGAGTTCAGGCTTCTTGCCCGCTGTGTACCAGGGCACTGCTTTCCGTCCTGGTGATTCACCTATTGTCTACCTGGACCGCCCCGAGTTGCGCTCAGTGTCGCAACAACGAAATTCATTGGATCTGCTCAACAATCTTGACCGCTTACGTGGTACCGGTCATACCCATGATACGGAATTACAGGCGCGTTTGCGGTCATATGAACTGGCGGAACGCATGCAACTCACGGCGCCTGAAGCCGTAGATCTCAAAGGCGAGACAGCTGCGACCAAAGCCTTGTATGGCCTGGATGACAGCACCAGTGAAGGCTATGGCGCCACATTACTGCGCGCGCGTCGCCTGGTGGAAAGAGGCGTGCGTTTTGTGCAAGTGGTATCAGCGGCGCCAGATAACAGGCCGGAAGGTTCTTCTGATGACTGGGATGCGCACCATGACCTGGAAGGTAACCATGGTTTAATGTCACGTATGGTGGATAAACCTGTTGCGGGCTTGCTGGCTGACCTGGAGTCACGCGGCTTGCTAGATAGCACATTGGTGGTGTGGGCTTCAGAGTTTGGTCGCTCTCCGTGGAGTGAAAGCGGCACCGGTAGAGATCATAATGCTTTCGGGTATACACAATGGATTGCCGGTGGTGGCGTGAAAGCCGGTTCAGCTTACGGTGAAACCGATGCCATTGGCCTGAAAGTGACAAATAAAGATGATGCTGTAGATACCTATGATCTGCACGCGACCGTTCTGCATTTGCTTGGTCTGGATCACCTCAAAGTCACCTATTTGAATAATGGTCGTTCAGAAAGACCTACTGTGGTTTATGGCCGGGTGGTAGAAGAGTTATTGGCATAATGCGATTACGGGTAGTCATGATGCTGGCGGTCATGATGTCCGCCACCTGGAGCTCAGCAGCAGGGGATTTTGAAGTTGATGAAGACTTTATGCAGGAGGTGGAAGATACCAGCAAAAGCCTGACTAATCACCTGGCGCTGAATGACAAGACAGCCAGCAATGATGACGTGCAGCGATTAATAGGTATGTTTTCCAAGGTGGAGTCCTATTACACGCTAAAAGCTGATTCTGATGAGCAGTTAGGCTTGGCACAAAAAAGCCATGAGTTGACCAAGGAGATTAAATTCCTGGTCGATGCCGGTGATTTCGAGCATGCGGGTCAAAAAGCGACGGTGCTATCCCGCACTTGCAAGTCCTGCCACGATTTATAAGTTCCCTGATTTTAATACCCCAAAAAAACCAGCGTTTGCACGCTGGTTTTGTTTTGTCTACTTTTTAATATTAAAGCTTGCTGGTAAATACAATGCCTATCCACCGAGGCAGTGATGGCGTATAGCTGGCAAAGCCGTAAGGGTTGTATTCTTTATCGAATGCGTTTTTGACTAACACGTTCGCATCGAATAGCCCATCCCTGCGTCCGATACCTACCCCTAAATCCAACAGGCCGTAACCATCTACTTTGTCATAAGATGAAGTGCTGGTGAAATAACTGCTAAAGTATTTGTAGTTCGCATCAGCATGGAATACGTAATTGCCGAATACCGGTAAGTTATAACCTGCATACAGGTTGCTGGTGAATTTAGGTGACTGAATTAAAGTGTCCCCTTTGGCATTATAGAACCGCTGGTTAGCAGGCAATGTTCCCGGGTTTTGTTCGCTTGGGAAAGCGAAATACACATCATCGGCATAACGGGCATCGTTATAAGCCGCCGCTAAACGGAAATTGAAGTGCTCAAGCCCAAGATAAGTGGCATCAATTTCCAGGCCTTTTGCCCGTACTTTCGGCACATTCCCGACCTGGCTAACATATGCCTGGCAATCGGCACCGCTACAATTACCACCGGCGACATTGATGGCAGTGGCAACCGGGTCCACATTGGCGACCGTGGTCTGGAAGTTCTTGATGTCGTTAAGGTAAACGTTGGCATTGAATAGCAACTGGTTATCCAGCAGGGAAGTACGCAAACCGAATTCCAGGCCGGTGGTGCGTTCTTTATCTATCAGACTAGCTACACCACCAGCACTGATCTGCGCAATACCGGCTTTTTCGCCATACTGGACAGAGCCATAAGCAGACAGTTGATCATTGATTTTATCCGTGAGTGTGACCACGCCGGATTGTACGGCACCTTCCCAGGGTTTTGCCTTGGCATATGGATACAGGGAGTTAGGCTGTAAAGTACCGTTTCGCACGCGAGCCGCATCACGTAGCAGCGTTTGTTGCGGAGCGGTCAATCCGGCATAGGTTGCGCCAGTACCAAAATAACGTGCGGCAAGTCTATTGGCTGCTGCCTGTGCTTCTGCAGATCCGCCGACCCCAGTGGTTGTAGCGCTATTGCCAAATGCTGTAGTCAAATCACCCCCGACGCCTGGGTCCAGTAAGAATAGTCCTTGGGTCGTGCTCCTATCCTCAATCGAAATGGCATAACCAGTGGTCAGGGTCAGCGGTTTGCTGAGATGCCAGTCTGCTTGTGCATTCAGACCGATGCTCTTGTTTTCGACAATGGTATTTTGTGAGCGGTAGGCGAGATTCAATGAGTCTCTCAATAAGGCTTGACCGGCAGCGGATGCATTTAAACTGTTGTACAAAGTATCATTGGCCTGAAAGGCACCGGCATCATTGCCATAACGAGTGCGACTTCCCAGGGAGTGATTATCAGTTTTTAAGTAGAGTAATCCACCCTGGTAATCCACTAGGCTATTCTCATCTTTAATCGAATTAAACCTGAGCTCCTGGCTTAGTTGCTTGAAGTCAGTAATATAGCCACCGCTTTTAGTGATGTCATAAGGCGTTCCTTCATCGTTTGATGCGCTGAACCAGTGATTGCGCCAGCCTGTAATCGACTTGAACTCATGTCCAAGGGCATTTAAATATAGATTGGCAGTCAAACCTTCCGAACTGGTGATGATTGCACCATTATTATCGGTATTTGTCATGTATCTGTAAAAGTCTGTGGATGGATTCCACGTAGTTGGTGATTGGTTAAACCAAGAGCGGTTGACATATTTTTTATAATTGGTATCAACAAGGTTGGGGGCTCTGGCAACACCGTCACTATAGGTAGTTGGTTCAGGATGCCTGACAGTATTGCCATTTACGAATTCTGAACCTTTAGGCTGAAGCTCGTAACTGAGCTTGGCGTTAAAGTTCTCAGATGGAGTAAGCAAAAATTGGATTCGACCAAAGGTACGGTCTGTATTCTGATAGCTGCCTCGACCTTCAAAATCTGGAAACTGTTCTTTAAATGGCCCTTCTTGCTGGTCACGTACAAAACTACCACGCCAGGCTAACAGGTCATCAATAATGGGCCCGCCAACGACGGCTTGGGTTTTTGATGTGTGCCACTCGCCAAATGTTTGTGAAACGCTGGCGACCGGATAAAACGTTGGTTCTTTCGTTTTAAACGTTATGCGTCCGATATTACTGGCTTTACCCCCAGCGGTTCCTTGCGGGCCGCGGGTGACATCAACGGTATCTATGTCCGTGTAAATATATCCATTCGCCAAAGGTGTGTAAGCAATACTAACACCATCGATAACGACGCCGACAGTCGGGTCAATCTGGTCGCTTGATCCGGTAGTAATACCGCGCAATGTCAAAGAGCCTGTTCGCGGATTGCCATAGTTAAAGTTAACATTACCTACGCGACGCAATACTTCGGTTATATTAGTTGCCTGAAAGCGATCCAGTTCTTCACCACTGACTATGGAAATAGAAGCGGGTTTGTCCTTCACTTTTTCTAATGCATTTTTCTTGCGAGCGGTAACGACCAGCGAATCCAGTTCATTCGCATCTTCCGGCGGCGTTGTTTGTGCCTGTTGCGGTGACTGAGTAGATGTTGCCTCGGTTTCAGTCTTTTCAGCGCCCGTTTTCGCAGACTTTTCTTCCGCCAAGGCTTTTTCAGAACGACTAAGCGCTTGTTTCAATCGTTCGACTTCTTGCCTTAGTTCGTTCACTTCCTGCTCGTCAGCCGCGTAGACTGGATTAACTGCAGTCAGCGAAAGTCCGGCAACGGCAATGCTAATCAATGTTCGTCGAAAAAGTGGCCGGACAATCTGATCGGCCGGATATTTTTTTATATAGTTCACTATAAAGTCCCTTTACTTGTTTGAGGTGCTAAGGTTTTAGCAACTTGCATTCCAAAACCAGAGTAAGGGAGTTTTAATCGGTGTGATCTATATGTTATTAAATAAGTATTTGATTTTTAATGGAAAATAAACATTCAGCATTGTGTTTTTTTATGTAATGTGCAGGGGAATGGGTTATTTTGTTGATGATAAAACATATTTCAAGCAAACTGTTTATACAGAAACATGATGTTTGTTTTTGACGTCATTTTAATGATTAATAATGAATGATAGATTCAATTTGTATCATTTTAGATACAAAATAATTTATAAAAAAGCCGGAAGCATTCGCTTCCGGCTTTTGAGTCTCTAACAGTATTTTATCTACGGGCCCCTAAACCGAAGCCACCGTTATTTTCGGTACAAATACGTTCTTCTCGATCCAGAAACACTTTGCCCTGTGGGTGGTTGGCAATAGTGGCTTCAAATTGCCAGCCATTGGTCTTATCAGCAGCTGTCCAGCGTTTGGCGGGTATGGTCACTGTAAATGGCCGCGTATACACCTCAGGATCATCGAACGTCGCTACATAGTTAAAGCGTTTGTTGTCTTTATCAAAAATATAGCGTTCCTGGATTTTTGCATTTTCGCTAACGAACTCGCCAGAACGGCCAAACAAGGCTTTACCGTTATGGTTGCTTACATCCACTACCAGCGTGTTGCCTTCCCAGTGGCCGCGCGAATCACCGTTCCACAGCTTGATGTTGTCCGGCAGGTGCGGTTTGTTATCCAGGTGGATAATGCGCGTGCCGGAGTTGAACTGGAACAGCACGTAACCGGGATACTGGCTGATCTCGAAACCGTGCCAGGTAAAGGTTTTGGGAACGCCGCCGGGTGCGCACCGAGCCAATGGTTCTATGTACTCAGGCTTTTTCGGGTCGTGGAAACCGATCTGGAATTCCTTCACTTTTTCTAAAGCCCATGGCCTTAAAGGCAACTGACCATCTGCCGGGTCGCTGACGCGGCTGGGTGCACGTTCATTTCGTGGCCCTTTCGCCAGGCGATTAGGGTTAGGGTCATGTGGAATGCCGCCTTGCGGATCGGTGAAGTTGTTGTGGTTGGCGATGGTGTTTGACCAATGACCGGATATATCCGGCTGGCCATCAGGCGTACGCGTGCCAGTCCATTTAGCGGAAGCGATTGCCGGGAATTCTTTTTCCCAACGTGCAACTTCAGGATTAGGGGTGCCTTGAGTGGTTCCCGGTGTGGCGGCAACCGGTTTAGCAGCCTGCGTTTTCGCAGGCTGGTCGGCTGAGACACCAAGCAGAGGGGTGATCAACAGGCAGCCCGCTACTACATTAGCAAGTGAGACCAGCGGACGCATGATAGGTAAGTTGGTTTGCATACTTATTCTCTCTATGTGATTACGATGTCGTAAAGTGACCTATTCGGCGTTAGCCGGGCGTTTTGGTGGGTAGTACTCATCGTAATCAAGGGTGAAACGGTAGTCCTCGATTAACTGGAAATTCTTTTCGCGGTGGCGATACAAAATCACACTCAGCGTCCAGGGTTTGCTGTAGACATTTTCATCTTCCAGCGTGGCTTTGTACTCGATGGTATTGGCGTCCAGGTATTTCCATTTTTCCACCACATGCAAAGCGTCGCTGTGGAAATTGCCGGAACGGTCCAGCCAGGTCTTGCCATTGAAATGCTTGACATCTACCACCAGCGTGTCACCTTCCCATTTCGCGCGGGAGTCGCCTAACCACCAGTCATTAGGTTCCAGTGGATGGTCTGTACCGTTGGTATAGATAGTTCTTACGGAATGGCCGAACTGGTGCACCAGGAACAAGTCATTCGCACGCTGGAATATCTGGAACGGTTCAGGGTAATACACACCTCTCACCGCACCTAAAGTGTAGCCTTTGAGTGCAGGATCATCCGTGGCGCGTGCTTCAAAGTTTTTTTTGCGTTGTTCCAAGGCTTTGGGCAGGTAGGGGATCACATTGCCCTCGACATTGCCTGCGCTGGGCGGCGCATCTTTCCGGTTAGAATGTGGTTCAAGATCATAATCCGCGGCACTGGTGGTTTGCCAGATGCCGGAAAAGTCCGGCTTACCGTTTGCCAGGCGGGGTAGTTTTTCGGCGGCATAAGCCTGGCTGACAAGTGTGCTGGCCACGACCAGGATCAAGGCGTGCAAACTGATGCGCCAGGATTTTGTGCCGGGCTGTAAAGATAGCGTTTTCAAGGTGACTCCTTATCATTATTCTCAACACTGAGATTATTTAAGATGCTTTATGGATTTACGGTGGGTGCATCCTGGGCACCGCCGGTTTTAAAGCTACGGCCATCCGCTAGCGTGGTAGTCACTGCATAGCCGTATTCTTTTTCGTTTTTAGAACGGTAGCCTTTGATAGACACTTCTACACCGGCTTTGAGAACGGTTTTATTAATGCCTTTTTCGCGCAGGCTGAATGGCGCGCCGAATTCGAATCCCCAGTTTGTCACGCTGCCATCAGGATTTTTGACGTCTATATATAACCAGCTGTGCGGGTTGGTGAGTTCCAGCTTGGTGACCACACCTTTAATCTCCACCGGCTGGTTAGCATCGAACTCTGCCGAGAAAGCATGGTGCGCGTTTGCGGGAACAATAAAAGAGGTTGCTGAGGTAAGGGCAAGTGCTGCGATGCCTAAAGGGCGTGCGGTTTTCAATGGTGTCTCCTTGAGTGGAAAAAAAGATAATTGAATGATGTTCATGGCGGCATTAATGTCTGGATAACAATCGATTGCTGGGTGGCCAGTCAATCTTTTAGCCGTTTCTGATGCTGGTCTCATTTAGCATCTAGCATGCCAGGCAGCAAAAGTTATTCTGTAGTGAGAAAAAATAATTTAAGTGATTGATTTAAATTGAATTATTTTTTATTCGCAAACAGGCAGAGAAATAAAGAGGTGAATTTGCTGTTGTCAGATAAACAGGTCAGTTCCTGTAATTGGTGTCTTGACAGCACATAGATGTGGGGGGTATCTCTATGCTGCTTTTGAGTGAAACGGAGGGCCGAGGAACCAATTCAGTAGGTAATCCTCATAAAATTATTTATGAAAATAACAATTCTGGCCTGTGCCTGCGTGCTCAAGTTTTGAATAGAATGACACGGATTCCAAACCTGTTTACGCTCA
>VFQP010002854.1_pt1 | contig 18590 bp, 24 predicted proteins | sample 3512351 | NCBI WGS metagenome assembly VFQP01 (sample SAMN10412372, study PRJNA504923) | tailings metagenome | isolation source: Relicate 1 Philex TSF1 revegetated site | place: Philippines: Tuba, Benguet | collected 2017-08-29
GACGCCCGCTCCCCGCCAGCCCCACGCCCCGACCCCGGCGACCCCCGCCCCCCCTCGCACGCGCGGCCGCAGGTTCCTCGAGTACGTGCGCATCCGCAAGCGCGTCGGCCGCGCGCCGCCGGGCCTCGTGCCCTTTGTCCAGGTGTGCGCGCGCTCCTGGCGCGGGCCAAGAGCTCGCGACCACCCACCACCACCTCCTCCGCATCGCCTCACATGTTTTCCTCGCCCGTGCTGCCCCTCGTGCTGCTGCTGTGCCCCCAGGGCGTGCTGCCGCAGCAGCTCCTGGCGGCGCCACAGCACCTCCCCGGCTCGCCCACCGCCGCCGCCGCCGCCGCGCACAGCCGCTCCGGCGCCTTCTTCGCCAGTCACCCACACGGCGCCACCACCACCACCACCACAACCACCACGACGGTGACCGCCACCTTCACGGCGTCAGCGGGGGCCGGCGTCGGCCAGCAGACTGCCACGGGAGGCGGCACTGGCACCCCGCGGGCCGCTGGCATCGCGTCGGGCGCCGTCGGCAGCCCATCCACCGCTTCAGGTCAGGCTTGTCGCTTGCGGAACGGTGGGCAAACGGCAGGACACCCGGAGCACGACACCTGCGCCCGTCTCAACCCTATCCGTGCATGCAGGCGCCGCGCCGCCCGGCTCCCCCGGCACTGTGCACGCGCTGGGCATGACGTACTCCCCGGGCGCCACCTCAGCCCTAACAGGGTCTGCCGGCATGCCCACCACCGGCCTCGTCCCCGGCGCCGTCATCGCCGTGCCGGTCGGGCCGCCGCCCGTCCCCAGGGGCGCCCCCGGCGGGTCGCCGGCGGGCAAGGCGCACTCGAGGGGCCACGGCGGCGCGGCAAGGGGTGCGGGTCAGGCGGCGGCGGGCGGCGCTGGTGGCGCGCTGGCGTCGCTGCTGGCGAACAGCTCGTGGACCGAGTGGGTCACCTTCCCCTGCCAGAGGTGGTTCAGCACGCAGGCCGACGACTGCCGCATCAGCCGCGTGCTGTTCGCCGGTCACGCCACGCCGCTCATCCCCTACACGGTGCGCGGCGTCTTTGGACGCTTCCCGTTTGATCTTTGCTGCTCAACACAACCCTGTGCCGCGGGAGGGAGCGGGGCTCAGCTTCCCCTGCGTGGCGCTCTCCCTTACGCATTTCTGCGCAACGCAGCCTCGTGCGACGGGGAGGGGGCGAGGAGGCCCGCGTGGCAAGCCCAAAAGCCCGGAGGCGCGCCATGCCTGCCGCGCAGGTGACGGCGCTGACCAGCGACCTGCGGGGCGCCGGCACCGACGCCAACGTGCACCTGGTGATGCACGGCACGCTCGGCGACGGAGACAGGCACATCCTCACCTCGGGGCCGCACGACTTTGACAGGCGCGTGCGTGGGCCGGGTTTGCTGATCTGTTTGGACCTGTCTCGGCGGGGCCGCATCCCAGCTCCCGCGCGTGTCATGTGTAGATAGTGCGGGGCGGGCAACCCTAGCCCTCGGCCACCCCGCCGCCCGGGTGCTGGCCAGTGTTGCCGCGCTTGGTGGCCGCTTGGTGGGACTGCCAAGCGCCTCTGGTGCTCCTCTCTGTTGCCGCCTCGCTGCAGGAGGGCAGCCGGCGCAACTCTCTTGCACGCCACCCGTCCTTCTCCAAGTTCCTTACCTTTTCTATTCAAATGTGTGTGCAGGGGCGTCAAGAACGAGTTCTTCATCGAGGACGAGGACCTGGGCGAGCTGCTCGAGGTGACGGTGGGGCACGACAACAGCGGCTACTCGCCGTCGTGGCACCTGGACCACCTAGTGGTGACCAACGGCAAGACGGGGCAGAAGTGGGTCTTTGCCTGCAGGTGAGCGGTGCGGCACGGCGTGCGGTCATGCCGTCGATGCTTCCGGCGTCGCGCACGTTAGACGGGCGTGGAGCATGCCCCGGTCAGGAGGAGCGCGGCCGCAGGCAGTGTGTGGTGCAGCCGCTGGCGCGGCTGCGTGACGCGGGCGTGGGGCGCGTGCAACACGCAGGCAGTGGTTCGGCAAGAATATGGGCGACGGGCACAGCATACTCACGTCGCCCACCCGTGCTGGCGTGGGGCGCGCGCAACTCGCAGGCAGTGGTTCGACAAGAACATGGGCGACGGGCACATCGAGCGCGTGCTGCCCGTGGTGCCCGACGCCGGCAAGCTCACGCCCTACACCTTCATCGTGTACACCTCGGACCTCAAGGGCGCCGGCACCGACGCCGGTGAGCAACCCTAGCCTTACCCCAGCCTGACTGATCACCGTGGAAATCGCAGTGGGGCGCTCCGCGGCGCTCGAAGTGTGCTGCCCCGCGCGACGTGCAGCTCGCGTGTCGCTTGCACCAGGTCCTCTGCGCGTGGGCTCGTCATGGCTGCCGCGTGGCGTTGCTGTCTTTGCGGTCTCTCCGCGCGCAGATGTGTTTGTGGCGCTGCACGGCTCGCTGGGCGACACGCCGTCCACCACGCTGCCGTCGCGCCCCGAGCACTTTGAGCGAGGACAGGTGGACACGTTCGCCGGGTGCGTCCGTCGCGCGTGGTGTGGCGCGCAACGGCACGGCGGCCTCGGGGCGGGCAGGGCGTCTAGTGGGGCCAGGGCGGGCGCGGCAGGTGCGCTTCGGTGGGCGAGCTCCGCTGCTCAACGCCGGCTGCCTTGCGTCCGCACTGCAGGATCGTGCTGCCCTACGTGGGCGAGCTGCGCGCGCTCACCATCGGCCACAACGACATGGGCCCGGGCCCCGAGTGGCACCTTGAGATGGTCGAGGTGAGAACGCCTTGCGCGATCACGTTCCCCCGTGTCGCGGTTCTGTCGCGCCGAGCGCCCCTCGCCCACGGGCTCGCGCTGCGAGATGCGGCGTCCTGCGCCGCGCTCGGTCTCTACTTCTCGTAGGTGGTGGACGAGCACCACGGCAAGCGCTTCTGGTTCGCGTGCAACAAGTGGATCGGCAGCACGGCCGACGACGGCGGCGTCAGGGTGCGCACGCTGACCGTGTGCAAGGAGGACCCACGCGCCAACTTCTCCAACTACCGGGTGAGCGGCTCAAGGCGCTCGAGCGGCTGAGCTGGGTTGGCTCGAGGCGCAGACAGGGCAGGGGCGCACGGCGGAGACTCGCAGGCTGCGAGGGGCGCGAAGAGCGTCGTTCGCCGCACCTCGCGTCGTCGCTCGCGCAGGTCGAGTTCCACACGAGCAACCTGCGCGGCGCCGGCACCGACGCCGTCGTCTACTTCCAGCTGTTTGGCGACGGCGGCGAGAGCGAGACGCAGCGCATCGTGTCGGCGCAGGAGGCGTTCGAGCGCGGCGGGGTGGACGGCTACTCGTTCAGGTGAAAAAGCGCACCGTCATGCCGCTCCCGACTCCTGCGTCTCAGCACCTGCAGCACCTGGAGCGGCCAAGCGCAGTCCCCGCTCGCTGTGCTGCGCGCGCTGCCCTCCCAGGCCGGCTCACCCGCTTCCGCAGGGAGCAGACCGCGCACTGCCCTGCGTCCCGACGGTGTCTGCGGTGTCTGTGCGTCAACGTGCCCCTGCCACGGCTGCTGCCCCGCCTGCACCTCCCGGGCTTGATGCGCAGCATCGTGCCCTGCGTGCGGACAGTCCCTGCGCCGCCATGTGCCCACGCCACGGCTGCCGCCCCGCCCGCATTTCCCGCGCTCGACGCCTGCTCACAGGCTGCGGTACCTGGGCAAGCTGCGCCGCATGCTGGTGCAGCACGACAACAGCGGCGCCAACCCCGCCTGGCACCTCTTCAAGGTGGTTGTCACGTGCGAGAAGGACAAGAGCGCCACCACCTTTGTCTGCAACGACTGGCTGCGCTCCAGCGTGAGTGCACATGCGTGCATCCTGCACCGGCGGAACGGGCCGAGGGCCTGACCCTAACCCGCCCGCAGCAAGGGTCAGCAGCGAGGAACGTCAGGCGTCAGAGCGTGAGTGCGCCCCCCCCGCTGCAGGCCCGCACGGTCGCTGGGCGGCCCACGCCCCATCGTTGCGCGTTCTGGCTCTGCCAGGGCACGTCAGAGCGCAGCGAGTGCTCAACCAAACGCATCCACGCCGTGGCGGTTTCGGCGGCTCGAGTCGTCGTCGGTCTGGGAAGCTCAGGTTTGCCCCCTCTTGAAACGCTTGGTTGCAGGACCCGGCGGTGCACCCGTGCGTGGAGCTGCTGGCCGACCAGGCCATCCCCAACATCATCACATACGCCGTTGAAGTGAGGAGGAAGAAAGGAAAGGGCGGCGCGTGCCACCGGGCTACGCCAGCCGTGCGCAACCCCCCCGGCTCCTGCCAAGACGCAAAACAAAGCCAACCGCCGACGTTGACGCCTCTTGCTTGCTTTCTAGGTGTACACGAGCGACATGCGGGGCGCCGGCACCGACTCAAACGTCTGGCTCGAGATCCACGGCATGCAGGTGCGGCCCCCCGGCGAACCCTAGCCACCAACCCTAACCCCGCCATCCATTTTGCACGTCGCCCGTCGTCTGGGCAGCCGACTCAAAACAGCGTGCCGTGCTTGCTGCGGCGCAAAATCCTCAAGCCCTGCAAGGTGCGTGCCCACATGCAGGGCAAGGTGGGCCCCGAGCAGCTGGACCGCCCCGGCGCCTTTGAGCGGGGCCAGCGCGACCGCATCGAGGTACGAGCCGCGCATGAAGAAGAGGGTTCAGGCTAGGGTTGAGGTGACGGTGGCACACAAATGGGGCTTGGAGCGACCCTCGGGCACCACTGACTGTGCCGCATGTTTGCGCGCGACACGCATGCGTGCGCCGCGACGCGCAGGTGTCGGGCGTGGACGTGGGGCAGATCACCAAGCTGGTGGTGAGCTGCCAGCCCAAGGGCGTGCGGCCGCTGTGGCACCTCGACTCCATCACGGTGAGCCGCCGCCACAGGACTGCGCGCGAACAGCGCCGAGCAGCACCTGTCTCCATGGCCGCTTGCATCCTGCGCCTTCGCATCCCGTCTCGCTCCCAGCTGTTGGTCACCACCTCGTGCGGCTGCTGCGGTCCGTGGACGACCCGCGCTGCGCTTGCATGGCGCTTGCATGCAGGTGTGGCGCGACCCGTCGCTGGCCGACAAACCGGCCGTGGGCGTCTGGTTCCCCTGCCGCCAGTGGTTTGACGAGAAGGAGGGCATGGTCAAGGAGCTCTACCCGCTCAAGAGGGAGCTCGACCTGCCAAAGGCAAGGCTTGCCACACAACCTTTTCCCCTGGATTCTTTTTGCTATGGGATTGTGTTGGACTCGCTTTCCATTCCCGTTCGCTGGCTGCGGTCTGCGCCTTGCTTTGCATTCCACAGAGGTGGGTCTGGGATTGAGCGCTGAGGTGCTGTTGTCGTGGCGGTTGCAGATCTGGTACCGCCTGACGGTCTACACGTCGGACCTCAAGGGCGCCGGCACCGACGCCAACATCGACGTCAACGTGCAGGTGTGTGCGCGTCGCATCGACGGGCCCTTCCCGCAGCCTGTTCTGTCGTCTGCCCCCTCAACCCGGCCGCGAAGAGGAAGGCTCAGGGCACTGCTGGTGTGGGCGGGACGCTCTGAGTGGCTCAAAACGATGTCAAAGCGTGGCCGTGGGACGAAGTGTTGTGGCGGTGGCGGTGCTGCGTTTCGCGGCCGCGCAGGGGGCGCGCGGAGAGACTGGCTGGTACCCCCTGGTCAGCAACGGCAAGGACATCCTGGAGCGCGCGCAGGTGCGCATGCATGCATCTCAGGGCTTAGGGTTGCTAAGGCGGCGCCCTTGTTCTTCTCAGGTCCGAACGCCACACGTTTCAAGCCAGTTTGTGGGCCGCTTGCTGGGGCCGCACGCACGGACGTGTGCGTGAGCAGCCATGCCAAGCAGCCATGCCCGGCTGACGGCAACATGCAACGAAACGAAACGAAACGGACGCATGCGTGAGCAGGAGGACCTGTTCCAGATTGAGATGATGGACGTGGGACTGCCGCGCCAGATCAGCCTGCGCAATCCCTGCCTTTCCTTTCTTGTTCCTTCTCTCAGGAGGACCTGTTCCAGATTGAGATGATGGACGTGGGACTGCCGCGCCAGATCAGCCTGCGCAATCCCTGCCTTTCCTTTCTTGTTCCTTCTCTCAGGAGGACCTGTTCCAGATTGAGATGATGGACGTGGGACTGCCGCGCCAGATCAGCCTGCGCAATCCCTGCCTTTCCTTTCTTGTTCCTTCTCTCAGGAGGACCTGTTCCAGATTGAGATGATGGACGTGGGACTGCCGCGCCAGATCAGCCTGCGCAATCCCTGCCTTTCCTTTCTTGTTCCTTCTCTCAGGAGGACCTGTTCCAGATTGAGATGATGGACGTGGGACTGCCGCGCCAGATCAGCCTGCGCACCGACTGCCGCAGCGCCAAGCCCGCCTGGCACGTGGACTGCGTGGTGCTGGAGCCGCTGGGCACCTCCACGCCCACCACCTTCTTCGTGGGGAGGTGCTGGCTGGGGCCGGGGCTCGAGGTACGTGCGGGGCCTGCGCCTAGGGCAAGAGCTAGGGTTGGCGGGGCTACAGCCGCCTCGCACCCCGTCGCTCCCTCTGCTGCAAGCCGTACGCGATGCCCTTGCCGGATGCGCCAGCGGGCGGGAGTGCGCGCCGTGGAGCAAAACCCTAACGCTGAGCCCTGGCCATGCACACGCTCTCGCCTGCCTGCAGCAAGCGCGGGAGGTCAAGCTGCCCGCCGTCATGGACGACCCCCGCAAGGACAAGGCCGACTACCTGGTCTGGGTGAGCGCCCCATGATGGGCTCACGCTAGGGTTTGAACCTCCTCGGGCTCATGGCAGCCGCACCGAGCAGGCAGGAGGTGGCAGGGAACGCCAACCTGCATGCAGCGCTGCCGCGAGCGGCGGCCATGCTAAATCCCTGCCATGCTCAAGCCCTGATGCTACCCCCTGTGCCCAGGTCTACACGAGCGACGTGCGGTACGCCGGCACGGACGCCGGCGTGACGCTCGAGATCAAGGGGGAGGCCGGCACCAGCGGCAAGCAGGTGCGCGCTTGTGGTAGCGTGAGCCCAGCTGCCCAGTCTGCTGCCGTCGTTGCCGCCATGCCGGTGACAGCACTGTTCGCAATCGCAAGCTGATGGACGGTGGGGCAGTGTGTGTGTGCGGGGGGGAGGGGGCTGCATCTGTTTGGACAGCTCGGCGGGGCCGGATCCCACCTACCTGGGAACCCAAGTGCGTGCGGACTGGTTGGACCACCTCCGTTGCTTGCCGGCAGGTGCTGGCGCACCCCACCAAGGACCTGTTCGAGCGGGCCCAGACCAACGAGTTCGTCGTCAAGTGCAGGCGAGATCCCTAGGGTTTGCGCTAGGGTTGAAGCGGGGGTCGGCGCACCTGGCCGCTGCGGTGCTCGACCCAGCGGCCCGCAGCTCGGTGGCGTGATGGGAGTGGCGCGCGACATGGACGGCGCGCTGAGCCCTGACCTGGGGCTTTGGCGCGGAACCCATGTGCAGGCAGCTGGGCGTGCTCAAGTCGTGCGTGGTGACCACCGACGGCAAGAGCACCAAGCCCAACTGGCACCTCGACTACATCGCCATCCAGGTGCGCGCACGCATTTAACCCTAACCCAAACCCTAACCCCTACTGGCCCCGTCGTCGCCACCACGTCGCCGCACGCGATGCTCAGCATGAGAGGAACGCCCCTGCGGGAGGGGGCACGTGTCCTGCAGCTGGCAGGCCGCCCAGCCCCGTAACCCTAGCCGCAACCCTGGCCATGCACCCGGAATGCGCAGGCGCCGTCGGGCGAGAAGTACTTTTTCGCGCTGTCCGACTGGCTGGGCCCTGAGCGGCTGTCGGTGGAGCTGCCGGCCTCCCTGCTGGACCCCACGCAGTCGCGGCGGCGGTACCGGGTGGTCACCTACACGTCTGACCTCCAGGTGAGGAGGGCTTAGGGCTCGTGTAAGAGGCCTCGCAAGGAACTGAGCCAGCGGCAGCGCAAGGGGGGTGGGGGGAGGAGCAGGTGAAGCAACTGGGTGGCGACGCTCGTCGCGGGCGGCGCATGCGTGCCACACCCTAAATGGTGGCTCACAGGGCGCCGGCACCGACGCCAACGTGTACGTGGACATCAAGGGCGCGCAGCGCTCCACCGGCAGGCAGTGGCTCAAGAATGCCAGCTACAACCTCTTTGAGCGGGGGCAGGCCGACGAGTTCGAGGTGCGCCGCTAACCCTAGACTAAACCCTAGCACCCCCTTCGGCTTCGTCGCGGCCCCGCTGCGCAAGTCAGGGTCGGTTGGCCAACGGCGGGCGGCGGGTGAAGCTCCGCATCGTGGTCGAAGGGCGCTCTAAAGCCCTGAGCGTGTGCATGCGCGCAGGTGGTGGCGGTTTCGGAGCTGGGCCCGCTGCAGGAGCTGGTGGTGGGCCACGACAACGCGGGCCAGGGCCCCAGCTGGCACCTGGAGCAGGTGGACGTGACGGATGTCAAGACGGGCCAGGTGCGCGCGCTGTTAGGGCTGAGGGCGGGGCTGCACGATGACGCGGGACAGGGCCCCAGACGAAGCAGCGAGCGTCAAGACGGGCCAGGTGTGCGAGCCGGGCACAGCTGAGTGTCAGCGCGGTCGCCCTCAGGCAAAGAGCCATGCCTCTGGGTAGCGGAGCGCGCGGCCGGTTGGTCGCTCTCCTTCAACACTCCCAGCTTGCCGCCTCACTTTTTGCTGCCTCCTTTCTGCCCTCTCTCTCCCCGCAGACGTGGTATTTTGACTGCAACCAGTGGTTTGACGCGGCGCACGGGGACAAGCTCATCGAGCGCGTGCTCAAGCCCTCGCTGCAGGTGAGGCAGGGCTGCCGACCCTAGCAGCCCTGGGTCGCTAGGGCTGCCGCCCGCGCTTGGTGCCCCGACAGCGTGAGACTTGCGTTCAGCGCCTCTGCGTCGCTCTGTGGGTGGAGTAGCGCCTGCCTGCGGTGCGACCGCACAGAACCCCCGGCAGTCCCTGCTCATCAACCGCGCCTCATCATCCGTCTTCTGCGCCGCTGCTTGCATGGGGCCTGCACAGAACCCCCGCCAGTCCCGCACCGTCTACTACATTTGCGTCAAGACCACGGCCATGCCCGGCACCAGCTGCGACGCGCGTGTGTACGTGGAGCTGCGTGGAGAGGGCGGCAGCACGGGCCGCCACGTGCTGCGCAACGCCAACCCCAGCACCTTCCGCAGCGGCCAGGTGCGCGCGCCCTCGCTGGCCGCGCCCTCTCCGGGGCGGGGCAGGCTCGGGCGCGGGCATGGCTTCGGCAAAAACGTCTGGGACTTGCGCAGCCAGGGCGCATGCTCAGGGCGCGCCCAACGCGGGGCAGTTGTCAGTGGATAACCCGAACCCACGACCCCCGCAGCTCAATCGTGTTGATGGGGCAGGGGAGTGCTGAGCCCTAAGCTCTAAACCCTAAGCCCCCACGCCATGCGCAGACGGACGAGTTCCAGCTGGCGCACCGCAGCCTGGGCTCGCTGTTTGAGCTGGTGGTGGGCCACGACAACAGCGGCATGCACCCCACCTGGCACCTGGAGGTGATCAGCGTGACGGACCTGGCCACCAAGACCACCTACTGGTGCGCGCACCATGAGCCCTAAGCCCTAGGGTTAGGGTTGTGGTGTTGCCGGCGTCTCTCCCATCAATCCGGCCGCAGCTGGTTGCCATCGTGCAGTCCGCAGCCCTTGGCCCAAAGGGCACGCGTTGGCGCCGTGCGACACGTGGCGTTAGACCAGGGCGCAAGGACTCCAAGCACTCAGTACCACGCACTCAGTACCACGCACTCAGTACCAAGCACTCAGTACCACGTGGGCGTGTGCTGAGGCTCTCCCGCCGCGCAGGTTTGGCTGCAACAAGTGGTTCGACCAGGGCAAGGACGACGGCCTGATTGAGCGCGTGCTCAAGGCCAGCCTGCACCCGCCCATCCTCCAGCGCATGGTGCCCTACCAGGTGAGGCTCGCCCTTTCCCACAGAAAGGGCACTCGCCCATCCTCCAGCGCATGGTGCCCTACCAGGTGAGGCTCGCCCTTTCCCACAGAAAGGGCACTCGCCCATCCTCCAGCGCATGGTGCCCTACCAGGTGAGGCTCGCCCTTTCCCACAGAAAGGGCACTCGCCCATCCTCCAGCGCATGGTGCCCTACCAGGTGAGGCTCGCCCTTTCCCACAGAAAGGGCACTCGCCCATCCTCCAGCGCATGGTGCCCTACCAGGTGAGGCTCGCCCTTTCCCACAGAAAGGGCACTCGCCCATCCTCCAGCGCATGGTGCCCTACCAGGTGAGCGGGCGCCCCCCTGGGGATGGCTGGCTTTCGTTGCTCGCGGCCCGGGCTGGAACGGCATGGCGGCAGAGCAGGGGCACTGGAGCAGAGCGCTCCCAGCGTTGCTCGTGCGGCACGCGTCCCTCGCTCGCACAAGCTTCCACCAGCTGCAGCGTGCCTCCCTGCCCTCCGAATGCATTGCCTCTTTCTGTTTCTGCCTTGCAGATCACGGTGGTGACGAGCGACGTGGACGGCGCGGGCACCGACGCCAACGTGTACCTGGAGCTGTATGGGCAGGACGGCGCCGGCACGGGCAAGCTGGTGCTGGACAAGAAGGGGCGCGCCTGCTTCCAGCGCCACCAGAGCGACGTCTTCCTGGTGCGCGATTAGTTGGGGCGAAGGAGCTTGGAACCTCCAAGCTGGTTGCCATCTGAGGCCCACCGCTGTGCTGTCATGCTTTGCCCATGGCCATGCCAGGGCGCAAGGAGGCAGCTGCTCTCCTTGCTGTGCGCTGAACGGCTCGCGTGCTGTGACTGCTGCACACGCAGGTGACGGCCAAGGAGGTGGACCCCATCCACCGGCTGCGCGTGGGGCACGACAACACGGGCAAGGACCGCCAGTGGCACCTGGACAGCATTGAGGTGCTCAACACCCTCACCAACGCCAGGTATGCCCTTATCCCCTCCCCCCCTCCCCCTCGCAGTGCAGCCACCGCCTCAGACAGCAAACGCTTGTACCGTCGGGCTTGTACCATGTCCCGAGCGAATAGCCCTGTGGAGAGCTGCTCTCCCACCAAGGTGCAAGCCGGTACTGAGTGCGAAATGCCCTCAGGTACATCTTCTACTGCTGCCGGTGGCTGTCGGAGAAGATGGAGGACGGCAAGATCGAGCGCGAGCTCTTCCAGGGCGGCGCCAGGCCGCCGCCGCCGGCGCCGCCGCAGGGCAACCACAAGTACACGTTCGAGGTGTGTGAACGGCTCTGCGTGTGCGCGGCTTGCATCGACAGAACGGGCCACCGCCCGCGTCACGCAGCAAGGATCAACAACGAGGAAGACTAGGCGCCAGCTCAGGCCAGAGCATGCGTCATCCGGCTGCGCGACGCGGGCGGCGGAACAGCAGAGCTGCGGCGCACCCTTGCCCGCTCTTTTTGGCCTCCTTGGTGAGCACGCGCCAGCTGCAGAAGCGGCGCGGCGTGACCCAATGGCCCTGGCGTGCTGTCACCTGCAGGTGTGGACCAGCGACATCCCAGGCGCCGGCACCGACGCCAACGTGCAAGTGGTGCTGTACGGCGACAAGGGTGCGGCGCGCCATGCACCACAACCCTAGCCCTAACCCTAACGCAGCGCGGCAATAGGGCTCTAGCTGCACGTGCACTGCGCCGTGCGCCGTGCGTGACATGCAGGGGAGACGCCGCCGCTGCGGCTGCACTCCACGTCGAAGAACCCGTTTGAGCAGGGCGCCAAGGACGTGTTCGTGGTCGAGACGCCGCACGTGGGCGAGCTCGAGCGCATGCGGGTGAGCCCCATGAGAGCCCTAAAGCCCTCAAGCTCGTTGCGCCGCGCCCCCCAAGCGCACGCCATCGTGCGCCCCCAGCGCGTCAACCCTAAGCGCAAGCCCTGTGCATGCAGATCTGGTCGGACGACAAGGGAATGGGGTCGGCCTGGCACCTGGAGGTCGTCTCGGTCACCTCCAGGTACGGCATGCTGTGCTGCTGCCACACACAAAACGCTGTGCTCTCATCCACTGCTTTTGCTGTCACGGCTCGCGGCTGCTCCCCTCCACCTCTTGAGGCATGGCGATGCGCCATGCCCCGCAGCATGCGGCCCGGCGCCAGTGGGGCGGTGCTTTTGGGCCAGTCGCTTGCACGGGCGCTTGCCGCTCATGCTGTGCGCGCTCTGCGCGCTTGCCCGCCCCGCCCCCGCAGCGCGCGGCCCGACGCCAAGTGGTGGTTCTACTGCGGGCAGTGGTTCGACAAGGAGCACGGGCTGGAGAAGATGCTCAAGGCGCACACCAGCGACCCGCGCGCCAACATGCCCGTCTACACCGTCACGGTGCGCGCGCAGCAACCCTAGCGCCGACTCCCTTAGCGGGGTGCTGAGCTGCCCGTGGATCAGGAGTCTTCCTGCCGCGCAAAGCCGTGCCGACATTAAACCCTGACCATGGCCTTTTGGCGCTGGCAGGTGCACACGAGCGACGTGGCGGGCGCGGGGACGGACGCCAACGTCTTTGTCAACATCTACGGCAGCGAGGGCGAGAGCGGCCCCAGGCAGCTCAAGGTGTGCGCGGTGCCGTGCTCTGTCCTTGCAGCGCGCTGAAGTAAGTTGAAGCGGTTGAGGTCGAGGGGGTTGTTGTGCTGTATGCCGGTCTGCAGGGCTCTGGCAACCTGTTTGAGCGAGGCAAGACTGACGTGTTCAAGTTCAAGATGGTCAACCTCGGTGCGTTGGCCTGGCCACACGGCCCGGGTGTGCGGGTCGTTGCGTCCGATCCAAGGGAAGATGAAGCGCCGCTCCGCAAAGCAAGCTTTGCTCTGCGGCGTGGCGCTGCGTGGCGCGCGGCATGCAGGCGAGCTGACTGAGCTGGAGGTGTGGCACGACAACAGCGGCGTCGGCGCGGCGTGGCACCTCAACTACATCGAGGTCCAGTGCTCCACCACGGGCAAGGTGCGTGCCGCCTGCAGACTCGCAGGCCGCCCTTGCGCAGCCCCGGGGCAACGTGCGGGCGGGCCGCTCGTCGCTCGCCACGCATTGTCTCTCGGGCAGCACAAGCCAAGCAACCTGTAGCTCCTCAGCAGGGCGCACTTGTTGACCTTGCTCTGCTCGGTGGTGCGGCCTGTGCCTTTCTTGTGCCGCGCCGCCGCAGGTGTGGTACTTCCCCTGCAACAAGTGGTTCGACAAGAAGCAGGACGACGGGCTGATCAGGCGCCGCCTCAAGGCCACCACCAAGGTGAGGCGCCTCGTCACTGCTCGGGGGGGCGGCGCAGCCGTGCGCCTGGGCGGGCCTTCCCACCCTCCGGGTGCTCCTGGGCCACGCGCTCGCAGGACCCGCGCACGTTCAACAGCGACTACCGCGTGTCGGTCGTCACCAGCGACATCTCCGGCGCCGGGACCGACGCGAACGTCTTCATCATCATCTACGGCCCCGAGGGCGACACGGGCAAGGTGGTGCTCGACAACCCGATGAAGTGAGCGTCGATGGCCACGCGCAATCCCTCGCTGCTCGTCTCGTGCGACACGATGGACGACGGGATGGCGGGACGCCTTTGGGCGCAGGAACGACTTTGAGCGCGGCGCGACCGACGTGTTCGAGTTCACGGCGCCGAGCGTGGGCAAGCCGATGAAGAAGATCCGCATCGGGCACGACGGCGCGGGGCTGGGCGCGGGCTGGCACCTCGCGCGAGTCATCGTCGAGAACCTGCGCACCGGCGAGTGCGTCACGTTCGAGTGCAACCGCTGGTTCGACAAGGGCGAGGACGACGGCGCGATCGAGCGCGACCTCTTCCCCTCGTCGAGCATCGTGGACGGTGTCAACTGGAAGCTCACCATCGTCACCGGTGCGACGTGCGACTCGTGGATCTGCGTGCCCGCCATGCTGCGGCTGCGCTGGAGTGCAGCCGGGAAAGTGCTCGTTGTCCTCGCTCACCGCAGCAAGGCGACTACGTGTGCAGTGCGCTTCATTGCCCTGTCCTTGCCGGCCGGTGGGTGGGAGGTGACGAGCAACCCAGGCGGGTGCTTTCCTGCTGTGCTGGCGCGCAGGGTCGGACAGCGGCGCCGGCACCGACGCCAACGTGTTTGTGGCGCTCCAGGGCGACAAGGGCTCCTTCGGCCCCCACACTCTCACCGCGCAAAAGGTGCGCTCTCGGCTGCGTCCACGTGCGTGACTGCCAGGCGGCGCCCCACACTCGCGAACGACGGCCCCCCCCATCCCCCGCCCGCAGGGCGCGTTTGAGATCGGCTCCAGGGACGTGTTCAGTCTCACCACGCCGCAGCTGGGCGCCATCCGCTTCATGACCTTGGGGCACGACGGCAAGGGCATGGGCGCCGCGTGGCAGGTACGGCTTGCCGCGCACCCGCCCGCAGGTCCCGGCTTGCACGACATCATGCTGACCCCTAGCAACCATGCATGATGAGGGCGCAGGTGGACAGCGCCGAGCTGGAGAACGTGGCGACGGGCGAGAAGTGGATCTTTGACTTCAAGTGCTGGCTGGACCACAAGAACGGCATGAGCGCCACGCGGCCGCCCTCGCGCTTCAAGGCGGCCACAAAGGGCAAGCCCTGCAACTACAGGCAAGGCAAACAGCGTTGCTGGGTGGCCTGAGCCTGGCAACGGGCTGGGGCTGAGCAACCGCACAGCGCGTCCTGGTCATGGCAAATGGTGCTGCGGCTGATGCTGCTTTGTGCGCGGCTCCGATGGCGCAGCGACGGACTCTGGCCTGTCTGTTTTGGTGGACGGGCGTAGGGTGGACCTCACGACGGGTACCACGGAGGAGAGCCGCATGGACGTGGGCGCCGTGTTCGTGGACATCCGGGGGCAGGAGGGCGCCACGGGTGCGTGCGCCCTGATGGCGGCTCGGGCCTTGATAGCTTGACGGCGCGTGGATCGACGGCGACGGTGGTGGGCCTGTGTGTGTGCGTGTGTGTGGGATTTTGCATCTGTTTGGGCACCTCGGCGGGGCCGGAGCCCAACTACCGGGCGTATCAGATGTCTCGCAGCACAAAGGCAAGCGAGCCAAAGACACACGCACGGGTGCAGAGAAGGTGTGCGCGAGGCCCTCTGTCTCACGCTTGCGCTCCACCCGCCCTCCTTTGCACGAGTTCTGAGCACTGGGCAGGCGCCCGACGATCTTCTTCGCCGCGAACGCCGCCCTGTTGCCCTGTTGTGCGGAACGACGACAAACTCGCACACGCGCACGTGTCCCCGAGCCGCCCGCACCGCAAAAGCAACGCAGGGCCTTTGGAATGCACTTGATTGCATTTGCCGACTCCCTGGCCTGTGCGCTTGCCACTGCGCGCCTCCCCTCCACCTTCACCGCAGAGTTCGCCATCGACCTCACCACCTTCACGCTCGAGCACCTCCTCCCGGCCCCCGTCGCCGACGCCCCTCCCGCCCCTCCCGCCCACGCCGGCGCCGCCCCCTGGCCCCCCGGCCTGCCCCCCCTGCCCCCCCAGCCCCGCGCAGCTTCCACGCAGCTCCCCGCCTGCAGCTCCGCCGCCGTCCGCAACAAGTGCAAGGCGCTGCAGTGGTTCGCCAAGGCCTGCAGCCCGCCAACCGCCGCAACCGCCGGCGGCAGGGCTGCCGGCGCCGGCGGCGGCGTGCCGGCGGCGACGCGGGCGGCGGCGGCGCGGCTCATGGCGACGCTGGGGCAGTGGGCGGACGTGGACCAGCAGCCGGAGCTGCCGGCGTTGGCGACGGAGGAGGACGGCGCTGCGCTGCGCCTGGCGGCGGCGCGCGGCCTGCTCTCGTGAGTGCGCTCTCCCTCTCGCTCGCGTCGCCTTGCTTCGCTTGGGCGCCTCGTCTTGCTTCGCCGGCTGTCCTGCCGGGCTGCCCGGCCAGGGCATCCCCCAGGGCACGGCGTGAAGACGGCCAAAAGAGCGTGTAAGCGCTTGGCTTCCGCGTGTGCATGCCGCTCGGCCGCCGCAAAACATGGCGCGCAGGCTGTTTGCGTGCCACAGCTCCCGCTTGGCGCCGGCCACGTACGTCACACTCGCCCTCGACCTCCAGGTGTGATGCGAACAGCGCCCACGCCCCCTCACCCCCCCTGGCTTTGGCTTTGGTCTCTGGGCTGATCCCAGTTCTCCGCCACCGCCGCAGCACGAAAGAACTGCATCGCAGCACGCAAGCCCTAAAGCCCTCATGTGTGGCCCGCCGCCGCCATGCAGGACCCCAGCCAGGAGGTGCGCGCCACGCTGGGCGCCAAGGTGGCCCGCCACGTCGCGCTGCTGCAGACGGCCGCCGCCGCGCCCGCCGGCGCCGGCGCGTGGGCGCCCTCCATGCTGGCCGCCACTCTCGCGCTGGCAGGTGCGCGCGAACGCGACGGCCCAATGCCCTCTCTCCCTGCCCTTGGAGTGACGTAGGGACGGTCGCATTAGCTGAGCGCGACCCCCAATCCTGACGAAAGCCCTGATCGCTCATGCGGGCGCCGTGCCAAAACGCGCGCGCGCAGCGGCGGACCCCCAGGAGCGGCAGCGCGCGGCGGCGCTGCAGGCGCTGCGCAGCTTTGCCGTGGCCAAGCGCAGGGCGGCGCAGGCCGCCGCGCAGCGCCTCGCCGCCGCCAACGGCGACGACGGCGGCGCCACAGCGCTGGCGGCGGGCGGCACGCAGCTGACCAGCCTGCCCGAGTTCATGCTGCCGCACCTAATCTTCCTGCTCTCCGTACACCCCGACTGCCCCGAAGTGGTGAGTGCCCCTTCTTCTCCCCCCCCTTGTTCAGGAACGCGGGGGGCAGTGCTGCGCTGCGTCTGCGCCTGCGCCTGGCCGAGCGCCCTGGCTTGCCAGAGCCCGGGTTGCGCCATGCACGGCGCCGACGGGACGCCCGTGCCGCCTTGCACGTGGCGCGCGCAGCCGGAGCACGTGGCGGCACGCGCGGCCGCGCGCGCCGCCCGCCGCCGCCGCCGCCAGCAGCAGCAGCAGCAGCATCAGGGCGGCAAGGGCGGCGGCAAGGAGGAGGACGAGGAGGAGGAGGGGGGCGGCGCGGGCCAGGGCCCCCGCGACGAGGAGGAGGCTCAGCTCGAGCACGAGTGCGCCGAGGGTTTGGCGCCCTTTGCCCGCATGCTGCAAGCCCTCGTCGAGCCGCTCATGCTGCTGCCCACCACCGCCGGCGGCGGCGGCGGCGGCGGCGCGGCGGGAGGCGCCAAGGGCAGGGGCGGCGGCGGCGGCGCGTCGCAGCAGCAGCGGCAGCAGCAGTACGAGTCGGCGGTACAGAACTACCCGCTGGTGTCCAAGGTGCTGCAGACAGCCAAGTCCACGCGGGTGGTGCTGCCCGGCGCCGGCAAGGTGCGTGGGCGCTGCTTGCACGACGCTTGCATGACGGGCCGGGTCCGGGGTGCGCGCCCGCAGCCAGGGCGGGGTGCCACCAGCAGCGAGGGAGTGCCAACTCAGGCCAGTGCGCCCCTTTTGCTTGTGCAAGCCAAGTGATGGCACGTCTCTGCTGGCGCGCAGTTCGCCTTGGCTTCACCGGTGGAAGCCAGCCGCACGTGTGGCGCGGCGCCCGTGTGTTTGCGCAGGACGGCGCCGGCGGGGAGGAGGAGGCCGCCGCCGTCACGGCGCGCATGCGCGCGCTGTGCGACGTGGCGCTGTCGCTGGCGGGCTCGGTGCTGCAGCGCGAGTTCCGCTCGGCGTTTGGCGCGGCGGCGGCGCGCGGCAAGAAGGGTGCGCTGCTGCTGCTGATGCCGCTGCCCTTGATGGGAGGCGCGCTCCGGCAGCGACCGGCACCAGCGCGTGCTGGCACAAGCGCCAGCACGGGCTGCGCTTGCCGCGGAGTCGCGTCCGCCGGGGCGAAGGGATGCGATTCGCATCCCCGGCGTCGTCGCGTTGTTGCGCAGGTGGAGGTGGCGATGACGAGGAGGGCGGCGAGTCGGAGCAGGGCGCGCTGTCGGTGCCGCTGCCCAAGGCGCGCCACCCGGTGCAGGCGGTGCTGCCCAAGTCGTTCTTCGACGTCAGCCGCCCAGCGAGTGAGTCGACTTTCCAGCGAGATGGAGAGGCTTTGGGGGCGGCGGGCGCGCTCTCGTGGTCCCTGCAGAGATCGCTTAGATCTGCGCTGCGGCACAGGCTCAAGGCGGTTCTGTGGCACCCACCGCTCGCCCACTGCAGGCCTGGCGGAGGGCGACCACCTGCCGCACGCGTCCGACGGCGAGCTGTTCGTGCCGGAGCTGGACCCCGAGATCTCGCAGCTCTTCTCCGGCCCCGAGCAGCCCACGTCGCGCGGCCGGCAGCGGCGCCGCGCGGGCGGCGGCCGGGAGGGCAAGGCTGCCAAGCGCCCGAGGCGGGCGGCGGGTGCGCAGGAGGGTGCGGGTGGGAGGAAGCGCAAGGCGCGCGGCGGGCGCAGAGCGCGGGGTGGGGAGGAGGAGGAGGACGAGGTGGAGGGAGACGCGAGCAGCGACGACGGCGACGAGGAGGAGGAGGGGTCGGAGGAGGAGGGCAAGGGCGCTCGGCAGCGCCGGCCGAGCAAGAAGAGGCCGCACACCACCACCAAGCAGGTGCGTGCTCACGGTTCATGACTCCGTGTCGCTCACAGCACGGGCGCGAGAATCGAGCTGACTCGCGTGCGGTGTTGCGTGGCGACCTGTGGTGCAGGTGCTGACGCCGACGCGCCGCCTCCCGCAGCGCGCGGGCCGCGCGGCCTTCATGGGCGTTGACGTGGCGGACAGCGACGACGAGCGCGACGACGGCGGCGGCGCCGACGCGGAGGGCGGGCGCG
>VFQP010002855.1_pt1 | contig 18581 bp, 20 predicted proteins | sample 3512351 | NCBI WGS metagenome assembly VFQP01 (sample SAMN10412372, study PRJNA504923) | tailings metagenome | isolation source: Relicate 1 Philex TSF1 revegetated site | place: Philippines: Tuba, Benguet | collected 2017-08-29
GCAACTGCCGGTGTGCGCCGGGACTTCAGCGCGTCGTCGTGGGGTCGAGCGCCACTGCCGCCGCTGCCCCGCCCTCCTCAGAGCGTGTGTCTATCGCGTGTGCACTCACCTGCGTGTGTGCCTGCGCTGTGGTGTGCTCTCGTGCGTGTGCACGCAGCTCGGGCGAGCTACAAGCACCGCTGGGAGGGCAAGCTGGACCAGCTGTTCCTCACGCAGACGGTGGAGCAGGAAGCCATCGTGGGGGTGCTGCTTGTGGTGCCAGCGGAGGGGCCGCTTCAGACCGCCACGCTCACGCGCAGCACCATCCTGGGCCGCATCAAGGGCGTCACCGTCACCGACAACCAGTTTGAGGGCATGACGCACTCGCCCACCATGCGTGTCATCTGGGAGAGGGCCGAGGGGAAGGCTGGGTGGCAGCTGCAGCGGCAGTACCTGGACGGCCTGGAGCAGCGGATGCTCACGGAGCCGGCGTAGAGTGCATGCTCACGCTTTGTGCTTCTGCCGCTTGTTTTCCTGGCTGCACGCGTCTGCAACGCGTCTCCCCGCGCTGCCCGGAGTGCGGGAATGACCGACAGAAGTGACGAGAGTGAGTCCCCTCACAGCCTCGACTCGCCTGGGATGGCCACCCCGTGCCCTGGCCCCGTCCGCACTCACACACACACACACAACGCACACACCTCACGCGCCCGTCCCGCACCCACGCCCCCAACAGCGCAGGACGTCTGAGCGCACTGCCCGTGGGGGGGTGGCCCAGAATCGGCAAACCACATCCCCCCCTAAGCTCCTGCCAGCCGAGGGTTGCGCGGCATGCGCTTAAACTGCCGCGGCTGTCGCATCCCCGCGGGCTAGCACACCCGCGCGCGCATTGCGAGCGTCAATGCGACGCCGCCTTTGAGGCGCTGATAAGGCACAAGCAGGCGCTCTAGCTCGCGTGCCCACCAACCATATGGCGGCCCCTCCGCCGGACGCTCCCCCGCCTCCGCAGTTCGTCACCGACACGCAGCAAGTCAGCGACGCCAACGTGCTCAGCGGGTGCGTGCTGGCGCTTGCCCTCCGCCCTGCCCTTGCTCCTGCCCCGGCTGACCCGCCGGGATTCGTGCCACCCCCCGCCCGCGCAGGATCATCATCAATGCCGTCTTCGGAGGGCTCATGTTCATTGGCTTCGTGGTCGCTCAGACGCTCAACAAGAAGCTCTACCGGTTCCGCACGGTGCGTGTGTGTGGGGAGGTGGCCTCGCTGACCGAAAAACTGGCGCGTCGCCCTCCGCACCTCCAGCCGCACCAGACAGCCCACAGGCACTCTCCAAGCGACCTACAGGGCCACTGCTGCGCCCTGGCAATGCCCAGGGGTCGTTCGGCACTGCCTACAGTTGCCGGCGCGCGCGCCCCGCCAAACTGCCGCGCAGATCTCCGAGTCGGTGTCGCTGCGCCCCCCCGACTGGCCCACCACGGGCCGCAACCTGCGCAAGTACTACCTGTGGGCGGTCTACACCTGGCGGGCGACGGACCTGGACATCCTCATGAGCTGCGGCCTCGACGCCTTCTTCATGGTGCTGCAGCCCTGGCCCGTGCACCTGGTGCCTGGCTGGCAAACCACGCGGCTGAAGGCCCACCCTCGTGCGCCCTGCGCTTCCCTCTGGCTGCTGCCTCTCAATGCTCGTGCGTGTGCAGACCAAGATCCCAGTGCTGGGCCTGCAGATCTTCGTCCCCTTTGCCATCATCAGCGTGGGGGTGCTCATGCCCATCCACATCAACGGCGGCTTCCTCGAGGAAAACGCCTCGTCCACGGGCACCTCCTCCTCCAACTTCGTCCCCCCCTCCAGCCTCAGCTTCCTCACCATCTCCAACATGCCGCCAAAGTCCCCGCTGCTCTGGTGAGCCGCTGCTCAGGTCCTGCCTGCCCGCTTCACCCCAGAGCCCTCGTGAGCAGTCAGTCAGTGAGGTCCTCAAACACGATGCGCTGCTGCTTCGGCCGCAGGGTGCACGTGTGCGTCGTCATCGGCTTCACCTTCCACGCGCTCTTTGTGCTCTACTACCATTTCCTGCAAATCGCCCGGCTGCGGCTCCGGTACCTGAGCCGAGGTGCGCGGGCAGTCGGGCACGCACACAACCACGACGCGGCACCCCCGCGGCCGGCTTCTGGCAAGCGACGTGCGTCTCTTGACTTGTGAATGCTTGCCGCCTCCCTCTGCGCTCCTTTCTTGCGTACTGCGTGGGGGCTCTCAGGCGACGACCTCTCCTTCTTCGCCGAGATTCTGCAGGACAAGATCCGCGTGACGCAAAAGAGGCTGGCGCACGCACAGGCGCCCGGCCACGCCCCCCTGGTGCGCCCCGCCCCGCCCTCCCACGCACGCCACCCGCCTGCCTCTGCCCTGCTGTGCGGGCGCCGCGAACCGTCGCGCCTTGCCGCGCTGCTGCCGCGCGCAGAACCCGCGCATGCTGGAGGCGAGGAAGCGCGCCCTGGCGGCGCTGGAGCGGCGGCTCATGCACCTGGAGCGGGTGCGTGCGGTACAGCTTGCGCCGATTTAACTGGCCACGCCGTCCTTCTCCAAGCAGAACAGGGCCCGCAGCCTCCGTTGGTGCGCAGCACTCGGGTGCTGCAGGCACCCGCCGCACCCTGTCTGACCACCCCTGCGATTCTCCCCTGCCGTGCTTGCGCTGCGCGCCCCGCACCGTTGCCGCCCCCCGCAGGTGATGCGCGGCGTGCAGCAGCGCATCTCCGACCTGGAGCATCTCCGCGCCACCTCGCACGGCCCCCGGCTCGACCTGCTGGACGAGGACCCGCATGGCCCGGGCGCGCCCGACGGGAAGGGCGCCAAGCAGGGCCCGGGCGGCGGCGACGCCACCGACAGCACCAGCAGCGGCGGCGGCAGCTCGCCCCGCAAGCACCCCGACCTCTACGCCGCCAGCAAGGACAAGCCCGTCAACCACATGCACCACATTGTGTCGGTGGGAGGCGAGGAGGGAGGCGCCGGCGGCACCACGGCCGTCGTCCTTACCTCTGGCCACCAGCAGCAGCAGCGCGGCGGGAGTGGGCGCGCGGCGCCCGGCGCGGCGGGGCCGGTGGGAGAGGGGCTGGTCGAGGATGCGGGCGGCGTGTTTGAGGGGCTGGGTGGGGACGCGCCGGCGCCGCCGCGCGAGCGTCTGCACGAGGCGCCGCCGCCGGCGGCGGGCGCGGGGCGGCACGGGCTGCTGGACATGCCGGTGCTGGGCGCGGCGTGGGAGCGCAAACCGCCGGCCATGCCGTGGTGGCAGCACCGCCAAGCGGCGCCCTCGCAGGCGGCGGGCGGCAGCAGCAGGGCCGCCGCGCCGCTCAGCCTCCACTTCACGCCCGGGTCCCGTGGCCGGGCCGTGCCCGTCGCGCAAGCCCTCGGCGAGGGCGTGGAGGACCGCCCGCCGGCGGCCGCGCCGCCCTCCACGTCGCAGCCGCGGCAGCAGCAGCAGCAGCAGCAGCTGCGGGACGGCTCGGTGGCGCGTCTGCAGCTGGGCGCGGCGGCGCCGTCCGCCTCTTCCTCCGAGCGGCTTCTCCCTGGGCCGCCGCAGCAGCGCGGCGCCAGCGCGGCGGGCGGCCCCGCGGCGTCCTCCTACTCCTCCTCCACGGTGGACGTCGCGCGCGACGTGGGCCTGCTGCCGCAGGACGCCGACGCCTCGGCTCCGCGCAGCAGCACCCCGGGCCTCCCGCAGCGCACGGTGCCAGCGACGCTCGCCGCCGCCGCCGCGGTTGCCACCGTCACCGCGCAGCGCCCGGAGAGCGCGCCGCTCACCCCGCCCGGGACGCGCACGCCGACGCCGGACGGGGGCGCGTCCACGCCGCCGCCCCGCGCGTCGCAGCCACCGGCCGTGCAGGCCATGCGGACGGTGGCTGCGGGCGCTGCTGCCGCCGCCGCCGCCGAGCCCGAGGTGGTGGTAGACCCTATCCTGGGGGTGCCGCAGGAGGCGCCCGGCGGGGCGGAGCCGGGCGCGGGCGCGGGACCAGTGGCGGGTGCCGGCAAGCTGGGCGCGTCCAAGGTGGACATTCTCAAGGAGACCATGCCCATCATGTTTCTGGAGAGGTGCGTTTTCCCGGGGGGGATGCACCAGGGCAAGGGCGCGCGGCGGCACTCGGCACCTGGCGTGCCGCCCGCAGCGGTGCGCAGGGACAGTCGGCGCCGGGCGCGTCGCCCGCGGAGAGGCGCTTTCGGGTGCCGCGGGGACGCAGCGCCGCGCCCGTGCACACCAGGTCCGACTCAAACGCCGCGCCACGCAGCGCCTTTCCATTGCGTCGTCACCCGCAGGCCGTCAGCGCGGTACCAGTCCAGCATCCTGGTGCCCGTGCTGGAGCCCCCGCCCGACACAGACCCCCTGCTGCTCTCCAACGCGCTGTCCGCCCAGTCGGGCATCCAGGCGGCGCCCTCGGCGTCGCGCCCGCTGCCGCCCGCCGGCGCCACGGTGCTCAACCCCACGGCCGCCAGCCCGCCCTCGCGCACGGCGGGCGGCGGCGCGGCGCTGGAGCGGGTGGGGAGCGGGGAGCCGCCGGCAGCGCCGCAGCCGCAGCGGGCGCTGTTTGCGCACCACGGCCGCGCGTACGTGGGCGCGCTGGACGACCTGCCCTGGGGCGACCCGGAGCACACGGGCCGGCCGCACCTCCACGCCGTGCAGGTTGAACGGTGCGCGCCACCCGCTCCCTTCCTAGCGCCCTCCCCCCCTATCTTTGATCGAGACGGAGGGTCGCCCGCAAAGCCCTAACGTGGGTGGCGTGCGTTTGCAGGTACGCCGTGCTGGTGACGGACGTGCCCGTGCCGCCCTTTGTGCCGCCCGTGTGGCGCGACCCCGAGAACGACCCCAAGGTGCAGCGGGCCAAGCGGCGCGCCCGCCGCGCGCAGCGCCGCCAGCAGGCCTGCTCGGCCTGCCTGCCCGGCGGCTGCAGCTGCGGCGCGGGCGACGCCGACGGCGACGACGCGGCCGGGGCGGGCGGCGAGCGGCTGCCGAGCCGCAGCACGCGCAGCGTGCTGGCGTCGTGGGGCAGCAGCACTGCGCGCGAGCCCGGCGCGGCGATGAGCGAGGACCGGCAGCTGGGCAACGTGACGGGGCGGCAGCAGGTGGAGGCGCGGAAGCTGGGCAAGGACGCCGGGTGGGTGCAGCGGTGGGCGACGGCGCTCAAGGGCGCGCTGTTCCCCAGCTACGGCACCGTGGCGGAGCTGCTGGACGACTTCCAGGTGCGGGAAGGAATGTGGGAGGGGCAAGCGGGTGGCACGGGCTGCTGCTCGTGGGGTGGGCGGACGCACCGAGCAGCGCTACGGTTGAGTTGTTGCGGCTGCGCCAGGCAGGGTGCTGCTGCTGTGCCGCACGACGCGTCACGCACGCCTTTTTCCTCCTTCGCAGGTGCACGCCGGCGCCGACGACGAGGACGACCACCGCGACGGCGACGGCGACAAGAACTACGCGCCGCGCCGCTCCGTGCTCCTGGACGACGACGACGACGACGGCGTTGGTGCCAACGCGCTGCCGCCGGGCGGCGGCGAGCTGGCCGTGGAGGCTGCGGGCACCGAGGAGGCGGAGCAGGCCGCGCGGCCCGGCGCCGTGGTGCGGTGGGCCACAGGCACGCGCGACGGCGACGGGAGCGGCGGCGGCGCGTTTGGCCGGGCGCTGAGCCGCCGGACGGCGGTGCCGGCGGCGGACGTGGAGATGGCGTACGAGGCGTTTGCGCACGTGACGGCGGCGCAGGCGGCGGTGGCGGGGCGGCGGCAGAGTCGGCAGGGGCTGGCGGCGGCGGGCTCCACGGCGGGCAGCGTCGCGGGGGCAGGTGCGAGACGGTCTGCGTCTGCGAGCCTTCCTGCGTCGCCGTGGCGGTTTCGTGAGTGAAACGGCGACGGTGATGGGTGTGTGGTTTGCTGCTGCGCAGCGCCGTCGGCGCCGGCGACGCCGACCAAGCTGGGCACGGGCATGTTCAACTCGGGCCTGCTGCAGCTGGGCGCGGCGGGCGGCGCCGCCGGCCTGGCGGCCTTCCGCCGCTTCGCCACGGCCGGCACGCTCTCGCGCCGCCGCCGCAGCTCTGGCGCCTCGGCGCACGCGCGCGCCGCCGGCAACGACGCGGTCGCCTCGGCGGGCGGTTTCTCGACCCTCACCGCGCCCTCGCAGACGGCGAGCTACGCGCGGGCGGCGGACGCCGCCGTCGCCGCGCCGCCTAGGGTTCGCCGCCCCAGCCAGGAGCAGCCGCTGCAGCCCTTCCCTGAGGAAGCCAACCCCTCGGCCACCACGCTCCAGCGCGGCGCGAGCGCCGCCGCCGCGCCGGCGCAGCAACAGGAGGCCAAGCAGGAGGAGGAGGAGGACGAGAAGGCGCGGCGGCACCGGCTGCTGCACACGACGCTGGCGGTGGAGGCGGCGCGGGCGCTGCGCGCGCGGTCGCGGGGCTGGGAGCTGTGGGCGCGCGCGCGCGAGGCGGTGCGGTCGGGGCGCGTGGCCGAGCTGCCGCGCAGCGTGGCGTACGACCCCGTCAGCGCCATGTTCAGCACGCTCTTCCCCGCCGACTTTGACCGCGCCATGCCCATCCTCAGCTACCACAAGTAAGTCCTTGCTTGGGTGGGGTAGGGCTCGCTTTGGTGGGTCAGAGCTGAGCAGGGAGTCGGTTGGCTGAGCTGGGCGCTGCATGGGTTATTGGTGGTGGTGGTGGAGGTGGGGAGGAGGCGTTCGCGGGGTGCTTGAGAGGCATGGCCGTGGAGCGATGGTGCGCTGCGTGGTGGTGGCCTGGTGACGCAGGGTGCACCGCATGCTGCGGCATTGGAACTGGAACATGATCAGCCTCGACACGGCGCTCACGGTGAGTGCAGTTTGGCGCGGCTGCATGGATGGCGCGTCACCTTGTGCGGGCTGCCTGGCTGGCCGGTCCTGGCGCCGTGGCGGACTGTGGGCTCTGTGGAATGAGCCGTGCGCGTGCGCAGATCCGCGAGCGGCTGGGCAAGGAGGCAAAGCAGCCCGACGGGTGCGGCGGCCTCATGCGCTGCCACTTTGTCAACTCGGTCGACTACCTGACGGGTGGGTGTGTTGCGCAAGCGGGAGGGGAGAGGTGGCTCACAGCTGCCAGGACGCCGGGTGCTTCCGATCTGACGCGCCGGCGCGCGCGATGCTGTGCTGCGGCGGCAGTGCCCAGCGGTGATGATGGGGCGGGCGTTGTCCCAGTGTGCATGCCTAGGTGAGCCGTGTGGAGGTTGCTGCGCTGCGCCGCTGCGCGCAGACGTGGTGTACGACCTGCAGTGCAACATCGTGCGCGAGCGGCGCAAGGCGCTGCTGGGCGAGGACGGCGGCACTGGCTGCTACATCGTGCTCTTCAAGTCCCAGGTGAGGGCGGGGGAGGGCGCCGGGTGTGCGCCCCCCAAGTGCTGCGTGGCAGCTCGTGCTTCCCACTCGCCCAAAACTAGGCAATCGACGTTAGTCCACGCCCGTGCAGCACGTGGCGGCAAGGTTTTGGGGTGCTCTGCTGCGCCCTGGTGGCGCCCCCGTCGCAGGCGGCGGCGTCGCTGGCGGCGTCGCGCGTCACGGCGCTGTCCGAGAACAAGTCGCAGTTCATGGTGCACCCTGCGCCCAGCCCCAACGACATCAACTGGCAGGCAAGCCCAGGGGGCCACGCCAGCACCCGGCACATCCACCCACTCTTGCTTTGGGGGGCCCCTGCGAGGCACCTCGAGCACTGACGGGCCGGTCGTCAAGGGGCTTCATCACGGAGCCCTTGCCTGTCGTGTGGCCTGTGCGCGCGAGCAGGTGCTGACGGTGCCGTGGGACAGCCGGCGGTGGCGCTGGTGGGCCATGATCATCCCCAAGGCGTTCATGGTGCTCTTCCCCATCACGGCCTTCAGCGCCATGTTCACGCAGGCGAGCGGCGCGGCCGCGCAGCAGGCCTCCGGGAGCAGCAAGAAGCCACTACCGCTCCGCCCGTCGCACGTCACACCCGTGCCGCGGCTGAGCGTTGCCGCTCCTGTGGCGCGTCCTCCTCTGTCGTGCGCGCAGCTCGACTACGTGTTCTGCCCGCCCAGCGTCTACGCGCCGCCGCCGCCCGAGTTCTCCCCGCCGGCGCCGCCCTCCAGCGGGTGAGGCCCAGCCCCTCCCTCTGAAGTCCCGTCTCGCAACGGCTAAGGCTCGTCAAGGCCGCAAGAAGCGCCGAGGGCTGCCTCACGCCCCTCCCCGTGTCGCTGCTTCACGCTGCGCGCGCTGCGCGCAGGTCGGACGAGCCGTGGTCGTGGCCGTGGTACTGCGAGCAGCAGACCTTCTTCTCGCGCCTCTTCAAGTCGCTGGTGATCGGCTGGGCGCCCTCGTGGATCCTGGTGAGCGCCATCAGGTTTGGCCCGGCGCGGCCCTGGCAACGCAAGGACCGCCACCGCCAGCACCGTGGTCCACCTCGGAAGCATGCTGGCACCTGACGAGTGCTCCCTCCTCGCGTGACGCCCCTCCCACCTCACCGCAGGCGACGTACACGGGCATGATCCTGCCCAACGCCTTCCACGGCCTCTGCCAGGCAAGCAGCAGCGTTGCGCTCGCTCCGCTTGCGCCTCCCTTGGCGCCTGCCTTGGGCTCTCCCTTCGCGTCCACACGCTCGGCGCGAGGTGCTGTTTCACGGGCCCCCACGCTGGCGTATGCTCGGCGAACGACCCGCACAATGCTGCGCAGAAGTCGGCCACCAACCTCCGCCTGACCGAGCTGGACAAGGACGTGTGCAACCTCTACTTTTGGTTCAACGTCATCAACGTGCGTGTGCGGCTGTTTTAGGGGGGGGGGTAGTAGCTGGCTGTCTGGCCGCACGCTGCGCGAACGCATGCATGGGGACAGCGTGCGCCGCGCGCTCTGCTCATGTGACCAAAACGAGCGGTGCACGCCCCCTGTGTGGATGGGTGCGTGCTCGCAGACGTTCCTGTGCGGCGTGCTGGGCGGGTCATTCGCGCAGCAGATCCACTCGGTCATTAGCTCGCAGGGCCTCCGTGGCACTTTCAACCTCATTGGCCTGGCGCTGCCCTCGGCCTCCAACTTCTACATCAGTGAGCGCGCGCGGTGGTGGTGGGAGGAGGGAGAGCGCAGTGGGCAGGCACGGGCAGCTTGCCCGTTGGGCGGAGACGTTTGGTGCGCACCGAGATGCCTGCGTGCACGCCCGCCCGCCCCTCCACCCCCACCCATGCAGACTACATGGCGCACAAGACCCTGTTCGGGTGGCCGAACAAGCTCGTCATCCCCAACGGCGGCGTGGTGCTCTTTTGCTTCAAGAAGATCCTGCGCTGGTACCGCGTGTGGAGCGTGAGGGAGAAGGCCTTCAGCCTCTACACGTGCCGCTCGCCGCGCTACGGCCCCGAGATTGGCAACCTCATGATGCCCTTCGTCGTCGCGTCCGCCTTTGCGCTGGTGAGCCGCGCGCGCTGGACGCTGGCGTGCACGCGTTCCAACGGCCTTGCGGTGTGCGGCGGCGCTGACTCCTGCCAGACTCGGTGGGTGTGCGTTGCGTGCGTGGCAGGTGTCGCCGCTGGTGCCGCTGGTCGCCGTCTTTTTCTTTGCCTTTGGCTGGCTCGTGTGGAGGTACCTCTTGCTCTTCCTCAACGTCCGCAAGTACGAGGGAGGTGCGTGAAGTCTGCTATTGCCCACAACCCGGTAAGGGCCCAGCGAGGTGCTCGTTGCAACGGGAGGGGCGCGAGCAGCAACACATGCCTCATGGTGCCTCGTCGACTGCAGGCGGCCACTACATCCACTTTGTGTTTGAGCGGATTCTGGGCTGCCTGGCCATCATGGTCTGCTTCACCGCCGCCGTGCTCGCCACCAAGGAGGCCTTTGCCCAGGTGGGTGGCTGCCGTCGGGCGCACGCTCCACGTGGTGGGGAGTCGGGGGCGCGCGCAGCACGCACGCAGCGCCCTCACAGCGGCAGCACACGCCGACGGAGCGCGTGACACGCCGCGTGAGGTGTATTGTGCATGCCCGCAGTTCTACGTGGTGCTCTTCAGCATGCCCTTTGTCATCATCTACGTGGGCTGGTGAGCAAAGAGGACTAGGCTTCTCGCAGCGTGCATGTCGCTGACATCACGGCAGGGACACGGGCTATGTGTGGGGTTGAGCCGCAGCGTGCACGGGCTGCGGTTGCCGGCGTGGGGCGCAGGTACGCCCGGCGGAGGTTCGGGCCCATGCTGGGCGGCAACCTGCCGCTCGAGGTGGCGGCGGCGGCGCCGCGCGTGGAGGAGTTCAACCCCGACATCTACAACCACCCGGCCCTGCACCCCCAGGTGCGCCCGTCGCTCTCGTGCTCCCTGCTGGTCCTGGGATGTCCGCCATGACTTGCCAGCGGCCCCGAGGGTCATCTGGGGTGCCGTTTTTGTGCATTTTGCGCAGGCGATCGGCTGGCATCCCGACCTCCACCTCGTGTGGGGGGGCATCGGAATCTGGGGGCAGCTCTAGATGTGCCTGGGAGCTTTGGGAGAGTCCCTGCTGCACCAGGGGCGCGTGCTGCGCCGCAAAATCTGCGACCTGGGCCATCCTCGGAGCTTCATCGGGCGCCTTGCGGCCCGTCATCGTCATCGTCGCCCAGCCCGCCCTTTGGACGGAGCAACTCGCACACACCGTCGCCGCACACTTGAATTTGAATAAGGCTTGCATCTTGGAGCGTCCTGGTGCAAGTTGTCGGGCCGCATGCGCACCCGCGCCCTGACCGCCCTCGAGCAAGCTCACAGCCCGCAGCCCCCAGGCGCTGACAGTGGGCGCAGAGAGGCACACGTAAAGCGTTGAGCAGAGTGGCGCACGGCTCCTGCAGCAGCAAGCTGCGACCCGTCGCCGTGCAGCGACTACGACAGCAGGACCAGGAGCACCGCCAGAGCCCCGCGCGCAGACCACGCTCGAGACGCATTCTCAGCGTGCTGACCACGGTCCGCATTCCACGAGCTTTCGCGCGCCGAAGGAGAGCGCGATGGCCCGGAGGAAGGCCAAGCAGGAGGACGCAGAGGAGACGCTGCCGCAGCGCCTGGTGAGCACATGATGCTGTGCACACGGTCGCCGCAACGTTGCTGCAGCTCTGCCGTGCTCTGCGCCCGCGGTCAACATGCAGTCAACGCGGCGGGCCGCCGCCACCCCGCACGCAGGTGACCAGCCGGGACATCCGGGCGCTCGCCCAGCACACGCCACCAGCTGGCGTGCTCGACGGCAGCCTCGCCGACGCAGCTGCCTCGCCACCACGCAGCGAGCCCGAGGCTCCTCTGGACGCAGAGGCCTCTGCAGCCGACAGCGCAGCGCCGCCACCACCACCACCGCAGCAGCAGCAGCAGCACCTTCCGCCCCTGGTGCGCAGCGAGCTCTCTGAGCTGCTGGCGGACACGCCGGCCGGCCGCCTGAGGGCCAAGGAGGAGGAGCTGGCGGCCGAGGCGGCGCTGGGCGAGGGCGCCGACCCCTGGCGCCTGCTGCAGCTGCAGCAGGAGCTGCTGGCGCTGGCCAAGGTGCAGGCGCTGCTCAGCGCGCAGCACAAGGACCACCGGCCGCTGCTGCTGCCCACGGCGCACTACCAGCTCGCGCAGGTGCGCGCCTGGGCGCGCCGCACAGGGGTGCATGTCAGTCAGGGGCGGCCCAGCGTCTGCCATGCAGTGGCTGACGCTGCTGCTTTTGTGCGTGATGTGTGGTGCGGGCGCAGAGGTACGCGGACCTGGGCTGCCTGCCACAGGCCTCGGAGCACCTGCAGAGGTGCGCTGCGTGGGTGCACGCACCTCAGGACGTTTTTGCCCCCAAGGGCACTCCGTCATGATCGCCGATTGAGGGTTGGCGGACCTCACCATCGGCTTGCTGGCGCACAGGGCGATTGACGAGCTGCCGCCGCACGGCCAGTCGCAGCCCGGGGTGCGGGCGCTGCTGCGCCAGGTGCACGTGTGCATGGCCGAGACGCTGCTGCAGGCCCAGCCGCCAAAGCCCCAGGTGCGTCCACGTTGCCACGCACGCTGCCGCCCAAGGGCGTGCCTGGGGTGGTGCTGCTGTCGCTGGTGAGGAAGGCTTCAAGCTCATGCCACGCTGGCCAGTTGTGGGACGCACGGTGTGCCTGCTCTGCGCATGTGGGTGGCGCGCAGGTGGCGCTGCAGCACCTGCAGGCGGCGTGCGGCGGTGTGGCGCTGGAGCAGGTGGAGGACCTGGAGCTGGCGGTGCTGGCCAGCCAGGCGCTGGGCACGCAGGGCGACGCCAAGCTCAACGAGGCCAGGAGCACACGGGTGAGGGAGGGGCCCGGATGGGAGCAAGGTTGTGCTGCCCAGCCAGGGCGGGACTGAATCCTCGGGGTGGCATGGAACAGCGGCCAACGGCCAGAGGTGATGGAGTGCCGGGTGCGTCGATCGCTTCGTGCAGTTGGCGCGCAACCGCCTGGCCGCGACGCTGGAAGAGCTGGACGCAGCGCTGAGCAAGGCAGAGGCTGCCAAGCGCGTGCATGAGGCGGTGAGTGGCCCTCCCAGATGCCCTGCCGCATGGCGTGCCTGGGCGCGCTCACGTGGCCGCGCACACGTGCCCCGGCAACGAGTCTACGTCACCCCACAGGCGCGCGTGGTGCGCTGCTGCCCGCATGCGCATGGTGCAGGCTGCGCTGCGCCAGCGCGTGGGCGACGCCGAGGCGCAGGCGCTGGCCGAGGACCAGTACGAAGCGCGGCTGGTGGACCAGGCCATGCAGCTCTTTGACAGGGCCACCGACACGCTCTACAAGTGAGCAGGCCCAGCGCGTTTAGGCGCTCAGCAGTGAGGCACCAGTGGGGGCCTCAGGCGAGCGTTGCCAATGTGGTTCGTGCGTGCCGCAGCGTGACCCAGCACGAGGAGCGGAGGCTGGAGGAGGCCCTGGAGCGCCAAGCGATGCGGCGGCACCCGCTGGTCCAGCTGCTCCGCAGGTGAGGATTGGGACCGCGTGCCGGTGCACGCTGCTGGGTGCGCTGACATGCCAGCGCGCTGTGGGTAAGTCCGCCACCTGCCCGCCGCTGCCGCGCCGCAGGCAGCTGTGTGCGCTCAGCGCGCGCCTGGCCGACTGCCACGCGCTGTCGGGCAACACCACCGACCAGGAACGCGCGCTTGGAGAGATTGTCTCGTGAGTGGTGACGCTCGCTGATGACGGGCCAATCACCCTCTCCATCCATCCGCCACGCCACCGCCTGAGCGCGCCATGCATGCGTGGACGCGTCACGCAGGGCGCACGAGGCTTACGGGTGCGTGCCGCCAGGCACGATGGCGCGAGTGCTCAAGGAGCTGGGCGCCGCGCAGTTGCGGTCCAGGAAATACGTGAGCGTGCAGCGTGTGGGGCCCTGCACACGGACCTCAGTTTCACTCCCGCCTGCAGGCCAGCCTGGACAGCGACACTCATGACGTGTTGCTGTGCGAGGCCGCTTTGCAGGACGGCGCGCTGGACTCGTACGAGCGCCTGCGGGAGCTGCAGGAGGAGCGGTACGACGAGTACGCGCACCGGGAGCTGGCCGTGGGCGAGTGCTTCAAGCTCAGCGGCGACGTGTTCGTCGCCATGCGCGAGTTTGGCAGGTGAGCAGTGCGCCCACTGAGGAGGATGGTGAGGCCAGGGGCTGGAACGCACGTGCCCGCATGCGACCGCGCTGTGCTGTACGCCGCGCCTTGCCCGCAGGGCGAGGGAGCACTTCGACCAGGCCTTCAGCAAGTTCGTGGTGGAGCTGGGGCCCGACCACCAGCTCACGCTCGACCTGGAGCACCGCCTTCGTGAGCTGGTGAGCTGCCAGCTTGGGCGCCGAGGTCATGCGTGCCCCATGACCACCCAGCGCGCTGAAGCTCTGCCCCATTGGCTCTCTCCTGACCACGCCGCGCAGGAGCAGTACGCGGACGTCGTTCACGCGTGACGCTGCTCTGCGGACTTGCATCGCTCTGCTCGGCAACAAAAGCATGAAGAGAGTGGGGCGTGGCACCCCTGCTGGCACAAACTCCGCACCGCGATCGATGATCAACCTCAGCACCACATACAGCAAGCAAAGACGCGGCTGCGGAACGAGCCTCACACACGTAGTCAGCCTGGTCCTACGAACGGCAGTTGCTGCGGCAAACCTGCTAACGCCTGCAAACCTGCGCTGACACTGTGCTTCTTCGGGTGCAAGTGCCGGGAACCCGCCTGCCTCTCAGCACCAACGAGACACACACCTCGCTCAGCAAACGACATTCGTGCGCCGCCACTACACCGCCAGTCCGTGCCTGCGCCCCGTTGCCCCCCACCGCCACCTCCACGGCTCCAAGCGCTCCAACCGCTGCAGCAAAAAAACGCCTGCGCTCGCGCGACGTCCCGCGCGTCGCCCCAGCTCCACCGCCGGACCCAATCGCTGGCTCATGAGGGCGCGCCCCAGGGCAGCGCCATGACCACCACCGTCACGTTGTCCATGGTGCCGCGCCGCACCGCCAGCCCCAGCGCCGCCTCGGCCGCCGCCGTCGCCGCCGCCACCGTGGGGCAGCCGCGGTGAGCCTGCGCACGGGAAAAACAAGCACAACGTTCGCCGTCACGACACGGCGCGCCCCCGCAGTTCCTCAAATGCGCCCTGCGGCGCATGCGGCACGGCAGCTTCTAATCCCCGCAGATGGCAAGCGCACCCCGAGGCTCTGGGACACGACGTCGACGGCGTCCTGGTCCGACAGCACGTCCCTGCGCGGCACACACGAGCGCCACGCAGCAGGGGTGCTGAGGTCGTCGACAACGGCGCAGAGCCTGCTTGGCAGGCTAGCCAATTGGGCCGTGCCCGGCGCGCACTGTCAGTTAGCGCTCTGCTCACCAGAGCCCGTCCGAGGCGAGCACCACAAAGGCGTCGCCGGGGCGGGGCACGTAGCGCGCCACGTCGGGCATGCTCTCCACCAGGCGCAGCGGCCGCTTGAAGTCAATGTCGCCCAGGGATCTGCGCAGAAGAGCGGCGCGCGGCCACCGAACGAGGGAGGCAAACAGGTGTAGTGCGCCGCCCGGCACGCATGGGCGCGCGCACTCTTCAGTGCAAAGAGGCCGCACCTGGAGACGGCCAGCCCGGTGCCGGGCCGGTCCTCCGTGGCGTCCACCACCACGCGCCAGCAGCGCTGCAGCTCCACGCGGCCCCCCGCCTGCGGACGCACGCCACACATGCGCTTGCTGGCGCGGCAAGCATCCGGCACCCCAAGCTCTCTTGAGGCAGCCCCTCCCTCATCCCCCGCTGCGACGCGCCTCCTCCCGACGTACGCACGCACCGCCTCGACGCGCGCGCGCTCCCCCGGCAGGTTTGGCTTGTGGTCGCGCGTGAGAGGCAGCGCCAGCCCGCTGGCGCGGCACAGCACCGCCCGCGAGTCGCCTGCGCCGCACAGGCGCCGCACACGGCACGCCACGGTACCCCTTGCTGGGTTCCCTGCCACGCAGCAAGGCCAGTGCGGCGAGTGCGCCCCTCCCCCCTGGTGCGCCCGCGGGGTACGCGCCACGCACCGGCGTGCGCGACAAAGAGCGAGTCGCTGAGCCGCAGCACCATGAGTGCGGTGGAGCCGTCCCTGCCCTTGTCCATCTCGGACTGCAAAGCAAAGGAAAGGGGGAGAGCGGGACAGAGCCAGAGGACAGCTGTGTTCCAGCAACTGGCAGTGCTCTGTGGAGAGGGCGCACAAAGGGAGACAGTATGCCCCCCAAAGACAGCAGCGCACCTCTTGCAGCACGGCGTCGTCCAGCGTGCGGAAGGCGCGCTTGATGGCGGCGCTCACGGCGGCGTCCTCCGCCGCCCGCGGGGGGGGGGGGGGGGCGCCACAGCGACACAAAGGGCAGCTTCACCTCCGCTGCGCGCGACACGCTGTTGCGTTCCCTGCACGCACCCCGCCCTGTCCTCCCAGAGAGAGAGGGCTGGGAGCGCGGCTTGAGGAGGGCAGGGCGCAGGTGGTGGCGAGGGCTCACCATGGAGGAGGGCGGCCCCAGGTCGCCGGTGCAGGTGCGGAAGGCGGGCTCCTGCGCCAGCAGCGCGTGCAGACGCTGCGCCGCCCACTCGGCCGTGCGCGCGCCGTTGTGCCCGTCAAACACGCCGCAGTACGAGCGCTCCACGCCGTCGTCCAGCAGCCGGCCCGACCCGCCGGCGGGGCGCCAGCACGGGATGCAGCAGTGCCGGTCCTCTGCGCGCAGTCACCCAAAGGCATGAGCAACACGTGAGGCGTTCCCCCCTGCCCAGTGGCGCGGTGCCCTTCGTCATCGCCCCCCTCCAGTGACACACGTGGCCGTCGTGCGCGCTCACCCATGTAGGGCCGGGCGCAGCGCGCCTGCGCCACGCCAAACACCACCCGGCCCAGCTTCCCGCCAGCAGCCCCCGCCGCCGCGCCGTCAAACGCCGCCGCCGCCGGCCCCCTGCCCCCCGCGTGCTCGGCGCCGCCCTCCTCCTCGCTGCTGCTCAGCCCGCTGCTGCTGGCCGCCAAACCGTCGTCGGCGTCCGCAATCACAATGCCGCCCGCCCGGTGCAGCCCGTACAGCACCCCACCGGCGGCGCTGTGGCCGCCCACCCGCGGCACGCCCCCGCCACCCGGCAGCAGCGGCTCCACCGCCCCCGGGGACGCGACCGCCAGGCCCAGCTGCTGCTTGATCAGGCTAGGCAGCGACAGCGACGCGCGCGCCACGGCGGCGGCGGTGCCTGCCCCCAGGTTGCCGGTGATGCTGCTGGCGGGCCCACCGCCGCCGCCGCCGCCCGGCGGCGCCAGCTGCATGCGCGTGATGAGCGTGGGCGGCCCGAGCGGCGTGACGGCGGGGCCCTTGTGGTGGGGCCCTGGTGCGCCGACCTGCGGCCGCCCGCGCTGCGACAGCGCCGCCCTGCGCGCGCGCGCGAGTGCAGGCACGCGACGCACTTGCTTTTGCGGCGCCCTGAGCACAAAGGGTGCTGGGCACGGGTCGCATGCGACGCGGGCATGCAGGCAGCAATGCGGCTCTCACTTGGAGGTGTGCAGCAGGTCAGGGTCCAAGGTGTTGTCCTCCCCCTCGAGCTCCTCGTCCTGGAAGCTCAGCTTGGGCCGCGCCGCAGCGCCTCCTCCCGCCTTTGCCGCCGCCACCGCCGGGGTCGCGCCGCTGCCGTTGACCCTCGCCGCCGCCCCGCCCTGCCCGCCTGCTGCCGCCGCGCCGTTGCCCGCCTCGTGCCGCTGCCGCGCGGGCGAGAGGCCGGGGTCCCGCGCCCGCTGGCCCCCAGGCCCGTCGCCGCCGCGCGCGTGCTGCTGCTTGGGGCTGGACGCCTGCCTCTGCAGCGCGCCTGCTGAGGGAGGGCTTGGCAGCGCCTGGCCGTACTCGCTGGACTGCCCAGGCGTGGGGCTGCGCCTCGTGGCGTCGCCGCCGTCGCCGCTGTCAGCGCCGGCCGGCGCCGGCGCCCGGGGCCGGGCGCCGTTTTCCCGCCGGCCCTCCTGCTCGTGCGGCCGGGAGGCGTCGTGGCGGCTGGCGCCCTCTTGCCTGGCGGCGCCGTTGGCTGCGGCGCGCGGGCGGTGGTGGTGGTGGTGCTCGCGAGGGGGCGTGCGGCTGCGGGTGCGGCTGCGGCTCCGGCTGCTGCGCCTGCTGCGCTCCTCCTGGCGGCTCCGGTGGTGGTTGCTGCTCTTGGCGTGCCTGCCACCTTCACGCGAGGCGCTGCGGCTGCGCCGCCGCCGCCCGCCGTCCCGGCTGCGGCTGCGCTCGCGGGGCGAGGACCGCCGCCGGCTCCTGCTGCGGCTGCGGCTGCGGCTCCTGCGCCGCTTCTTGCTGCCTTCCCTGCTGCTGCCGCGGCTGTCGTCCTCGCCGTCGTGGCGGTGGTGGCGGTGGCGGCGGGCCGGGCTGCGCCGCTCGTCGTCCGACGCCCTTGCGGCGCGCGGCGTCTGGTTGCTGCTGGGCAGGGACGCTGAGGAGGCGAGGAGCCGCTCGCTTGGGAGCGCGTCGCTGGCAGTGCCGCTGCTGCCGCCACCGTTGGCGCTGGGCGGCTGCGCAGCGCCCTCGTCAGGTGGTGGGTGCTGTGTGGTGCTGCTGGGCTCTGTTCCGTTCGCAGGCTGCAGCAGCTGGACGGCAGCTGAGGCGTTGCTGTTGGCGCGCACCACGGCGCCCTCCGTGGCAGGCGCGGCGGGTGGCTGCGGCTGCGAGGAAGCCGCCGCCGCCAAGCGCTCAGGCCCACGCCCTCCGCTGCGGCTCCTGCTTCTGCTGCTGCGGCGGCCGTTCCTGCTCCTGCTGCTGCTGCTGCTGCGATGACGGCCACGCGCGGCGGGCCCGCTGTGGCGGTCTGACTGGTGCACCGGCCGCCGCTCACGGCTGCGGCTGCGGCTGTGCTGGCTGATGCGCTGATGATGCCTCCCCACCGTGGGGTCCCTGCCGCGCTGCTCCTCCTCCATCACTTCTTCAGGGGGCAACGCGCTCCCAGCCGCTGGCAGCACTGCTGCGGCCATCAGCCGCGCCGCCGGAGGTCAGCGAGCGCGTCCCTGCAGCAACGGTGGCACGGTGCAAGGAGCCGGTTCGCTTTGCGCACGGTGCCAGGACGGAAGATCTTCCGCGCTGCCGCCTTGTGCTCTCGTGCGGCACGATTTGCGGCACCTCAAGCCTCGCACGCCAAAACAGCCGATGCTCGCTGTGACGCCTGCTCGCTGCTGCGCTCAACGCGCGCACCTGCACGGCATGCCGAGGCGCCAGCAGGGGCGCCAGAAGCCCAGATG
>VFQP010002856.1_pt1 | contig 18578 bp, 16 predicted proteins | sample 3512351 | NCBI WGS metagenome assembly VFQP01 (sample SAMN10412372, study PRJNA504923) | tailings metagenome | isolation source: Relicate 1 Philex TSF1 revegetated site | place: Philippines: Tuba, Benguet | collected 2017-08-29
TAAATTTTTATCTGCCGCTGCCAATTATGATGGTGAACCGTGGGAAATTCTTACAAAACCTGTACGAACAATGGAAGGTAAAGGAATGCCTTTCGGAACCGTTCTGACGTTGCCTGCAACCGGATCTGAAATGAATTCCGGATATGTGATTTCAAGAAGAGAAACCAATGAAAAACTTTCTTCCGGAGGTCCCGGTCTTTTTCCTCAATTTTCTGTTCTGGATCCGGAAGTAGTTCGTTCGATTCCTAAAAATCAGATTGCCAACGGAATTGCCGATGCCTATACGCATGTTCTGGAACAATACATGACGGCTCCTTCTTCTGCTGACCTACAGGAGAGAATTGCCGAGAGTATTTTAATCAGCTTGCAGAATGCAGCTCCTAAAGTTATGGCTGATGATTTTGATTATGATGCGGCGGCTAATTTTATGTGGTGCTGTACAATGGCACTCAACGGATTGATTCAGAAAGGAGTTATCACAGACTGGGCGGTTCATGCAATAGGACATGAGCTTACAGCACATTACGGAATTGATCATGCAAGAACACTTGCTGTCATTGCTCCTTCACACTACCGTTATAATTTTGAAACTAAAAAAGGTAAACTGGCACAGTATGCAGAAAGAGTCTGGGGAATTTCTGAAGGAAGTACTGAAGAAAAAGCAGAAAAAGCCATTACCAGACTTGAGGAGTTTTTTCACAATCTTGGAATCCATACTAAACTTTCAGAATATACAGAAGATTTTGCAGGAACGGCAGAAAAAATTGAAAGAACATTCACAGACAGAACCTGGCTTGGGTTAGGTGAAAACAAAAATCTTACTCCGAAGGATGTTTACAAGATTGTTGAAATGAGTTATTGATTATAAACTATCTCAACAAAAACTGAAAGATTTGAGGTCATACCAGGTCGAAATTTTGTTAATAAATTCACCTATTGACCTCAAATTTTTATATAAAAATAATTTTTCTTGAATCATTCGTTCAAAAATCCTTGATTTCATTATATATATTTCAAATTTATTTATATTTTAGCATATTATAAAATTTGTGAAAATGAAAAAACACCTACTTTTATTTGCCTTTTCTGCATTGGCGTTGACTTCTTGTGAAGATGACTATCAAGCTTATGAACTTGATATGCTGAAAGGTGAATGGAAAACTGTAAAAACTGAAGTTGTCTCCGGAGCAGATAATAAAACGGTAATTTCAACAATTGTTCCTACGGGCTGTGAGACAAAAAACACGTTAGAGTTCAGAACAGATTATTATACATCGTATAATGCTTTTACAGGATCAGGTGCCAATTGCAGTAATGTAAAAACAGAAGGAACCTATTCATACAGTAACGAAGAAAAAATTCTTGTCACCAAATTTTCGAATGATTCTGACAGACCCTTTAAGGTCATTATTCTCAGCAGCTCGGAACTACAGCTTATGACCATGAGTGATAATATAGATCAGGACGGCGACATGAAGATAGATTACACTTATATAACATATAAAAGATAACCAACGCTCCCGAAATCATCGGGAGTTTTTATTATAATAATGCTCTTAATACTACCAAAATGAAGAAGATATTTTCTGTTGTACTTTTATTGATTTTTATTTTAAATTTTTCTCAGGATAAGAAGCCCATTTTCTGGGATGAAATTCAAAATTTTAAAAAGCTTGATCAGGAGAATGTTCCGCCGGATAATTCCATTTTGCTTTTGGGAAGCTCATCTTTCACTAAATGGCAGGATGTTTCGGATTATTTTCCAGGCAAAGTTATTATCAACCGTGGTTTTGGAGGCTCCAGACTGACTGATCTTAATTATTATGCTGAAGATCTCTTACAGCCCTATCAGCCAAAACAGATCATTATCTACTGCGGAGAAAACGATTTTGCAGATGATGCACAGCTAAAATCTGATGTCGTGGTGGAAAGATTTAAAACTCTATATGCTAAAATTAGAGAAAAATTTCCGAATATTCAGGTTGATTATATTTCGATTAAATATTCTCCGAGCAGAGAGCACCTTTGGAAACAGATGAAAGAAGCCAATAGCAAAATAGCCAGATTGATGAAGAAAGAAAAAAATGCTGATTTTATTGATATTACCAAAGTAATGAATGACTCTAATGGGAAAGTGCGTGAAGATTTGTTTGTAGAAGACAGATTGCACATGACTCCTGAAGGCTATCGGCTCTGGACTTCTGTAATGAAACAGTATATGAAATAATGACGATTATAGATGAGTTTTCTTCGTAAAGAAGATAATGTATATACAAAATCCCGAATGAATCGGGATTTTTTTTATTTCTTTCGCTTTGATTTTGAAATAGCTTTTTGCTGAGCTCTGTTGGCTCCAAATTTTTTAGGAGCTTTTCTTTTTGAAGGACCGCCCCAGTTTTCTTTCTTATTTTTGTCTTTTTTCTCGTGAAATGCTCCACCATCTTCAGATAATTTAACCTGATTAGGGTTTTTCATGACTACGTTTTCTTCCTCAGAGGCAATCTTTTTAGGATTAATTTTCACTTCTTCAGGGAATGGAATATATTGAAGTTCCTTATCCATCAGAAGTTCAATGTCTAAAGCTAGAGATTCTTCTTTTTTAGTGACAAAAATAACCGCTTTACCATCTTTATCCGCTCTACCCGTTCTACCGATTCTGTGAATATACTGCTCTGGAACTTCCGGAGTTTCAAAGTTGATAACATGAGTAATATCTGAAATATCCAGACCTCTTGCCATTACATCAGTTGTAATCAGACCTCTTATTTCCTCGTTTTCAAAACGCTTCATCGCTTTTAAACGGTAATTCTGAGATTTATTGGAATGAATGACATCAAACTGATCAGGAAACAGTTCATCAATTTTAGTAAAAAGAAGATCAGCATGTTTTTTATTATTGGCAAATATCAATACTTTAGACATATCATCATTCACTTTCAGCAAATGCTCAAGCAAATTGATTTTTGTGTTGAAATTTTCAACTTTATATGCCGTCTGCTCAATTTTTTCAAGTGGCGTTCCTGATTTTGCCAGTGAAATTTCTACAGGGCTTGCAAAATATTCATCCAGCATATCATCCACAGCTTCTGTCATCGTTGCGGAGAAAAGAATATTTTGTCTTTTCTCTTTCATCATTTCAAAAATATGAGTAAGCTGTGGTCTGAAACCAAGATTCAGCATTTCGTCAAACTCATCAATGATTAATTTTGTAACCTCACGCAGAGAGATTGCATTGTCTATTGCGAGATCCATTACTCTTCCGGGTGTTCCTACAAGAATATCACAGCCATTATCAAACAGCAGTTTTTGGGTATTGATGTTTTTGCCTCCGTAAATACCAATCACTCTTGCTGTAATATTTTCGGTAAGTTTTTCCAGAATTTCTGTAACCTGAACGACCAGTTCTCTGGTAGGAACTAAAACCAAAACCGTAGGATTTCCTGTTTTATTGTACTTCCATGTTTTGAGAATCGGCAAAAGATATGCTAAAGTTTTTCCGGTTCCTGTTTGGGCAATTCCCATCACATCCCTTCCCGAAAGAATAGGTTTCAGACTTTTTTCCTGAATAGGCGTGGGTTCAAAAAGATTGAGATCTGCCAATACATCAAGAATTTTTTCCGGTAAATCGAAATCTGCAAAAGTGATTTTTTCCATTTTGCAAAGATAGGCAATTTTATAATGGTTGTAAGATGTTAAAAGACGGAAACTTTTTAAACACCTTAAAAGCTAAAAATCTAACCTTACGTATGAAACTGAATTGTTTGATAGGTTAATTTTAGATGTTTGAATATGTTTACTTTCTCAAAATCCGCAACAGTAAAATAACCGTGAGTATAATAGAGAAGCAAAATCCTAAAACTGCTACCAAAGATATCTCTCCTATTCTCGGACCTTGTTCAGATACAAAAACAATAGCAGTTGCAATAATATTTGCGCCTAAGATCATTGTCAATATTAAATTGATAATACTTGACTTAATGAGCTGGTTTGTTTTTTCAATATTTTTTATTTCGCTGGAAATGGTGAACTGATCATCGTCCAGTTTTTGTAAAACAGATCTGAGCTCTTTGGGAATATCGTCTACATTATCGGTAAAATTCTGAATTTTTTCAAGTCCTTTTTTAAAAACCTTTTCAGGACTTATTTTTTTAGTAAAAATTTTTCTGGCATACGGATTTAGGCTTTTCACCACATCCAAATCCGGATTGATCGTTCTTCCGACACCTTCAATAAGACCGATTCCCTTAAAAAGAAGATAGAAATAATCGGGCATATACAATCGGTTTTCCTTCAGGACATCTTTCATTTTATTCATGATCACCTGAGGATTGATGTCTTTCAGTGAAGTGCTGTGAACAAAACTGATCACCTCTTCCACATCATTCTCAAACTTCCTGTCATTGGGAATCTCGTAGCTTACTGCCATTTTCTTTAGATAGCGGACTATTTTCTTCGGATTTTTAGCCACAAAGCTGATAATCATATTTTCAAGGATTTCTTTATTGTTGGGCTGGATCTTTCCGACTGCGCCAAAATCTATAAAAACAACTTTTCCGTCTTTTTTAACCAGAATATTTCCTGCGTGAGGATCTGCATGAAAGAAGCCATAATCCAAAATCTGTGAGATAAACAACTGCAAACCGGTTTCGGAAACGGTGACAGGATCAATCCCGTGTTTTTGAAGCGATACGGTATCCGTGACTTTTATTCCGTCGATAAATTCCATACACAAAACGTTGTTATTGCAGAACTCATCATAAATTTTCGGAACGTAGGTATCTTTATTGTTTTTAAAATTAAGCGCAAACTGATGGATGTTGTTGCGCTCGTTAACGAGAGAAATCTCTTCCAGCAAAGATTTTTCAAAAGTTGAAACAGCCTGTTTGAGATTTAATTTAGAACCAATTTCAGAATAGGTAGAAATCAGCTTTACCAGATCTTTAATCAAAAGCAGATCATCTTCAATGACCGGAAGAATATCCGGTTTTTTTATTTTTAAAATCACCTCTTCACCCGTCAGCAAAAAGCCTTTGTATACTTGCGCAATAGAAGCGGTTGCAATCGGGTTAGGATTAATTTCTTTAAAATAATCTTTTACAGAAATATCAAATTCATTTTCAAGAATTTCCTCAACATTCATATGTACCACTTCTACTCTGTCCTGAAGCTTCTGCAGCTCCTGAATCATTTCTGGCGGAAGCAAATCTTCCCGGTTGCTGAAAGACTGTCCAAGCTTGACAAAAGTAGGACCCAATTCTTCCAAAGCAAGACGAATCCGTTCATAGACCGTTCCTTTAGAAACGATTTCATCTGGATCATGAAGCTTTTCTTCAGACTTTTTGTTTCCATTCATTCTGGAAATCAAATCTTTAAAACCGTATTTGCTTAAAACGGAAATCAGTTTTGCAGATCTTTTGAGTTTTCGCTGCTGTTTATCAAACATAATCTTGAAAATAGTCTTGCAATTTAAGTCAAAAATTGTTCCTTGTGGAAGATTTGGTTTAAAAAGATAAATTTAGTAGCAACTTACTTAATTGTTTGTACACAATTATTTTGATAAAAATTTAAAGTTGTAAATAGACTTTTTAAATTTAATTTTTATATTTGATACTGTTAATTTTAAAAACACAAAGCTATGCCAGTACAGTATTCGTTAAGCGAAAAAGGAAATCCTTCCGATCAGACAGCCCCAAAGAAATTTTATGCCAACGCAAAATCAAGCGGAGAAGTTACCTTTCGAAGCCTGAGCAAAGAGATTGCAGGAGCTTCTACAACGGTAAGTGACACCGATGTTTTAGCCGTGCTGAATGATCTTACTAAAGCTCTTGCCAAACATCTTTCGGAGGGAAGAATTGTGCGATTTGGAGATTTCGGCTCATTCAGTATTACGCTAAGCAGCGAAGGCGCAGAGACTGCGGAAAAATTCAACTCATCTATGATTAAGGGCGCAAAAATAGCCTTTAGACCGGGAGTTGATCTTAAGGAAATGCTTGCTGTAATGAAATTTGAAAAAGCTAAGTAAGCAAAATTAAAAGCAGGCGTGCTTTTTAAAATTGCACGACTGCTTTTTTAAAAAGCTCTCGTGGATTTTGGTAAATCGTCGGGAGATTTTGGTTAAATCCTTTAGAGGTTTTTGAATAATCGTTTAGAAGATTTTTACGTATTTTGCATTACTAAAATTACATTCTCAAAATTATTGCTTTCTAAATCTTTTTTGTGAATACCAAAGTAAGCAACACTATCACCGAAACAATCAAATCCTACTATTGCTGGATCATAAAAATTTACCTGAAGTAGTAATACAAAATTTTCCTCTTCATCTTGGATGATTTTCATTTCTTCTTTTGTACGCGAAATGTATTCATCTAACTGCAAATATTTCATAGCCCACTAATATCTAACAGTTCCTTGTACAGCAGCAGGATGACCTAATATTTGATGTTCAATATCATATATAATATCATTTGTTTTAATAAAAATTTCAGATTCAATCTCATCAATGCTATTAGATTCTTCTTCGGAAATATTGTTTTCATCCATAATATATTCTTGATATGATGGAAAGGTTAACCTTTCAGCGAATATTATTTTTTTGTCATTATCTTTTGTGGTGTGATTATTAACACTTGGATAATTCTCTGAATAAACTACTTTGAACTCTCCTTTTTTATCTGGAAACTCATTTTCATTTTGTAACATAAAAAAATATAATATTCCTTTTTTAGGTAATAATGGTTCGCTATGATTAATTTCTGATAGGTCTATCTGACAAAGAAAACTTAGTGTTTCATCATTATACTTCGGTATATCAGAATCTACAGACCATTCAGGAGTTTTACCAAACTTAGAAAATGATAAATTATCATCAGAATCAATTAATCTAAACTGAAAACCAGTCGATAATAAAGATATAATCTTATCTTTATTTGTAGCAAAGTTATTTGAAATTAAATCTAAAATGAACGTATTAATGTTTTCCATATTAATATTGTATTTTATTCTGCACTTCAACTGATGCTAATCAAATTTCAGTTTATTGTAAAAAGATCAATTAGCAAAAATTAAGAGGCATGCCTTTTAAAAATGCACGTTTGCTTTTTTAAAAAGCTCTTGTGGATTTTGGAAAATCGTCAGGAGCTTTTGGTAAAATCCTTTTTTAATTATTGAAGATAAATACTTTGAAGGATATATTTTGTTACAAATCCGTGAATGGTATTATCAGTTTCTTTGATTTCTAAAGGATAATATTTTTCTAAAATACTTTTCTCAAACACAACAGGATGATACAAACACTGTATTTCATCTGTCACCCACATTTCTCTTTTGTAAATAACATTGCCTGCAAAATCCATAAAATCCTCATCATTGCTTTTTTCATCTTCTTTGTACTCATAAACAACTTTGTAACATATATAACCGTTGATTTTTTTTGTTTCTTTTTTGTTTTCAACGATAGTAAGAATCACATGACTTGAGAAAGACTGCAAGTTATCTTCAAAATTGTATGAGTGAATTTGTGTTGAATCTTCAATATAGATTAATTTCATTGCTTCTGCTGAGGCATTGCACCACTCTTCAATTTCTTTTTCTCTGCCTGCATATTCTTCATCTTTCTGAAAAGATTTTTTAAGATTTTGTTTTAGTTTCTCTCCGGTAAGATGTAGTGATTTCTCAAACATTTTTCTGTCAATAATTTTGGAAATCTCTCTGAATACTATTTCTCCTTTTATAGGCTTAATAGATTTATAGGATTGGGCGTGTATGCCCAATCCTATAAGGAATAAAAAAGTTAGTATGATTTTTTTATTATAGCTATTTATCATAAATCATCTTATAAAGTTCATCAATAATTTTTTCCTTTTCTTCCTGCCTCCTATCAGTGTTGAGTATGTTGATTGAGAAACTTGCACCAATAGGACTATATCCAATATTTATACAAGCCGTATTAATTAATGATGCCGATAAAATAGAAGCGTAAGGATCAGATAATCTATTGAATTTTACATAACTTTCCGCAAATCTTGTATATTTAGAATTATTAAGTTCATTGTTTATTGCATTTGCATCTTTTTTACTCTTTACTTTTTTTAGTGTAGATAATTGTTTCAGGTATGAAAGGCTAAACAAAGTCATTCCATAGCTGTTTTGTGTCTGAATCGCATCAATATTATATGCTGTCATTTCCTCTTGCTTCAAGTGATTAATATCTCTGATCAGCAAAAGTTCTTTCTCACCAATCTTTTTGTAAAGAAGCAATTTAAAACGATCTTCAGGATAAGGATCTGTGGTTAACGGAATACTGTCCAGACTTTCCAGTTTAACGGCGATTAAGTTCTGTGGTTTTTCTATTATATCCCATATCTTATAATGTGCATTATATTTTTTAATGTTTACCGGTTGTAAAGAAAATGTGTTAGATTTATATAATGTATCATTGCTTTGTTTGTAGACATGCATTTCATCTGACCCTACATAATAGTATGGTTCTTTAAAGATCTGTGAGTGTAAAAAGGTTGATAAAGTTATTATTAGCAATACGAAAATTTTTCTCATAATTTGATGGTGTTTAAAGCATTATCCATTTTTTGAATAGGTACCAATTTAATATACCCAAAATAAACATCATTGATAAATAAAAAATATTAAAATCAGCCATTCTGTTGTTAATGGTAAATATTATAATGATATAAATACTACTAAAATATATAGAGTGTATCCATAATTTATTTCCATATTTTACAACAATGAAATAGAGAATAGAAAAAAATAAAAAATAGGCTATTACAAAAATTATACATTCATATAAGATGGCTAAAAGAAGTACATAATCTACAGTATAAATGCTTTTTTGAATATTGTATATTTTATAAAATTTAATGTCTGTCTCTATACTAAACACATATCCAAAAACTAATTGCAAAAGGATTTTAGATAATATGAAAATATACATTATCGCTATAAGTTTTAAACCATCTTTGAAAAATTTCATAAATTAGAATTTAGTTACAGCCCAAAGAACTAATAGGAGCCTGACCTTTGAGATACTTTCTAACTTTTACATAATTGGGTCTGTAAGTTTTTTCCGGTAGCTTATTTGCATTCCCTCCGTTACTATTTATATAATATGACAATTTATCCTGCATTCCTTTCCAAAGTTTGTCAGCTCCAATGAACGTTCCTTCTTCAATTAAATAGTTAGCTAGATTAGGAAAGTTCGTTGCTATTTGAGATACTCTGTCAACACCTCTAGTGTAAATATACATTTTATTATCATTAGGATCAACATAATATCCAAACAATCTGTTACCCGAAACAGGATGTATACCATCGTAACCCATGCTCATTGGAGCTTTTATAGTTGAAAACACCCATGCTTTTGGTCCAAAACCACTACAGATAACTGTTCCATTGTCAATTGGAATTTCAATATGAAGAAGAGCTCCAAGCGGGTTAGAGGAATTCCATAAATTTAAATCATTAATTCCATAATAACTATCAACAATAGGCGTAAATTTCTCTGCAAATAAATTTAAATTGAGCCTAAAAAAGTTGAAAAACTCTTCAGGTGTGTATTTTTGAGTAGTATTTGGTTTATTAGGAAGTGAACTAATTTGTACTGGAAAAACATCCATATTAATTCTGGAACTCGCTCCGTCATCCAAGTCAGTAATTTGCCAATTACTCCACCAACTTGTTTGATTCTTTATATTCTGTAATTTATCTTTTACTGACTGTGGTATATTATGTTGTGCTACAGTTTGCCAATCGTCTAATTCACTACAAGGGATATTCAATATCAAGTTTGGATTTTGTAAAAGAGCATCACTTAAACCTTTAAATCTCAGAAATAATGCTTTCGGATTCAATGTATCGGGGTTTTCCTGCAAAAAATTTTGAGCAAATGTAAATACAGGTTGAAACTGTTGAAGTGTAGTAGTTGGATTTTGCGAATAAAACTGTACCGCTCCCGAAATAAGTTCTGCATTTTGCTGCGTAGGATTTTCAAATAAATTCTTGATCAGGTGTACAATTCTTTGGTCGTAATAATTGGGGGTTCCTTGAAAGTAATAATTAGTAGCATTCCACTGATCCTGCAGAAAATCAAAATCATGGAAAAGCTGAGGATTATTGACAAAAACATCCAGTAGCTGATTGAGGCTGTTGATGATGCTGTCGTCTAATGTGGTGCCGTTAGGATAGCCATTGTCAAACAAATATTTCATCACAAAATTAAAAAGGTCTGATCTGTTGGGCTGCATCAGAAAATCGGCATGCTGAAATTGGCTGTGTGTAAGAAGCTGATGAGCAATAGATGTCCCTGCAAAACCACCACCCGTTAAAGTTCCCGTTTCGGGAGTAAGATATTCATTTTCCTGCTCTACAAAAACCCCGCACTTCACGGTGGTTCTTATCTCATAATATGCGTCATTAGTCCCTTTATCACACACTTCACCCGGTAAATGATGTCCTCCGTTGCTGCAGGTATGCACGATGATATCTGTCTGATTCCAGCATTGGCTGCTTGTTCTTGCGGAAGCTCCTGCCGAAGGCTGTGAAGCCTGTACAACACCATTTACATATCTGCTTTGGCTTACAAGCATCATTTTGTGGCTATACATCTGCACAGTTCCTGAAAAATTGTTCCACGACAAAGAAGAAAACGCCGTATAATTGTCGGGAATAATTTTCAGAAATCCTGCTTTTTCTACTCCGTCTTTCTCAGTAATGATATGTTTCAGAAAGTAAGGATGATCCTGAGTGTAATTGATGATGGGCAAAGTATAGGTAGTAATGTTGGTATAGGTATCTACAACTTTCTAATACACCTGCAATGCCGCAAATTTCGATTTTGAACTTTTATCCTGATGTACTACGGAAGATACTTTTTGCAAAGAAGAGCTAATGTGTACTTTTCTTAGATTTTTTTGAACACTTTTATCACTTTCGTAAGAGGTTCTGTATCTTTTATGAATATCTGTGGTTTGAGAGGCAGAAACAGATTCGTTTTTCTGAATGTAGATCTCTTCTTCTCTGCAGTTCAACAAGATACATAATAATGCAAAAAGCATCAGGAAACTGATTTTTTTCATCATGGGTTTATTTATTTAATGTTATTTGATGCAATATTAATACATTTTCTTTCAACGATTATACAACTTTTTCAAAATAAATATTACTTTTGTGGTTAAAATTATAAGATATAGTAATGGAAACCATGGAAATCATTATTGAAAAAATAAAAGAATACCGAAAGAAGAAAGGCTTTTCGCACGAAAATATGGCAGAGGAACTTCACATCAGCCAGGCAGCCTACAGCAAAATAGAGAAAAACGAAACCAAGCTTACGGTAGACAGATTGTACCAAATCGCCGAAATACTGGAAACTCCTGTTTACGAACTGCTTGATGTGAACCCAAACAATATCTATAATCAGCAGAATTTTTATGATGCTTCCGTAGGACATCAGGAAATTCAAAACTTATATCAGGAAAATAAAGACAAAACAGATAAGATAGAATCTCTGTACGAAGAACGGCTGAAAGACAAAGATAAAATGATAGAACAGCTACAGGACATCATCCGTACTTTAAAAAAATAAAAAATCCCCCGTTCATTTTTGAAGCGGGGGATTTAAAATTATTTCTTCAGACATTTTTCCAGAAACTGATCCTGTTCCCAGAGAAGGTGCAGAATATTTTCTTTGGCGGCATATCCGTGAGATTCTTTTGGCAGAAGCACCATTTTTACCGGAGCTCCAAGATTTTTCAGTGCCTGAAAATATCTTTCGGTCTGTAGGGTAAACGTTCCCGGATTATTGTCTGCATCACCGTGTACCAAAAGCAATGGTGTTTTCATCTTGTCGGCATTCATAAACGGGGACATCGTATTGTAAATTTCCGGAACATCCCAGTAATTTCTTTGTTCACTCTGAAATCCGAAAGGCGTTAAAGTTCTGTTGTAGGCTCCGCTTCTTGCAATTCCGCACGCATAATCCTTAGAGTGGGTCAAAAGATTGGCGGTCATAAACGCTCCGTAAGAATGTCCGCCAACAGCAACTTTCTTTCTGTCGATATAGCCTAACTGATCTACAGCATCAATGGCTGCTTTTCCGTTGGCAACCAATTGTGGGATAAAAGTATCGTTCGGTTCTGTTTTTCCTTCTCCGATAATGGGGAATGCAGCATCATCAAGAACTGCGTAACCTTTTGCCGTCCAATAGACAAAAGAGCCGTAATAAGGAAAGGTAAAGTCATTCGGATTCTGCGTGCTTTGTCCTGCTGTATTTTTATCCTTATATTCTGTAGGATATGCCCAGATCAGTAAAGGAAGTTTTTCCTTTTTAGCCTTTCTGTCGTAGTTTGCAGGCAGATAAAGTGTTCCTGTTAAAGTAACTCCATCATTTCTTTTATACGTAATCACTTCTTTATATACATCTTTGATGCTTTCAAAAGGATTGGCAAACTGTGTAACCGCTTCAGCTTTATTCGATTTGATATTTTTCTTAAAATAATTCGGATATTGGCTTGCCGACTGCTGAATCGTTAAAACCTCTCCTTTAGAAGGATTAATGATATCAATGATTTCTTCTTTTGCATTTTTTATGTTGGAAGTATACAATCTTTTCTTTTTTAGAGATTTCACATCCATTTCATCAATGAAAGGATGCTGTCCTTCTTTGGTAAAACCATCGCCGATCAGATATGCTTTGTCCCCTTTCATATCCACTACATATCTTCCGAACTGGTTTTTCGTGGTGTTGAAATTTCCGGGATCGCTGTAAACATCCTGATAATTTCTGTCATCAATAATTTTAGATTCACCATTATTGAGATCTATCAGATAAGATTTTGTATTTCTGGTGTCATACCAGCCTTCAGAAACAATAGCATAATGATTATTTGTCCAGCTTGTTCCTTCATATCTCTGTTTGGTTTTAAAGAAAGATTTTGGCTGAGCTGTGAACGGAGCCTCCCACATAAAAATTTCGTCTCTGAAATCTGCAGATTTAGACTGATCTCCACCATCCAGAGCTTCGGCAAAAACCAATGTTGCAGGCTGATCTGATCTCCAGTTCATATCTCTTTTCCCGGTTCTTACGGATGAAAAACCTTTAGGCATCACTTCATTAAGCGGTACTTCGTTTACAATTTTTACCAGATTACCTTTTGCATCATATACCGAAGAAATCATCGGAAAACGGCTCAAAGGAACAATGTAAGAAAAGGGCTTTTTTATCGTAGTTGCCATCAGGTAATTCCCATCGGGGGAATAATTTAACCCTGCATACATATCTTTCTCTTTAAATTTTTCAAGATTACCATTCAGGTCTGCATGATATAATTCTGAACTTGTGAGTATTTCAAAATTCTTTTCATCCTGAGGATTTTTAAGAAGATCCTGATAGGTTCTGTTTTGCGAAACTTTTCCGTCTGAAGTTGAAACAATTGGTCCTGTAGGCAGATCTTTTGAAGAATCTATCAGTTTTGGTCTGTCATCAGGAAGTACTTTAATCAAAAAGCTCTGAGAATCTTTCATCCAGCTGTAAGGGTTCCCCAGATTTGCATTAAGATTATCTTTTGTAATTTTTTTTGCAGTGGCTGTTTCCAGGTCGACAACCCAAAGTTCTACTCCGTTTTGAGTGGTATTGGTAAAAGCCAGTTTCTTCTCATCCGGCGAAAACGAAGTGTTTGTTATTTTCGGATTATCCGGCAAACCTTTTACCTGAGATTCCGTTTTATCGTTCATCTTACGAACTTTCAGATTGTTGGAATACGTTATGGTACTTGAAATATTGGTTATTGGATTGATTCTTAAGCCTCCTAATTTCATTTCCTGCTGATTGAGATCATCCAAAGTTTTGTAAGTGGGTCTGTATACAAAAACAACCCAGTCTTTTTTAGAATTCATTAAAATACTTGGCGGTCTGTCGTAATCTGCCAGTTTCAGAATTTCGGCAGAAGGTTTCTGGTAAGAAATATTTTCCTGAGCTTCGTAAAAGTTAAGAAAAGCCAGCAAACAGATGGTAAGTTTGATTTTCATTTTTAGAAATTGATTTTGCACGAATTTAATGAAAAGTTTTAATAAAATTTATGACAATACCATATCAAAGAAATATTGTATTACAATAATTTAATATCCACGATTTGAATTAAGAATATTCTGATGGCAGAAATAGACTGTTGTGAACTATCTTTGCAGCTTCAAAATTGATTTAACAATGAAACGTATTTATTCAAAATTTCTGCTTTTGGCATCTTTTGCCTTTTCTGTTTATTCTTATGCATGGGGATTAACGGGGCATAGAGTAATTGCAGAGATTGCAGAAAATCATCTTTCCGGAAAGGCAAGAAAAGAAATCAGGAAAATGCTGGGACAGGAAAGAATGGCATATTGGGCAAACTGGCCGGATTTCATCAAGTCTGATACTACCGGAGTCTGGAAGCAGGCTTCCGCATGGCATTATGTAAATATTGATCCAAAGGCAGATTTTGTGGCTTTTGAAAAAGATCTGAAAGCTCAGGCAGGAGCCAATCTTTATTCCCAGATTAAAGTATTATCCAGCCAGATTAAAGATGAAAAAACCTCTGAGAAAGACAGAAAGATCGCTTTGATCTTCCTTATACACATGATGGGAGATCTTGCGCAGCCAATGCATGCGGGAAGAGCAGAAGATCTGGGTGGAAATAAAATCAACGTTACTTATTTTGGTGACAAGACCAATTTGCATTCTGTATGGGACGGAAAATTAGTCGATTCGCAGAAGTACAGCTATACGGAATATGCAAAACTTCTGGATATCAAATCCAAAGAAGAAGTAAAGCAGATTCAGGCAGGGACTTTGGAAACCTGGCTGTATGATTCTCATCAGATTGCTAATAAAATCTATGCACAGACTCCGGACGGATCAAAATTATCTTATGATTATCAGTACAAGTTTAATGATACCATGGAAAGACAGCTTTTGTACGGAGGTTTGAGACTGGCGAAATTATTAAATGATTTGTTTTAGAATGTGAATAGTTAATGGTGAATTTTAAAAGTTAATTTTATTTTTATTAAAATTCACTATTGATCATAATACGGATTTAACCACGAAACACACTAAAGATTTCAACAAGTAAACAAAACTTGTGAGCTTTATGATAATCTTGGTGAGACTTATGGTAAAAATAGTGATTGTTAGAACAGATAGCTTTTAATTATGGCATATTACGGACAATCAGATTATTTTAATCTTGAATTATAGAGCGGAACCTGGGTTTCGCTTTTTTTGTAGGAATTATTCTGCTATACGTATGAGTTTTTTGTGTTGAGATGTCAGTAGCCCCGATGGGAACGGCATCCTTTTGTGATGAGAAACGAAGAACAAAAGATATAGTGGACAGCGGGAGATAGCTCCTGAAAAATATAAATCTTTGAAAATTATCTTACAAATGATGAAGCGGAATAATTTACAACTAATTTCTGAAGTTTATTTTAATTCAATAAAAAATATTTTATAATTGTGTAACCTTTTTGTTTCTTCCGGCGTATAATATAATGTAACTCTATTTTTGAGGAAAATTAAATGAGACAATTAAAAATAACCAAGCAGGTTACCAACAGGGAAACCGCTTCATTAGACAAGTACTTGCAGGAAATTGGTAAAGTGGAACTGATTACCGCAGACGAAGAAGTAGATTTGGCACAGAGAATCCGTGCAGGTGACAGAGCCGCATTGGAAAAATTGATTAAAGCCAATCTTCGTTTCGTAGTTTCGGTATCCAAACAGTACCAAAATCAGGGGCTTTCTCTTCCCGATCTGATCAACGAAGGGAATCTGGGATTGATGAAAGCTGCTAAAAGATACGACGAAACCAGAGGTTTTAAGTTTATTTCTTATGCAGTTTGGTGGATTCGCCAGTCGATTTTACAGGCATTGGCAGAACAGTCGAGAATTGTAAGATTACCTTTGAACAAGATTGGTTCCATCAATAAAATCAATAAAGCTTACGCACACCTTGAACAGGAAAATGAAAGACCTCCTTCTCCTGAAGAATTGGCGGAAGTTTTGGATATGAGCGAGGAAGATATCAAAGAATCTATGAAAAACAGTGGTCGTCACCTTTCGATGGATGCACCGCTTGTAGAAGGTGAAGATTCTAATTTATATGACGTACTTCGTTCAGGAGAATCTCCAAGTCCGGACAAAGATCTGATGCTGGAATCTCTTCAGATTGAAATTGAAAGAGCATTGAATACTTTAACACCGAGAGAAGCAGATCTCGTAAGACTGTATTTCGGATTAAACGGAAAACATCCGATGACTCTGGAAGAAATTGGTGAAACTTTTGACCTTACGAGAGAGAGAGTTCGTCAGATCAAAGAAAAGGCAATCAAAAGACTAAAACACAATACCAGAAGTAAGATTTTGAAATCTTATTTAGGTAAATAATTTTAGTTTTAAATAATTATGATCGGAGTTTGATTTTTTCAGGCTCCGTTTTTTTTATGTGTTTTTTCAGGAATTAATTGACAAGCAAATGCATTCGAAACAATAAAGTAAATCAAGTTAAGACTTTGGCAATTGGTTGGAAAACAAAAAACCGACAGTTGATCATATCTGCCGGTCTGTTATTATATTTTTTACTTAAGCTTAAAATTAAGTGTCACATTAAAAAATCTGCCCGTCAAACGAACCGGAACCGGATACATCATACTTGTATTGGCATCGGTAATCCATTGATTGGCAATTGTATTGTTGATATTGAAAGCATTGAATACCTGAACCCCCAAACTGAGATCTTCAAACTTGCTTAGTAATCCGTACGACTGTTTTTTTTCTTTGGAATCTACAAAAACATACGAAAGTCCCAAATCTACCCTTTTATAAGAAGGTAATGTTTTTTGATACTGATAAGGATCTGTAAAAACCGGGGCTCCGTTGGGTAATCCCATAGCATAGGTTAAAGTAAGATTGACACGCATTTGTGGGAACCTAGGCATATAATCCTGATAAAACATCGCAAATCTGAATCTTTGGTCAGTAGGTCTTGGTATATCTCCTCTTCCGTCAATATTTTCAAAAACTCTTGCGTAACTCGCAGATAACCATGAATCTACACCCGGAACAAATTCTCCGAACAATCTTGTGTCAATTCCGTAAGCATGACCTGAAGCGTTGTTTTGCCCTGAATACCGAATTCTTACGTTATCCATAAAATATGGAATCAGATTATCCATTTTTTTGTAATACAGCTCCGTAGTAAGTTTGAATGGTCTGTCTTCAAACTCAAATTCAACTTCATTTGCGAGAATTGCCTGAATGGAACGCTGAGATTTTATGTTGGGGTTAAAGGCACCGTCCAAGTCCTTTATTTCGCGGTAAAAAGGAGCCTGATAATAAATTCCTCCCGAAAGTCTGAACCACGTTTCGGTATCCCAGTCCGGTTTGATGGCAAACTGCGCTCTTGGTGAAAAGATGGTTTCATTATTAAAACTCCAGTGTGCAACTCTTGCTCCCGCATTGATCAGAACACGGTTGGATCCCCAGAAAAACTTCTGTGAATACTGTCCGTAAGCTGATAATCTTGTGGGTTGGATATGATTGCTTCCTGCAATGCTGTAAAACAGATCCAAATCTGAAGCATCCGGAAATCTCGGATCATCGGGTGGTCTTGGAATACTGTAACCTGATGAGTCTACCAATTTGTACTCGTTGGTAAGATCACGAAGATTTTCCTTCTCATATTTGAAACCTAATTCTATATCGGTATTTACATTCGGGGAAAAGCGTGTTCTGAACTGCGTACCATATGTACGTACAAATAAATCGTTTCTGGCATGCTCAATTTGTCCGCCCACATCATAAGAAGTAATCGGATTTCCTGTAACCGGATCATAGGTTTGTAAGACATAACTGGAAGCAATTGTATAATATTCTCTCTCACGATTCTGATATGCAAAATTATCCAGTGTAAATCTCCATTTATCCGATGCTTTGAAATTGGCAGAAAAAGTTCCCATCATATTTTTATACTGGTCATTTTCTATACCGTTATAAAATACGGTAAGATTAAGCGGCTGATTGATAGTACCAAAATCTACACTTCTCTGTTTAGGAATCATTTCATAGTCATTCTTAGAATAATATCCTATGAAAGAGAAATTAAGCTTTTCGGTTGCATGAAAATTCAGATAAGACTGAAAATCATAATAGGTGGGATTGAAGTCAGTATCTTCATTTAAAGTATTCAGAACAAGATTGGTGTTTCTGTATCTTCCCGAAAATAAAGCTGTAAATTTTTTATTTCCGTTTCCGTCTTCTTTTCCCGAAGCAAAACCCGTTGTCAGCCTGTCGCCTATTAAACTTGCTTCTCCTGCAAGCTCAAACTTTTTCGGCTCGCGATAATAAACATTTAAGGCAGATGACATTTTATCTCCATATCTCGGTTCAAAACCTCCTGCTGAAAAGTTAACCGTGGAAACCATATCGGGATTGATGATGCTTAAGCCTTCCTGCTGTGAATTTCTGATCAGGAACGGTCTGTAAATTTCAATATCATTGATGTAAATTAAGTTTTCATCATAATTTCCTC
>VFQP010002857.1_pt1 | contig 18573 bp, 18 predicted proteins | sample 3512351 | NCBI WGS metagenome assembly VFQP01 (sample SAMN10412372, study PRJNA504923) | tailings metagenome | isolation source: Relicate 1 Philex TSF1 revegetated site | place: Philippines: Tuba, Benguet | collected 2017-08-29
CAGCGCGCCGTGCGGGGCAAACTTCTGGTAGAGGTACAGCTCGTCCGTGTCTGCGGAGGAACGTCGGCACAGGCACAGCACGCTATGATGCCCGGGGAAAGACTCGCACCCCGGCGCGCGTGAGGCGGCGGGCACGCTCCGGGCCTCCAAGCGCAACGCCGCCCAGCACGCGGCGCGCACCTGCCGGGAGGCCCTTGACGTACAGGGACGCCGAGTTGGCCAGGCTCTGCGCCTCCGACTTGTCCTTCTCCCGGTCCTTTTCCTTTTCCTTCTCCTTGTCCTTTTCCTTGTCCCTGCCCTTGCCCTCCTTCCCCTTGCCGGCGCCACCGCGGGCCCCGGCGCCCGGCTGCGGCTGCGGCGGCGGCGCCGTCAGGAGCACGGCCTCGGCGCTGCCGGCGGCGCCGCCAGCCGACTCACTACTCGGCACCTCGGCCGAGGCGGCCGCGCCGTGGGCGCCGCCGCCGCCGCCGCCGCCGCCGCTGCTGCTGGCGCCCAGCAGCGACACCAGCCCCGCCGGCAGCGGGATGCCGCTGGCCACGGCCACGGAGCTGCCGCCGCCGGGCGCCACGCCTGCGCCAAGCGGCGTGCTGGGGGTGGGCGTGCCGCCGCCGCCGCCGCCGCCGCCGCCAGAGGGCCCCTGGAGGTCCGCAGACAAGAGCCGCTTCACCCCCGCCAGCTTGCCGCCACCGCCGCTGGCCAGCGCCGTGGAGAAGGCGGAGGACGGCGGCGGCGTGGCGGCGGCCGCGTGCAAGGCCGCTGCCGCCGGTGCCGGCGGCGGCGGCGGCGGCGGCGGCGCGAGAGCCACGGGATCCATGGAGGAGAAGGCGGCGTGGGTGAGTCCCAGGGCGGCGAGCTGGCTGTCAGAGTCGAGCAGCTGCTGCTGCTGCTGCTGCTGCTGCTGTTGGCGCTGCTGCGCCTGGTGCAGCGCCGTGAGCTGCGCCTGCACGCTGCTGGGCAGCGCCAGCGGCGGCGGCGCCGCGGCCGCCGCACCCGACGACAGCGGCCCGCTCGCGTGGTGGTGGTGGTGCTGCTGCTGCAGCGAGCGGGGCTGCGGCGGCGCCGCCGCGCCGCGCGCCGCCTGCTGCTGCATGCCGTGCGCGAGCAGCAGGTCCAGCGATATGCAGGCGGCGCCAGCGGCGGGCGGCGGGGGGTGCGCGGCGGCGGCGGCGGCGGAAGAGGAGGCCGAGGCGGCGGAGCCGACGCCCGGCGGTGCCGAGAGCGCCGTGATGGGCTGCGGCAGGTGCGCGGCCGCCACCAACTGGTTGAGGAGCAGCCCGTCCGTGGGGGCGGTGCCGCCGTGGGGGTAGGAGGAGGGCGGCGGCTGGGCGGTGGCTCCCAGCTGCCGCCGCTGCTGCTGCTGCTGGTGCTGCTGGAGCACGTGCTGCTGCGCGTAGTGCAGCGCCTGCGCCGGCGGCGGCGCCGGGATCTGCTGCTGGTGCTGGTGCTGGTGCTGCTGCTGGGTCTGCTGCAGCTGCTGGTTGAGGATGTGGCCGAGCGAGTGCGTGGCGGGCGCCCGCGGCTGCACCACCGTCGCCTGCTGCTGCGCCAGCTGCTGCAGGTGAGAGCGGAGCACCTGGTGGTGGTGCTGCTGCGCGGCGTCGGCGAGCGGCGCCGCCAGCGGAGCGGCAGAGGGGAAGGGCGCTGCGCCGAGGGCCAGGAAGCCCGGCCCCTCGGCGCCGGGTGCGGCGTAGAGGGGGCCGCCGCCCCAAGGCGCGGCAGCTGCGAGCGGCAGGGCGACTGAGTTGCCACCCAGGCTGCTGCGGGCGATGTGCGGGATGCTGGAGCTGCTCAGGCTGTTGCCACCGCTGGTGGGCGCGGGAGGTGGCGGCGGGAGCACGGTGGCGGCCAAGTGCTGCTGGGGCGCGGCGTGGCGGGGAGGCCTGCGGGCGTGCATGCGTGAGGAGCACGGCGCGCGTGCACGGCTGCACGGCTCTCCGGGAGATCTTTGAGGCGGCGGCGCCCATCAACTGCCGCGCGCACGGCCACCTCGAGCTGCAGCTGGCACACAGCTCCCGCTCGCAGTGGCCCTCTGCGCAGATGAGCACGCGCTGCGGCTGCAGCAAGCAGCGCTGCCGATCGTCCTGCCGCTGCGCCGCTCTGGGGTTTCTTCCCGCCGAGCGCAACAAGGCGACGAGAGCGCCTGCACGAGCGCGCCGCCTGCAGGACGCACCCGGATGCTGAGGAGCGCTCGGTCTGCTGCAGCGAGTGGAGGAGGCTGGCAGCTGCAGCCCCACTGGCGTCGAGGCGCTCCTCCACTTGCAGTTGGTTCGTGGCGCCCAGCGCACCACTGCCGGCCCAGGACCGCGCCAGGGAAGAGCCATCGCTCCAGTGCTGAGGCAGGGCGCCGCTGCTCGTTGGCGCCAGGTGCAGCCACTGCTGCGCCGAGTCGGAGATGGCCAAAAGCTCGACTGCGCCGGGCGCGCCACTCGTGCTGAGGATGCCGGACGCGTTGAGGAACTGCGTGGGCAGGCTCACGAGCTTGACGGAGCTGGAGGAGTCCTCCAGCTCGCCAGCCTGCCCGGGCGCGGGGGTGGCGCTCCCCGCAGCAGGCGGCCCAAACATACTGCTGCGCGTGCGTGCTGATCGAGCAGCATGGGCGGGCGAGCCCGGGGAGGCGGACTTCGGCGACTGGGCCGCGCCGATGCCCTCGTGGACCTTTTCGCAGCGTGTTCGCGGCAGGGCTGGCTAATGGTGGGCCCGCGTCGGTGCGGGCCGCGGACGAAGCAGCGAAGATCTGCAGGGGGTTCACGCATCGGCGCGACACATGCAGACTTCCGGAATCGCTCGACGTCGGCGACCTCGAGCGGGGGAATTCTGGGCGGATGCCAGTCTCCCGCCTGGGCCGGCCGCCGCGGCCGCCGCCTGCGCGCCACCCGCGTTGTCCCACGAATTCGCCGTCTTGCCATCGATCTAGGCGGCTCGTCAGGCACGATCGCACGCAAGAGCCAGTGTGTGGACTATGGACAGGGTTTCACGCGCCGCTCGCTCACGCTCCGCCATCGCCCGCCGTCGCGCCACCATCGCCGGCACCCTCACTTGACGGCGGTCGCTGCGCCACCGCGCTGCCGCCCGTGCCGTTCAGCGCCCCTCCCGCCGCCGCCACGCCGCCGCCGCTGTGGCTCTGCGGCTGCCTGCCGCCGCCGGCCCTCACGCCGGCCACCACCGCCTCCCCCTCGGACCGTGCCCGGCCGGCCCTCGCCGCGCCCAGCTGCTGCTGCTTGGCCGCCTGCTTCTGCTTGAGCGCCGAGAGCGCCGTCTTGAGCGCGGTGAAGTCGCTGTCAGCCTGCGCCTGCGCCTGGAGGTTGCCCTGGATCAGCACGTCCAGCTGCGACCTGCAAGAGGAGCCGCCCAACGGGGTTGAGCAACGCTCTGACTTGGGTCGCTCAGGCGCCGTGCTTGGGTTGCGCGCTGCCTTCAGGCTGCGAGCGTACGGCCTGGTTGCACGCACACCTGACGCGTGGGCGCGTGCCACAGTGCCCGAAAAGGGCAGCGCACCTGAGCTGCTTGGCCTGTGCCTCGGACGTGTCCCGAGCAGTGCGCTCAGCGATCAGCTCCTCTGCCGCCCGCGCCACCTGCGCCTGTGCCGCGGCCATCTCCGCCTGGACGCCCTGCAGCTCCTGCAACCGCGCCGGCGTGCGTGACGCAGGCAGGTAACGCATGCACGCCAGAGGGTCAGCGACTAGCACGCGGGCCCTGCCCTAAAGCTCCTCCAAAGCCCTAAAGCCCTCACCTGCGTGGCGCGCATCACCACCTCGTCGCGCTCGGCCGCCGTGCGCCGGGCCTCGTCCTCCGCCTCCGCCAGCCGCGCCTGCTTGTGTGAAAGTGCACGCATGGCGCAGCTCGACGACTCCCAGGACAGCAGCGCGAGCTGGGGGATCTGGAGCTCTCCCTCCCCCCAGCCTGCACCGCAACCGACCGCTCCTCAGCGCTCCTCACCTGCAGCTCCTGCAGCTGGGCGCCCAGCATGGCCCCCAGCCGCTCCCGCTCGTGCACCGCCTGCGCCTGAACGTCCGCCGCGTGCCTCTGCGCAAGGCGGCGGCGGTGGCGGTGGCACAAGCGCAAAAACTTGTACACCGTCCGTCGGTGCAAACGGCGGCAAACGGCGCTTGCACCGCCACCTCCACGGCGCCGCGCCGCCGCCCCGCACCTTGGCCATCTCCAGGTCGGCCACCAGCATCTGGCTCGCCCGCGACTCGAGCGCCGCCGCCGCCTCCTGCTCGGCCAGCTGCGTGCGGCCACAATCGACGACAGGACAGCGCACCACGACTTGCTCACTTTGCCTGGGTGCTCTGCGCGCAAGCTTCCAAGCTGCGCAACGCCACACCGCGCCCTCACCTGCTTGCGCGTGCGTTCCAGCTCGGCGCCCAGCGCGCTGCTCTTGATGTCGGCCGCCATCTTGGCCGCCTTTGCCTGGTCGGCCTCGCTGGCCGCCGCGCCCAGCCGGCGCGAGAAGGCGGCGTGCGTGTCGGCAACCTGCGCCCGCATCTCTGCCGCTGAGCCCTGCGCGGGCGGGGGCGACTCGCGGGCACGGCGCGCTCGCTCGCGCCGGCCGGGGCGGTGGCAGCGCAGCGGATTTGAAGCGAAAGCGCGGCGTGCGCGCACCCCGGGCCCAGCACACCTGCAGGCCGGCGATTTGGCGCTTGAGCGCGTCGGCCTCGGCGCGCAGCGCGGCCGCCACGCCCCGCTCGCCCTCGAGCGCGGCGGACGACGCGCCCAGCTCCCGCCGCGCCTGCTCCAGCAGCGCCGCCGCCTCGCCCTGGCCGCCGCGCTCGCCCTGCGTCAGCGCGCCACGCCGCGGCCCGACGGTGCAGCGGCGCCACAAAGCTGAGCACCTGGCGGCGCCCCAGCGCGGCACCACGAGCCGCTCTACCTTGACCTTCCCGCGGCTTACACCCTAGGCCCTAAACCGCGCACCTTGAGCTGCTGGGCCGCGTCGGCCAGCTGCGCCTGCACCCCGGCCAGCTGCTGCCTCAGCCCCGACAGCGCGCCGCGCAGCTCGCCGCCCGCCTGCCGCTCGGCCCGCAGCTGCGCCTCGGCCTGGGCCGCGCCCGCCCGCAGCTCCTCCACCTGCAGGCGCGCGCCAACCACGGCACCGACGGCGCCTCGCCCAGAGGCCCTGCCTGGCGACGGGCAGCCGCCTGTGCCCCTGGTGGCCTGCCTGTGTCTTGCGCAGCAGCGCGACTTGGGTGGGCCAAGCCTGACAGCCTCTCACCGTAGCGAGCAGCTGGTGGTGGGTGGCCTGCGCCCGCTGCAGCTCCGCCGCCGCGCCCTCGAGCTGCATCTGGCTCTCGGCCAGCGACACCTTGAGCTGCCGCGCCTCGGCCCGCGACGCCGCCACCTGCGCCACACGTTTCGCAGGCGCGTGCGCCCGCGGTAGGCCTAGGCTGCGCGCCGGTGGGATTGCCGGGAGCGCAGCAGCAGCGTGCCGCCGCAGGGAGGCGCGAGCGTGCCTCTCACCGCGGCGCGCTCGTCGGCCAGCTCCCGCGCGAGCGCCTCGTGCTGGCGCTGCAGGCGCTCGCGCTCCTCGGCCGCCTGCACCGCCTGGTTGCGCGCGCGCAGCGCCACGCCGGCGGCGCTGTCGCGCAGGCTGCGCATCGCCTCGCGCATGTCGATGGCCTCGCGGCCCACCTGCGGCGCGCACGCGACGCCGCCTCTGGGTGGCAGTTCGCGCCCACACCTTTGCGGCCCAAAGCAGAGGCTGTGCCGCAAGGCGCGGCGCGGGGGGGAAGAAAGGCCCCGGTCCCCACGCGCCTGCTTGAGCATGGACTGCTGCGCCGCCAGCCGCGTGCCCGTCTGCTGCGCCTCGGACTCGAGCTCCGCCGCCGCGCCCGCCGCCTCGACGGCCTCGGCGCTCTTGGCGTCCAGGGCTTGCTGCTCGCGTGCACGCGAGCAGAGAGTGCGCACTTTGCTGCTACGGGCGCTGAGAGCCGTGGCGCTCATCAGCAGCAGCGCTGAGCTCCGCAGCAAGGCAAGCCGCGCCCGCACCTGCCCCCACTACAGGCATGGCAAAGGGCGCACCTTGAGCTTCTCCTGCGTCACGATGGCGGTGCCCAGCGACGCCTCAATGTGCTCCATGGCCTCCTTCATGCGAAGCGCCTCGGCGCCCACCTGCACAGCGCGCACAGCACACACACGCCGCCGGGGCGCACCCGGCCACACGTTGTTGTCGCTGTGGTGAAGTCAAGCACGCCCAGGCGATGTGCGTGCCCTGCCCTGCATCGCCCCCTTGGTCCTCCTCCTCCGCCGCGCTTGCCGCCCGCAACCTGGCGTGACGTGCGGGCCCCTCGTGCCCCGCTCAAGTTGCGCGCCAGCCTCTGCCTCTCCGCCCCTCCCGTTGGAGGCCCCACGGCAAGCGGCAGCGGCTCACCTTGCGCGCCAGCTCGCGCTCGGTGGCCAGCGCGGCCTCCGCCCTCTCGAGCTGCTCCCGGACGGCGCGTGCCTCCGCCTCGGCCACAAACTTGGCGGCGCGCTCCGCCTCGGCCGCCTCCTGGGCGGCGTTGGCCTCGGCGCGCACGGCGGCGGCCAGCTTCTTCTCGGCTTCCAGCGCGCGGGCCGCGGCGGCGTTGGCGCGCTGGCCGGCCTCCTTCTCGCGCCGCTCCGCCTCGAGCTGCGGGCAAGAGGCGGTGCGTGCGACCGGCCCCAAGCGCAACGCACCGCCCTGAAGCTCTCGGCTGTGACGTCACGCTGGTGTTTTCGCGGCACGTGGGCAGCGGCGCGTTGAGGCGTGAGCGAGCGACGTCACACACCCACTGGCCTCACCAGGCGGGCGGCGTCCTCGGCGTGCGCCGCCATGTCGCGTTTCAGCGCCGCCACCAGCCGCTGCTCCTGCTCCAGGTTGGCGCGCGCCTGCCCGGCCCTCAGCGCCAGGTCCGCAACCGCCTTGCGCTCCTGGGCCAGCTCCCCCGTCAGCTGCGCCTCCAGCGCCTGCCAGGTCGCGTCAGGACAGGGAGCAGGGCGACGTGCGCACCACACGCGCCACCAGGCGTAAACGGGGGTGTCGGCATGCAGCGGTGATCACGACCGCCGCAGCACCTGCTTGCGGCTCTGGAGCACCGAGACGTAGCCGCCCAGCGCGCCGCCCGCGCCCAGGCCCAGCACGTTGAGCAAGCCCAGCACGCCGCCGCCCGGGCGCTCCTCCTGCGGCCGCGCGGGCCCGTCGTCCAGCGCGGGCGCCTCCAGCGGCGCCGGAGGGGCGAGCTCGGAAGCGGCGGGGGCCAGCCTGGCGGTGGCCCGGGCGGCCTGCGCCTCGGCGAGCGCCCGCGCCGCCTCCTGGGACGCGCGCCGCGCCTCGGCGCGGGCGGCGGCGGCCTCCGCCTGCGCCTGCTGCTCCCTGCACCGGTCACGCACCAACCGCGGCGGGAGAGTGAAGGGTCCTGTCCGGTCGGGAGTTCTGTGCGGCGGCGCGGCGTGTGGAGTGGACCAGCGCGCGCACACACGCACCTGGAGCGCTCCTGCTCGAGCTCCCGCGTGAGGCTCTCCAGCTCTTCCCGGAGCCGCGCCAGCTCTGATGCTGCGGCGGGCGCCCTGGCATCTGTCATGGGTGCCGCTGGAGGCGGCGGGTCCCCGTCCTGCGAGCGGGCAGGGATGGAGAGCGCACGCCAAAACGAGCGCACTGTGCAGATGAGGCCTCCTGCTCTGCACAGAGGCGGGGCAAAGGGCGCAAGGTTCTCCAACGACGCTGACGAGGCCTGCGCACTCGCGGTCGCGGTGTGGCGACCAGCAGAGGCTTCCCAGCCCCTCGCCGCTGCTCGATGATCTGGGCCAGCTCCGCCGCCGCCGATTGAGACGACTCCGTCAGCGTCTGACTCAGTGATGGCGGGGGAGCGCCGAGCACCACCTGCGCTCCAGGTGAGATGGTGGGCGATGAGGGCTCGTAACGCTGCCGGCGAGCAGAGGCGCTGAGCGCGACCTGCGAGGGGCTCACCCCGCTCGCCACGACCGCGGCCGCGAAGAGCCAGCCCTGCTGGCCGCTGCTGCTTGAGGCGCCCCCTTGTTCTTGGTGCTGGTGCAGCTTGGCTCGGCAGGAGGCCACGCGCTTCTTCGTGCCGAAGAGCGGCGCGCTAGCCCTACCGCCATGGCTGGCGGCTCCTCGCGCAGCGTTGCTGCCATTGCGCGCAAGCGAGCTCATCTCACGCCGGGTGTGCTCGCACGCGCCCACGGGACTGGCAAGCACGCACAGCACCACTTGGGTGGTGCGCCTGCACCGCTTGCTCAGCACTGCCCTCTGCCCCCTCACGTGCTGCTGCTTCACTTCTCTGCTCTCCCAACGAGGGTTTGCCGGGTCGTCTTTGCCCACACGCGAGGGGAAGCGAGTGAACTTCAGATTGGTGGCTAGGCACATGTGTAGAAGCGCGTACAAGGTCGTCCGCACCTGTGGCGCCGCCTCCGGGCCGCTGCGCCCGACTGCCGGGATGTTGACGCTCACTTGATTTGACCAAGACCACACGCGCACACGGACATGGCGAATGCTGGACGCGTGCACCCCAGCGACGCGGAGCTGGAGGCGCTGCTCGGCGTCGTTCGGGTGCGCGTTTGGGGCCCTTGCCCCGCGCTCGCTCTGCTGACGCTGGCAGCCGTATACCGAGAGTCGGCCACCTCCACCCACCCACAGGACGCCAAGGCGGCAGGCAAAGCACGCCGCTCGTCCACGGTTGAGCTGGGGGACCACAACGCGCGCCTGGGCTCAGTCCTGGCCGCCGGCGTGGAGGCCGACCTCTTTGCGCACCACTACGCCGAGTTGCAGCGCGAGGAGCAGGAACGCCAGGACGCCTGGCACGCCACGATGCAGGTGAGCCGTGGCTCACCTGGTGGGTCACGGGCCTGAGCGACCCCCAGGTCCCTGCTCCACGCAGGGGTCACGGGGTGGCCCCACGACGCCGGTGTCATCATCCTCGCCCGGTACGCACGCACGCACAGGCCAAGCTGGAGGAGAGCTCCAAGCAGCGCATCTCGCGCTGGCACGCCGCCGCGCTGGACTTTGAGCGGCAGGTCCGCGCCGCCGTGCTCATCCAGCGCGCCGTCCGGCGCTGGCGCACCCGACGCGCCCAGACTGGAGCACTCCCGGGCAAAGAAGCGCCGCGCGCGCCCGCTCCGCCCACGGGCCAGGCGCCGGCCCCGTCCACAGGCGGCAGGGCCGGGCGGCGTGCCAGCGTGGACCTGGGCACCGTAGCCAGCGGCCGGCTGGCCAAGGAGGCCGCGCACGCCAGCAAAGCCAGGCCGCGGCGCGGGAGCACCACCGTGGCGGAGGAGCGCGCGGCGGCGGCCATGGCGGCGCAGGCACAGGCCATGGCCTCTGCGGAGAAGTGGCTGGCCAAGCAGGCGGCCAAGGAAGCCAAACGGGCAGAGGCGGCGAGCCCGGCGCCGCAGCGGCCGGCAGCGGAGCTTACAGCTGCAGTTCGGGAGTCGCCGCAGCCTGAAGCTGTTCCCACCAAGGACGGCATCAGCGGCAACGCGGCCGGCGAGAGTGGGCCTGAGGGCGTGGACCCTGCCGGGCAGAGCGCAGCAGAGCAGCGCAGCAGCGGCGCGGGCGCCCCCGCTCCCGCCACGACGCCGCCTGTGTGTGCCGAGAGCGTCGCCAATGGAGCGCAGGCAGCGGCGGAGGGCGCCGCGGCAGCGCCCGTCGACGCGGCGCCGCCGGTTGCTGCATCCGCAGCCATCGCACAACCATGGCCCGCTGCTGCTCCTGCCGCCGCCGCCGCCGCCGCCGCCGTCGCCCCACCACCGTCTGCTCCTGTGATCGCGGACAGGGCGACGGCGCCCTCCCTCCCTCCGGCAGCGGCTGCAGGAACAACGGCCGCCATGCCGGCGCTGCGCGCCCTCAGCACCACGCAGCCCGTCCCGCCGCCGCACGAGCCCCGCCCACCGGCGGCCGACGCCTCGGCGCTCGACGCGACGGCGGCAGCCGCGGCAAAGCCAGCAGCCCGCACGCGCACCGCGGCCGCCGCCGAGCTCGGCGGCGCGGTCAGCAACAGCGCGCCGTGCGCCATGCTCCCACCCTCCGCCTCGAGCGAGCTGCACGACGACCTCCACGGCGTGGGCTCCCTGGTCGGCACGCTCACGTCCGGGGCGTCCGAGCTGCGCAGCAGCCTCGTCAAGCGCAGCACCAACCCCCTGGGAGGGGCAGGTGCCCGGGACTCACCGACGCCGCTGGGCAACGCCCGCTCGCGGCGCCTCTCTGTGCACTTCCCGGCGGGCAGCGATGACTCCGCGCCGGCCACTGGCGCCAAGCGTACACCGCCGCCGCAGCCCGCGCCGCCGGCAGGCGGCCACGGCCACGCGCTCCCCCACGCCAGCTCAATGCCGCGCGAGCGGCACGCGCCCCTGCTCCCACCCTCGGGCCACCTGCCGCCGCAGCACCAGCACAGCGGCGCGTGGCCGGACGCCGGGCAGCATCTGCACCCCCAGCCCCTCCTCCACAGCCCCCACCACCAGCTCCAGGACGAAGCGCTGCTGCGCCGCCAGCAGACCAGCGGCATCAGCGGCTCGGCGGCGGCGGACTTTCCGCTGTGCTCGGAGCTGGACGACCAGTTCCCCGGCGCCGTCGACGCCTTCAGCGCCCCGCACGGCTGGCCGGGACTCTCGCCCGACCCCACGGCCGCGCCCCCGACACCGTCGCTCGCGCCGTCGCCGCCGCCCAGGCACGCGCCCAGCAGCTTCGGCCCGCACGGAGGGCTGCACCTGCCGGCGCTGTCCCGCCAGGCGACCACCGCCACCAGCACCGCGCTGAGCGGGAGCCACGCCAGCAGCCCCGTCGACGCAAGACGATACATCAGCGCGGACACCCTAGCCGCCACCGGCACTGCGAACGCGCTGGCGCCCACCGGTGGCGGCCCCCTCCAGGCGCTGGCGCGTCAGCACGGCGCGCGGCGGGCGCAGTCGTCGTGCGACCTGCACCAGCCCCACCCGCCGCCGCTGCTGGCGGGCCAGCAGACCAGGGACGCGCTCGCCGGCGGCGGTGGCGGCCCCGCGGCGCCTTCGCACCTGGCGCCGCCGGCGCGCAGCAAGACGACGCTGCCCGCGCGCTCGTCCAGGGCCGGCACGCACCTGACCGTCCCGGCGGCGGCGCCCGCCGCCCGGCGGCCCTCGCAGCGGGCGCTCCTGGGCGGCGCCGAGAGCAGCGGCGGCGGCAGCGCCTCTGCCGGCGCGGCGTCCGGCGACGAGGCCGGCGGCGGCGGAGGAGGCGCGTGGGGGCCCTCGCCGCACCCGTCCGCCTTGCTGCCCACCGGCAGCAGCATGCGCCGCGCCAGCATCTCCGTGCTGTCCCCCATGGCGCCCGCGGCGCTGGCTTCAATGACGGCGGCGGCGGCGAGGACGGGCAGGGCCTCGGTGGACCTGGGGCGCATCGCGGCGCCTGCGGGCGGCGCCCTCGGCGGCGGCTTTGGCAAGGGCCTGACGGCGCGGAGCAGCGCCGTGTCCAGCAAGGCCAGCAGCGGAGGCGGCGCGGCGGTGCCGGCGGCGGCGCACCCCGAGCTGCAGGACGCGCTGCCGCCGCTCGCGAGCGTGGGCGAGGAGCGCGCGCCTGCCGGCGGGGCGCGCGGCGGCGGCGGCGGCGCGAGTGACGTGGGCGGTACGACTGCGGGCGCCAAGGGCGGCGCAAGGTGAGCGCGGCGCTGAGCAGGGGTGAGGGTGCTCGAGCCATGGTGGTGGGAGCTGCCGGTGTGAGCGGCGTCACTGCAATGCCACGCTGTGTGCAGGTTTGGCCCCTCGCCGTCGCCGTCGCCCATGGGATGGCTGTCCAAGCTGCAGGGCATGGCCGGCTTTGGCGGCGGCCAGCAGCCCAAGCACCAGCGCAAGGGCTGTGACTAACGGGCCTCCCGCCCGTGGGAACTCCCCGTACCCTCGAAATGCTCCGCAACCAGCCTGTATGAACACTTTATGCGCAGCAAAGTGGCTATGAGTGGCGTGCTCCTGGGCCGTGTTGTTATCCTCCTGGCCCGAGAGCGAGAGGCAAACCGAGGAACACACGCGGCGGCGCGGCTTGGGGCACTGGCACTATACCTCGGCCGTCTTGCCCCTCCTTTTTCGTGTGACGATGACGAACCTCGCTGCCGCTGCCGCAGCCTCTCCGTTGCTTAGTCTCGTTCTACCGGGCCCAGCGGCACGTCCACACGCACTGTTGGCCACTGTTGCTCGGAGCCCTCCTGTGGTCTGCTCAACGCGTGAGTCTGCTAGGAAATGCTTGGCGGCCGTCTCTTCCTCTGCCTGCAAAAGTCGCACGAGTCCGCACGCAGGCGCCGCACCCGCCGCGCGGCGACCTTTCGCGCACTCGAGCGCGACGCTTCGCAACGCGGTGGCTCGCTGGAGAGGCGCGCCTTCCTCCCTTTTCCCCCCGATCGCGACAGGAGGGCCGGGCGGCGGCGGCGGGAGAGGTGGCAGCGGGCCTGCGCACGATGAGCCACCCCTGCCCACACATTGGCGCCGTGGAATGCTCGGAAAAAGGCCTGCGGCGATGGATCACTCAGTGTTGCTGCGGATGAAGTCGCTTGGCCCCCAAAAGGGCGCGATGGGGGCGTGCGTGCGCATGTCGTCGTGCCATGCAGTCCTCTCAGGAAAGTCTTTTGCTCCACGCAGAAATGGAATCGTTGCCGGATGACCTCCTGCTCAGATACGTGCTCCCGACCGTCGGGGGCCCGTCGTTGGCCCGGCTGGCGTGCGCGGCCGCCCGCTTTCAACGTCTGGTGGCCGCCCTCCGCTCGGATCACCAGGTCTTCGCGGCTGCGGCGTCATCGCACCCGAACCTGGAGTCTGGCATCAAGCTGGCTGCGAGGAGGGCGCTGGAGGGCACACTGGGTGAGCGAGCGGCCAGGCCAACGCGCCGCACCCACGTGCCCCGATCGCTCTCCCTCTCAATCAGCTGCAAGGACGACGACAGTCCTGGCGGCATGAACCTCTGCGCAGGCGCTGTGGACTTTGCGATCCTGGTCGTCGCCGGGCGCCACCCTCAGGGCGTCGCCGGTGGCCAGACGGACGACGCGGCGGCGCTCCTGCAGCGCTTGCTGCCCAAAGTGCGCGCCTCTGCAGCATGCTGGCCGTGTTGCACGTCGCTTCGGAGTCTATTGCCGTGCGGCCTTTGCTCACAACATTGCTCTCCGGCGTCCCCCAACGCACGCTGCGCAGGGCACGCACGTGGTGGGGTGCACGGCCGCCGGACTCATGGGCCCCCTCCCCGGCTCGCCCGCCTCCGTCCTCGAGGTGGACCCCTCCGACACCAACAGCCCGGCAGCGCAGTGGTGGAGCCCCGGCAGCGACGACGACGACGAGCAGAGCGGAGACAGCGAGCAAGCCGACAGCAGCAGCAGCAGCAGCAGCAGCAGCAGCAGCAGCAGCAGCAGCAGCAGCAGCGCAAGCGGCGATGAGCACAGCGGCGGCCAAGTAGACCTGGCGCCCGCCGGCGCCGACGCGCTCAGCCCGAGGCCGCCGCCGGAGCAGCAGCGCGGCGGCGCTGGGCAAGCGGCTGCGACGGCGGAGGCGGGCGGCGGTGCTGCTGCAGCGGGCGTCCAGCAGTTGGGTGAGGAGCCGCCGCGCCGGGGGCCGGCCAAGGCGGGCGTGGCCGTGCTCTTGGGGAGGGTGCCGGGGTACGCCGTGCGGCCGTTCTGCAACCGCCCGCTGCCGGCGGCGCTGGGCGGGTTGCCGGCGGCGGCGGCGGGGCCGGCGCGCGCGCGGCGGGCGGCGGTGCTGCGGGCGGTGGACGCCGTGGGGGGCTGGCTGGGGCCGCAGGGCGGCGCGCGGCGGGCGGCGCCTGCCGGCCGGGGGCGCGATGACGAGGGCGAGGAGGAGGAGGAGGAGCGGGGGGGCGGGAAGGACGGCGGCGGCGGCGGCGGCGACGAGCGGGAGGAGGAGGAGGTGCTGGTGCCAGAGTGCGTCTGGCTGTGGTGCTCGGAGCGCGGCGACGCCGACACGCTAGAAAGCCTGCTCGGGTGGCTTCACCAGGCGCACGTGAGAGGAGGAGAGGTCCATACATCTCGCTAGCGCCCCGCGCGGCCGCGCAGGAGGCGAGCGGCCCCCCCCCCTGCCTTACCGTCGCTCACCGTTGCGCTGCTGCTGCTGCTGCTGCGACGAAATGACTTTTCGCTCCTGCAGCCGCGAGCCGTGGTCTCTGGCGGCTTTGCCGAGCCCCAGGTCTTCTTCCGCCCGGGCGCGGCGTCGGCCGGCGACGCCGCGCACCCCGCCGCGCCGGCGCCGGCGCCGCCGGCCACGCGCAGCGGCAACCGCCGCGCCGCCGCTGCGCCGCGGGGCCGGGACCCCTGGGCCGCCTTCCAGGGCGAGCTGGAGTTTGCCGGCCTGGCGCTCTGCTCGCGGAGGGCGGGCGGCGGCGCGGCGCGGAGCGGCGCGGGCGCGCCGCAGCAGGGGCGGCAGGGCGCAGCTGCGGCGGGGCCGTCGGGGGGATCGGGGCAGGCGGACGGCGCGGCGCCCGCCCCCAGGCGGTGGCCGCTGGCGGCGGCTGCCGCCACGCTGCGGGGACTGAGCGGCAAGGTGAGCGCGTGGCTGGGCTTTTTCAGCTTGCGCTCGCGTTGCACACCAGCTTTCTGCCGCGAGTGGCGTTTGGCGGCGCAGGGTTCATGCGTGTTTGTGGGGGCACCGGGGCGCTGGCGCCGGATGACGTGCGTATGCGCAGGAGCTGCCTCTGGTGGCGGGCGCCCGCCTGAGCCTCCTGGACCACGCACTGGAGGGGGACGCAGGTGGCCTGCTGCCCTGCACACTGCAGGGTGAGCGCTCCTTGCTAGCAGCCGCCTTCTTCCTGCTCCTCCCTCGCCGCTCCTCTTGTGTGCTTGAGGCCGCGACGTCCATCATGCATGAGGCGGGACGCCGGCTCCGGGGCGGGGTCAGCTTTGTCCGGGCGCGCGACGCTCGCCGCCCTTGCTGCTGCCCCATGGCTGTCGTTTCGTGTGCCCTTTTGTTGGCCCAGGCGGCAGGATGCTGCGCGAGGCGCGCGCGACGCCGGCGGCGCGGCGGCGGCGCGGCGGCGCCGGGCAGTCGCAGCAGCACGCCGAGGGCCTGGGCGTGCCGCAGCTCATGGCGTGGTTCTCCAGCCTGCACCTGGCGTGCGACTTTGCCGTGTGGGGCGCCGGGGCGCTGGAGCGGCGCGGCGGCGGCGCGGCGGCGGGCGCGGCCGGCGACGGCGCCGCGGACTCGTCGGTGCCGGACTTTGGCTTCCGCGACGCGCTGGCGGGTGCGCGGCGCGAGGCGGTTGCTTGCTCGCTGCGCCTCCCTGGGGCGCTCCCTGTGTTGGGCTGGCCAGGATGAGGAGCCATTGGGGTGCTGAGCGTCGTCGTTGGGGTGCCCTCACCGCCCGTCTGCCCCCCCCACCAATGGTGGTGCATGCGTGTGCGCGTGCGGGCGCTCGCGTGCCGCAGGTGAGGCGGTGGCGCTGACGTTTGCGCAGTACGACGGGCAGACGGGCAGCCTGGTGCTGGCGCCAGAGTCCAAGCAGGAGGCGCAGGCCTTGGAGCGCCTGCGGGCGGGCGCCGGCGGCAGGTGAGGCCCAGCGCTCGTTTCCAACCTGTTTCGAGCCAAGGGCCCCGCACGCTGCGGCGTCCGCGCGGTTGCACTCGGCTGCTTCTGCTTCCGTGCCCGCCAGGCAATGCGTGTGCCTGCCATGCGCCCACGGTTTCGCACAGGGTGTTTTTGCAGCCGGTGCTGGCGTGCGGGCAGGGCTGCAAGGAGACCTTCCCGCCGCTCCTGCAGGTGCGCGTGCTGCTACGCTGGGCCCGTGTGCTCCCTTAGTCGCGCTCAGCTTTCTGGTCAAAGGGCTCACAATGCCACCAGCGTTGCCATGCCTGCGCCCCTGTTGCGACCCACAGGCGCTGGGCGCGGCGTGCGACCCAGCGCGGCGCAATGCGCCGTCGGCGTCGGCGTCGTCCCCCCCGGCGCCTGGCCCAAGCGCCGCTGTGCCGCTGTGGGACGGCTACCTGCTGCTGCAGCGCAACGCCCAGGTCCGTTTAGCGCTTCCCCGCGTTTTCCCGCCACGGCGCGGTCAGGCCGCTCCCTCCCTGCCGCGCCGACACGTGTGTATCCTGTGTGTGCGTGCGCGCTGCCGGTGTGCTTGCAGGCCGTCGGGGCGCGCAGCTGGTGCAGCGCCTGCGTTGTGTCGAGCTGCAACGGCCGCGGCAAGGGCATCAACCCGCCGCCGCACGTGGGGCACGGCAGGGCCCCCCCCGAGGCGCAGCTCGTCGCAGAGGTGCGGTGGGCCAGTCAGTCAGGCTCTCACTTGTGGCGCTGCTCCCACTTGTGTGCCTCGGAGTCCAAATGCTGGTGCGCGGTGCGTGCGCCTGCGCAGGCGCTGCCCGGCGTGCCGTTTGTGGGCGCGTTTCTCGGTGGTGAGATTGGGCCTGCGTGCGCCGTGCGGCAGCTGGCGTTCAGCCTGTCGCGGGCGGCGGAGGCGGCGCTGCGGGCTCAGCGGCGGGAGGGCGGGGAGGGAGGCCTGGGCGGCGACGCGGCGTGGGCGGCCGGGGTGCTGGGCAGCGGGCAATCGCCGCTGGCGGCGCGGCGCACCAGCGTGCACGGTTACACGACCATCGTGTCCCTGGTGTCTTGACGTGGGGACCTGTCTGCTTGCGAGTTTGAATGTTCGCACGGCGGTACGGGAACATGTTGACTGCGTCGGCGAGCGGCGCAGCACAGCGAGGAGAGAGATGGCTACCAAGGTGATCACCTTGCACCTGGACACGCGCACGCTGCGCTTCCCTGACCTCAAGGATTTGCACGATGTGGTCGAAGCGAAGCGCGAGGTGCAGGGCGTCGCCAGCGTCGCCTCAGGCGGCAGCGAGGCTCAGCAGGCGGCCCGCACCAAGGTGGACATGGGAAACATCAAGTTCGCGGGCAAGGTCGACGGGCTGACGCTCCTGCGGCTGAAAAAGGCACCGCAGGTGACCCTGAGCTGCGCAGTGTGTGCTGCACAGCGGCCTGGGGAGCCCGCAGCGCTGATGTCAAATGTGTGCGCCGGAGCAGATGAAGGAAGCGGTGCTCTGGCGCCGCTTCGTCCCTTCGGATGCCTGCGCGGACGCCTGCGCCTGCTCATCTCGCTGTGTGGACAGGTGGACAAGGTGTGGGTGATTGAGGGCAGGACGCTCGAGCTCGAAGATGGCACGCTCAACCTGGGCGACTACTCGCTGCTCATCACGGGCGCCAGCACCTCAGTCACGCTCACCAACGTGCGTCCACCCGGGGCTGCTGAGCACCACTGGCAGAGAGTGGAGTGGCACCAGATGAGGGGCAGGCGGAGGGGGGCGTGCACGGCCCACGCGCGTCCCAAACGTGACGCCCCGCACGCAGGTGGTCATCACGGGCAAGGGTCGCAGAGGCCCGCGGCACACGGACCCGTACCTCCTGCGCGTCACCAATGGCGCCCGCGTCAGCATCGACCAGGGCATCGTTGAGTGCGAGAGCCCGCAGCCGCACGCGCTGCTGGTGGACGGCGGGGCAAAGTGCAACATCACGGGCACGCGCGTGTACAGCGGGGGCGTGGGCGCCGCCATCAAGGTGCGGCATCGCCGCGCTCCCTGGCAGCGCAAGCGCTGGAGTGCATGCCCAGCTGTGCGTGCCAGTTTAGCCCCCTCCTCCTCCCGTGCTGCCGTTGGAATAGCGGCCAGGCACATCCACCGCTCGCTTGTGAATGCGCAGGTGTCGGGTGGCACAGTGCTGGTCAGCAAGCGCTGCCTGCTGCAGGGCGGCGTGACCGTCACAGCGCCGCAGCCCGCCAGCACCGCCGGCAGCAAGCTGGACGCCGCCGCCGCCGCCGCCACGCAGCCCCTGCCGGGCGCGCAGCCCGACCCCTACGAGACCGCGCTGGCGGCCGCGCTGCATCAGCCGCCCGTTGCCGCCGACCCGCCCAGCGCATTGCCGCGCGAGGCGGAGGCTCCCTCGTCGTCCTCAGCGGACAAGGACGCCCCTGTGGCGGCGGCGGCAGCACCCGGGTCCCGGCAGCGGCGGGGCGGCCACGCGGCGGGCGGTGGAGGCAAGCCGGCGGAGCCTGCGCCGCCGCCGCATCAGCCGGAGCCTGCAGCGGCGGTGGCTGTGGCGTCGCGGCTCGAGGTGCGCAACAGCGAGGTCCTGGCGGGGCCTGTGGCGTGCCTGACGGCGCACGGGTCGGGCAGCCGTGTGCTGCTCGAGGCCTGCCACGTGGGCGCCGGCGGCACCAACCACGGCGTGCTGGCCTCGCACGGGGCGCACGTGGAGCTGGCCGGCTGCGAGGTGAACGGAGCGGCCAACATCGGCGTCTCGCTCTCAGGTGCGCGCTTGAGCTTCCTGTGTTCCCACTCTGCTCAGCACGACCAGGTGCTGAGCAAGTTCTCCTCGTGGTGGTGGCGGTGGTGGCGGTGGGCGCAGGCGGCGCCAAGCTGCAGGCGTCCAGCAGCGTGGTGTCGGCCGGCGTCATCGGCCTGCGCGTGCTGCTGGGCGCCTCGGCGCACGTGGCCGAGTGCAAGTTTGTGAGCACGGGCACGCCGTCGGGGGCACCGCTGGTCGCGCCGCCGCCGCCCAAGCCCGGCTTCATCGCGGACTTCATGCCGGCCATCCCGGCGCCGGTGGAGGCCCGCGGGAGGGGCGCGGCGGTGGTGGCGCGGGACTGCGTGTTTG
>VFQP010002858.1_pt1 | contig 18566 bp, 16 predicted proteins | sample 3512351 | NCBI WGS metagenome assembly VFQP01 (sample SAMN10412372, study PRJNA504923) | tailings metagenome | isolation source: Relicate 1 Philex TSF1 revegetated site | place: Philippines: Tuba, Benguet | collected 2017-08-29
CGATGACGGGGATGTCCCAGTGCGCGTATGGGGCGATGACGTGCACGTTGGTGCACGCCTCCTCCCGCGTCTCCCTGCGCGCACCCGCACACAGCAAGCCACGCGCAGCGCAGCACTGTGCCTCGGGCCGTGGCTCCGGCGGGGGGCCCTGCTCCTTCTCGCCTGTGCGCACGGCGAAACGTGCGTTTGCGACGCGGCAAGTCCTCCGTCCCCCTTGGTCCAGTCGCGCACCTGGCCGCCCCCTCTGCGGTGCTCTCTGCGAGCTCCATGAAGCCGGCGGGCACTGTCCAGAGGCCTCGGCACGGCTCAATGGCGCGTCTGCGGGCGCAGCAACGCCGCATGGCGCAGCGCACCCGCTCTGTTCCTTCACCTAGAAGGAATCCTTCTAGGTGTCAACGTCTGCACCCCAGGGAACCCCACGCAGCCGGTCCCGTCCGCCGGGCCCTGTCGCACGCGCCTGCAGAGGAGGATGCGGCCCTGGTGCTCGGCGATGCACCCCACCACCATGCGGGGGTTGAGATAGTCGATGTACCTGCGGCGCAGGTGCGGCCGGTATGACTGTCTGCGCCCGACAGCCCTGGGCGCCAGCGTGGCCGCTGGGCTCTGCAGACCCCACAGGCACGCACCCGCACTGCACGTTGCTGCACGTGTGCCGCCACTCGTGCTCGCCGTGCCTGATCAGGCCCATCTGCGCACAGACGGAGTGAGCTCTCGGCCCCGAGTGAAAAGGAGGACGCTGGCGTGTGCTCACCCCCGGCACGACACGGTGTGGACGGCCGGGCGCAACGGACCGGGGAGCCGCACACTCTGCAGAAGTTGAGCTTGACGTGCTGCAGGTGCGCTGGGGGTGCATCTGCAGGTGATCCCTGCAGGGCGTCTGCAGGCTGGGTGTGCTGTTGCGGTGCAGCGGCGACCGTGCTGCTGGCCCCGCTGCTCGAGCTCGAGCAGCTCGTGCGAGTTGAGGTGCCGTGGGTGCCCGTCGTCGCTGAGCGCGGCGCGACGCAGGATGGCCGTGGCGAGCACGGTGTGGCGTGGCAGTGCTGCAGGTGTGCGCGCAGGCGGTGGAGCGAGCGCGCCACCAAGGCTCCCGACTGGCGCATCCCTGCAGCTGGGGGCCAAAGGAGATGAACGCCCTGCTCAGCGGAGCTTTGAGTAGTGCTGCACCTCCCTCTGCAGCCCCCCACAGCCCGGCCATGAGCTGAGACCGACGTGCATGCCCAGCCGGGCTTGACGGTGGCGTGTGAATCACGCCGCAGCCGCAGAGCTGTTGGTGCCGCACCAATGGCAAAGGTGCTGGCCTCACTGTCTGTCCTGGCAGAGCTGCTGCTGCCGTCATGGGCCCGCGGCGCCGTCTGGCCCACCTCCAGCCCACCGCTGGATCTCCAGGCGCTCGCCCAGGCCGCCCGCTCGCTGCAGCTCGTCCGCAGCCTGGAGGAGCAGGACGCCGCGCTCTGGGCGCAGGCGGGAGCTCCCGTGGAGGCCGCGGAGCAGCTGCAGCGCGTGAGGCAGCGTGTGCCCGAGCCGCAGCTGCGCCGGCTGGCGCAGTGGGCGCTGCAGGAGGGCCTGGCGTCGCTGGTGGCCCCTGGCAGCTGGGGCGCTGGGAGCGTGGTGCCTGGTGGCCTGCGGGATGCCGACCCTTTCGGCGTGCTCCTGGTGCGTCCTGCAGGCCGCCTTATTGTCCCTGTCCCGGGACGTGCCTGGGGCCCAGCAGCAGGGAGATGCCATGCCACCCGCACTGTGCGCAACGGCGGACAGCGGAGAGAACAGCTTGACGCCCAGCTCGCCTGCAGCGCGTGTGGCCGCCGCGCCGGATCCTCGCAGGGCATGAGCCGGCGCACCCGGGCCCTGCAGCCCGTCACGGCCTGGAACTACCTGCGGGACGTGGGGGACATGGCGGGCCTGGCGCCTGCGCTCATAGGGAGCAGCCAGGAGGGCGGGCGGACGCAACAGGGACAGGCGCAGGCGGTTTATCGGCGAGGTGCAGCTGCAGGCGGCGGACAGGCGCAGGCGGCGGAAGGCGAGTCGCCGGCGGACCAGCCGCCCCTGCCGGCGGACCGCCACTTGCACGCGCTCATGCGGCTGTGCCAGGCGAGGCGGGCGCTGGTGGCCACCTGGCAGGCCGTGGCGCTGCGCACCAGCAACCCCGAGGTGAAGGCCTGTGCATGTGGACGTTCGCGGCCTGCTCAGGCACCTCAGCGGGGCCAGAGCAGCACTGCATGGGAAGCAAGCCAACCAATCATGCCCCGTGAGCACGGGAAGCGCAGAGCCTATGCGGCGACGCGCCCTCGTGCCGTGCGGCCGCAGGCGCAGGCTGCGCTGCGGCGCGGGCTGCAGCGCGTGGCGTCCGAGGCGGCGTCGGCGCGTAGCTACTGCCAGGCGCTGCTGGCGTGGCAGGCGGCGCACGACCTCATGGTGGCCCGGGACCTTGCGCAGGTGAGCGGGTGGGCGAGCCCGCGCCACTCGGCTGCTTGCCTGCTTCCTCCACAACCGTTTCTGCCGGGCCAGGTGAGTGAGCGGGTGCGAGCTTCGACACTCGCGCCTGTACTTGCTCCGCCGCACTGTTCTGCTGGGCCAGAGCCCCAGGGGAACGTCAGACTTCTTGGTGTTGAGGCCTGAAAGGCAGCCGGGTTGGCGCGGCGCCGTCGTGCCCGTCCAGTGCATGTGCGCGCGCGCGTTGTGGTGGTGGTTGCTGGCCTGCAGGTGGACCTGCGGCTGGTGCGGCAGCAGCTGCAGGGCAAGTTTGGCAGCGGCAGCGAGCAGGGCGCCCAGGTGCGCGCGCGCTGCTGCGTCACGGACTGGCCGCGACGCTCTTCCAGTGCACGCGCTGGCCCTGCGACCGTCCGTCATCGCCGAGTGCGGCGCTCCGCGGCGGAAATGCCCACTGCGTGGCGCGCAGGCGCTGCAGGCGCTGGAACGCGCAGAGCGCGTGTGGGACGCCGTGGTGCGCGCAACGCTGCACCCGCAAGGGCTGGGCGACGCCTTCGTGCCGCCAAGCTCATCCCCGGCCGCGGCACACACCTCGGCTCCTCCTCCGCCTCCTTCCCAGCAGCCTCCTTCCCCAAAGCAGCAGCAGCAGCAGCAGCCTGTCGACGCACATGTGGACGGCGCAGGAAGCTCGGGGCGCGCAGGCGGGGGAGCGTCGGAGTGGGAGAGGCAGGGAGCGGAGGAAGAGCGCGCAGGGGCGGGGGCGCGGTTGCCGTCAGCGGCTGCATTGGCGGCCCTGCAGGAGGACATGCGGCTGGTGTGGGGGCTGCTCACGCCGCACAGGTGCGCCGCAGCGGGCGCCACGCCGCCCACGCGGGCGGACCGCCCGCCCGCCTGCCTGGCGCGCTGCGCTGTGGGGCCCCGGGCGCCACACGCGGCGGCGTGCGCCTCCCCGTCTGCGCAGCCTGCGTGACGCGGCTGAACTGCACGGTCCCCTTGGCGTGCTCCTCAGGGGTGCTTGGTTCCTCGGCCTCGCCGCGCCCATTACGTGTCGCTGCGCAGGAACGTCTCCACCGAGGTTTCGCTGGTGCTGACCGAGTACGAGGCAGAGGTGACGGCACGCCTGGCTCAGGTCGGCTGGCAGCGCCCCTACCACGCCTCGTCATGACCACGTCTGCGCCTGCTCTTTCCCAGTGCAACGGCGCGCACACGTGCACTGTCTCCACTCTCCGCTCCCTGCCTGACTCGTCGCCGCCGCCGCGCCGCCGCCGCCAAGCAAAGGCAATCGCTCGGAAGAAAAGAACGAACGAAACCGCAGCGCAGCTACCGGGACCCGGCGGCCTCCACAGCCAGCTCCCCTCCCTCGGCCAGCGCCGCCGCCGCCTCGCGCTGGCCCTTGTGCCGCAAGAAGGCCTCCATGAACCCGTCGAGCAGCTCGCCGCCCAGCACGCCGTCCGTGTCGGACGTCTCGTGGCCCGTGCGCGTGCACTTGACCAGCGAGTACGGGTGCAGCACGTAGCTCCGGATCTGCTGGCCCCACGCCGCCACCACCATGTCGCCGCGGATCTCGGCCACCTGCGGGGCCCCGCCGGGGGCAGGTGAAGCAGCGGCGCGCGTCAGCCTGGGCGGCCTCGCCGCCACTCCCCCAGAGCCGCCGAGCTGCGATGAGCGGGCGGCGGCAGGCGGGAGGCCAAGGGCGAGGGGGCGCCCTGCTTCGCCCGCACCTTTTTGGCGGCCTGCTCCTCCATCACCACGAGCAGCTTGGCCCTCAGCATGTCCATGGCGATGGCGCGGTTGGCCAGCTGCGTGCGCTCCTGCGCACCGTCGCCAGCGGCCGCACCCAGCCGAAGAAAGAAACAGGACAGGGTCTCCTGAGCGAGTCTTCCAGGCAGGTAGGCAGAGGGCACGCGGCACCCTCAGAGCGCAGGAGGGCGCGCGCTCCTCCTCGCCAGCAAGAGGACGGACCTGCATGCACTTGACGGCGATGCCGGTGGGCACGTGTGTGATGCGCACGCCCGACTCGACCTTGTTGACGTTCTGCCCGCCGGCGCCGCTCGAGCGGAAAAACTGCAGCTCCAGGTCGCCGTCCCTGAGCTCCAGCGCCGCCGCGCCGCCGCCCTCTGCGCCGTCGCCCAGGATGGGCAGCACCTCGACGCCTGCACGTGCGTGTGTGTGTGGGATTTTGCATGTGTTTGGACACCTCGCGGGGCCGGAGCCCAACTAGCGGGCGCATCAGATGTCTCGCAGCACAAGGGCAAGCGAGCCAAAGGCACACGCACGGGTGCAGAGACGTATTGCGGCTCAGCACCCAGCAGGCCGCAGCAGGTGTGTGGGGAAGGCGTGAGCGCGGCGAGCATGACGTTCTCTTGCGCAGCGCGCAGCGCGCTCGCTTCCCGTCCACGTGTGTGTCGGGCGGCGCTGAGTCGTTCCGGGGAGGAAAGCGCACCTGCAAAGCTGGTCTGGCGCAGCCCCTTGGCGTTGAACGGCGAGCTGCGCACCAGCCGGTGCGTGCCGCGCTCGCTCTTGAGCCAGCCGTAGGCAAAGGGGCCCGCCACCTCGAGCTCGACGCTCTTGACGCCCGCCTCCTCGCCCGGCGAACGGTCCACCACGCGCACGGCGTAGCCGCGCGCCTCGCGCTGCGCCCACCTGAGCAGCTCCGGTGCAGAGTCGCGCGTGCGCCCGCGCACAGTGAGCAACAGGGGCCAGGGAGCGCGGCTTGCTGACGGTCGCGACGGTGCATGTGCGGCGAGGGCCGCTAGGGACATCTGAAGGCCCGGTGGCTGCATGGCACAATGCACGCCGTCGAACGGCTGTCTAAATGCCGGACAGGCCTGCCCTCGGCCGATAGCCGGACAGGGTGTGCACACAGGGTGTGCAGGAATGGCGTCTCACCTGAGGTACATGCGCTCGAGCATCTCGGCCCTGCGCATGGCGCCCCAGCAGGGCGAGTGCACGGCGAGCGCAGCACACCTTGTGTGGCGGCCAGGCTCACTGGCGCTGCTTGGGCGGGCCAACGCGGGCGCCCCAGCCAGGGATGCGCTGCCCAGCAGGAAACGCAGGCAGGCGGGGCGGCTCACCAGTCCATGGCGTCGACGCCTCCGGCGCCCGCCGTGATGGTCAGCCGCGCGCCCCTGAACAAGCGCGCACACAAGCAGCCCAGGCTCGCAGAGCTGCTGGGGCTGGCCTTTCCAGAAGCCCAGGCGCCGGCGGCCTGCGCCTTGGGGAGCGACAGCGGGGGCCCTCGCTTTTCTGCCTGCCTTTGCCGCACTAGGCGGGTGCGCGGCGTGCCTGTCGTCGTAGGGCCCGCTGAGCAGCCGCTGCACCTCCATGCGCGCCAGCGCCGCCTCCAGAGCCTGCAGCGTGCCCAGCGCCTGCCCCGTGATGTCGCCCTGCTCCGCCGCGCTCATCGTGCCCTGCGCACCAGGGGGGGGGGGGGGCAGCACGCCCGCATCAATCATGCGCAACTCCGCGCACAAACACCACCACCTCTGGGCGTGCCCCTTGGCGCGGAGGTGCGGCTCACTTGCGACTCTTCCAGCAGCTCCACAGCAAAGGCCGCCTCCTCGAGCTGGGAGGCGCTCTGCGCCGCCGCCTCCACTTGCGACCTGCGCACGCACGCGTTTGCGAGTGCGTACGTCAGCCCCAGTCCTTTGGTCCCTCCGCTCCGCTCCACTGCCGCCACGGGCCCGGCAGCAGCGTGCGCGACACCAGGCGCACCGGAGCAGGTTGACCTGGGAGAGAAGCGCCTGGGCGCGTGGCGGATCGTCCCACAGGTCACCCTGGGCGGCCTGGTCCTCCAGCAGCGCCAGCCGCGCCTTGCACGCCGGAAGGTCCGTCAGCTGGCAGAGGGCATCGTGGCGCGCCTGCACGGCTTGCAGCTGCACAACCGACGCCACGCAGACGGTGTCGCCGTGCCATGCTCACGTGCCCGCACACCGGTGCAGGTGGAGCTGCTGGGAGAGTTACCTTGTTCTTGAGCGCGGTCAGGCCGCCGCCGCCGGCGCTCAGTGTGGTGGACGCCCCACCCGCGTCCCCCAGGCTCGCAGGCGGCGGCAGTCTCCTGCTGCCATGACCACTTCTGGAGCCCCATGCTCTCCGTGACGATGGCGCCGCGTCCCGGGGCACCCGCCTGGCGTGCACGCAGACGCCAGTGGGGCGCGCGAGGGGCCGCAGCAGCCAGGCATTGCCGCCGTGGGCCGCGGCAAAGAGCGCTGAGCGGAGCAGCTTCATGGAACCTGCACCAGCTGTACAGGCCTGCTTCCCGCTCTCTCCCTCTCCTCGGCCGCAAGCCCCCGTGGTGGCTTGCGGCAGGGCTTCGATTCGCGCACGATTGCTTCCGGGAATGCGAAGCGAGACCTCTGGCAGCATAGTGTAGAAGGACTTTTCATGAGCAAGCGGCGCGGGCTGGCGTAGCAGCCGTGAAGAGAGGAGGCTCACCGTGCGTGCTCGGCTGCGGGCCCGAGCGCGAGTGAGTGGGTGAGTCTCCGCGGTTTTTCCAGAGCCGTGCGCCAGCACCCCGTCTACTCAGCCTTCCCATCCTAGAGACGGGCGTGCCTCTCTCGGGAGCTCCTGTTCGGCTTCGCACTCGAGACCTCGAAAGGTCGCTGGCACTCACACCGCCCGTGTGCAGGAGGACACGCACGCCGCGCTTGAGCTTATTGCCTGGACACAGCAGTGGAGCTGACTGTGCTCGGCGAGTGCCCTCCACGGCCGGCCTCCAGTGAGCAGGACGGACGGCCTCCACGCGGCGTTCACGGCGGAACTCCCGCAGCCGTTCATCACCATCAAGCTGCCGCCATCAAGCTGCCGTCTACCAGCAAGCCACAACGCCCAGCAGCGCCGTGCCTTCAGCCGCCCACGCCGATGACCCCCCCACGCTCGCCGCCACCTGGCGGCGCGAGCCTCAGCCCCTGTAGCAGCAGCAGCGACAGCGACGGCCTCCCAGCATCGCCTGCGGACCTGCGGATTGCCATCCACGCCAACGCCGCCGCCTGGCCGCTCAGCATCAAGGGCTGCGCCGGCTCGCCTGCGCTCGCCGAGCCGTCCTGCAGCTCAACAGTCAGCCCGGAAAGCAGCAGCAGCGACGTCAGCGCCTGCTGGGCGTACGGCAGCTGCGCCAGCGGCGGCGGCGCGCACGCCGAACCGCACGGGGCGCAGCACGAGGCGCCGGAAGAGGAACGGCAGCGGCAGCGCGGCGGCTGTCACTGGGCGGCGCCTGACGAGGGCGCGTGGGGCCCGTGCTGCCTGGATGCCTCTCCGCGCGACCACCTGGACGGCCCCAGCGGCGGCCCGGCAGCGGCAAAGCACGAGACGGCGGCCACGGTCGTGCTGCAGCACCTGTGGCAGCAGCAGAAGCTGCAATCCATCCTGTGCGGCCAGCCGCGCGGGCCAGCGGGGGCGCGCTCTGCCGCGGGCGCCTGCGAGCGCAGCGCAGGCGGCGCGGCGCCAGGCCTTGATGCGGGCGGGGCGCCGGTGCCGCAGCGCCGGCCCAGCCACACAGTTCAGAAGGAGGACCAGGAGGAGGAGGAGGAGGAGGAGGAGGAGGAGGAGGACGGGGCGGTGGCGCCGTTGTCCGCGCTCCTCGTCACACCCCATCAACAGCAGGCGCGCGGCGTACAGGTGCGGTGGGCGCGTCGCCGCGCCCGCGCGCCGCCCGCCTACCCGCCGCCGCGGCAGCAGCCCTGCCGGCGGGCGCTGGTCGCCACGGCGCGCGTCAAGCTGTCGGGAGTGCGCGCCGACGAGCTGCGGCATAGCGCCGCCGTGGAGGCGCTGCACGCCGAGCTCACCAGCAGGTGAGTAGTGCTGTGGCGGCAGCCACAACTGGTTTCTCGACTGGTTACGCCTCGGCCTGCGCCGCTGACACGCTGACGTCGCCGTTCCTGCTGCTGCGCCGCGCCGCGCAGGCTCAGCGCCGCGTCCGCCGCCCTGCCCGGCGGCGGCGACGGGCGTGGCCTGCGGCTGACGGGCGGCAGCGTGCGCGTGGGCTGCGTTGAGCTCACGTTGGAGTTCACGCACACGGACAACGACAATGCCGCCACCACCGCCAGCGACAGAGAGGAGGACGCGGCGGCGAAAGCGCAGGGGCGGGAGCAGGAGGGCGGGAGCGGCAGCAGCAGCAGCTCTGGCGCCGCACCTGCGCCCGCGCTCCCGCACGGCCCTGCTGCCGCCACGGCGGAGCAGGACACGGTGGCGGGCGAGCCGGGAGCCAGCGGCGGCGGCGGCGGCGGCGTGCACACGTTGCTGCTGGAGCTCCGGCGCGTGCCGTGGGGCGAGTGGCTGCGGCGGGCGGGCGCCAGCCTGCCTCCGGGCGCCTCGGTGCAGCTGCAGGTGCGGGCGTGGCGCGGGACGAGACGCCTCTGCACGCCCGCTGCGCCTTCCCTTGCGCCTGTGTGCTCACGCCTGGCGCAGGGCGCACGGCGCGTCCCGCCGCTCTCAGCGCCAGCGCTTGACCTGGAACCGCGCCGGCGCGACGCGCATGCCCGCAGGTGGAGCAGGGCCAGACGGTGTACACGTGCGAGGCTGCTCTGGGCGAGGAGCCTGACGTTGGGGAGGACGACGACCCATCGGACGCCTGCTTTGAGGACAGCACCAGCGGCAGCAGCGCCAGCAGCCCAGACAACAGCACGGGGCAGCTCGAGAACTGCCCGCTGCCAGTGGCCCTCTCTGGCATGCCGCCGCGTCACGGCGGGCACGGCGAGGGCGCCGCCGCGGGCGCGCCGGCGGCGCTGCAGGGCCTCAGCTCCGAGCTTCTGCGGCGGCAGCGGCGCCACGAGAGCGCGCGGCAGGCGGCGGCGGCCCCCGCCGCGCCGCCGCCGCAGCAGCAGCAGCGGCAGTGCGTGCACATGTGGCGCAGCGCCGGCGGCACGGCGCCCGCGCCGCCGGCGCCGCCGCCGCCGCCGCCGCCGTCTTCGTCGTCGTCCTCGGCGGCGGTCGCCAGCGGGTTGCAGAGCTCGGGCAGCCGCCTGACGAGCGCCGGCGGCGCCGTCAGCAGCGAGCCGGGCCTCAGCAGCAGCGCCTGCAGCAGCAGCGCGGCGCGCGCGCGCAGCAGCGCCAGCAGCGCCGGCGGCGCCAGCAGCGGCAGGGCGTCGGCGTCGGCGGCGCTGGCTGGCGCGCCGGTGCAGGCCTACGAGCTGGCCAACAGCGCCGTCGTCATTTCGGCGCTGGCGCCCTGCGCCATGGTGGTGCCGCCGCGGCCGCTGACCGCCGCGTCGGCGCCGCCGGCGGCTGGCGCCGCGGCGCCGCAGCCGCAGGCATCGCCGCCGCAGCTGGTGCACTTGCTGATCCGCCTAGCCACGCGCCGGTCGCTCATCACGGCCATCCCTTCCTCCAAGACCTCGCAGGTGCACGTCGCCGCTGGCTTGGGCGGGCCGGCCGCTCGCAACGCAGGCCACCCGCGCCCGCTGCGCGAGCCGCGCGCGCCAACGCGTCGGCTGTGCTGCCCTGCCGTGTCGCCCGCTGCCCCCGCAGGGCGTGCGGTTCCTGGTGCGGGCACGCGGGCGCGACACGCCCATCAAGCTCACGCTGCTCCCGCCGCCCTCGGCAGCCGCGCCCACGGCAACCGGCCACAGCGCCGCCTCCACCCAGCTGGGCGGCGGCGCGGTGGCGGCCCCGGCCCACCAGCCGCTGCCCGCCGAGTGGCGCCAGCAGCAGCAGGAGCTGGCCGCGCTGCTGCTCAACCAGCACGTGCGCACGCCCGGCGCGCGCCACCAGAGCCAGCAGCAGCAGCAGTCGCGAGCCGCCGCCGCCGCGGCGGCGTTGCCGGGCGGAGGCGTGGCGGACGCCAGCGGCGGCGGCGCCGCCGCGGCGGCGGCGGCGGCGGCGGCGGCAGGCGGGGGCCGCTCGCCGGCGGAGCAGCGCTCGCGGCGCGTGGCGGCGCTGGGCGCGGCGCTTGCGTCGAGCGCGCGCGCCGCCGCGACGATGGACGCGGTGCTTGGCCCGCCCTGCGGCCCGGCGGGCGGCGGCGGCGACGACGGCGACGTGGTCTTCACCAGCTGGCTGCTCAGCGTGGACGTGTCCAAGGTGCCCGCGCCGTGCGCCATGCACCTCGAGGTGAGCTGGGCGCCCCCCTTCCCCCAGGATCGGGCACACAAGACATGCATTTGACGCGTCAACCTCGCGCTCATGAGCCCTGTGCTGCGGGGCTTTCCCGGCGCATGTGGTTCGCCCCGCGTGCCGGTGCCCTGCGAAACGTCTGACACGCCCAGTAGCTGCGCTCCGGCCCCGCCGAGCCCAGCTGTCCACACAGATGCAAATCCCACACGCGCTGCCCACGCGAGCGCAGCGCTCTCCGCGCACGCTGCGGAACGACGCCCTGGCGCGTGCTGTGCGTGCTGTGCGTGCTGCGCAGGTCCGCGTGGGCTCCACCCTGCTGGACACGCAGCCGCTGGTGCTGCTCGACCAAGACTCGGCCTCCCTGGCGCCCGAGCTGCAGGAGCTGCTGTCCTGCGCGCCGCCGCCGCTGCCGCCGCCCGACCACGCCCCGGCGGCGCCGCCGCCCCAGCAGCGGCAGGGCTGGCGCGCGCGCCACAGCAGCACGCCGCTGGCCAGCACCATCAACCTGGGCAAACAGGTGGCGCAGCAGCATCAGCGGGCCTGCGGCGCCGCCGGCCCGCCGCCCGCCGCCATGCCACCCATCCCCACCTACGTCCCCACGCCCGCCGCGCCGCACCCGCCGCCGCAAGCGCCGCCGCCCGCAGGAGGCGTGCACAGGCTGGCTGCGCAGCTGGCCGCCGTCCCGCCGGCGCCGGCGCCGGCGCCGGCGCCGTGGCACCAGGCGGCGGCCGCCGCCGGCCGCGCGCGCCAGGCCTTGCTGCGGGGCGGCAGCGGCAGCGCCGGCGCGCTCGTCTACGGGGACGGCGAGGCGCTCGACCCGGCCTCCGCCGGCGCTGGCACTGGCGCAGGCGGCTGTAGCCATGCCGGCAGCTGCGACGCCGTGCTCGGCACCAACACCCTCAGCTCCGACGTGCTGCAGCCCTCCCCCGACTGGGCGCCACGGGCGCTCCGCCCCTCCCCTCCCGTCGTTCCCGCCGCCGCCCCGCAGCCGCCGCCGCCGGCCGCGGCCGGCGGCGGCTTCCTCCTCCGCAGCACGCACCTCCGCTGCGGCGCCGCCGCCGCGAGCTCCCGCGCGCTGCTCTCGGACCTGGGGGCCTGGTTCGACTACGTCTCTGCCGTCATGAGCCCTACTGCCGCCGCCGCTGCTGGCGCGTCGCCGCCGCTGGCGTCGCATTCGGTGGGCGCCACCGACGGCTCGGGCGTGCGGCAGGAGCGGCGGCAGCGCCTGGCGGACGAGCGCCATGCAGCGGCGGCACTGGGCGCGCAGCTGTCGCGGCTGGCGCTTCACGCCTCCGCGCGCGACCCGGCGTACCGCCAGCTCATGTCGGACGTCGGCGTGGCGCTGCTGCACTACGGCGTGGCGGCGGGGTGGCCCGAGACCTCGACGAGGGTTTTGGCCATGCTGCTGGGCCCCGCCGGAGCGCGGGCGTTTGGGGAGCTGCGGTGGCACCAGGGCAGCAGCCTGCTGGCGCGCGCGCTGGCGTCGGGGCGCGCCGCCATGGTGCGCTGCGTGGTGTCGTGGGGGCAGCAGTTTGGGCAGCCATGGTCGTGGGCGCCGGCCGCGGCGGCGCCGGCGGCGGCAGCGCGGCACCAGCGCGACGCCCACCAGCCGGTGAGTGTGATCTCGCGCTCTCTGCTGCGTGCTCGGGGTCGGAGCCGCCTCCTCTGGCGAGCGAGTGGAGCCTCACTGGTGGGAGCGCGTGCGTTTTCCCTTCCTGTGCGCGCAGCAGCGGGTCGCCGCGGGGGATCCGTTCGTGGTCTTCACGCCGCGCATGCAGCTGCTGCCGCTGCCGCCCGCGCCGGCGGCAGCGGCCGTGCCGGCCGCCCCGCCGGCCCCACCCACGGCCTCGCCCAGCCCAGCGCAGGGGCTCAGCCTCGGCGGCAACGCAGGCGACCGCGACGCCGCGACGCCCGCCGCCATCTCGCCCACCCCGGCCATCGCGCCTCCCCAGCTCACCCGCACCGCCCTCCTCGCGCATGCAGTGGCGCCAGCGGGCGAGGAGCCGCCGGCGGCGGAGCACCCGCCGCCTGCGCAGCCCGACGGAACCGCGCCGCCGCCGCCGCCGCCCGCCGCGCTGCCGCAGCCCGACAAGTCCGCCCTCGGGCTGCGGCGGCGCCTCGCTGCCGCTCCCGCCGACGCCGACGCCGCGCCGGCAGAGACGGTGCCGGAGCGGCCACCCGCCCTCCTCGCCGCTGTCGCCGCCGACGCCGCCGCCCCGCAGCAGCTGTGGCCGGAGTGGGACGCGTCGTCGTCGTCCGGCGGGTGGTCGCCGCGCCACCTCGCCGCCATGGCGCGCGTGCTGTGGTTTGGCTTCGCCTCCCCCGACGCCGAGCGGGCGTTCCGCGCGCACGCCGCGGCCGCCGCCGCGCCGCTGGCCCGGCTGTGGTCAGGCATGGTGCTTGTGATGATTGTGCTGGCGGGGGCGCGGTCGCTGGTGGCGGGCGAGGGCGCGGCGGAGCTGTGGGCGCTGCTGCTGTGGGTGGCGCCGTACGCGCCGCTGCTGTGGGCCAGCTCACGCGCCTCGCGCCACGAGCACATCCAGGTGAGCGCGCCCCGCTCCCGCTCCCTTCCCTTCCCCCCCCGTCCCTTCCTTTCCGTTCCTCCCGTCTTTCCTTCCTGCCGCCTGGCGCTTTGCACCCAGGGCGTCGTGTTCGTGCCGCGCGCAGCGGGCAGAGGAAACGAACGACGCGCGCCTTGCCCCCCGTCGTGCTGCCCTCCCCTCGCCCCTGCTTCGCAGGCGTGCTTCCTGGCGTGTGCGCTGGCGCGCGCCGCCAGCCAGGCGCTGGTGGGCCTGGGCCTGCTGGCGCTGCCCGCCTCCATGGTGCTCGTGGTGCAGAACCGGCTAGAGGTCATCACCGAGCCCTGCCTCTACACGCTGGTGGAGCAGCTGCACGCGCGCCACGCCGCGGCAAAGGCGCCGCTGTACCTGGCCTCGCTGGCGCTGCTCTACAGGTGCGGTGCTGCCATTTCTCCTCCTTCCCAGCTCTGGGAAGGAAAGGATCGTACGCCAGGTTGGGGTCGGGCAATGACGCCTGGCCTCGTCCAACTCTTGGCGTGCAGCGTAGCCCTGGCCAGGGCGCAGGGGCTCTCCCAACGCCGCCCGCTTGCCCTTTTCACTCACGTGCGGCTGCTGGCCCCTGTGCGTGCGCGTGCTCGGCTTCCGGTGGTGCCGCAGGCGCGTGGGCGTGGCGCGGGGGCTGGCGGCGGCCTCCGCCGTGGCGCTGCTGTCCTGGTGCATGGCGCTGCTTCTGGAGGCGGGCGCCCGCCAGGCCTTCGCGCGGCGGCGGCAGCAGCAGCGGCTGATGCAAGGCCAGGCGCGCGGCGCTTACGCCGCCGTCGCCGGCGGTGGCCGCTCGGCAGAGCAGGAGGCGTGCCGCGGCGCGGCGTCGGCGGGCGCGTTGCCGACGTTGCCGGCGGCTGTTCCGAAGGCCGGCGGCAGCAAGGCGTGACAGGGTGTCGGAGCGGCTGCCGGGGGGGCAGCGCAGGGGGAGAGGGCGCCTGTGGGGCTGCGTCGTGTGGGGCCGGCGCGCGTGAGAGCCCGCGGGCGGGGTCGGGGTGGTTTCTCGGGCGGGCTGCACCTCGTTCCACACCAGATTTCGTACTGTTGGAGGCACCGCACGAGTCTCCTGGGCCAGCACAGCAAAAGGGTTCAGGGCTGGGGTCGTCCACATTCGGTTTCCAGTGCAGGGGATTTGGGATGCGGGCGCTCTGAGATTGTTGCGGGGTCGCATTGCACCCGCACGCTCTAGGCGCGAGAGGGGCCTGTGGCCAAGTTGGATGGGCGCGGGCGGCGCCGCGCTGCTTTGGGCACACTTGGGCGATGCGCCTCTTTGGGAGGGAGCGTGGTATGGGGATTGACATGCTGGCGTGCGCGCTCTGCTGGGCGTGGCGGGGCGCCAACGGCGGCGTGGGCCGCGGGGAGCGTGTGCGAGGTCAGGTCTTGCTGCTGACGTGTGAGCGGGAGGGCGCGGCGCACTTGCTTGCTTGCTTTGCCTGGTCTCCTGTTTCTCCTGGGCGCTGCAGAGGGCTTGAGCAAGGCACGCGCTCCGAGAGGGAGCGTCTCAAGCGCGGCCACCAGGCAGGGGCACACAGGCATATCGTGGGCTGTGGGGCCAGACACACGGTGGCGCTGTGCAGGGCGAGGGTTTGGGGGGAACAACCACTTGCTGGTTTGGTCGCGTCATCAGGGGGCAGGGACCCACTCACGTCTTCTCTCACACGTCCTCCAGCCGTGCAATAACGGCCCCGCGCACAGCAGGGCCGTGTGCTCTCACACGCTCGCGGCGTGCGCGGCCGCGGCGTCCTGCCGCTTTGCGTCACTGCCAGTCTGTTTGCGGATGCTGCTTTCCGCCCGTCTACTTGTTCTGCGGCCGAGCAACCCCACACACACCACGCGCCGCTGTGCGTTTGCGCCTCCCTTTCGCTTTCTTACCACCACACCACTCCTCTCTTCCTCTTCTTCTTCCATGGGGCTTCCTCTCTCAGGTGGTGGCTGGGACAGGCTGCAGGTGAAGGCGCACAGTTTAGCATCTTGAGCGAATTCGGGAGCGGTTTTGTGGGCGGGCTGAAATCTGCTTGCCTTGCGCGGCCACAGCGGCCTTCACCCCTGTCAGGGCCCGCGGTCCATGTGGTTGCGTGCGTGGAGCAAGCTGGTTTGGGAGGAGGGGCGTGTGCGCGCGCGCGGACGGTGCAGTGGCTGTGAAGTGACGGACTCGGGCTCCACGCCCCTGCTCCGCATGTCAGCCGGGCGCAAGCTCGCGACGTGGTTGTCGTTGAAATGGCGTGCGGAAAGCCTGAAGACCCGCACTGCGGTGCTGCACCTGCACCTGCACCCCCACCTTGCGTGCGACGTGCTGCTCCCTTTGGCGGCACGATGCTGCACGCTCACTGCTGCAAGCTCTCGCAACGTGAAAGCACGTGAAGGCCCACGCCCAGCCCCCATGCCCAGCCATCTCGTCACGCGCTGACGCCAGAGCGTGCGCCACAGCGTGAGCCCCTCAAGGAGCACCCGCGCAAGCAGTCCCTGCACACGCCGTGAGCCTCTTTCCTCTCTGCACAGCAATGGCAGAAAGCAGCAATGGCAAGCAGCGCGTTGGCTTCCTCGGCCTCGGCATCATGGGCACGGCGATGGCGCGGAACCTGCTCAAGAGCGGGCTCTTCGCCTCGGTGACGGTGTGGAACAGGAGCAGCGCCAAGGTGAGGAGCGCCGCGTGCGTGTGCGGGGGTAGGGATCTCCACCGTGGTGGGGCGTTGGCAGCGCGAACGTCATCCAGCGCAGTAGGGCGCCGATCGAGGTGACTAGCAGCGTACTAGACTGCCAATGCGCGCGTCGGAAGGGCGTGGAGTCCTGGCTTGAGCGCCGATGCAGCTCTGCCGCATCGATGAGGATGTGCCTCAGGGGTCAGCGCACAGCCCACAGCTGCCAGGAGCTGCTGCTGACGCGTCCGCCTACTGCCTTGTTGTGTGCAGTGTGAGGAACTTGCAGCAGAAGGCGCGCTCGTAGGCGCCTCACCGGCGGAGGTGGTCGCTTCAGTAGACATCACCTTCGCCATGCTCTCGGACCCAGAGGCCGCCGCCGCGGTGCGTGGTCACTCACGTTGCTCTGCGCGTCCTGACGCTGCGCTCCAGTGCGGCGGCGGGCGCAATGGCCGCGCAACGCGGCGCGCTTTTCCCGTCATCACGTGCCCTCCCTGTTGCAGGTGGTGTTTGGGGAGAAGGGCGTGCTGGAGGGTCTGTCCGCGGGCAAGGGCTACGTGGACATGAGCACGGTCGACGAGGGCACCAGCCAGCGCATCGCGGAAGCCGTGGCGGCCAAGGGCGGGCGCTTCCTCGAGGTGCGCCCCCTTCCTTCCATCCTTTGCGGGGACAGGCGGGTGCCGCTGTCGCGCACACGTGGGCGCGCCCACACGGCGCACGCGCACGTGAGCGCAGCGCCCGCTCAGCTAAAGTAGACGGCCAGGCACACGCCCGCCAGCGTGGCCGCCAGCACCAGGGCCAGCACCGTGTTGAGGGCCCTCTGCGCGAGAGCAGCAGCAGCACGAGGCGTGCGGCCAGAGGCAGGCGCAGTGCGGGGCTTGGGCGGGGGGCCTGCTTGGCGCGCTGGGGATGCGTGCCCAGGCGCCACAGGTTTGCGTTCCCTGGCTCACTCACCACACCGCAGGGGCCAGTGTCGGGGTCCAAGAAGCCGGCGATCGACGGGCAGCTCATCATCCTGGCGGCGGGTGACGAGTCGCTCTTTAACGACTCGCTGCCCGCCTTTGGCAAGATGGGCAAGCGCTCGCTGTACCTGGGCGCCACGGGCGCCGGCGCGCGCATGAAGCTGGTGGGTCCTGTTGCAGCGCTGCTGGGCCGTTGGGCCGTTGGCCAGAGGCGGCGGGTTGCGCGGGCGCAGCGGGGCGTGCGGAGAGAGAGGAGGAAACTGCAGCCCGCCCCCGCCCAGAGGTGCCCCATCAGACGCGCCTCCCCACACACGCGCTCATGGTGCACTGTGCCACAGGTGGTCAACATGATCATGGGGTCGATGATGACGGCCTTCTGCGAGGGCATCTCTTTGGCCGACAAGTCGGGGCTCAAGCAGTCGGACCTGCTCGAGGTGCTAGGGTTGGGCGCCCTGGCCAACCCCATGTTTGCGCTCAAGGGCCCGGCCATCCAGGCGCGCACCTACCCGCCCGCCTTCCCGCTCAAGCACCAGCAAAAGGACATGCGGCTGGCGCTGGCGCTGGGCGACCAGCTGGCGCAGCCGCTGCCCGTGGCGGCGGCGGCCAACGAGGCGTTCAAGGCGGCGCGCGCGCTGGGCAGGGGCGACGAGGACTTTGCCGCCGTGTTTGAGGCCGTCTTCAAGCCCTGAGCTTGCCAACCTCTCACTGCCTGAACTAGTGACCTGCCCACTCGTGACCACTTGGTGCTGCTTCTGTGCGGCAAGGGACCTCTCAGAGCTCTCTTTTGCACCAGCCCCTGTGGCACTAATCCGGACGCAGACGCTCGAGCAGCAGGCAAGCCGGGCACCCGACGCTCTCTCGGTCAGCAAGGAGCAGGCTGGCCCGCGGCAGGCCAAGCGGGCAGGAGAGCAGCAGAGGTCTATGTGCTGTGCAGCCGCTCACGTCTGCACACAAAAGGGCGCAGGGTCCGGCAGGGTCCTCGGGCGAGCGAGGGGCACTGCCGCATGAGAGCCTAAGGCCGGACCGCTGCTGAAGCACGATGAGATGACGTGAGGTTGCCTGCCGTTGGTCGCCGGGCCCCAACCACCCCGGCACGCGCAAACGGGGCGGGGCGTCACGTAGAAGGACAAACACGTGACGTCGCTGAGTTGTGCCGTGCCGGGAAACCGCGAGGCTTTGCGGGCGGGAAAGGAGGAGGAGCACACCTGCCAACTCAGTCAGTGTGTCAGAAGAGCAAGAGAGCCGCGGCAAAACCTCCCCCCGGGGTAGATTCACCCGCACCGTCGCCGCGCCACAATTGAAGACCAGAGGTGCGCCGAGACGCATACGATTGTTGCCCGCTGCCACCCTCAAACGCCTGGCTTATCGGCGGGACCCTGCTGCAGCTGCCCTGTGTTCTACGGAAAGCGACACGCTTGGGAACAAGAAGAAGAAGAAGAAGGGAGGAGCGGACGACCTGTCGCACACACCAAAGCCAGCCCCGTCGAACGTCGGGCGACAGGGGCGCACGCAGGGCGCCAATGGGAGGCGCCCGCCGCCCGCCCGCCGCAGCCCGCCGCCCGGCGCTCGTTTGCTTGGCAACGCAGCAGGAGCCCGCGGCTCTGGCGCGCGCGCGGGAGGAGCAAATCTTTGCCAGCAAACGAGCGGCCGGGGGCCGCCCGCCGGCGCGGGCGCTGCCATGCGCGGCTGAAGGCACCGTGCACCGCGGCGATGCCAAGCGCCGCTTGGCATCGCCGCAGCGAGCAAGCACGCGCACGAATCCCACACGCCATGGCGCCAGCACCCAACCCACCCCCGCACTCCGCACGTGCTTTCTTGCCCCAGAGACAGAACCTCGGCAGGTCCAAAAGCATTCCCAAAGACGACGCGTCCCCTCAACCCCGGCGCCACGGCTCAGGCGCCCCCCGGCAGCCCCACGCCAGTCACAGACG
>VFQP010002859.1_pt1 | contig 18544 bp, 17 predicted proteins | sample 3512351 | NCBI WGS metagenome assembly VFQP01 (sample SAMN10412372, study PRJNA504923) | tailings metagenome | isolation source: Relicate 1 Philex TSF1 revegetated site | place: Philippines: Tuba, Benguet | collected 2017-08-29
AGCGCGTGTCGGGCAGCACCTCGTTGACGATGCCCATCATGTCGATCAGTTCTTCCTTGGCCATGGTGTTTTCCTTTGCGTGAAGTGTATCGGTCAGTTCGGGCGCGCGCGCTGGCGGGTGGTGTCCTGCACCCAGTCGATGCCCTGTTCGAGGGCGTAGTCGGTCGCGGCGGCCTGTGTGGAGAAGGCGCTGTCGAAGCGGATCACCCGGGCGGTGCAGGCGCTGCCCTGTCCGCTGGCGATGGAGACCTGGGCGGCAAACAGGCCATCGGGCAACAGGCGTGGGGAAGCCGCAATGCGGTACTTGCCCAGGGTGAGAAGAGACGGTCTCGCGGTCGTTGTAATAGGTGTTGTGTGATTCATCAAAAACATCGGGGGGCCAGGGCTGTGGCGCTTCGCCGCAGCAGGGACAAGGCCCGAAAACAAAAGCAGTACAGGTGGCTGCCCCAGAAGCCGGGGTGCCCCGCTGTTGGATCCGGTCAACGGCCAGGCGCAGAAACGCAAAGACCTTGATCGGCGCACGAGCCACGGCAGGGGCATCGGCAACAGCAGGGAGGAAAAGGGCCACGGTGCTGTGAGAAAGCGGTGTGGCGCGGCGCCCAGGAGGGGCTGGACCAGCGGCCCCTCTGCCGGGGGCGGTGCGTCGTGGGTGGATCACCTGGACACTGCTGGTCGCTCTGAGCGACCCGGTAATGTAACACGCTCGGTCAAAACGCGCTCGCCACGGCGCCTTCGCACCGACCGAGGACCTACTTGCGGTCGGGCAGCTCGATCTTGACCTCCAGCACGTCCAGGTTGTCCTGGCGGTCGAGCTGGACCTTGATGTCGTCCGGATTGATCTTGATGTACTTGCCGATCACGGCCACCAGCTCGCGTTGCAGCGCGGGGAGGTAATCGGGTTCGGACGCGCTGCGGCCACTGCGCTCGTGCGCCAGGATGATCTGCAGCCGTTCTTTGGCGACGCTGGCGGTCTTTTTCTTCTCGCCCAGCAGAAAGGAGAGCAATGACATGCCTTACTTGCCTCCGAACAGGCGCTTGAAGAAGCCCGTCTTTTCCGCCTCGATGAAGCGCAGGGGCTTGTCGGCCCCGAGGAAGCGGTCGATCACGTCGCTGTAGGCCTCGGCCACGTCGGTGCCCTTGAGGTGGATGGCCGGCGTACCCTGGTTGGACGCGGTCAGCACGTTCTCACTTTCGGGGATCACGCCGATCAGTTTGATGCGCAGGATGTCCTGGATGTCCTGCAGCGAGAGCATCTGGCCATCGGCCACGCGCGAAGGGTTGTAGCGCGTGATGAGCAGGTGCTCCTTGATCGGGTCCTTGCCTTCAATGGCGCGCTGCGTCTTGCTGCCGAGCATGCCGAGGATGCGGTCGGAATCGCGCACGCTGGAGACCTCGGGGTTGGTCACGATGAGGGCTTCGTCCGCGTAGTGCATGGCCATGAGGGCACCGGTCTCGATGCCGGCGGGCGAGTCGCAGACGATGTACTCGAAGCCCATGCCGGCGAGGTCCTGCAGCACCTTGTGCACGCCTTCCTGGCTCAGTGCGTCCTTGTCGCGCGTCTGGCTGGCGGCCAGCACGAACAGGTTCTCGCACTGCTTGTCCTTGATGAGCGCCTGGTTGAGGTTGGCCTCGCCCTGGATCACGTTGATCAGGTCGTACACCACGCGCCGCTCGCAGCCCATGATGAGATCGAGGTTGCGCAGGCCGACGTCGAAATCGATCACGGCGGTCTTGTGCCCGCGCAACGCGAGGCCGGTGGCAAAGCTGGCGCTGGTGGTGGTTTTGCCCACGCCACCTTTGCCGGAGGTGACGACAACGATCTTGGTCATGTGGAGGGATCTTTCAGATTCAGGAAACAGGGTTCAGGCGCCCATGGCATCGACGACCAGGCGGTCGCCTTCCGGTCCCGGCACCAAGCGCACCTGCGCCGGCTTGCCCAGCAGCGTGCTGGGCCAGGGGACTTCGCTGGTGCGGTAGACACCGGCGATGGACACCAGCTCAGGGGCCATGCCCAGGGTGAAGATGCGCGCTTCGTTGTTGCCCCTGGCGCCCGCAATGGCCTTGCCGCGCAGGGGCGCGTACACGTGGATGTGCCCGTCGGCAATGACCTCGGCACCCGGGTTGACCATGGCCATGACCACGAGGTCACGACCCCGCGCATAGACCTGCTGGCCCGAGCGCAAGGGCTTGTCGATCACCATCGCGCCAGGAGCGGGCAGGGGCTGTGGCGCGGGTTCGGGTGGAGCGGCGATCTCGGTGGGTGCGGTTGCCGGTGGCGCTCGCTGCACCGAGGCCTCGGGGGCGGGCGTGAGCCCGGCCGCGATGGCGAGGGTGGTCTGCTCGATCGTGCCGCCCCGCACGGCCAGCGGCACCAGCCGGTATTGCCGCAGCAGCGTCTGCAAGGCCCCGAAATCCGGCAGGGCGTTGGCCTCGGCCACGTTCAGGGGATGCAGGTCGATGACCAGGGGGTCGTGATCGAAGAAATCCGGCATGTCGCCGAACCGTTGGGCGAGCTCATCGCCCAGGCGTTTCAGATCGGAGGACTTGAGCATGAGCGCCACGAGGGGCAACTGGGCGCTCTTGATTTCGAAGGTGACGGGTGCGTTTCCTGCGAGGGCAACAGACATGGGCAAGGTGATCCAGAGACAGGCTGGCCGCAGGAACACCTTGTAGGCATGACCGGCCATGGAGCGGCGCATCTTAGCAGCGGAGCACAGCGATTGGGATGATCGACGGTGCGCAGGTGTCAGCGCATGTTTCCGGGTGTCAGGACAAAGCTGTGTGTAACTTTTGAACAAGCGGGCAGTTGTCCACAGACGATGGCCACTTCGTCGACTTGTCCCTGTAGGCGACGTCCTACAACAAGCCTCTTCACACAGCGTTTGCGACGAGAAAAGTCGTTGCAGCGCAAAGAGAAAGGGCGCTTGTCCACAACGGACAGCGCCCTCTACTACTACTGCTATCTTGTATTTAAAGATCTCTATAAGAACAAGACAGACAGAGTCACTGATTGCAGTGCTCAGCTCTTGACGTGGTCCTTGTGCTGGGAGTGATCACCGCGGTGGCCCTTGTGATGCAGGCCGGCGCGCGGCATGCCCAGGCGGTACTGGTCGTCAAAGACCTTCTTCTGACTGGTGTCGAGTGCCGCGTAGAAGCTCTTGATGGCTTCGGTGCGCTGCGCCATGCGCGCGTCGCGTTCGGTTTTCAGGGCCTGCATCTTGTCCAGGCGTTCCGGCGTGGTCAGCTTGGACCAGTCTGTGCGAGGCGCCTGGGGTGCCGGGCGGGCCTGGGGTTGGGTGCGGGCGACGAAGGCGTTCCAGGCCGGTTCCTGGGCCGGGGTGAGCTTGAGCTCGGTCTTGAGCTGCGCCTGGCGCTCTGCCATCCTTTTCTGCATGCGTTCCATGCGCTCGGCGCGCATCTGGGTGCGCTGCTCAGCGGTGGGCGCCGCAGGCTTGACGGCCGGGCGGTTCGGCGCCGAGTCGGCCTGGGCCACGACGCCGACCGAGGTGGAAGAGGGTTGCAGCACCGAGGCCTGCACGATGGCGGTGGTGGAGATGCCGACCAGGAGGGTGGCCAGCGTGGTGGCGAGCAAAGCGCGTTGGGGAAGCTGTTTCATGGAAGACTCCTTTGAACGTGTTGGAGAGGACCACCACATCGCCGAAAGTCCGGTGTGTGGAATGGCTTCAGTGTCGGTTTCGGGTGTTTCCGACGTGTTCCATTGGTGTGGCGGTTGCGTAAAGTTTCGCGCCGCTTTTTGCATCAAATGTGGACGCAGGGTGGCTTAAATCGTCAAGGATCGGACAGTCGGGACGGTCATCGCCGGGGCACTGAGCCAGCAGGTGGTTCAGCGTGCGTTGCATGGCCTGCAGGGCTTCGATGCGTCGATGCAGTTCGTCCACATGCTTCTGTGCCACGCGTTTCACGCTCTCGCTGCTGCGCCGGCGGTTGTGCCAGAGACCCACGAGGTCGGTGATGGCTTCCAGGCTGAAACCCATGTCGCGGGACCGCCGGATGAAGCGCAGCGTGTGCACATCGGCCTCGTTGTACTGGCGGTAGTTGCTGTCGGTCCGGGGGACGGCAGCGAGCAGGCCCAGGCTCTCGTAGTGGCGCAGCATCTTGGGCGAGATGCCGCTGAGCTCGGCTGCCTTGCCGATGTTCACGGGCCAGCCGTCGCGGTGTGGATTTCGGGCCATGGAGGAGGGCATGGTGCTCAGGCCTCGACCTGGTAACCCTCTTCGCGGATCGCCTCGGCGAGGGATTCCCGGGTTTGTGTGGTGTCGACCTCCACGCGGTTGTTCGCGCGGTCGATCCGCACCTGCGCCTGCGGATCGAGCTGGCGGATGGCGCCGGCCACGGCTTTCTCGCAGTGACCGCAGGTCATGCCTTTGACATCGAAGATCTGATTCATGGTGATTCCTTGGGTATGGAAGAAAAGAGCATGGGTGCATTCTCATCCTTGACATGGTGTCAAGGTCAAGGCTTTTCCAGTGCCGGGTCCATTCACCTTTGGCTACAAGGCGCCCCTTGACCTTGCCATGGTGGTAAAGCTTATGCTGGTTGCATGAACACGATCACGGCTGCTTCCACCCGACCTGGCGACCTTCTTTCCTCCGCTCCACAGATCCAGGTCGACCTGGGCATCGGGGGCATGACCTGCGCGTCCTGCGTCACGCGCGTGGAGAAGGCGTTGCGGAAACAGGCGGGCGTGAGCGACGCGTCCGTGAACCTGGCGACCGAATCGGCGCGCGTGATGCTCACCGCGACCGACGAGGTCGAAGCCCTGGCCCGCATCAAGCGCGCGGTGCGCGACGCGGGTTACGAGCCGCGTTCCCGCGAGACCGTGGAGGACATCGCCGAACCGCATTGGTTCGGCGTGCCACACAGCTTCCTGCCGGTGTTGGCCGGCGTGCTGTTGTCGTTGCCGCTGGTGGTGCCCATGGTGGGTGATCTCTTCGATCGCCACTGGATGTTGCCGGCGTGGATCCAGTTCCTGCTGGCCACGCCGGTGCAGTTCGTGTTGGGTGCCCGCTTCTACCGCGTCGGCTGGCACGCGCTCAAGGCCTTCACGGGCAACATGGAGTTGCTCGTGGCCATCGGCACCACCGCGGGCTGGGCTCTGTCCACCTGGTTGTGGTGGCGCGCCGAACCGGGCGAGATGGTGCATCTCTACTACGAGGCTTCGGCGGTGGTGATCACGCTGGTGCTGTTGGGCAAGTGGCTGGAGACCCGTGCCAAGCGCCAGACCACCGAAGCCATTCGTGCGCTGCACGCCTTGCGCCCGGAACGCGCCCACCTCCTTCCCGACGGGGTGCGCCGCACCGAACCGGCCGACGTGGCGGTGGACGAGCTGCTGCCCGGCGACCTGATCCGCGTCTTGCCGGGTGAACGTTTCGCGGCCGATGGGGAACTGGTGCAGGGCCGCACCCAGGCCGATGAATCGATGCTGACGGGTGAGGCCATGCCGGTGCCCAAGGAGGTGGGTGATGTGGTGACCGGTGGATCGCTCAATGGCGAAGGCGCGGTGGACGTGAGGGTGCGCGCCATCGGTGCGCAGAGCGTGCTCTCGCGCATCATTGGCCTGGTGCAGGACGCACAGGCCACCAAGGCGCCGGTGCAGCGCCTGGTGGACCAGGTGGCTGCGGTGTTCGTGCCGGTGGTGCTGGTGATTGCGCTGGCCACGCTGGTGGCCTGGCTGTGGACCGGCGCGCCGCTGGAGGATGCCCTGCTGCACGCGGTGGCGGTGCTGGTGATCGCGTGTCCCTGTGCGCTGGGCCTGGCCACGCCCACGGCCATCATGGCCGGCACCGGCGTGGCTGCGCAGCACGGCATCCTGATCAAGGATGCCCAGGCGCTGGAAGTGGCTCACCAGGTGGACACCGTGGCGTTCGACAAGACCGGCACGCTCACCGAAGGCCGTCCTCGCCTGCTCGTGATCGAAGCCGTGCCGGGTGTGGACGAGATGGCCGTGCTGCACACCGCGGCGGCCCTGCAGGCACAGAGCGCCCACCCGCTGGCCCGCGCCGTGGTGGTCGCGGCGCTGGCGCGTTCGGTCGTGATCCGGCCCGACGACGCGAGCGAGGTGAAGGCCGTCTCGGGACGGGGCAGCGAGGGCCGTGTGAACGGCACCTGGCTGGCGCTGGGCAGCCTGCGCTGGATGGAGGAACTGGGCGCCTCGCTGGGCCCGCTGGAGGAACGCGCGCGGGTGTTGCAATCGCAAGGTGCCTCGGTCTCCGTGCTGGCCAGCCAGTCGCCCGGCGACGCGGCGGCGGCAGCGACCTGGACACCCCTGGCGCTGCTGGCCTTTGGCGATGAGCCCAAGGCCGGTGCGGCAGCGGCGATTGCCGATCTGCGTGCGGCAGGCATGCGCCTGTACATGGTCTCGGGCGACAACCGGGGTGCGGCCTTCGCGATGGCCGCGCGCCTCGGTTTGCGCGCGAACGAAGGCGAGGTGATCGCCGAGGTGCTGCCCGCCGACAAGGCCGCGGTGGTGCGCAAGTTGAAGGCCTCGGACGTGGGCGATCCGCTGCACACAGTGGCCATGGTCGGCGATGGTGTGAACGACGCACCGGCGTTGGCCGCAGCCGACGTGGGCATGGCGATGAGCCACACGCAAGGGGGTGGCTCGGACGTGGCCATGCACGCGGCGGGCATCACGCTGATGCGCGGGGACCCCTTGCTGGTGGCCGCAGCGCTGGATATTTCGCGCCGCACGGTGAGCAAGATCCGGCAGAACCTGTTCTGGGCTTTTGCCTACAACGTGGCCGGCATCCCGCTGGCCGCGCTCGGATTCCTCAGCCCCGTGGTGGCGGGCGCGGCCATGGCGCTGAGCTCGGTCAGCGTGGTGGCCAACGCGCTGCTGCTCAAGCGCTGGAAGCCGCCGGTTCGCTGAAGGCGCGCATCGCACACAATGGCCGGGCCATGGTCCGAGCCACTTCACCCATTCCGATTGCCGACACACCTGATGCCACGCCGTATGTGCGGCTGGCGCTGGCGCTCTCGCTGGGTGCTGCGGTGTCGCTGGGCATCACGCGTTTCGCCTACGGTTTGCTGCTGCCACCCATGCGCGAGGATCTCGGCTGGAGCTACACCCTGGCCGGCGCCATGAACACCTTCAACGCGCTCGGTTACCTGATCGGTGCGCTGGCCACGCCCTGGCTGATGCGGCGCGTGGCGCCGACGCGCCTGCTGCTCGTGGGCGCCCTGCTGGCGTCGCTCTTCATGGGCCTGAGTGGCTTCTTCACGGCGGCGGCACCCTTGCTGGCGCAGCGGCTGCTGGCCGGTGTGGCCAGCGCGCTGGTGTTCATTGCCGGGGGGCTGCTGGCGGCGCGCCTGGGTTCGCATCAGCCGCACCGCAGCGGGTTCCTGCTGGGGCTGTACTACGGGGGCACGGGGCTGGGCATCGTGATCTCGGCGCTCGGCGTGCCACCGGTGCTGGCGGCCGCTTCGCAGCAGGCCCATGGCTGGGCCTGGGCCTGGTGGGCGCTGGCGCTGATCTGCCTGCTGGCCACCGCGCTCATGGCCTGGCCGGCCCGTGTGCTGGCCGCGCACCCCGCGCCGCCCGGACCGGCACTGAACGGGGGCGCGCGGGTCTACCGCACGCGCCATTTCGCCTTTGCGCTGGCGGGTTACGCGGCCTTTGGCGTGGGCTACATCGGCTACATGACCTTCGTCATCGCGTTGTTGCGCGAGCAGGGCAGCAGCGCGGCGCAGGTCACGCTGTTCTATGCCTTGCTGGGTGTCGCGGTGCTGGCCTCGTCGCGGATCTGGGCCGGCCTGCTGGACCGCCACCGCAACGGCTGGCCGCTGGCGCTGCTCAATGCGCTGCTGGGCGTGGCGGCGATCGTGCCCGCGCTGACCTCGGCCTGGCCGCTGGTGCTGGCCTCGGGCCTGGTGTTCGGCGGGGTGTTTCTCTCGGTGGTGGCGTCCACCACCGCGCTGGTGCGCCACAACCTGCCGCCCGCGCAGTGGGCCGCCGGCATCAGCGCCTTCACCATCGTGTTCGCGGCCGGGCAGATCGTGGGACCGACCATGGTCGGCTTCATCTCGGACGGCCCGGGTGGGCTGGCGCGCGGCCTGCTGTTCTCGGCCGTCGCGCTGTGGATCGGCGCGGCGCTGGCCTCCAGGCAAAGAACGCTGGCGTGAGGCAACTCCTTCGAGAGCGCTCGCGGAACCGGCTTTGCCGGGCCGCTGAGCGCGCCCCCTTGAGGGGGTGACGCCGCAGGCGGCGCGGGGGTGCTTACTTCAGCAATCCTTCGGCCTTCATTGCCGCCTGAACCGCAGGCCGTGCCGCCACGCGTTCGCGATAGGCCGTCAGGTTGGCCAGGCCGGTGATGTCCACGCCCACGCGCGGTGCCCAGTTGGTCACGGTGAACAGGTAGCCGTCGGCCACGGTGAAGGTGTCGCCCATGAGGTACTGCTTGCCGGCGAGTTGGCCGTCGACCCAGGCCAGTCGCTGCGACAGCTTGGTCTTGGTGGCGGTCTTGAAGTCGTCGGGCGTGGCCGGGTTGAACAGCGGCGAGAACCCCTTGTGGACTTCGGTGCCGATGAAGGTGAGCCATTCCTGCAGGCGGTAGCGCGCCATGGTGCCGGCGGCCGGGGCCAGGCTCTTCTGCGGCACCTGGTCGGCGACGTACTGGACGATGGCCGGGCCCTCGCGCAGGCGCTCGCCGTTGTCGAGTTCGAGCAGGGGCACGTAGCCCAGCGGGTTGATGGTGTAGTAGTCGGTGCCGTCGGGCAGCTGGTGCGTCTTGGTGGGTGCGGGCACGGCCTCGAACGCCAGGCCGGCTTCGTGCAGGGCGATGTGGGGAGAGAGCGAGCAGGCGCCAGGGGAGTAGTAGAGCTTCATGGTGTTGTGTCCTCGGATCGATGCGCTGGGGTCGGCATCTGCGCCGATCCTACCGGCGCCGCGGGTTTCCTGCCGGGCGCAGGCCATCCGGGAACCCGGCCGCTACCATGCCCACATGCCCCGCCTTGTCCGACTCCTTTCCATCGCGCTGGGCCTGGCCGTTCTGCTGGGCTCGGGGGTGGTGGTGGCGCTGCACCTGTGGACTGGCTCCGACGGTTTTCGCCAGCGCATCGAGCGCGAGGCCAGTGCCGCGCTGGGTGTGCCGGTGCGCCTGGCGCGTGTGACGGTGGACGTGTGGCCGCTGCCGGCGGTGGCGCTGGAAGGCCTGGACATCCAGGCGAAGCCTGCGCTCACGCTGGAGCGTGTGGTGGCGCGGCCGGTGTGGGCAGCGCTGCTGTCGGGCCGGTTGCAGGTGTCCACGCTGCGGGTGCAGAAGGCGGTGCTGCCGCAGGCCACGCTGGTGCTGCTGGCGGCCCGGTTGAAAGACCCGGCGCGCGAAGCGGCACCACCACCGGCCAGCAGCCAGGAGGCCGGTGGCCAGGGGGAGGCGCTGGACCTGAGCTGGTTGCCGCGCACCGTGGTGCTGGACGACGTCACCTGGGTCGACGAACGCGGGCGCGGCACCACGGTGGAGGCCACCACCCGGCTGGACGACGACGGCTGGCCGGCTTCGGCCGACGTCCAGGTGACGGATGGACACCTCAAAGGCATGAAGGCCGACCTGCAGCGCGAACCGGCGGGCGCGACCGCGTGGCGGCTGAAGATGGACGTGGGCGGCGGCACGGTCCAGGGACCGCTCAAGCTCACGTTGCCGGCGGCGGGCCAGCCCCAGGCCCGCGACCTGGTGTTCGAAGCCACCCTCCAGACGCGGGGCGTGGAGGTGTCGGCCCTGACGGCACCGAGCCGGCCGCTCACCGGGCGGGTGGATGCCGACACCACGTTGTCGGCGCGCATCGACCCGCGCGCTGGCACCGCCGCCGTCGCGGAGGCGCTGCACACGCAGACGCGGTTCACGGTGAACGGCGCGGAGCTGCAGGGGCTGGATCTGGTGAACGCGGTGGTCACCGTGGGCCTGTCGAAGGGCGGTGTGACGCAGCTCGACACGCTGAGCGGCCGGGTGAGCACGCGCGGCCAGGCGGTGCAGCTCAGCGAACTCGTGGCGAAGTCGGGCGTGCTCTCGGCCACGGGCGATGTGGCGGTGGCGCCTTCGCGCGCGCTCTCGGGCCGCATCCAGGTGGACCTCACGCGCGGCGCCAGCGGCGGCGTGGTGGGCGTGCCGCTGGCCGTGAGCGGCACGCTGGACGACCCCAGCGTCACGCTCACGCGGGCGGCCTTGCTCGGCGCGGCCATCGGCACCGCCATTTTGCCCGGCGTGGGCACGGGTGCGGGCGCCAAGCTGGGCGACCGCCTCGGCGAGGAACTCAAGGGCCTGCTGGGCGGCGGCGACGCCAAGCGCTGAGCGTCAAGGCGTCTGCGACGTCGCCAAGCTGGTGAGGGCCTGCAGCAGGCGGTCGGGATCGACCGGCTTGAACAGCACGGGCACGCCCGAATCGCGCACGCGCAGCAGGCGCTCGGGCGCGGTCTCGCCGGTGATGAGCAGCAGCGGCAGGCCCGGTGCGAAACGCTCGCGCAGGCGCAGGGCGGCATCCAGGCCGTCGGCACCGTCGGCGAGGCGGAAGTCGCAGAGCATGGCGTCGAAGGGGCGGCCGTTGTGGCGGGCGGCGCTCAGGGCCAGGGCCGCAGAGGCTTCGTCGCGCGCTGCGCTCGAGTCCACGCCCCACACCTCGAGGAAGGCGCCCAGGGCATCGGTGATGTCGGTCTCGTCGTCGACCAGCAGCACCCGCTGCGGCAGCCGGTGGGGCGGTTCGGCCTCGGGCGCGCGGACCGGGTTCGCCGGCCGGGGCGCCACGCACGGCACGGCGACGCGAAAGCGGCTGCCCCGCCCGGCGTGCGAGCGCAGCGACACCGGGTGGTCGAGCAGGAGCGAGAGGCGCCGAACGATGGACAGGCCCATGCCCAGGCCGCGCGTGCGGTCGCGCCCGGGGTTGTTGACCTGGTAGAACTCGTCGAACACGCGGTCGGTGTGTTCGGGGCTGATGCCGATGCCGCTGTCGACCACGTCGATCCACACCTGCGCGCCGCGCGCACGCGCCACCACCAGCACCCCGCCACCGGCGGGCGTGTACTTGATGGCGTTCTCGATCAGGTTGCCCAGCAGGCGCTGCAGCAGGTGCGGGTCGGTGCGCACCCACACCGGCGTGGCGCGGATGCGCAGCTGCAGCTCGCGCTCTTCGGCGCGCGACGCGAACGAGGGATGCAGCGGCTGCAGCACGGTGTTGAGCGGCACGTCCTGCACGTCGGCCTCGATCACGCCGGCGTCCAGCCGCGAGACGTCGAGCATGGTGTCGAGCGAGGTGCCCAGCGAGCGCACCGCGCCCATGAGGCGCTGCGCGTGCACCAGCGCCGCGCGGCCGTGCAGTTCGCGCTCGATGACGGCGCCGAACAGCGCGATGGCGTGCAGCGGCTGGCGCAGGTCGTGGCTGGCGGCGGCGAAGAAGCGCGTCTTCTCTTCGCTGGCGCGCTGGGTGGCGGCCACCTGCTGCGCGAGCTGCTCGGCCAGCAGCTCCTTTTCGAACCGCATCTGCAGCGATTCGGTGAGCAGCAGGTGCTGGCGGTGCGCGAAGTGCAGCATGGCGCCGGCGTAGATGCCGACGCAGACGGCGAGGAAGAAGTGGGTGGTGTCGCCGTGCCAGAGCAGGGCCGAGATGAGCCCGGCCATCATGGGCAGTACCAGGGCCAGCACCGAGGGCCAGTGCGGCGCCACGGCCGGCACGCCACCGCTGACCAGGCCCAGCATGATGAGCATGAGCAGGGTGGTCATGGGCATGTCGTCGGCCGGCATGAACAGCCATGGCGCCAGGCCCCAGGTGGCGCTGTAGTAGATCAGCTCGCGCCATTGCCGATGCGCCCAGAAGTCGCTGCGTTCGGCGGCGTTCGGGTCTTTGTAATAGGCGCGGATCAGCGGATAGCGCAGCACCTGGATGGTGTGCAGCCCCAGCCAGACGAACACCAGCGGGTTGCCGAGCTGCCACCAGAACAACGCACACACGGCCCATGCGATGACCGCGTCGGCAATGGTCGAACTCAACGAGGTGGCGTAGAGCGCGGCCACCTGCTCGCGCAGCACACGCTGCTGCGAGGTGGTCATCGCAGGCTGCTGATGAGCTGGGCGCGCGAGCGCACGCCGAAGAGCAGCAGAAGGGCGGAGACGTGGTTCTTCACCGTGCCCTCGCTCAGCTGGGCGCGCTCGGCGATGTCGCGGTTGGATTCACCGGCCAGGATGCGGTCCAGCACCTGGGCCTGGCGTTCGGTGAGCTGCAGGGTCTCGCCGTTGGGGTTGCGCACCGTGCGCAGCACGGGCTCGGTCGGCGGCGCGGCGCGTTCCTGCGCGGGGGGCCCGAACAGGCCCAGCGCGCGGATGTAGCCGACGACCTCCTTGAGGTCCCCGGACTTGGTGAGGTAGGCGCGGGCGCCGCGGGAGAGCGCGTGGCGCATCAGCCCGGGGTCGTTCACGCCGGAGAGCACCACCACCGGCGCCTGCGGAAAGGCCTTGAGGAAGTTGGTGAGGCCGGTCAGGCCGTGGGCGTCGGGCAGGTGCAGGTCCAGCAGCACCAGGCCGATCTCGGGCTCGTGTTCGCGGTAGAGGTCCAGCGCCTCCTGCAGCGTGCGCGATTCGAGCACCGGAATGGGGCGTCCGCTGCCCGTGGCATGGGCCTGCACCAGGGTCAGCAGCCCCAGGCGCAGCAGGTCGTGGTCGTCGACCACCAGCAGGGTGGTGGCCTGGCGGGTTTCGGGGAGGGGTTGGACCTGGGCAGACATGGGTGGGCGCATGTTAGAGGCTGGACCGTCGATGCGGAAGTGTCGAAAGTCATTCCGGCGTCGCCCGCCGGGGTGGACGCCACCGCCGCCGGGAAAATGGACTCATGCGAACCGTGCCCCGGCGGTATCTTCGGACACCCCGTTTCGCCTTCGCATCCTGAGGACACCCCCATCATGGCCCTGGGTCAGTTCGCCTACGCCAACAACAGCAACCGCTTCCTCGGTTGCGAACCGCTGGCCGACCAGCCGTTTGCCGTCGCCGGCGTGCCCTACGACGGCGTGGTGACGAACCGGCCGGGCGCGCGCTTCGGCCCGCAAGCCATCCGGGCGGCCAGCCTCATGCTGTGCGACGGCGTCCACCCGGTCTTCGACGTCTCGCCCCTGGCGCACCTGGGCGACGCGCTGGACATGCGCCTGCCCAACGCCTCGCCGCTGCCCGAGGTGCGCCGCCACATCGAGGCGCAGGCCGCCTCGCTGATGGCAAAACACCATTGTGTGTTCCTGGGTGGCGACCACTCGGTGACGCTGTCGCTGCTGCGCGCGGCCAAGGCCCGCCACGGTGGCGAGCCCCTGGCGCTGGTGCATTTCGACGCGCACTGCGACACCTGGGCCGATCACTTCGGTGAACCGTCGGGCCACGGCACCTGGACCTACGAGGCCTTGCAAGAGGGCCTGGTGAGCGCGGCGCACACGGTGCAAATCGGCATCCGCTCCAGCGGCGATCGCGCCGCGCGTGAGTACGTGGCCGACCAGGGCGGGCAGATCTTCACCTCGCGCGCCCTGCGCGGGCTCGACGGCGCCGGGCTGCGGCCCGCCATCGACGCCATCCGCGCGCGCATCGGCCAGCGGCCGTGTTACCTCACGCTCGACATCGACTGCCTGGACCCGGCCTTCGCACCCGGCACCGGCACGCCCGAACCCGGCGGCATGACCAGTTCGCAGGTGCTGACCTTGCTCGAAGAGCTGGCCGGCCTGAACTGGATCGGCATGGACTGCGTGGAAGTGGCCCCGGCTTACGACCACGCCGAACTCACCACCAACGCCGCCGCCACCTTCGTGTGGACCTACCTGAGCGGCCAGGTGGCCAAACGCATGCAGAAGGCCTGATGGTGTTCGCGCGTTCGCTCGTGGGTTCGGACACCCAGCTCAACCAGAAGAGTTACTACGAGGCCAGCGTGCAGCGGCCTGTGGCGCTACCGCCGCTGACCGAATCGCTGGAGGCCGATGCGGTGGTGGTCGGCGCGGGCTTTGCGGGGCTGAGTGCGGCGCTGGAGCTGGCGCGGCGCGGCCTCTCGGTGGTGGTGCTGGAGGCCGATCGCATCGGCAGCGGTGCGAGCGGTCGCAACGGCGGGCAGGCCATCGTCGGTTATGCGAGCGGGCAGGGGCCGTTCGAGAAGCAGCTCGGCGCGGCCGATGCGCAGCGCGCCTGGGACATGTCGCTCGAGGCCATCGACCTGATCGATGCGCGCATTGCCGAACACGGCATCGATTGCGACCGCGTGGACGGTTATGTGTACGTGGCCGACTCGGCGCGCAAGGCGATGGCGCTGCACGAGGAGATGGAAGGCCTCAAGCGGCGCGGCATCGCGGTGGACTGGGCCGAAGGCGCAGACCTGCCGCGCCTCATCAACAGCCCGCGCTACGTGGCCGCCGCGCGCGAACAACGCTCGGGCCACCTGCATCCGCTGAAGTACGCACTGGGCCTGGCGCGCGCCGCGCAGGCCGCCGGCGTGCGCATCTTCGAGCACACGCCGGTGACCGGCCTGCTGCGCGGCGCCACGCTGGTGGCCGGTACCGCCCGGGGCCAGGTGAAGGCGCGCTTCGGCGTGCTGGCGGGCAACTGCATGCTGCCCGAATACGGCCCGCGTGTGGCGCCCGAGGTGGCACCGCGCATCATGCCGGTGGGCACCTACATCGTGGCCACCGAGCCGCTCGATCCCGAGCTCTGCGCGCGCCTCATCCCGCGCAACGCGGCGGTGTGCGACAACAACTTCGTGCTCGACTACTTCCGCTTCAGCGCGGACCACCGGATGCTGTTCGGCGGCCGCGTGAGCTACACCACCCGCACACCCGCGAACCTGGAAGCCGCGATGCGCCAGCGCATGGCCCTGGTGTTTCCCGCGCTGCGAGAGGTGCCCATTGAATTCGTCTGGGGCGGCTTCGTCGACATCAGCATGAACCGCGCGCCCGACTTCGGCCGCCTGGGCGACAACCTGTACTACCTGCAGGGCTTCAGCGGCCACGGCGTGGCGCTCACCGGCCTGGCGGGCCAGCTGGTGGCCGAGGCGGTGGCCGGCCATGCCAGCCGCTTCGACGTGTACGCGCGCCTGAAGCACCGCCGCTTTCCCGGCGGCCCGCTGCTGCGCACGCCCAGCCTCGCGCTGGGCATGCTGTGGCACCGCCTGCGCGACGTGATGTGATCAGCCCCCCAGGGCCTGCCTGACGGTGTTGGCCAGCACCGGGCCGCAGCGCCCGATCTCGGCCAGCGGCGCGTAGCCGTAGCCGATCACCAGCCCGCGCAGGTCGGTGCGTTGCAGGCAATAGGCCGAGAGCGGGCGCACCGTGAGGCCATGCTGCGCGATGCGCTGGGCCAGGGCGCGGTCGTCCACCTCGGGCGGCAGGCGCAGGCACAGGTGCAGGCCCTGTTCGGCGCCGCTGATGCTGGGGCTATCGGGCGTGTCGTCGCGCAGCACCGGCTTGAGCGCTTCCAGCAGGCACTGGCGACGCTCGCCGTAGTTCTGCCGCGCGCGCCGCAGCGCGCTGGCGAAGTGGCCCATCTCGATGAACTCGGCCAGCGCGGCCTGCACCGGCATCTGGCCAGGGCGGTTGAGGTCGTAGTGGGCCTGCTTGAAGGCGGCCACCAGCGGCTTGGGCACCACCAGGTAGCCGATCTTCAGGCCGGGATAGAGCACCTTGGAGAAGGTGCCCATGTAGAACACGCGGCCGTCGGTGTCCAGGCCTTCCAGGCTGGAGATCGGCGGGCCGCTGAAGCGGTACTCGCTGTCGTAGTCGTCTTCCAGCACCCAGGCGTCGTGCGCGCGGGCGGTGGCCAGCAGCTGGTGGCGCCGCGGCAGCGACATCACCGCGCCGGTGGGGTACTGGTGCGAAGGCGTCACGTAGATCAGGCGCGGCGGTTTCGCGTTGTCGGCCGTGCTCGGGTTGATGCCCTGTTCGTCCACCGCCACCGGGTGCAGCGACAGGCCGGTGGCCATGAAGGCCTTGATCGCGCCCCAGTAGGCCGGGTCTTCCACCCACACGGTGTCGCCGTGGTCGGCCAGCAGGCGGGCGCAGAGTTCGATGGATTGCTGCGTGCCGCTGGTGATGACGACCTGGTCGGCCTCCAGGTGCACGCTGCGGAACACGCGCAGGTAGTCGGCCACCGCGCGGCGCAACGGTGCGTAGCCGCCCGAGTCGTTGTAGTCCAGCATGTCCGGGTAGGTCATGCGCCAGTGCTTGTTCTGCAGGCGCTGCCAGAGCGTGACCGGGAAGGCGCTGAAATCGGCGATGCCGGGCGTGAAGGGTTGCACCTCCAGCTCGGTGGCGCAGTAGGTGCTGGCCAGCGCCTGGCCGCGCACCGAGAGGCGGCTGGACTGCAGGGAAGCCGCCTGGCCGCCGTTGGCGCGCGTGGACCGGCCGGGTGTGGCGCGCGGCACGTTGTCGTTCACGTAGGTGCCGCTGCCCACCCGGCTGCCCAGGTAGCCTTCCACGCTGAGCTGGTTGATGGCGGCCACCACCGTGTTGCGCGAGAGGTTCAGGTCCTGCGCCAGGTCGCGGCTGGAGGGCAGGCGCTCGCCGGCGCCGAGCTTGCCGTCCAGCATGGCGCGGCGCAGCGCCTCGTAGAGCTGCCGGTGCAGGGGCAGGGCGCCCTGCGTGCCGAGGCGGCTCATCTCGGCGAGAAGGAATTCAGACAGCATGGGGGAAGTGGCACCAGAAGGTGGGTCGAATTGGCTCTCATTGTGATCCAATTGCCCCTCCACAATGAAGGCCATTGTCTGGAGTCCTCATGAACAAGCCGCCGCCCTGCATGGTCTGGCTGCCCGCCGACCACCGCCTGATGGGAGACCACGGGCACCAGATGCCCTTTCTGCTGCTGGGTGACAAATACGCCCGCGCGGTCAAGGTGGGCGCCCAGGCCCAGCCCGTGATGTTCCCGCTGGCCGACACCGGCCAGATCAGCGAGTTGCTCGCGCTGGTGGACGGGGTGATGCTCACCGGCTCGCCGTCCAACGTACACCCTTCGCATTTCGATGAAGACGTGGCCGACCCCAGCCTGCCGCTGGACGCCGACCGCGACCTGCTCACGCTGGCGCTGGTGAAGGCCTGCGTGCACGAAGGCGTGCCGCTGCTGGGCATCTGCCGCGGTTTCCAGGAGATCAACGTCGCCCTGGGCGGCACGCTGCACCAGCGCGTGCACGAGGTGCCCGGCATGATGGACCACCGCGAACCCAAGACCGCGCCCCCCGACGAGCAGTACGCGCCGCGCCACGCCATCCGCTTCGCCGCGGGCAGCGTGTTCGAGGAATGGGCCGGTGGCTCCGAGGCGCAGGTGAATTCGCTGCACGGCCAGGGCATCAACCGCCTGGCGGCCGGGCTGGAGCCGCTGGCGCATGCGCCCGACGGCCTGGTGGAGGCCTTTGGCGTGCGCGGTGCACGCACGTTTGCCTACGCGGTGCAGTTCCACCCCGAATGGCGCTGCTGGGAAACGCCGTTCTACGCCGCCATCTTCGACGCCTTCGGGCGCGCCTGCCGCCAGCGCACCAGCCAGCGCCTGCAGGCCGCCGACCTCGCACGCAGCGCCGCCAGCACCAGCGCCTGAGTTTTCCCCCAACACCCACCACCGGAGACGGCACATGACAGCCCCCCCCAAGAAGATGAGCTTCAACGACCTGGAGAACTGGCTCAACCAGAACCGGGTGACCGAGGTCGAGTGCCTGGTGCCCGACCTGACCGGGGTGGCGCGCGGCAAGATCCTGCCGCGCGAGAAGTTCACCGAGGACCGGGGCATGCGGCTGCCGCAGGCCATCGTGGCCATGGGGGTGACGGGCGAGTTTCCCGAGAGCGGGCCGTACTACGACGTGATCGAGCCGACCGACCGCGACATGCAGCTGCGCCCGGACCCGGCCACGGTGCGCATCGTGCCCTGGGCCACCGACCCGACGGCGCAGGTGATCCACGACTGCTTCGACCACGCCGGCAAGCTGGTGCCGTTCGCGCCGCGCAGCGTGCTGCGCCACGTGTGCGACCTGTTCGACGCCGAGGGCCTGGACCCGGTGGTCGCGCCCGAGCTGGAGTTCTACCTGACCGCGCGCAACACCGACCCGAACACGCTGCTCAAGCCGCCGATCGGGCGCAGCGGCCGCGCCGAGACCTCGCGCCAGGCCTACAGCATCGACGCGGTCAACGAGTTCGACCCGCTGTTCGAGGAGATCTACGACTACTGCGACAAGATGCAGCTCAACGTGGACACGCTGATCCACGAGGTGGGTGCCGGCCAGATGGAGATCAACTTCTTCCACGCCCACCCGCTGGGCCTGGCCGACGAGGTGTTCTTCTTCAAGCGCACGGTGCGCGAGGCCGCGTTGCGCCACGACATGTACGCCACCTTCATGGCCAAGCCGATCGCGGGCGAGCCGGGTTCGGCCATGCACGTGCACCAGAGCATCCTGGACAAGGCCACCGGCAAGAACATCTTCAGCAACGACGACGGCACGCCGTCCGAGGCCTTCTACCACTACATCGGCGGACTGCAGCGCTACATCCCGGCGGCCATGGTGCTGGTGGCGCCGTACGTGAACAGCTACCGCCGCCTCTCGCGCCACA
>VFQP010002861.1_pt1 | contig 18526 bp, 20 predicted proteins | sample 3512351 | NCBI WGS metagenome assembly VFQP01 (sample SAMN10412372, study PRJNA504923) | tailings metagenome | isolation source: Relicate 1 Philex TSF1 revegetated site | place: Philippines: Tuba, Benguet | collected 2017-08-29
TGAGGCCATCGCCGCGCTGCTGGCGCCGCCGGCGCACGGCGCGCCGGCGCGGCCCTCCTCGACTGGCGAGGCGCCGGCGCTGGTGCTGCTGGCGGCGGTGGACGCCGGCGTGGTGAACAAGGGCGTGGTGGGCTCGGCCTGCCAGCTGCTCGAGCGCCTGGCGGCGGCCAAGCCCGGCTCAGTGCCCGCCTCGCTGGCGGCGCAGGTGCCCCGCCTCTTCCACCAGGTGCGTGCGCGCACCTGACCTGCGCCACGGCAACGGTGCTGCACTCGTCTGGGTTTCTCACCTGATTGGCCGCCTGCTGTTCACTGCTCACGCATCCCAACTGCAGGTGATTGCGCAGCTGGTGGACCAGCTGGACCACGCGCAGCACGCGCCCGAGCGGCAGGAGGTGGCGCTCTCTGCGCTGCGCAAGCTGCTCGTCACCGACACCACGCAGGTAAGCGGTGGTGGTGGTGCGCCTTGCTTTTTTTGGGGGGGTGGGAGGCGCACAAGCGCGCGTGGCTCACGCCCACATGCAGCCAGCCGCCTTGGCAAGTGGGAGCAACGCCAACGTGCAAAGCGCTCGTCGCACGCTGACAATGCCGCAGAGCATCAGCAAGCCGGCGGCCGAGGCGGCGGACGCCGAGGGCGTGCCCTCGCGCCTGCTGGCCGTGGCGCTGTCGGGCGCCGACTTTGGCGGGCCCGGCGACGCCGACGGCGGCGGCGAGGGCGCGCCCGCCGACACGGCGCGCTCGGCGGCGGCCCTGCTGGCCGACCTCGTGTCCTCCACGGCGCTGCTGGCGGCGCAGGAGGGCCGGCCCGCGCAGGTGCGTGTGTCGGATTTGCATCTGTTTTGGGACCTCGGCGGGGCCGGAGCCCAACTACCGGGCGGGTGTGTGCGCACGCCGCTTCTTCTCCTCGCTCCATGGCCTGCGAGGGCAGCAGCTGCGACGCGGTGGGCAGCAGCGCTCTCACTGTGGTTGTTGTGCGTGGCGCCCCTGGCACGTTGGTCGCTGCAGGCAGCCGACGCTTTGACGCTGATCGAGCCGCTGGTGGTGCCGCTGGTGGGCCAGCTGGCCAACGACGTGGTCAGCTGCCGCGCCTTTTGCAGCACGCTCTACCAGCTGTCGGTCATCCGCTGGGAGGAGCCCGTGGACGCCGAGTTTGACCCGGACGACCCTGCGATGATGATGATGATGATGATGGGGCAGGGCGGGGCGGGCGTGTCGGACCGGCGCGCGGCGCCGCCCGAGGAGGAGCAGTACAAGCTCAGCTCGGTGCTGGTGACGGTGGTGGGCAAGGCGGCGCAGGGCCTCACGGCGCTGTTGGCGGGCGGCTACGTGCCGCGGCCGCGGCCCCAGGCCGGCATCCACGTGCGTGGCCACCGAGGGCGCTGACGGGCGCGCACGCTCCTCAACTCCTCTGCTCTCGCCGGTCGTGTGCTTCAGACCGTCGGGCCCCGTCATCGCTGACGTTGCGCGCACGCAGTTTGGCATGGCGTCCCCGGCGCGGCGGCTGCGCGTGCCGTCCGACGCGTCCAACCTGGCGGGCATGGCGGCGGCGGTGGCGGCCGAGAGCTCGGCGAACCCGGGTGGGGTGGAGAGCCACGCGTCGCTTCAGACACAGCTGAGCCTGCTGCAGCGCGCCACCATGCTGCTGCACGACCTGGCGGGCCTCAGGTCGCAGCCGGCCGCCTCGCCAATCTCCAAGCACAACATCGACGCGCTCTTTGTGCACGGAGCCATTCAGGTGTGTGGGGAGGGAGTGTCTCTGGCCTGGCGCGGCGGACGGCCAAGCGCAGCGCGCGCGTGGTGGGCCTGCACCTTGACGTCCCCCTCACCACCTCGACGTCTTCCTCACCCCGCGTGGCCCCGCGCTGCCGTTGCCCGAGCCCGTTCCTGCACAGGCGCTGGTGCAGCAGACGTACACGTACTACTGCAACAAGCGCGCGGCTCTGCGGGCCCAGGCGCGCGCCGAGGCCGAGGCGCTGGCGGCGGCGGCGGGCGAGGTGATTGACGACGAGCGCGAGGACGACGAGTCCGAGGCGGACCTGGAGAAGGAGCACCGCTTCTCGGACGACCTCGACGACGTGTCGGCCTTCATCTCCAACACCATCTCGCGCGCCAGCTCCATGAGCGCCAACCAGAACCCGCTGCTGCACGCGCTGCTGAGCCAGGACACGGGCGCGCTCGAGCTCATCAAGGAGCTCGTGCGCGACTGCGCCGACGCCAGGATCAAGCTGCGCGACATCGGCGCGCTGCCGCAGTGAGTCGGGGGCTGCGTTGCGCGCGTGGCTCTCCTTCTGAGGACGAGGATGGCTACGGGTTGTACGCCTGCCGGCGCTGACGTGCCTCCCTGCTTCGCTTCGCTTCGCTCGCTTTTGCGCGCAGCTTTGCGCGCATGCTGCAGGACAACCCGCGCGACAACCTCTTGGTGTCGCTGCAGTTCAACCTGGCTCGCTCCGAGCCGCTGCACGCGGCGCTCAAGCAGGAGGGCGTGCTCACGCTCATGGAAAAGGTGCTCAAGCAAATGCCGCAGCAGCTCGAGGGAGCGCAGCACGAGGTTCGGCGGCTGCTCGCGCTGTGCGTGCTGGGCCTCATCTCGTCGGACGAGGGCACCACCAGCGCGGCCATGGGCGCGGAGGCGGACCTGGCGTCGCGGCGCACGGCCCAGCTGCTGGAGAAGCACGACATCATCGCCGTGATGGAAAAGGTGCTGCGCGAGGCGTGCCGCGACGGGCGCTACGTGATCAACAACAGCACCTCGGCGTGGCCCTTCACGCTCGAGCCGGCCGCCTACACGGCGCAATGCCTGGCGCGCGACGACCACACGGCGCGCAAGCTGTGCGAGCGCAAGATCCCCTCCATGCTCCTCGGCGCGCTGCGCAACAAGCACGGCTCGGCGCCAGAGCCCGCGCTGCGCATCGTGCGCGCGCTGCTCAACTTTGCGCGCCTGCCCGACCTCCGCGCCGAGCTGCTCGCGCTCGACGCAGCAGACACGCTCGCGGTGAGCCACGGCCGTGGTCCTGCACGCTCGAAAGCTGCTGCGTCGCACTCCGTGCACCTCAACAGCACGGCTCTCTCGCTCCTCCCCCTGCCCCCCTGCCCGCAGCCCTACACCCAGGTGGAGGACCTCCGCACGTGCGACGCGGCGCGCGGCTGCCTGCTGCAGCTGGGCGAGCTGCCAGACATGCCCGCCAAGGTGGCGCTCCAGGTGCGCCGCCGCCCTCGCCACCGCCCTGCTCGTGCCAGCACTGCTCTTCACTCACCGCCAGCCCTGCAAGCAGTGCTTGGCTCACCGCCCCCCTCCCCCGTGCGCGCCCGGATCCACATGCGTGCGCAGGCCACGCTGCCGCAGTCCCTCAAGCCCGTGCTCTCGCAGCCGCTGCCCACGGCCGTGCGCAACTCTGAGGCGGGCGGCCCCACCGTGGAGCCCGTGTACGACGTGCTGCTGTGCTACAAGCGCCAGGACGCGCACGCGCTGGCCCGCGCGCTGCACACCACACTGGTGCTGCGCGGTATTGGCTGCCTGCTCGACTACGAGTACCAGGCAGACCTCTCGGACGTGCCCCAGGTGTGCATGCACCGAGGTGCAGCCGCCGACGCGTTCAGCCATCAACCGGTCATGTCAGCACGTCAGCGCCAAGCGTTGAAGCGCACGTGACGCCCGCTCCCGCAGGTGGTGGCGCGCGCGCGCAACCTGGTGGTGATCCTGTCGGACAACTGCCTGACCAGCCCGCGGTGCCTGGCCGAGCTGGCGGCGGCCGCCAACTTTGACGTCAACGTCATCATGGTGGTCAAGGAGGGCGCGCGGTGGGGCGACAGCAACGGCAACATGCTGAGCTGGCCGCCCCAGCAAACCATCAAGGCGCTCAGGCCAGAGCTGCACAAGCTCTTCACGCTCAAGGCCGTCCATCACAGGTGCGTGTGCAGAGGGGGGGAGGCGACGCCTTGGCAGCACTTTCACACGACAGCAGCGAGGCATGCCTTGGAGCGTGAACATGGTCCCGCACTGGCGCTGCTGCCGCAGGGACGAGCACTACGCCTACTTTGTGACTCAGCTGCTCAAGCGCGTCAAGACGGCGCCCGTCAAGCCCACCACGCCGCCGCCGCCGCGCCTCACGGGCGCGCCCTCGATGCGCTTCGAGCACGCGCGCTCGCTGCGCCACGGCGCCGCCGCAGCCGTGCTGGCCGACGCCTCGCCGCGGCCGCAGTCGCCCCCGCTGGGCACCGCGCCCACGCTCAACCCGGGGGCGCCAGCCTCGACGTCGTCGGCGGACGGCACGGGCGGCGGGCGCGGCTCGCTGCCGGGCATCACTGCCAGCGAGTTCCACGCGCTGGCGGCGGCCGTCACGGCGCAGACGTCGCTGCTCTCGGATCTGCGGTCCGAGGTGGCGTCCGTGCGCACCATGGCCGGCGGGCTGTCGGGCGTGCAGAACCTGGTGCAGTCGCTGCAGGCCGAGCTGGCGTCGCTGCGGCGCGAAATGTCGGCCGAGGTCGCCGCCAACGCGCGGCAGGTGTCGGGCGAGGTGGCCACCATGTCGCAGCAGGTCCGGCAGGCCATGGCGGGCGACGCGGACTCGCAGGTCAGCGCCATCAGGGCCGAGGTGGGCGCGTCGCTCGCCACCGGGCTCGCCTCCATCAAGGCCGAGATCTCTGGTGCGCGCCGAACAAGCTTTTTGCCGAGCCGCCGCCTGCCGCCGCCGGGACGTCCGCCACTCCAGCGATCTGAGCGCCGCGATTGATTGCCCTGCCCGCGCCGCGCTCCTTCTCTGCGCAGGCGGCATCACGTCGCAGATGCGCATGCTGTCCACCGACGTGTCGGAGCTCCGGCGCGGGCTGGCCGACTCGCTCTCCTCGCTGGCGGGCCTGCAGGGCCAGGTCCGCGCGCTGGTGGCCTCCAAGACGGCCGAGCACCACAACATGGTCGGCCTGCACAGCAGCTCGCCGCAGCCCATCCTCTCCCGCACCGCGCCGCCCGTCATCGTGAGTTTGCTCTCCCTTGCATGTCCCTTGCCCTCCTTGGCAGCGCACACCAACACACGCATCATGCTGTGCGTGCTGCCTCACTTGTGCGCAGACCGCCATGCACGGCGAGGGCGCGCACTACCACAGCTCTCCCGTGCGCAGCCACGAGGACGCGTCGGGCGCGGGGCAGCTGCACCCCTTCAGCACCTCTGGCAGCACGCCGTCGCTGCCGCTCATCCACGGCGGTGGCGCCAACGGCAACCAGCAGGTGCACCGCAGCAGCAGCAGCTACACCAACGCGCTGCCGTCGCGCAAGTCGGCCGCCAACCTGGCGGTGGACAGCACCAAGCAGCAGGACCGGCTGCCCACGGCCTACGCGCCAAACGTGGCGGGCTTTGCCGGGGCGCGCATCGCCGCCGTGCAGGCCAGGCTCAACACGGTGCCCAGAGGCGCCGCCAAGTGATTGTGGCCTGGCGTTGAGGGGCGAGGGAAGAGCGCGCACCGCAAAACACGAACTCACGCTGCTCCTGCTGCTGCTGCCGAGCGCTAGGACGAGGGTTTCCCAGGGGCTGCCCCCACAAGAACTGCGCTTTCTTGCTGAGAAGCTCTCTCTCATGGCGCGCGGGGGAGGGGAGAGGTGCCTTTCACGACGCTGCTTTCCGCACATGTGCAACGGATCACAGGCCTGTCAACAGCTGTCAGAGAGGGACGATCGAACACGCCTGGGGCTCAAAACCAGCTCGCATCCCAGCGTCTCGCCCACACTTTAGACGACGTCGACACGGAATCCGACGCGCGCCGCACTGAACGCAAAGGCGGCTCGACGCTCTTTTCCTTCGTGATGACCGGGGGAGGTGGCGGCGGTGGCGGGGTGGTGCTCGCGTGCAGCGCCGGGCTCGCTGCAGCCAGCATGGTCGTGAGCCTGCTGGCGCGCCGCGACAACAGCAAGCCGGTGCGCGATGAGTGCATGTGGTGCCACCCAGGGCGAGCGCGCTCGTGTGATGGTGCGGCGCTCACCGCGAGCGCGCGCCAACCACAACGCGCAGGCGCTGGCTCCTGACGTCGAGTACCTGCTGCGCCGCGCCAAGGCCGTGCAGCAGCAGCAGAGCAAGCAGCAGAAGCAGGCGGGCGGCAAGCAGCAGGCAGGGGCGCGGGGGTCCGCCGCCGCTGGCGCGGGCGCCACCGCCGTGAGCCTGGACCAGCTCTTGGTTGCCATGCGCGAGACGGGAGCGGCCGCCAAGGTCGCGTCCACCACGTCCGCCTCCTCCGCCGCTGCACCAGGCACGGGGCCTGCGCGCTTGGGCGCCCGTCACAGCGTGCCTTACGGGCAGCACGCACCACGTCACGGAAGCAGCGTGGCCATGACGATCGCGCTGCCTGCGTCGACCGCAGGTGGCGGCAGCAGCGCGCCCACGTCGCCGGCGCCCGCCGCCCCGCCGGCGCGCGCCGCGCCCGCCGTGCCACCGTCAGAGCCGGCGGGCCTGACCAAGAAGGACCTGGAGGAGACCATGAAGAGCATGCTCATGCCGCCGCCGCAGTCGGTGAGCCAGGGGCAGGCAGGCAGCGCCTCGCGCGACTTCACTGTAACCGCGTCGCTGGGACAGGGGACAGCAAAGCAGCGCGTGCACACCAGTGGTGGTGCTGTCGCCGTTCCTTCCTTTAGGGCTTGGCTGAGGGCGAGAGCGCCTTGGACCGCTTCACCACGGACCTCACCCAGTCGGCGCGCATGGGCAAGCTGGACCCCGTCATCGGTGCGCTTGAAAAGCGGGTTGCACTCCGCATCTGGCATGGAGCGCATCTGGCTTGAGGGCAGCGCGTGGTGTGGGGGGCAGGCGGGCGGGGCGGCACTGGGCACTCACAATGTGGTGGCCTGCCGCCTCCACCCGCCTGCAGGGCGCGACGACGAGATCCGGCGGTGCGTGCATATCCTCTCGCGGCGCACCAAGAACAACCCAGTGGTGAGGGCCATGACCGCGTCGAGGGCTTGGCGGATGGGCAGCAGGGCAGGCAGGCCCCTGCGCAGCCTGGTGATCGCTTTAGCAGCGTCAGTGCGGCATCAGTGTCGGGTCGGCAGCAAGGAGCTGCTGTGCTCCAGCTGGTGTGCCAAGCCCCCCGCCGCAGCTGATTGGCGAGAGCGGCGTGGGCATCCCAGCGCAGCCTTGACTTTGCTTCAGGAGCGGTGGCCCCCTGATGCACACTTGTTGTTGCGCTCCCCCCCTCGCCCGTCTGCAGCTGATTGGCGAGAGCGGCGTGGGCAAGACGGCGCTGGTGGAGGGCCTGGCGCAGCGCATCGTGGCCGGCGACGTGCCGCTGGCGCTGCAGGGCGTCAAGGTTAGGGCTTGCGCGCTGCATGCTCCTCCCCAGGGCTTTGCGCCCTGCGTCCGCACGGCCTGCCTTGCGCGTGCTGCGCACCAGGCCCCGCCCCCCTTTCTTTGCTCCTCCCTTGCTGTCCACACAACAACCGTGCCCCGGTTGTGCTGTGCTGTGCTGTGCGTGCTCAGGTGCTGGAGCTGGACCTGGGCAGCCTGACGGCCGGGTGTATGATGCCCGGCGAGTTTGAGGAGCGGCTCAAGGCCGTGCTCAACGAGGTGCGGGGGCTTCTGAAGAAAAGCGGCGCGCTGACGAGGTGCTTGCTGCACCTCGTCGATTGCTGCACCACCGCGGGCAGGAATTCCACCTTGATGCGCCTCACGTGCCTGGCCGCTGCCAGGCGTCTGCTGCAGCTGCGGGGCTGCGGCAAACGAACCGGAAGCGTGCGCTTGCATGACGCTTGCATGACGCTTGCAGATGCAAGAGCTGCGCGGGCGCGCCATCCTCTTCATCGACGACATCCACAACCTGGTCCCGGCGGGCGGCGCGGCGGTGAGACGGCGGCGGCGCAGGGGCGTTTTTGCTTGCGCGTCGCGCCGGCAGGCTGGTGCCCGGTCTTTCGCGGTGCAGCGGTGGACGCGCCGTTCGCCCGTCCTGCAGGGCACGTTCTGAAGCACAGCGCCATTGGCTGCGTGAGACTGAGTGCCGCCGTGTGCTGCCCGCCGTCGCGCTGCTGCTGCATTGCCCTGGTTCAGGGCGCCACCATGATGGACGGCGGCTCGCTGCTCAAGCCGGCGCTCTCGCGCGGAGAGCTCAAGTGCATCGGTGCGCCCATCCAGCCAACTCCCCAGGCCCCCTGCCAGACGCAGCCCAACGCACGAGCACGACGCAGCCCAGCCATGGCGGCGCCTGCCCGCCATCGCTCCCCGGTGTGCGCCGCTTCAATCTGGGTGTGTGATATGTGCGCGCTGGTTCACCGCTTGTAGGAGCCAGCAGCCCGGACAAGTTCAAAAAGACCATTGAGAAGGACCCCGCGCTCGAGCGCCGCTTCCAGCAGGTGCGCGCTGCCCCTACCCTAAAGCCATCACCAGGGTCTAGCACCTCCTCCTCTGAGCAGCGCCGCGGGAACGACACCCTGCTGCGCCTTAGCCCTCAGTGCCTGGCAGCGTTGAGCCCTGCATACCTGCCGAACAAGGCAGAGAGCCCGCCTGGCGCGCAGCGTGCCCAGCGTGCGCAACGTGCCCAGCGTGCGCAGCGCCGCCCCGTCCCCCGCAGGTGTTTGTGGACCAGCCCAGCGTGCCGCAGACGGTCAGCATCCTGCGCGGGCTGCGCACGCGCTACGAAAACTACCACGGTGCGTGCACAAGCCTCTGCACGCCAGCAACACCCCCCCTGGCCCCCTGCCGAGCTCTCTGCAGCAGGGAGCGTGCCACTCCACCCTCGCTGTTTCCGATGCTGTGTGATGGCGGGCTGCCATCGCTGCCGCTGCGTTGCGCAGGCGTGGACATCAGCGAGGGCGCGCTGGTGGCGGCGGCGGCGCTGAGCGCGCGCTACATCAGCGGCCGCTACCTGCCCGACAAGGCCATCGACCTGATGGACGAGGCCACCGCGCAGGCGAGGCTTAGGGCTAGGGCTTAGGGTTGGGGCCAGGGTTGGGAGGGGAAAAGGTCGCGGCGCAGTGGGCCCGCGCAGACTTTGCCGCCCGCCTGTCCCTCACCATGCCTCCCATGCGTGCGGGGCCAGCACGCAGCGTTTTTCCTGTCTCAAGTGCCGTTGCCTTATTCGCGCTGCTGGGGGTGCTTTGGATATCAATGGACACAGGTCAAGATGGAGAGCAGCCTCAAGCCGGAGCAGCAGGACGCGCTGGAGCGCCAGGTGGCCAGGCTAGAGATGGAGGAGCGCTCGCTGGCGCCCAAGGCAGCAAGTGCGTGCGCACCCTGGGCCGTGTGAACCCGCGAGGCCGCCGCCGTCGTCGCCGGCGGCGGCGGAGGAGGAGGAGGAGCGCAGAGCTCGCGGCCGCACGCAGTCCCTTCCAGCGCCCTGCTTACTCGCCTGGGGAAGGGGGGCCCGCGGCGCCGAGGCCCTCGCCTTCTTGCGCCTTGACCTGGTTTACGATTGGCTGAGGGCGAATCCTTTTTGTGATCCAACGCGAGGCGTCGCTCCCGCCGCTTGCCTGTGCCTGCCTCGCCATGGCACGCATAGAGGACCGCACGGCGGCCCAGTGCCTGGCCGAGGTGCGGCTGGCCAAGCAGCAGGCGCAGCAGCAGCTGGCCGCCTTCAAGGACCAGCGGGACAAGGACGGAGCCGAGGAGAAGCTGCAGGAAAAGGTGCGGCGCACGTTTCCAGCCTGCAGGAAGGAAGGGGTGCGCCGCCGCCGCCGCCGCCGCGGTCGCCCTAGTGCTGAGCGTCCCTCGCCTGCACGCGTTCGCCGCCGCTGACGGAACCGCTGCCGCACCTCCCTCACGCGCTGGCGTGTTTGAGGCAGGTCTGCAAGTCCCGTCCCGCCCACGCCGCCCGCGCACCTGCTGCCCGTGCAGATGGGCCAGATGTCGCGGCTGGCGCTGGACATCAGCCAGCTGCGCGCCAACGCCGACGAGATGGACGAGGAGGGCGACGTGGAGGCGGCCACCATGCTGCGCACGCAGGCCACCCGCCTCCAGGTGCGGCCACCACCACGCCTAGCGCCCTCTCCAGCATGGGCCCATGCGTGTGCGCGCGCTGCATCTGACGCCTTGGAGGTGCCGGACGCATCAGACGTGTGGACGGGGCGTGAAGAGAGGGCAGGTGATCATGTGGGTGGGGAGCGCACGAGAGCAGGCGGTGTGGTGGGCCCCCCCTCCATGCGCGCAGACCCAGCTCGAGGGCTTGCGCGAGGCGGCCATCCAGGCAGGGCTGCCCGGCGTCTCCACACACCCGCTGCTGCAGCAGCTGGCGCACCTCACCTCCAACGGCCACCACCACCACCAGGAGGGCGACCCGCCGCCCGCCTCCTCCGCCTCCCCACAGGACGGCGCGGAGGCGGACGGCGGCGGCTCGGCGCTGCTGGTGCAGCAGGCGGCGAGCATGTACATGGAGTACGGGCGGCCCAAGCGGCCCGTGGTGGCCGAGGGCGACGTGGCCAAGGTGCGTTAGGGCTTTGTAGGGTTGAGGGTGGTTTTCGTTGGGACCCTCGGAGGTGGGACGGGCGCATTTCTTGCTGCAGTGAGCGGTGGCGTGGGTGGTGTCGCTGACGGGTTTTGTCTGTCGGCATGCCCGCGTGCCGGGGGGTTGGGCGCTGACGGCGTGCGCAGGTGATCAGCCGTTGGACGGGCATCCCGGTGGCCAAGCTGGTGGCGGGCGAGCGGGAGAAGCTGCTGGCGCTCACCGACGAGCTGCACAGGTGACCTTTCTCCGAAAGGAATGAAGGTTCCTGTTTTCCATTCCTTGACCCATAAGGACCCTTTGGACGCAGCTTGTGGTTGGGTCTGGGAGGCGTTCTGGGGGGCGCAGGTGGCACTGCAACAGGAGGTGCTGGCACGGGACTTCCGCCCAGAGATCCGGTGAGGCACGGCGCCGCACACTTACGCATTGTTGTGGTGCACGGCGCCCTTGCTCCCCATGTCGTGTTGCCTAAACAGGCGCATCATCGGGCAGCACGAGGCGGTGGAGGCGGTGGCCGAGGCCATCCAGCGGAGCCGCGCCGACCTGGCGGACCCCAACGGGCCCATCGCCTCCTTCATGTTCCTCGGCCCCACCGGTAAGCCCTAGGGCTTAAGGGCACTGGGCCGCGCGGCCGCCGCCCTCTTTGCCTCCCGCCGTCGGCCCCCGGAGTCGCGCCGTGTGGGGCGAGCAGGGAGAGAACGATGAGGGGCCAGTGCGGAGAAGAACGGCGTTGACGGATGAGCGTACGTGAGCCCTCATGCGTGGTTCAGGCGTGGGCAAGACGGAGCTGGCCAAGGCGCTGGCCGCCTTCCTCTTCAACACCGAGGACGCGCTGGTGCGTGCTTTCCTTTCACCTGGTGACAACAGCTTTACACCTTCAATCAGAGGGTCGGCCAGGGGCGCCGCGTGCAAGCGTTTGCAATCGCTTTGGCCCTGGCCGCTGCTCAGGTGCGGCTGGACATGAGCGAGTACATGGAGAAGCACGCCGTGAGCCGGCTCATCGGCGCGCCGCCCGGCTACGTGGGCTACGACGAGGTGCGCAACGCCACGTTAGGGCTTTGGCTAGGGCGCATGCGCGTGCGCCGCCCGCAGCATGCCGCGCTGGACCGCTGCGTGCGTGGCGTGGGGGCTGTCAGAGGCGTGTGCCGAGGGGGCCGGCGCATGCCCTGAGGCCCCCGAGAGCATGTTGCGACGGCCTCCCTTGATCGTCGCGTGCATGCCCGTGTGCCCACATGTGCATGCGCAGGGCGGCCTACTGACGGACGCCGTGCGGCGGCGGCCCTACAGCGTGGTGCTCTTCGACGAGATTGAAAAGGCGCATGTGGACGTGTTCAACGTGCTGCTCCAGGTGTGGGAGGGAGGGGGGCTAGGGTTCAGGGCTAGGGTTGCGGACCGGCCCGCGTCCGCACAAGCTTCCGCCCATCCGCCCCAGCAGCATGCCTGTCGGAGGCACGCGGCTGGTGGCGTCCGCTCGTGGAGTCATCGCCGCGCTCCTCGCTCGACGAACGCACTGCCCGTGACGTGTGTGCGTTCGCCGTTTCTCTCGTTCTCTCACGCGCGCGCGCAGATCCTGGACGACGGGCGCGTGACGGACACGCAGGGTCACACGGTGAGCTTCAAGAACACGGTCATCATCATGACGTCCAACCTGGGCTCGTCAGAGATCTTTGACCAGCTGGGCTCCGAGGCCAAGGAGCAGCACAAGCAGGTGCTACTAGTCGAAGAGAGAGAGCAGGGACAGGTTTATGGCGGGCGGACAAGGGGCCTCGCTTGTGTCCAGAGTCAAGTCAGCGGCCATGCGTTTCGCGTGCCCCTGTGGCCCGCCTGCAGGAGCAGCAGCAGCAGCAGCAGCACAAGCAGGCGCCCAAGGGCCCCGCCGCCGCCAAGGGCGGGCCGGACGCGCCGGTGCCCAACGGCGTGGCGGCGGCGGACGGCAAGGCAGAGGGCGAGCAGCAGCAGCAGGCGCGGCAGCCGCTGACGGACGAGGAGCGCAGGCTGCTGGTCAAGGAGAAGGTCATGGAGCACGTCCGGTGCGCACACACTTTCCTTGCTTCGCCGCCGCAGAGTCGAACCCTGCGCTTCCTCGCATCGAGCGCGCTTTCTTCACCCGGCCGTGCGCTTTCCACGTGCAGGACGCACTTCCGGCCCGAGTTCGTCAACCGCGTGGACGACTTCATCACGTTCGAGCCGCTGCGGCCCGACCAGATCAAGCAGATCGTGGTGCTGCGCGCGCAGCGGCTGGTGGTGCGGCTGGCCGAGCGTCGCATCCGGCTGCAGCTCGAGGACTCGGCGGTCGAGCACCTGGCGCGCGTCGGGTTCGACCCAGTGTTTGGCGCGCGGCCCGTCAAGCGCGCGCTGCAGCGGGAGCTGCAGACGCTGCTCGCAAAGGTGCGCGGTGGGCCGCTCTGGAAGGCCCTGACGTCGCTGTCGCCGTCGTCGTGTTGCATCGGGCAAACGCGGTCGCGACGGGGTTGGTCACTGTGGAAGAAGCTGAGGGCTCGCACAGGCTGGCTCGGCAGGGACAGCAGCAGCCCTGGCGGCCCTGTGCTGGAGGTGGTGTCCTGCCCCGTGGTGGTTCAGGGCGCGCACGAGGAGAAAAAGCTCTCTGTCCCTGTGGGCTCCGATGCCTGCACGTGTGCAGGCGGTGCTGCGCGGCGAGTTTGAGGAGGACGACACCATCGTGGTGGAGGCCGTGGCGCCCGCCGCCGCCGCCGCCGCCGCCAACGGGCCCGTGGTGGCCAAGCCCAAGCCCGGTGACGGCAACTACCGCAGCGGCCTGGTGCTGCGCAAGGGCGCGCGCGCCGCGGGTGCCGCCGGGGCGGGCAACCCTGGCGCTGGTGAGAGCGGCGGCGGCAAGGCCGGGGCGCAGCGCCTGCTCAACGGGCACTTGGCGTCTGGAGAGGGAGACGGGGAGGAGGAGGAGGGCGCGGAGGAGGGCGTGGAGGGTGACGCCGACAGCAGCGCCTGACGGACCGGATGGCTGCGTGCCCTTGTCCCCTGGTGCCCCCTGGTGCATCACTGACAGCATTCTTGACGCCCACGTCTCGTGCTTTGTCGTGTTGCTCTCGCTGGCAAAGCCCGGACGGCATGCTTTCGCCGCCCGCACGCGATGAGCAGCAGATCGGCGTGCGCAGGATCCGGGAATGGCCGCAGCCAACGCAGCGCAGCAGCAGCGCCCTGCGTGGGCGTCCCTGCCTAGCGAGATTGTCAGCAGGATCGTCGCTGGCGAGAAGGCCTTGCAGGTCTGCTCGGCTTGGGCGCACGCGATCCTGCGCTCGGGCCGCGCACAGCTCCGCCTCAGGATTGGGGAGGACTCGCGGCTGAACGAAGCGGCGCTGAGGACGCTGTGCACGCTGTGGAGGAACCCTTGGGGCTCCGGCGGTGGCGAGAAGGGCGTCGCGCTACAGCTCTCAAGCTACCACCGTGCGCTCTTTCCAGCGGTGCTCAAGGGCTGGCGCCTGGACTGCGTCACCCGGCTGGTGCTTGACCAGGTGCGCTGACCGTGTGGCCTCGCAACGCCTGCACAGCAGCAGCAGCAGCAGCAGCAGCCAGCAGGCAGATGCAGGACGGCGACGGCAGCACCACAGCAGGCAGGGCGCACACCCACACGCACGCCGATCCGCGCTGCACGCACCGCACGCAGAGCCTGGAGACGGACGGCATCGTCCCCGGCGGCCTGGAGGCCGTGCTGCCCAACCTGCGCGAGCTGCGCGTGGCGCACTGGTGCTCGCCTCCCGCGATCGCGGGGCCCCTCCACCTGCACCCGCAGCTGCGGCAGCTGGACCTGGGGCGCCTGGACGTGCAGCCGGCGCCCTTTGTGCAGCAGCTCGCAGAGCTGGCGCGCCTGCCCAGCCTGGCGTCACTCCGCCTGGCGTCGGGGTACACGCGCTACCCCACGTCCTTCCTGCCCTTGCTCAGCAGCCAGCTGACGGAGCTGCAGCTGTGCAGCAGCTACAGCAGACTGCGAGAGGATGAGGAGGACGAGGAGCAGCAGCAGCAGCAGCAGCAGCAGCAGCAGGCGGCCGCCGCCGGTGGCGCGCCGCGGCTCACGTGGGAGGCCATCCTGCGCGAGCACGTGGCGCCGTGCACGCGGCTGCAGTCGCTGTCGCTGCCGTGCGGCGCCCCTGAGGACCTGCGGGTGCTGGGCGCGGCGCTGCTGCAGCTGCGGCGCCTGCACATTTGCGAGTCGACCTGGGGCAGCGACGGCGACGCCGTGATGGATGCGCTGCTGGCGCCAGAGCACTTCCCGCAGCTGACCAGCCTGCGGTGGGACGGCTGCTTCATGCAGATGCAGAGGTGCGGACAGGGGTCCGGATGTGCGTCTTCAGGCCTTGCTGTGGTGGGGGGCTGCATGCGCGGCGGGGTGCGGCGCTCCCGGGATTTTGTTTGCGAGACCGTCGTCTCCACACGTCATGCTGCATGCTCACCGGCGCTCACCAGCGCTCACCGGCTCTCACCCGCCTTGCGTGCCCGCGCGTCCGCCACCGTCGCAGGTCGCACGCCGAGCGGCCGTGCCGGTGGCAGCAGCTGGCTCTGGGCCTGGTGGGGCCGCAGCAGCTGGCGCGCCTGCCGCTGCACTCGCTGCGCCGCACCACCTGGGCGCGGCTACGAATCAAGGACGACACGCGCCTGGCGGACGTGCGGCTGGCGGTGGCCAACGTGCGGCGGGTGGCGGGCCCCTGCGGCGTGGCGGCGGACCGCGTGTGGGCCAACCGGCTGGAGTGGGAGGCGCACCTGCCTAGCCAGCTGGAACTGGAGGAGCAGGAGAGGAGCGCGGCGGACGCAGGCGAGGACGCCACGGCGAGGAGCGCGCCGGCGGCCGTCATGTCCGCGCTGGGGCCGCTGCTGGCGCCGGCAGAGCCCGGCGCGCCGCCGTACCTTCTTGCAATTCACGTGGAGGAGGAGTGGGGTCGGCCGGCGACACGGGCGCTGCTGCGGGCCATCCCGCACAGCTACACCCGGATCAAGCTGTGCGGGGAGATGTGGGACGCGCTCAACTGGGTGGATGTGGGCGCGCACCTGACATGGGTGGAGGAGCTGAGCATCTGCGGCTTTGACTCGATCTCTGTTCGCGTGGTGTGGGCGCTGCTGTGCGCGCACGCCGGCGCGCTGTCGGCGGCGGGCGGGCGAGCGGGCGCGTCGCCCCTGCGGCGCTTGCGGGTGGAGTGCAGGGCGTACGAGCACAGCGCGGAAGAGCTGGAGGAGCTGGAGGGCATGTCAGAGCAGGCACGGCGGGACCTCGGCTTGCAGGTTGAGGTGTCGATCAAGTGGACTGACATGCGCGTGTACTTTGAGTGATGGGCCACTGAGCCTCTGCTACCTGTTGTGCGGGCCCGCGCTGCAATCGAGTGGACCAACATGCGCGTGTACTTTGAGATGTGATGGGCCGCCGAGCCTCTGGCCACCTGTTGTGCGGGCGCAGGCAATGATCCTGCCTCTGTGGTTTGCTTTGGCTGGCACGAGCGTGAGCGCATCCAGACAGCCATCCCGACGCGAGTTGAAGTCGCGCGTCAACCATGTTCGTCACACGAGCTCGTCACATGAGCTGCCCTCTCCGGAGCTGCTGGTCAATGGCGTCGGCGTCCAGCTGCCCCGGCAGGCGCTGCACGCCCTCGTTGAACACAGAGTACGCAGACATCTCGCCCTGCGCTCCAGCACACGTGCACAGCGCGCGCAGCATCAGCAGGGCCGCGCACGGCCGGTCCACGCCAGGCACCGACCTGTGCAAGCAGGAGGCGCGGGTGCACGGCCCTGCTCACCTTTTTGCGCCTGCCAAGGTTCCTGAAGATGACGACAATCATGGTGACGAGGATGAAGGGTGGGCCCATGGAGAACTTGTTGGCCACCACGCAGCCCGCCATGAAGAGCTGCGAGAGTCGTGCGCAGATGCGTGCGCAGGAAAGCAGGTCGTTCGGCACAGAGTGTGACCTGCCCTTCCGCAGGACGGGACCATGAAAGCGGCACGACAACGCCCCCTGTCGTCCAAGGGGCGCCAGTGCCCCGCCGGCCGCCCACCCCAGCCGCGATGATCCAAGCGCCCCCCGCCCCCGCACTCACGATGAGGTAGAGAAAGGTGCGGGGCCGTATCAGGATGAGCCACTGCAGCAGCTGCGGCGGGCACCTGCGCTGCCGCAGCGCCTCCACCACTGCGCGCTCCCACTGCGGCGCGTCTGCGGGCAGGCTGGTGGTGGGCTCCTCCTCCTCGTCGTCGCTGTCGCCGTCACCCCGGGACGTGGAGGCGGCGGCGCCCCGCTGCGCGTCCAGGGCGGCGTTGACGAGCCGCTCAGAGGTGGGTTTCCGCTGCGGCATCACCACCAAGCAGTCTGCGTGCAGGGACAGAGCGCACGGTGCGGCGTGCTGGCATCGCTGCCCCGCGCCCGTGCTGCACGCGTGCCGCTGCTGCTGATGCGCACCTCCCTCGGCCACTGGGCGACGTGCGGCATCGCTTCCCTGCTCCCGTGCTGCATGCCCGCCGCTGCGCACCTCCCTCGGCCACTGGGCGACGTGCGGCATGCTGGCATCGCTTCCCTGCTTCCATGCTGCACGCCTGGCGCAGCAGCTGCCTGCACGCCTGGCGCACCTCCCTCGCCGACCGCGACCTTGGCGCTTGACGCCGCATCCACGGCCTTGCCCTTCATGACCAGCTTGAAGCTGCCCACTGGCCTCCCCACCGTCGCCGCTACTGCCTCGTAGACTGCAGAGGCCTGCTTCGGGGACACGGCGGCAAGGAAGGCCGAGGTGAGCACCAAGGTGGCCCCTCCGCCCCAGAGCGCGAGTTGGCCCGTGCACGCTCGCGCAATCGCACCGTGAGCGACGACTGCTCGAGCTCCAAGGGCACGCGAGAGCCGCCGATGAGCTGGGCGAACGCGCGAACGACGGGCGGCATCGCGCGCTTGGCCTGCCCAAGCTCAGGCGCTCTGATTGCAGAAGCTGGAGGAGTCAGAGAGAATGTGTGCGTCCTTGCTGGGCGTTCCTTGCTGCTGTGTCCTGCACGCTGGCTCGGGACGAGGGCGGCCAACCCCATGCGTGCGTGGGCACGTCCCACACTGTCAGTCCCACAGCGTCGGCGCCGGCACAGCGACACTCGCAAAACGCCATGCCTTCCGCGTCCGATGAGCAGCACGCTGCCGCACTGCGGGCCTTGATCAGGTACGTTTGCGCCACGCACACCGCGCGCCCTCCCAAGGCGCTCGCTCCACCGCCCTGCCGCTGCCACCTCGCACTCACGCAGGGACGCCGCTCAGGTGGCCAGCGGCGACGGCGCTGCCGTGCCCACGCTGCGCTGCGCCTTGGACCTGGAGCGCCACATGAGCAGGTGCTCTCCGCACACCTCCAAGAGCACCTCGGCTCTCGCACCGGGCGGGCTGCCAACCCTCACTGTGCGCCAGCACACGTGGACACGCAGGCGCTGCCCCGCGGCGCTGCGCCACGCCGTCGACCGCCTGGCGGCGCACTGCCTGGCGCACCCCGGCAGCCCCGCCGCCTTTGAGCGCGGCGCCACGCTCACCGTGCGCCCGCCGGCGCCCGGCACGGAGTGGCTGGGCCAGCGCGCCGCCCCTGACCCGCGCCTGGACGACCCGTTCTTCTACCGGCAGGAGCAGGCAGCCTCGCTCGCCCTGAGCCTGCAGGACGCGCCGCACGCCGCGCCGGCGCTCGCGGGCCCGCCCGGCGCGTGGGCGCTGGGCGCCGCTGGGCGGCCGCGGGGCTACGTGAGCTTGGCGGACGCCGTGCGCGCCGCCGAGGACGGCGACGTGATTGTGCTGCTGGCGGGGACGCACCCCTCGGGGGGCCACGCCGAGGAGGAGGGCGGCGTGGTGGTGGACAAGCGCGTGCTCATCCGCGGGCAGGGCGCGCAGGTGGTGGCGTGAGCTTGGACGGATGGGCGGGCGGTGGGATTGGCGGGGTACGAGGGGCGAGGAGGCGTGCGGGCGTGCTCGGGGCGTGCCTGCGCAGGTGACGACGCTGGAGCACCGGGGCAACGCGCCGCTGCTGCGCCTGGCGCGGGGCGCGGTCGTGCAGGACGTGACGATCGACGTCGTCGGCTTCCGGTGCGTGCGTGCTGCCGCTGCTGCAACGGCGTCCAACAGACCTGTTCGCGGCTGCTCCCTCGCCGCCGCCGATGCCT
>VFQP010002862.1_pt1 | contig 18525 bp, 14 predicted proteins | sample 3512351 | NCBI WGS metagenome assembly VFQP01 (sample SAMN10412372, study PRJNA504923) | tailings metagenome | isolation source: Relicate 1 Philex TSF1 revegetated site | place: Philippines: Tuba, Benguet | collected 2017-08-29
GGACATGCTGCGGGCGACGAGCTGCTCAAGGTCGTGGCTGAACGTTTGCGCTCCTGCGTCCGGGAAACGGATACCGTCGCGCGCTTGGGGGGCGATGAATTCGCGGTCTTGCTGGCCGATGGCGACCAGCCCTGCGACACGGCCACCGTGGCACGGCGCATTCTTGAATCGATCAAGCGTCCCATCCTAATCGAAGGCAAACCGTTGCGGGTCGGCATGAGCATCGGCATCGCTCAGCCGCCGACCGATGGCGCTACGACCGACGAGATTTTTAAGTCTGCCGACGGAGCGCTCTACAAAGCGAAGCGGAATGGCCGCGGTAATTTCGCCTTCTTCGACGCGGCAGAAGATGCGGGCGCTTGCTCGGCTCGCCGTCTCGAAAGCGAGCTGCGCCGCGCGATCGACGAGAACGAATTCCGCCTTGTGTATCAGCCCATCGCCGCCGGCGATTCTGGAGGCGTTGCGGCACTCGAGGCGCTGATCCGCTGGCACCATCCGGAGCTTGGAATGATTTCGCCGGCGGAATTCATTCCGATCGCCGAGCGCAACGGACTGATTTCGGAGATTGGAGATTGGGTGCTCGACCAGGCGTGCCGCGACGCCTTGCGCCTGCCGGACAATCTCAAGGTGTCGGTCAACCTTTCGCGCGCCCAGGTCTCCGACCGCACGTTCGTGAAGCGTGTTTCCGAAGTTCTGGAGCGCACCGGATTGCAGCCGGCGCGGCTTGAGCTCGAGGTCACGGAAACCGCCATTCTCGACAACGAGTTGAATGCGAGCCGCGTGCTGCAGGACCTTTGCGAGTTGGGCGTGTCCGTCGCGATCGACGACTTCGGCGTCGGACAGTCGGCCCTAAGCTCTCTGAGGAGCCTCCCCATTGGCCGCATCAAGATTGATCGGTCCTTCGTCAGCGATCTCGCGACCGACGCCAAGGCCCGCTCGATTTTCGTCGCCGTCGTGTCGCTGGCAAAGTCGCTTGGCATCAAGACGACGGCCGAAGGTATCGAAACCGAACAGCAGCGCATCATCGCGGCGCTGGCCGGCTGCGATCATCTCCAGGGATATTTGTTGGGAAGGCCGCAGGACCTCGACGGCCTTTATCTGCAACCGAAAGCCGCCGCAGCGGAACGCGCCAAGGCGAGCTGACGCCGCGCTAGAGCCCGAGGTCGGACAGCCCGGGATGATCGAGTGGTCGCGGCCCAATCGGCCAGTGATACTTTCGGTCTGTCTCCGCGATCGGCAGGTCGTTGATGCTGGCGAAGCGCCGCCGCATAAGGCCCGCGTCGTCGAATTCCCAGTTTTCGTTTCCGTAGGAGCGGAACCAGTGTCCGCTGTCGTCGCGCCATTCGTAGGCGAACCGCACGGCAATGCGATTGCCTCCGAACGTCCAGAGTTCCTTGATCAACCGGTAGTCGAGTTCGCGTGCCCACTTGCGAGTGAGAAACGCCACGATCTCGTCGCGTCCCCTAGGGAACTCGGCGCGATTGCGCCACGTGCTGTCCGGCGTGTAGGCGCCCGCGACGCGGACCGGATCACGCGTGTTCCAGGCGTCTTCTGCCATGCGAACTTTCTGCGCCGCCGTTTCGGCTGTGAACGGTGGCAGAGGAGGACGTGTCGTCATCGCTGGCTCCCTGGCGGCGGATAAGCGCCGGTCGCAAGTTTTACGAACGAATGGACGAACTCGCCAAGCGATTTATCGCCCGGTCGGGTACCGCCACATCGCAAACGAGGCGCCGCAAGCTGCCAGCACGACAGCAGCAAGCAGGACCGGATGAGAGGGCCCCGCCACGAACGCCGTCAGCAGGACTGATCCCCAGGCCATCGTCACGGCTAAGGCTTTCACTTCCGGCCGGATCGTGCGGCGCTCCTCGAAGCGGCGAGCCTCCGCTAGGGCTCCGCGCAGCAGAGGAATTCGCTCGAGCCAGCCCATCAGCCGTTCGCTTGAGCGGGCGAAAGCCCAGAGCGAGATCAGCAGAAATGGTGTTGTCGGCAGACCCGGGAGCATGGCGCCGGCGACGGCGAGCGCGGTCGCGATGCAGCCGATGATGATGAGCGCGAACCTTTGCAACCGGTGCCCTCCGAGCGCAGCGCAGTTTCCTGACAATTAGAGAATACAATGGCGACGCGCAAATGCCACGCGGGCGTGAGCCGCGGCTTCAAAATGCTGTCCGGTTAGCGATCTGCGAGAAAATCGCTGCGCCCTACACGCGAGATCGAGCAGGCGAGCCGTTTGTCGTCCCGTTGGATTTCTTCAACGGTGCCGAAAACGAACTGAATATGGGCCGCGGCTGCCGCTTCGGCCCGCTCCGGGTCTCCCGTGATCACTGCCTCACCGATCTCGGTGTGCTGCGAGAGAAGCTTCTCTCGCACGCCAGAGCGCCCATAGAGATGCTCACGGTTGAAGAACACGTTGTTGCGTAGAAGCTCGCTCAAAGCACGCATGACGTGAAGCACGATGAAGTTGTGGCTGGCTTCGTAGACGAGAATGTGCAGGTTGACGTCGGCCTGCGCTTCGAGTGCCGAATCCGTGGCCTTGTGAGCCTTCCTCATTTCGGCGAGGCAGTCCCGGATCGCGGCTTTGTCGACTTCAGTTGCACGTTCGGCCGCTGCTCGGGCAGCCTGCGCCTCGACCCATTGCCGGAATTCAAGGTAATCCGCTGCCGCGTTATGGTGATCGCGGTAGAGATTTGCGAGCGGCGCCATGATTGGCAGCAGGAACTGCGCCACGGCCGTGCCGCCTCGGTTTGCGGTCAGCAGTCCACGCTCGACGAGTTTGTCGATGGCTTCGCGCAGGGAAGGGCGCGACACGTCGAGACGCAGCGCCAGTTCGCGCTCGGACGCGAGCTTCTCGCCGGGACGCAGCGCGCCTTCGAGAATGAGCTTCTCGATGCGCGTCGCGATCGCGTCCGCAACTCTCTGTGTCCTAATGGCTTCCATCGGTCCTTGTCTGGCCCCTAGGGGATTGCACGAAAGAACGACGCACACCCACAAATGACTTTTACATCACGTTTTGACCATTGGCCATCGATGGTATATTTATTTTACCAATAAGCAAAGCGGGGCAGACGGGGTAGGAAGCTCGATGTGGTCGCAGGTTTATGACCCGTTCGGAAGCATGGCACTTTCGACTGCGGTGGCGGCCATCCCGGTCGTCGTGCTTTTGGGTGCGATAGGAATATTCGAGGTACGCGCGCATATTGCGGCGCTGCTTGGCCTCATCTCGGCCCTCATCGTAGCGGTCTTTGCGTACGGCATGCCTGCTCACATGGCGGGGCTTGCAGCCGCTTACGGTGCCGCCTTCGGCCTATTGCCGATCGGTTGGATCGTTCTCAACGTCATCTTTCTCTATCAGCTCACGAGTGAGAAGGGTGAGTTCGCCGTCTTGCAGCGCTCGATCAGCGCCATCAGCGAGGACCGGCGTTTGCAGCTTCTCTTCATCGCATTCTGTCTCGGCGCTTTCTTTGAAGGCGCCGCCGGTTTCGGAACGCCCGTCGCCGTTACGTCCGCGATGCTGATTGGTTTGGGGTTCTCGCCACTCGCCGCGTCCGGCCTGTCGTTGATTGCGAACACCGCGCCTGTCGCGTTCGGTGCTCTCGGCACGCCTGTGATCGCTCTTGCCGCCGTGACAGGGCTCGATCTGCACGAGCTCTCGGCGATGATCGGCCGGCAGTTGCCGTTCTTCTCCGTAATCGTACCGTTCTGGCTGGTCTGCGCCTTTGTGGGCTTTCGCAAAACGATGGAGGTGTGGCCGCCGATCTTGGTTGCAGGCGTCTCTTTCGCGATCCCGCAGTACCTCGTGTCGAACTTCCACGGGCCTTGGCTCGTCGACATCGTCGCCGCCATCGTGTCCATGGCCTCGCTCGCCCTGTTTCTTCGCATCTGGCACCCCGCAAATCCCATGACTTCGGTTCAGGATTCTCCTGCGACACCGTCGTCGGCTCCGAGGCCGATCCTCGCCCCGTTGCCCGCGCCCGCGGTACGGCGCGCGTGGACGCCATGGATCGTCCTCAGCGGTTTCGTTTTCCTCTGGGGAACACCGCAGGTGCGTGCCGCGCTCGATGGTGTGTGGGTCGCAAAAATCCCCGTGACGGGCCTGAACGAGATGGTGCAGAAGGTGCCGCCGGTCGTCGCCGCGCCGCATATCGAAGCAGCCGTGTTCAATCTCAACCTGCTGTCGGCAACGGGAACCGGTATCCTCATTGCGGCGATCGTATCGGGAATCTTCCTCGGCTATTCCTTGTCTGGCCTTATCCGGATGTACGGCCGCACGCTCTATCTCGTGCGGTTCTCGCTCGTCACCATCGCGTGCATGCTGGCGATCGGATTTGTCACGCGCTACTCTGGCACCGACGCCACTCTGGGCCTCGCGCTGGCCAATACGGGGTGGCTCTATCCGTTGTTCGGAACGCTAATCGGCTGGCTCGGTGTCGCGCTCACCGGGTCGGACACGGCATCGAACGTGCTGTTCGGCGGGCTGCAGCGAGTCACAGCGGAGCAGCTCGGGATCAATCCGGTACTGATGGCAGCCGCCAACAGCTCCGGCGGCGTGATGGGCAAGATGATCGACGCTCAGTCGATCGTCGTCGCCTCCACGGCCACGAGATGGTACGGGCACGAAGGTTCCATCCTCCGCTTCGTGTTCTTCCATTCGGTTGCGCTTGCGACCCTCGTCGGCCTCTTGGTCATGGGCCAAGCCTACGTCTGGCCGATGACCCTACTGGCGCCTTGACAAGATGAGACCGACGACAATGGCGGAATCCACCGCCAAAAAAGAAAAGAAGAAACGCTTAAGCACTTTGCAGTTGGCGGCTCTGTCGCCGAAAAAATCGGGAGTTTAATCATGGCAACCATAACCGTGAACGGCGAAAGCCGTACGATCGACGGAGACCCAGGCACGCCGCTGCTTTGGTACCTGCGAGACGAAGCCGGCCTCACCGGTACGAAGTATGGGTGCGGTCAGGGCGTCTGCGGGGCGTGCACGATCCACCTCGATGGAGTTGCGGTGCGCTCGTGCATGACGACCGTCGAGATGGCCGACGGAAAGTCGATCACGACGATCGAAGGTTTGAGTGCCGACGGAGAGCATGCCGTACAGAAGGCTTGGCGGGAATTGAGCGTGCCTCAGTGCGGGTTCTGCCAAGCGGGTCAGATCATGCAGGCCGCCTCGCTGCTCGCGAAGAACAATGCGCCGTCCGACGCCGAGATCGTCGAGGAGATGAGTGGAAACCTTTGCCGCTGCGGCTGCTATCAGCGCATTCACGCAGCCGTGCGTCTCGCCGCGGGAGGTGCATGATCATGTTGCATTATCTTGAACAGGAAGCACGCAAGTCCGCGCCCAAGGCCCGCGCGGTGATCGAGAACGTGAGCCGCCGTCAGTTCGTGGGCGGCGCGCTTGCTGTCTCGGGTTTCGTAATGGCGGTGAGAATTCCGGACGCCGCAGCACGTGAGCCCTTGAAGCCCTATCCGACCGGCGGCGCGGGCATGCCGCACGGGTACGGAAGAGCCAACGATCCGCATGTCTACGTCGCCATCGATAAAGATGGCGCGGTCAGGATCGTGACCCACCGCTCGGAGATGGGCACCGGCGTCCGCACCAGTCTGCCGTTGGTCATAGCCGACGAGATGGAAGCCGATTGGTCGCGTGTCAGCGTCGTGCAGGCGCCGGGTGACGAGCCGTTGTACGGCAACCAGGATACCGATGGCTCGCGCTCGATGCGCCATTTCATCCAGTCGATGCGCGAGTGCGGCGCCGCCATGCGCCAGATGCTCGAAACGGCGGCTGCCACCAAATGGGGCGTTGACGCCTCGCTCTGCCGCGCGAAGGCGCACCACGTGGTCTTGCTCGACAACGCAAAGAAGGAGACGGACAAGAAAATCGGCTTCGGAGACTTGGCGGAAGCCGCTATGGCGCTGCCCGTCCCGGCGCGCGAAACGCTGTTGTTCAAGACGCCCGAAGAGTTCTCTTACATGCGCAAGGGCGAAACCAAGATCGTCGATTTGCGCAACATCACGATGGGTAAGGCCGTCTATGGTGCCGACGTGCGCTTGCCCGGAATGAAGTTCGCCGTCATGGCGCGTCCAGACATTTTGGGCGCCAAGATGAAAGCCTACGATGCCGAGGCCACCAAGAAGGTGCCCGGCGTCGAGAAGGTGATCGAGATCGAAGGCGTGTTCGACGTGCCGCGCAAGTTCGGGCAGCTCGGCGGCATCGCTGTGGTTGCCAACTCGACCTACGCAGCGATGCAAGGACGCGACGCACTGCAGATCGAGTGGGAAAACGGCCCCAACGCCAGCTACAACTCGACTGAGTTCTTCAAGGCCATGTCGGAGACGGCATCGAAACCCGGCAAGGTGATCCGCACGCACGGCAATTTCGATAAGTCGTTCGAAAGTGCCAAGAGCACCTTCACCGGCGAATATCACATGCAGCACCTCGTGCAGGCGGCCATGGAGCCGCTGGTCTGCGTCGCTCAAATCAAGGATGGCAAGGCCGAGGTGTGGGCTCCGATCCAAAGCCCGTTCGGTGCGCGCGAAGACATCGCCAAGGCGCTCAAGATGCCGCTGGAGGACGTCACGGTACACGTGACGCTGCTCGGCGGCGGTTTCGGCCGCAAGTCGAAGTGGGACTTCATGATCGAAGCGGCGCTCATCTCGCAGAAGCTCGGCGGCGCACCCGTTCTGCTGCAGTGGACGCGTGAAGACGACATTCGCCATTCGTTCTACCACACGGCCTCGGTGGAACGGATCGACATGGCTTTCGACGACGCCGGCAAGGTAACGGGCTTCCGACACCGCACCGTCGCCCCGTCGATCATCTCGACTTTTGCGCCCGACAGCGGCTATCAGTTCCCGATCGAGTACGGCATGGGCTTCGTGAACACGCCGTTCGACGTGCCGAACTTCCAATGCGAGAATGGCCAGGCGATGGCCCACACTCGCATTGGCTGGTATCGCTCGGTATCGAACATTCCGCGCCTGTTCGCGGTGCAATCCGCGGTGTGCGAGGCCGCACACCAGCTCGGCAAGGATCCGAAGGACTTCCTGCTCGAACTCATTGGTCCGGATCGCAAGCTCGATCCCAAGGCGCTGGGTTTCCCGGATGACTTCTGGAACTATGGCGACCCCTACGAGGAGTTCCCAATCAACACCGCACGTCTCAAACACGTCGTGCGGCTCGCGGCCGAGAAGGCCGGTTGGGGCAAAGAGCTGCCGAAGGGGCAGGGTCTCGGCATCGCCGCGCACTGCGCGTGGGGCACGTATGTCGCGACCGTCGTGCATGTCGAGGTCAAGGAGGATGGCACGATAACCGTTCCCCATGCGGTGACGGCGCTCGATTGCGGCTTCTACGTCAATCCCGAGCGCATCCGCTCGCAGATTGAAGGCGCAGCCGTCATGGGCATGTCGCACGCACTCTACAGCGGCATCACGTTCAAGGATGGCGCAGTGGAGCAATCGAACTTCTCCGACTACAACATCGCGACGATGCGCAACTTCCCGAAGAAGGTCGACGTCCACATCGTCGACGAGAACTCGGCGTCGCACGCGACGGGCATCGGTGAGCCCGGCCTGCCGCCGTTCGCGCCGGCCTTGGCAAACGCGGTATTCGCCGCGACTGGGAAGCGGCTCCGCAATATGCCGATGGGTGAGAAGGTCACCTGACGTTGCGTCACACTAGGAACGAAAAAAGCGAGCCGGACTTCTAGTCCGGCTCGTTTTCTTTCGTTGTGATCCAGTCTTGGGAGGGATGGTTCCGGCAAGGATCGGGCGGAATCACATCCTTCTCCACGATCTGGAACAGTTCATCGTTGCGATAGTCCTGCTCGTAAAGGGTGCGGAATACCGCCCCGTCGCTGTTTATGTCTTTGTCGTCGCCGTGAGAGCGGACGATTGCGACGCCGTTGGGGTTCTGGAACATCCAGCACGCAAGGTCTTCCCGCTGGACGTGTGCCATCGGTTTCCGGAGCTGGGATAGAAATCCGAACTCTCCTCGCGATCTTTGCGTCGTCGCGAGCGGTCGATCGCCGAGGTTCGCGATAATGCGTGACATCGGCCGCAGGTCGTAAAGCTCCGTAACGGTATCCCGGGATTGCGCGGCGAGGCAGATCAGCACGATCATGTTCGTCAATGCGACCGCCGTCAGGAATTGCGGCAGCGACCGGTTCAACGCGAGCAGAATCGAGATCGCAATGGCGGCGGCCAGCACCACCCACACCAAGTGAAGATCGGATATGACGGAGAGGAGCGTGCCCTCGAGCGGTACCCATCTGCGCACCAGCACGACCGTTGCAGGTATAAGTGCGGCTACTGCGCACGCGAAAATGACGAACGCCTTATGATCACTCGGGCGAAACGCCACGTCCCTCAACCCAAACGAAATCAGAAGTGCGAGGCTCGGCACGATCGGGAGAAAATAATGCAATTGCTTGCCGCTGATGAGGCTAAGGCCGACGAACGCCGGTAAAATCGCGCTGAGCAGGAAATTCCTGGCATCGCTCGCGGCGCCGAGAGTCGATCTTAGGCTCTCCCGCATTGGTCGCCACAAAACAAGGGGCAAAAAGAACAGCGCTGCAATAGGCACGTAGAACCAGAACGGACGCGCGTGCGCGAATGATGACGCCATGCGTCCAGCAGATTGCTTCCAGAACAGCATAGCCGCGTAGTCCGGACCACCGAGAATTGCAGCCGGAATGGCCCACGCCAGAACCATCGCCGCTCCGATCGCGACAGCGCCGAGAACCCGAAGGTACCAGCCCTTCATGCGCGCCGGATCGACCCAGAACTGAGCGAGCAATGCGGGCGGGAGCAGGTACAGAAGGACAACCGGCCCCTTCGCGAGCAACCCGACGCCAAGGCTGAGTCCGAACAACAGCCACGGTCGGCAGCCCCCTGTACGGTTCGCCTGCCACAGCGCCAGCAGACCGCCCATGACGGAGGCGGTCAGCAGCATGTCGAACATGATCGCGAAGCCGAGGCCGACGAAAATCGGGAGCCCGAGCAGGATGAGCACGCTGAGAGCCGGCCCGCTGGCTCCATCGTCGTGCGTAAACGCGCGGTCGAGCCGATGCGTGAAGAAAAGCACGGCGGCCATGCTGAGGAAGCCGACCAGCCTCGCCGGCCAGACATGCAATCCGAACATCGACCAGAAACCGTTGACCAGCCAAAAGAGAAGCGGCGGCTTATGCGAGTAGGGCGCGAAATTGAGCGTCGGCAGCGCCCAGGAATTGTTCGCCCGCATCTCCCACGCCACCGTGAGGTAGCGTGTCTCGTCCACTGGGAACGCCGGCATGGTTGCGACAATAGCCGCAAGCACGCCGAGCGCGGCAAGGAGCGCGGCAAACGCAGCGCGCTCAGTCGTCATGACGTCTCGAGTGTGCACTGGCCTCAGCCTGTTGCCCTAACGGGTCCGCCGGCGGCTCGGTTGCGCTCGGAACCGGCTACGAAATAGAGGTTCCGGCAATAGATGAAGAGGCCTGTCGCCTGCCCCATGATGAAGATCGGATCCTGGCGCCAGATCGCATAAGCGAGCAGCACCGCTCCTCCCGAGAGGCTGAAGTACCAGAACGCCGTTGGGATAACGGACTCACCGCGCCGCTCCGAGGCGATCCATTGCACGAAGAAGCGCATGAAGAAAAGAAACTGTCCCACTACGCCGATTGCCAACCACGCGTGCTCGGGATTGCTGAGATATGCGCCGGCGTTCATAGAACTTCCTCCAGATCGACGTTGGAGATTTGACGCTTCATGAGCCAGCGCACGCCGATCAGGTCGTGGACACCAACCCAAAGTCTGTCCCAAAGCCCGTATTTCGAGAGACCGGCGCGGCGGGGCCGATGACTGACATCGACAAGGACGATGTCCACGCCGGACGACTTCATGAGCGCGGGCACGAACCGGTGGATATGGTCGAAAAACGGAAGCGCCAGGAAATCGTCGCGACGAAACATCTTGAGGCTGCAGCCTGTGTCGCGCACGTTATCGTGGAGCAGGCGCGCCCTCACGGCATTCGCGATCCGTGACGAGAGACGGCGCACGATCGTGTCGTGCCGCTTCTCTCGCTGCCCCGCGACCATGACGCGCCGGTTTGTTTGGCGAGCGGAATTGAAAGTATCAAACAGCTTCCGGAGATCGGCGGGGTTGTTCTGACCGTCGGCGTCGAGCGTAATGATGAGTTCGTTGCTCGCTGCGCGGATGCCGGTCAACAGCGCGCGACTCTGACCTTGTCTGCGCCCGTGCCTGATGATCCGGAGACCCGGGAGGCCGCCAACTTCCGCCGCCGCTCGTTCGACTGTCGCATCACTGCTGCCGTCGTCCACGACAAGAACCTCGCGGACGGGTAGCCCGACGATCTCTTTCCGAATTTCCCGGAGTAGAGGGCCGATGCAGTCTTCTTCGTTGTAGGCCGGCAAGACGACCGTCGCGAACATGCTTGTTCCCCCGCGGCCGCTCCCAGAAGCCGCCGGCAAACCTTCGCGCCGCAACCTGAAAGGAACCTGACAAACTGACCAGGAAAGGATCAGCACCCGTCGCCGCTAGGCCGATGCAGGAAATTTCAAAACAATTTCAAATCCATCAGCGCGATGACGCGCAGGGGATAGAAGTTCCACGGCGCCCCCGGCTTGCCGCATAATGGTGTCGACGATGGCCAGCCCCAAGCCGGTGCCGGAGTTGCCAGTTCGTTGCTCGCCGCGACGGAAGCGGTTTTTGAGTTCGGAAAGGCTCTCGGGTTCCACGGTGGGGCCGGCGTTGACGATGCTGACGGAGCCCTCACGTTCAAGATGAACCCGGATCGGGGCCGTCCGGCTTCCGTGTACTACGGCGTTCTCGATGCCATTGCGGAGCACGATTGCTAGTGCGTCCTGGTCCATGTCGACCCAGCAGGGCTCGGAGCTCTCCTTGTCGAGCACGATGCGGGCGCCTGCATCCGGACGCCGCGCGTACTCGTCGACCAGGAGATCGATGATCAGATTGAGATCGCTGCGCGCTTTGTAATGGCCGAGCCCGGCCTCGGCGCGCGACATCTGGAGTAGCTTTTCGATGCGGCGTCCCAATTGCCCCAAAGAGGAGGCGATATTCTCGGCGCGCGCTTGCTCGCCTGTGCCAGAGAGTTTATCGGCCAGGACTTGGATCTGCGCGCGAGCCGAAGCGATGGGGTTGCGAAGTTCGTGCGCGGCATTGCCCGCAAAGGCGCGCTCTTGCTCCAGCGCCGTCTTGAGGCGGAGCATGAGGGTGTTGATTGCATCCGTAACCACGAGAAGTTCGCCGGGTAGACCGGACGTTTCGATTGGCTCGAGATAATCCCCGCTCCGCGCGCCGAGTTCGTTCGACACGTGCGAAATCGGCTTGGTGGCTCGCGTGACGGTCCACCACACCGCGAGGGCCGCAACGGGAAGCAGCGCGAGAAGCGGAGAGGCGAGAGCGAGCCAGAGGCCGACAGTCGCTTCGTGCCTCTCGTCCAGCTCCTGCGAAACCTGGATCCAAACGCCTTTGTCCTTCAGAAGGCGCGTGTAGTAGCGAAACCCGGATTGGTTCTTGAAACCGTTCTGCAGAGCAGGGAGCTGAGAGGCGTCCACCGCACCCTTCGAGCGGATCAGGACGGACCCATCGGGCGCCCTGAGCACATAGTGCACGTGACCGCGACGCGCGCTTACGATCGGGTCGGCTTCTCTCGTCAAGCCCTGCTGCTTCAGATCGAGTTCGCGCAACGCGAGCGGCATGAGCTGACCGGTCGTCTCTCGCAGCGCGCTGTCGAAAACTTCGTTGAGTTCGTGCCGGACAACGAGGCCCGCTCCGACGACACCCAGGATCCAGAAAGCTCCGATAAGCGCAATAAGCGACAAGATGAGCCGCTTCTTGATGGTCCACGCGCCCATAGTCAGCGGTCCATGCGGTAGCCGAGCCCGCGCAGTGTGTGGATGCAATCGGTTCCGAGTTTTTTGCGCAGGCGGCTCACATAGACTTCCACAGCATTGCTCTCGATCTCTGAACCGAACTCGAACAGCGCTTCCTCGAGTTTCGTTTTCGGCACAATGGTGCCGAGCCTGTGAAGGAAGCAATCGAGAAGGGCCCATTCCCGGGCCGTCAGCGAGACTTCTTCACTTCCCTTCCAGAGCCTACGGCTGGCCGGCTCGATCTCGAGGTTGCCGATTTTTTGGCGCGGGCTCGGCATTGAGGTCGAACGGCGTTGAAGCGCCAGGATCCTCGCGGCAAGTTCGCCGAGGTCGAAGGGCTTCACGACATAATCGTCGGCTCCGGAGTTAAGCCCTTCGATGCGGTCTCCGATCTGATCGCGTGCCGTGATGACGATGACCGGCAGCGCTTTTCCCGAGCTCCGCAGCGTGCGGAGAAGATCTATGCCGCGCCCGTCCGGCAGATTGAGATCGAGAAGCAGAACATCGTACGCGACGTTCTCGATCGCCTCCTGCCCGTCGTCGAGGCGTTGCATCCAATCGACTGCGTGCCATTTCCGGAGATGGGTCGCGACGGCTTCGCCAAGCAACGCCTCGTCCTCGATCAACAATATCCGCATGATCGTCTTTTTATGATGCGTTTCGTTTTTGTGTGCCGCGCTAGCCCGCATTGGACGCTGGAGTAGGCTTAGGCTGCGGCAGCCCGAATTGCCAGCCCGTTCCTGATCGTGAGGCCTGAACTCTAAGCGCGCGGAGGCCGCCGCCGTTCGCTGAACCAGGCGCGATAATCGGACATCTTTCCGCGCTGGGCGCCGGATGCGCGGCGCTTGCAGGTGGCGGCTTCCTCGCTGTTATCCGTTGCGCCCCACCTCAGCTCGACGCAGTCGTTCACGTTATAGGCCATTTCGAGTTCGCCTGCGCGCGCGAGAACGTCATTGAGAGCGAGCGTCCAGGAGGAACCGTCGCTACGTGTGTAGGTGAACTTGCGCGAGGAAAGCTCTGTGGCGAGCGTGCGCTCCAATTCGGCCTTGAGATCCGCCACGCCCTTGTCCTTCGGCATCGCATACCGGTCAGGCCGCCGCGCCACGCGATCCGGGAAGCCGCGGACGACGTCGATGGCAATCAGAAGCCGCAAGTCGCGAGACGGAGTTGCGAAATCCTCCCAGGCGCCGGTGGTCTCGAAGATCGATGCGCCGTCCGGCATGGAAACCTCGCCGCCGCCGCCGGTTTGGTACTTTCTGCCGTTCTCAACTGACGTCACGCGCGCCTTCACTTGCTCCTCGAGCGCCGTGACGGCCTCCAGCATCGCGCGCGCCGGATCGAGCGGAGCTGGCGACATGACATCGTCCATGCGGTCATAGAAGTCTTCGACGGCGAGCTTGGACTGGTCGAGGGAGAAGTCGCCGTATTGCGCATCCTTGGCGATTTCCTCGTCGCTCATGCGGCGCAGGGCACCGCTCTTCGAGGCGACAATCGGCCGGAAGCGTTTGAAGCCGGGGCTTCCGAGCGCCGGATCTTGCGCAAAGAGGAAGTTGCCGCGCCAGAAGCGTTTGCGCGCAACCGTCCCGTCCGGCTGCCCGTCGACGGCCAGAAAGACGCCGGCCGCGCCATCAGTTTGCGAGATGCGCTTCGCGATCACCAGAACATGGCCGTAGGGATCCGCGTTGTCGTCGTCAGCCGCCGTTCGCCCGTTGCCGGAATGCACGGCGTTGGCGACGGTCGTCCTGAGATAGAAGCCGAAGCCGGGCACCAAACCTGGGGGGCGCGCCGGAATTTTGATGGCCGGTTGCTGCTGTGGCGGCGCGCCGAACATTCCGAACAGCCCTTCGGACGCATACTGCGGTCCGGGCGGCGCGGGAGGAGGCTCCTCTTTCTGGATATTCCACCATTGGGCGCACCGGGGCGGTTGGCCGCCGCCGCCGCGTGTGCATTTCGAGTACCCGAACGGCAGCCCCATCTTGAATGCGAAATAGGCGCGCAGGAAATACGGAAGGTCTGCGCAGTCGGGCCGAATGATGAGCTTCTTCTCGTCTTCCGCTAGGCCCAGATGATTGAAAAGAATGTTGCGGGAGCGATCCCGCAGCACATCGTGCAATGCAGGCCATGAAGGCGCTTCATCGAGGGGAGCGTCGAAGAGTTTCTCGATCCAGGCCGAGTAAAGGTTCTCGGTGCCGCGATCCCACTCGTCCCGGATCGGCCAGACCGTCTTTCCGCCGCCGCGCAAACCGCCGGGCTGCTTGCGCTGTACGGCGATGTCCCTGCTCAATGTGCTGCACTCTCCGGCAGCTCCGTCGCGGGCGAGCTTGGCCCGCCAGGTGCCGGCTTCAGGCGTGGCGACTTCTGCGAACCAGAAATAAGGCGGCCCGCCATGACGCTCGCGCGTGCTTGCCGCAACCTTTCCATCGGGCGCAATGAGAGACAGTTCGCCGTCGAAAGCCTGCTCCGCTGCGAATACGACGCGGAGCGGAGAACCATTCCAGGGCCCAATCGGCGTCGAAAGGACCGACAGACCAACCGCGCCTTCGCACTTCGCGGCGGCCTCGTCGGCCCGCGCGTCCGCTGCGCTGCCGAGCAGCGCAACGCTGATCAGCACAGCCGGCAAAACCGCTTTGAGATGGCGTGCGGCGGTCACGTGACCCAACCTCCCAGGACCACATTGCACGAATGCTGCCAAAACCTCTGTCGAAATCATGGCAAAATTGGCCGCTGCCCGAAACGGAACCCGAATTGGGCGCATTATATCGCGAATAACGACGAAATCGGTGGCCGCACTTGCGCTTAACCAACATTCGGGCTGGGGAAACGCACCCTCACGCCACCCGGAGGTAACCCGACATACCGGTCTTCTGGTGCTCGATGATGTGGCAGTGAAAGGCCCAGTCGCCGGGATTGTCCGCAACGAGTGCGAGCTGAACCTTCTCGTTCGGGTCCATCAGATAGGTGTCGGTCACCTGGGGCTGCACCTCCCGCGTCGATGACGACACCACCGTGAAGCTCATCCCGTGCAGATGAATGGGGTGCGCATGGCGCGTGAGATTCTCGAGATCGAGGATGTAGCTCTTGCCGAGTTTGAGTTCAGCCAGCGGCGCTGTCGGATCGGGCGTGTCGCCCGGCCACGGCACCTTGTTGATGGCCCAGAAGGTGTAGCCGAGCGATCCGCAGATGCTGTCGACCGCCATATGCTCCGCAGTGGCGCTGAACGAAAACGGGAGGCGCGCTGCATTCGAAAGATCGGCTTTGGCCATCGAATTCCGGGCAAGTGGGCCGAGATCGCGCACGTCACGCTTGAGGGAGGAACCGGCGGCGCGCAGATTCGCGATGGTCTTCGGGGTCGTGCCGCGCGTATCGCGCAGCGCGGCTATACTGCCTTCTCCATCGGGCATGCGCACGACGAGATCGAGGCGCTGCCCCGGCCCGATCATCGTGGCATCGAGCGGGAAGCGCGACGGGACGGGATGGCCGTCGATGGCGATCACGGTCGCTTCCGCGCCGTCCATGCTGAGTTTGTAAATGCGCGTCACGTCCGTCGCTGCGATCCGCACGCGAATAAGCCCGCCCGCGGGTGCATCATACTGCGGCTCGCCCGCCCAATTCGCTGTGCGCACAGTCCCAAACGTGCCGGACTTGCCGGCGTCTTTCGGCAAGAACTGTGCAATGAACTGGCCGTCCTTGCCGAGCCGCCAGTCACGCAAATTGAGCACGACCTCGCCGTCGAAAGCCGGATCGCCCGGATCCTCGACGACGATCACGCCGGTGAGCCCATGCCCCATCTGGGTGAGCGTGTTGCAATGGGGATGATACCAGTACGTGCCGGAGTCCGGCGGCGTGAATGTGTAGTCGAACGTCTCGCCGGCATTCACGAAGGGCTGCGTCAGGAACGGCACGCCATCCATCCCGTTGGGGATCCGCAACCCATGCCAATGGATCGTCGTAGCTTCGTCGAGCCCATTGACGAGCTGGGCAGCGAACGGCTTGCCCTTGGTCATGCGAAGGACAGGTGGCATGCCCGCATCACCGTAAGTCAGCACGTTTTTTGTGGGGCCTGCGTCCGTCAGGACAGCGTCCGTCGTCCGCGCTTTGAGGATTTTTGTTTCGACGGGGGCCGCCGCCCCGAGCCGCGCCGCCATCCCGAGCCCCACGGCATAACCGCCCGCTGCCGCGGAGGCGGCCAGGACTTGCCGGCGTGTAAGATGGGGCATGCGGTGCTCCAAGTCCGAGCGAGACCGCGCCATCTCTAAAGTAGACTCCTGTATTCAGCAACTGCGGGGGAAGACCTGCGTGACGGAGCGCCCCACATGGGGCACCGCCCCGCCGAAGTGGGGGTGGGAGACGCCCACAACGAGCCGTTTCGAAGCGGATGCCGCACCACTCGGGACGATGAGGCAAAACCGGGCGACGGCTGAATTCGTCTTTCGCTCCGACGCTCTAGCTTGCAGCAGGCGCTTCGAGAGGCGGCGTCCGCCCCCGTTTACCGAGGCGTGGGAGCACCTCACGGCCGATCTCCTCCAGCACCTCGCCCGCAGCGCGGCGGCCATATTTGAGGTTGAGGATGACGTGATTGACGCCAGCGCCGGCAAGTTCGTTCAGGAAGTCGAGCAGGAAGTTGTGGCCGGCTCGGAATCCGAGATGAATTGGCCGAGGCGGCTCGGCCGGCTCATCGGCCAGATCGACATAGAGCGACTGCACGAAAGGCTTGAACACACCAGGCGACACGGCCTCCACCGCCGCGCGCCATTTCGCGACCAACTCCGCCTGCCGCGCAAGGTCGCGTGGATAGGTGATCCAGCCGTCTGCATGCGCGGCGATCCACTCAAAGCTCTGGCGGCTCGAACCGGTGATCAGTATCGGCAGGCGAGAGACGGGTTTGGGCACGAGGTCCGCCGTGCCCATCATGGCGCCATAGCTCGACTGGACGCTTGGAAACTCCTCCATGAGCACCTTGCGGATCACCGCTAGGTTCTCGCGAAAGAGGATGTCGCGATGGTGCCAGTCGACACCGAATGCTGGAAATTCAACGGGGCGATCGCCTGAGGCGACGCCGAGGACGAATCGCCCGCCTGTCAGCTGATCGACTGATGCGGACGCCTTTGCGGTATGGAACGGGTGGCGCAAAGGAAGGATCATAGAGCCGGTCGCAAGCGCGATCGTTGAGGTATGCGCCGCGATCCAGCCCAGCCACACCCACGGATCGTAGACCTGGCCCAGATCTCCGAAATTGGGATCGCGCAGAGGCACGTCTCGCGTCCAGAGGCCGGCAAAGCCGAGTTCCTCGGCGCGTCGGGCAAGACGCGGCTGGTCGCGCATGCTGGGCTCGTCCCTCTCGAAGGCCTCGATCGGGAAGAATACTCCGAGCGATAGCCGGTCAGGCTCGAACATGCGCCGGAATCCGGCGGAATCGCTAATGGACGCAGCTTTCTTGGCCTTCAGCATAATGCCCCATTCTGGGCGAGGAGCGCATCGGCGCCATGACAATGGTCAATCCTGCAAGGGGCGAGAGAGAAAGCTGTGCCAGACAAGCCAGGCCATGCTTTATTCTCCAAAGCGGCATCCATCCGCGGTGCCCGCAATCCCGCAACCGAGTTCGTTCGCCTTCGAAGGAAAGCTGGATCAAAGCCTCGGGTCCATTGTCAGGGCGATCGCGAGCGAGGGACTTTCGCACCTCTGCCACCGGGATCTCACGCAGCTCGACCGCTGCAACAACGCCACTTGCGACGCCCATCATGGCGAGAATGCCGACGCGGGACGGGCGCGTTGTTGCAGGAGAGGCCCGTAGTCGCCACCGGGGCTCGGCAGCCTACGACGGCCGTTCCAACTGCCTGAACCTGTGACCCCGCCCGTGTGAGGGGCAAGGTCAAGAGGGGCAATCGAATGACAGCTTCCGGCTGGGAATGTTCGCGAGCGTTTTCTCGGGAGCGATACGCGCCGGCCCGACCAGCCAGGGGGTCGCTGGTAGGAAGTGTTCGCGCAGTGCTTCGTCGATGAACTGGTCGAGCGAATCCTTGCCACTTCTCGCTCACCGCTTAAGGACCAGCGAGCGACCACGTTGTTGCTTACTCGTCGTGCTGCTTAGTGGGCTTCTATTGCTTGATCGTCGGGACTTTACTGAGTCGGATCGCATAAAAGTCGCGACGCTTTTCAACGCCAAGCTATTCAAACTTCCATCTCGGACCGGCCCGAAAAAAAAGCGCGAAACTGACAGTCGTCATGGCGGCGCACACGCGCGTGCCACTTGATGCCCGTGAGTTGGCGGCGGGACCTCGACCCCATCCGCGATGGCGGCGGACCACCAGTTCCCGACGTGGGGGTCGAGACGGCCTTCGTTCGTTTTCGCTAGGACCCACCGTAAGGAATAGGCAAATGGCCAAGTTTGCGCTTTTCGTCAGCATGGAAGCCAAGCCCGGAAAGGAAGCGGAGGTCGAGGCGTTTCTGCGAAACGGCCGGCAAATTGTTCAAAACGAGCCGGGAACCGTAGCGTGGTTCGCCGTCCGTATGGGCCCGTCGAAGTTCGGGATCTTCGATGCGTTTCCCGATGAAGCGGGACGGCAAGCGCACCTCTCCGGCCTCGTGGCGGCGGCCTTGGCGGAGAAGACGCCCGAGCTTTTCGCCTCGGCACCCCGAATCG
>VFQP010002863.1_pt1 | contig 18525 bp, 21 predicted proteins | sample 3512351 | NCBI WGS metagenome assembly VFQP01 (sample SAMN10412372, study PRJNA504923) | tailings metagenome | isolation source: Relicate 1 Philex TSF1 revegetated site | place: Philippines: Tuba, Benguet | collected 2017-08-29
TGAAGAAGCCGGGCGGGGGGGGGGGGGGCGACGCGCTTCCGCCGGACGGCGAAGGTGGCGGCGGCGGCGGCGAGTCGGCGGGCTGGGCCCCCGGCGGCGGCGGCGGCGATGCGAGGGCGTTTGGCGAGGGCGGCGGCGGCGGGCGCGTGTAGGGCACGCAGAAGCGGGGGATGAACCAGTCGCAGAGCGCGGGCAGGTTGACCCAGCCGCCGGGGATGGGCGGCGCGTCCTCGCCGAGGCACTTCCACTTGATGAGCAGCGAGCCGCCCAGCAGCACGCGCATGGTCGAGTTGCAGGGCAGGTCGGACGCCACGACGATGTCCGAGGCGTTGGTGATGACGGCCTCGGCCGCGAACTGCGCACGCGACGTGTGGAAGCACGCTCTCGGCACGCAGTGGAGCGGCACTGCGGACCGCCTCGCCGTTTCAGTGTGGCACGCGCGCCTCACCTGCGCGATGACGCCGTCGACGAGCGTGAAGCTGCTGCACGACGCCAGCAGGTCGGGCGAGTCGGGCGGGCCGGGGTAGAAGTAGTGCGAGACCTGCGGCGCCGCGAGCACGCACCAGCAGCGTCGAGGCAACAGCAACGCAACGACCCGGCGAGGGCGCACGCGTGGTCCCCAGCAGCGCGCAGGCGGCAGGGGAGGCCTCAGAGCAGCAGGCGCGCACCTTGATCACGTCGTGCAGCAGGCCGGCGTTGGCAAACGTGCGGTTGATGGCGCCGTCGAGCTTGGTCACGTTGATGGGCGTGGTGCTCACGTTGGCGATCTCCTCGAGGAGCCACACGTTGGGGTCCACGCCCACGCACACCGTCACGTCCACGGGGCTGGGGCTGGGTGGGCGCGGGCTGGGCGGGGGAGGGGACGGAGGGGGCGGCGACGGCAACTGCGCAAAAGGAAGAGCAAACGCACGCAGGGCGCGGTTGAGCACGCCAACGCTGGAGGGCTGTCCCCGGCGACGTGCGAGGGAGCTGGCACGACGCCCCACTGCAAGTGAAGCGCAGGCACTGTGCTGCGGCCATCAATCCCGGCGCGGCCATCAATCCCGGCGCTCACCAGCTCCACCCCGCTGCTCTCCTCGACGCTGGAGCTCTCCTCGGCAGGAGGAGGGGGCGCGTCGATGAAGCCTGGAGGGCTGGGCGACGGCACAACGCCAGAGCCGCTGCTCTCCTCCGTGGGGGCGCTGCTCTCCTCCGGGGTGGGTGAGGGCGGGGGAGAGGCGGCTGAGCCGGGGGGCGGGGAAGGAGCGGGCACGGTGCCAGGGGGCGGCGGGGAGGCGACCACGGCAGGGGGCGGCGGGGAGGAAATGGCGCCGGGAGGAGACGGGCTGGGGCTTGGCGTGGCACTGGGAGGAGGGGGAGATGCCACCTCGCCAGGGGGTGGCGGGGAGGGCGAGGGCACAGCGCTGGGAGGTGGAGGCGGGGTGAGCACGCCCCTGGGTGGCGATGGCGAGGGAGGCGGCGCGTCGATGAAGGCAGGCGGGCTGGGGGACGGCACGACGCCGGAGCCGCTGCTCTCCTCCGCCGGCGTGCTGTCCTCGAACGGCGGCGGCGGGGAGAGGCTGCCGTCGCTGGGCGGCGGAGGCGGGACCAGGTCGCCGTTGCCGTCGTCCGACGGGGAGGGTGGCGGAGAGGGTGCGGGCAGCTCGTCAGGTGGTGGCGGGCTGGGGCTGGGCGTGGCACCAGGGGGAGGAGGAGGGGACGCCACCTCGCGGGGCACCGGCGGCGAGGGAGGGGGGTGGGCGACGCTGAAGCCTGGAGGGCTGGGCGAGGGGACGACGCCAGAGCCGCTGCTCTCCTCGGTGCTCTCCTCCTGCGACGGTGAGGGCCAGGGCTCCGGGCTGGGGCCCGGCCACTCGTGCGAGGACGAGCTCTCCTCTGGCACGGCGCTGCTCTCCTCCAGGGCAGGCGACGGCGAGGGCGAGGGCGAGGGAGGCAGAGGCGAAGGGGGCGGCGGGGAGGGGGACGGCGGAGGAGGCGAAGGCGGCGGCGGCGGCGGCGAGAGGTCGATGTTCTTGCCCCAGTCCCACCTGCGGCACGGGGCGCCAAGGGGCACAGCGTGGAGCCCGCAGCCTGACTTGGCAACTGCACATGCCTGGCCCGCAGATGCCGCATGCATGTCCGGCCACGCCTGCAGCTGGCAAGGCCACTCCAAGCGCCCCACGCACCTGTTGCTAGGGCGGCGCCCTCACCACCCAGAGCGGCCCAGGCACCCTTTCGCCACCGGCTGGCAAGGCACACCGCCCTCACCACCCCGCGCCCCCCTCCCACCTGTTGACGGGGCAGCACTCGCGCGACGAGTTGGTCATGTAGTAGAAGAGCGGCCCGCCCTCGGGCCCGGCAAAGGCGTCGGGCGAGTCGCAGGGCGCCGACACCTCAATCACAATGTTGGCGTTGAGCGGGTCGAACTTGAACGGCAGGTTGGCCAGGCGGATCATGGCTTGGTCCTGCGCGAGGGAGGGAGGGGAGGCGCGCAGCCGGCGTGGGGAGGCCAACGCTCGCGGGCGGCAGGCTCGTGCAGGGCGTGTGGCCCCACGGCGGTGCTGGGCGCCCAGCTGGGTGCAGGCGTGACGTGGGGGACGCCAGGGCCCCTTCTCCGTGTTTGGTGGCTCACCCCGATGAGGTCGAAGAACACGCCAACCCTCCGCCGCACGCCGTTGATGTAGATGCCCATGACGGCGCTGCTGTTGACGCAGCGCGCCGCTGCGTGCAGCCGAAAGCACGCGTCCAGAGGCCTCTGTCATCAGCGGTGCAGTCAAGAGGCGGTCAGCGGGGTGCACAGCCGAGGCCAACGCGGCCTGGCGCATCAGGACGACATCACGCGCCACGTGCGCACCCGTCTTGATGTTGATGCGGAAGAGGTTGTCGGAGATGCCCTTGTAGCAGTTGGGGCAGGCGGCGCTGGGCACGTCGCACGTGGTGGTGTTGGGCTTGGGGTGCGACACCACGGTGAGGTTGATGCGCATGATGCCGTCCAGCACCGAGGGCGGCGGGCCGTCCAGCAGGTAGGGACTGTAGTTGCCCTGGCTCTGGCACTGCGAGAAGGGGAAGGTCCTGGCGTTGACGCCCGTGAAGACCTCGGGGCGCTCCGCCTCGGGCTGCGGCTGCTGGCGTAGCCGTCTGCATGCGCCGGCAGCAGCAACAGGGGCAGGGACCACAGGTCGCGGTCATCACACAGCTGAGTGTGCACAGCTGTCCCTGCTTCACCACGCTGCCACCGCTGGGGCTGCCAACGAGGGTCGTGGGATTGCTGGCGTGGCGTGGCGAGCGTCGGGGCGGTGGCGAGCGCGAGCGTGGCAGCAGCGCACGGGCCCGAGAGCCTGCGCTGCTCCTCCAGCGGTGCGCTGGGTCTGTCTGTCGTACTCGCTGCCGCACTCGCGGTTGGCGCGTGGCCTTCTGCTGGCCTTCTGCCTCAAGGAGCGCACGCCGTCCAGGGCAGGGCCCGTCGTCATCTCTTACCTGTTGGGGAGCACCGCGTCCAGCCGCAGCGAGCCTGCGCGCGTCGCGGCGCGAGAGTGGCAGCGCTGTAGCTAGTGAGGAGCGCCAGGCCCCGTAACCCCTGGTGCTGCAGCCCGACAGCTCGAGAGCGCTGGCGAGCCCTGGGCTCCGCTGCGCCAGCTCAACAAGAAGAGAAGAGACCACCTGGCTGCACTCACTCGGCCACGCGCTGGCCGTCTGCACCAGCGCGCTGACGAGCAGCAGCGCCGTGAGGCGGCTCATCGTCGAGGCACCGAGGCCACGGCTGGCTGGCGCACGCGTGAAGATTGACGGCGAGAGAACAGAGCTGCGCCGCACGACGACACCGCGCAGCGTGGAGCCTTGGGCCAGCTGAGCCCGCCGCTGCTCCTCCGCTGCCTTGACGCGCTCCGCAGCTGCTCGCCCTCCACCTCTCTCTTTTCTGCTGCGCGTGGACTCCGGAGCGTGAGCGACGGAGAGGACCACGGAGGGACACTCAGCGCTGAGCGTGCGCTGCCAGCATCCTGGCGCACGGCCTCTGCTCTGCTGTCTGCGCTCCCAAAGGCTCGGCGGTGGGCACACCTTGGGCGCAGAAACCGCTTTTCTCTCGCATGCTGCACGCAACGCGCACGATGCAGCAAAGGCGTTGACCGCCTCATGCAGGCGTGCAGCGTGGGGCGCCTTGGTGACCAGGTGCGCGGGGGCCGGGCACGGCAGGTGCGCGGCGGGCGCGCGACGGTGGGCGCCGTGCCCAAACACGAGCAGCATGCCCTGCGCCAGCAAGCCAAGCTGCTGGAAGACTGCGGTTTGGCTCGCTGGGCACTGCAGTGGGGACCCAGCTGCAGCGGGGAGGCCAGCTTCGCGGTCGGGAGCCTGCGGTGCGGTGCGGTGCACTGGACCGCCCCGCCATCCAGTGCGGTTGGGCGACGTCACTGAGCGAGCCGCCCAGGCGCCTTGGCTGTCACCCAGCCTGCCAGAGAACCACTGGCTGGGGCGTCATCACGTGTCCGAGCACGTGTCCACGGCGCGCACGTCGCGCAGATGATTGCACTGTGCTCTGGTTACCGCACAGGCAGACACGACACGCCATCCAGCTCACTCTCACAATCAGGCGAGCCAGGGTCATGGCGCAGGGTTGGGGTGGCGCAAGGGGTGGCGCAGGGAAGCAGGGTGTGGCGAGCATGGGCACTGGCCGACTCGCAGCGTCATCATCCACCCAGTCACACACACTCTCTCTCTCCTCGGTCAGCAATTGCCGGGAACCTCCCCAGCGACATGGACGACGGCGGGGAAGAAGGCGTCATCGTCGGCGAGCAAAGCCACACACACATGCCACACACAGACGTTCCTGTACTACGATAGGTCACCACCACCACCAGCGGCGCAGCCGAATCTCTACCGAGTGTCACAAGGACCCGCTACTCGGCGCCACAGCAGCAGGGGGATGGGGTGGTTACGGAGCGGCAGAGCCCGGGACGACGCCGGGGCCTTGCGCGCTGCTGCTGGTGCGTGTCTGGCGGGGGGCACCACCGCCGCTGCCGTCGCCGCAGTTCATGCACAGAGGTGCCAGGTACACGCGCGCACGCCGCGGGACGCTCTCTACGCCGACGACTCCTCGGGCAGGCTGACCTCCCCTTGGCCGTTGCGCGACTGCTCCTCGCCGCTGTCCTCGGCGCTGGTCTCGCCCTGGCTGTTGCGGGGCTGCGTAGCAAGAGCAAGCAAGCGGCCAAGGCAGCGAGAGCACGTGCGCGTCAGTCACGTCGTCCTCTCTCCTTTGTCGTTCCGGTGAGGAAGCACGCTGGCAGTTGATGCTTCCGGGCCGGGGAGCAGCTGCAGCAGCGCAGAGCGCTCCGCACGCACCAGGTCGAGGGCGTTGACGGGGCAGCACCTCGTGGAGGGGCCCTGGGTGAGGTAGTAGGGCAGGGAGGGGGCGCCGCCCGTCAGGCCTGCCACGGTGTTGCAGGGCGCCTGGGCGACCAGCGTGATGCGCGCGCCGACCGTGGGGGCGGGCAGGCTGAGCTTGGTGACGCGGAGCAGGCTGACGTCCTGCGCAGCACACGCGGCGGGCAGAGCGGGGGCAGGCAACGTTGTCGAGAGAGGGCATCATCGCGTGGGGCCGAGAGCTTCCATGCCCCACGGCGCGGCGGCACTGGTGCCGCACACAGCGGGAGAGCGCAGCACGTGGCTGGCAGGCTGCCCGGGGGCAGCAGCGGATCGCACGGGGGTGGCGGATCGGCATGGCGCGCACGGATGGATCCGAAGAGAAAGGGAGCAGGGGGTTGCGCACTCACGTTGCTCTTGGCGTCCCAGTACACGCTGCCGCGCTTGCGCTCGTCGTTGACGTAGACGGCCACCTTGCCCTTGCACTGCTTGTCTGCGGAGGCAGCAGCCGTGGCAGCGGGGTCGGGGCGGGAGCGCTCGTGATGGCGAGATTGAGATGAGTGTGTCGTGGCGGGCGCTGACGCGGCGGTGCAGGTCGTTGCGCCACACTCACGGGACTTGAAGAGGACCTTGAACACGTTGTTGGTGAGGGGGCCGTAGCACTGGGCGGACGCCGAGGCAAAGGGGTTGGCCACGATGGTCAGGTTGACGTACAGGGCGCCGTCCTTGAGCTCGGGCGCGGGGGCGGCGAACAGGTAGGGCGAGCCCTCTGGCGCCGAGTTGCACTTCCTGCGCAGCAGCAACGCGCGACAAGCAGTGTGATGCGATGTTTGGACAAGTCCAATCCCATCTCTTGTTGCCGCCTTGGGGCCGCGGGGAGGGCGGCGTTGAGGGGCGGAAAAAAGCGCGTGGCCGTGGCGGCGAGGATCCGAGCGAGCGAGCGCACAGCCTGGAGCGCCGCGCACCTGTAAGGGAATCCTCCTTGGAGCAGGCTCCTGCGGCAGGCGGCGCGAAGAACACACCCTCCGGAGTTGAGCCTGGCGCCAGTGTGGTGGCTTTGTGCGAACACCAGCGCTGTGTGCTCGTCCGCGCAATCGCCTCACCTGGCGTCGGCGCCCAGCATCCCAGCGCCTGCGTGCATCGCGCGGTGGCGCGCTCGACATGTGTGGATGTGGCCTTCCACTCGTGTTCTCCCCGGCCGGCGGCCCACCAAATTCTCGTCCAAAATTCGGCGCAGGAGCAGGAGCGGCGGCGGCGCTCACCGAACAGGGCGGCGACGAGCAGCGCCATCAGCGCGCTCTTCTTGGGCATCGTGGCGGCCATTGCTGCTTGCTGGCTGGCTCGAGGTGCCGGGGCCGCGGGGCGGGCAAGGGAGCTCGAAGCAAGCGCGCGGGACAAGGTCGCGCTGGCCTCTGGTGCTGCCGCCGCTGTGTGCTGTGTTCAGCGAGCACTGCGCGAGTGCTGCTGTTGCTGGTGCTCCGAGTCGCCGAAATGTGGTGCGGGGCAGGCGTTCAGGGCGCCCTTTATCGACTTGCAGAAGAAACGGGTTCCGGCGCGACCCCAACGCCGCCATCAGTCTGAGAGAGACCGCTTTCACTTGAGGTCGTTCTCCAGCTTGGTGACCAGCTCGTTGAATTCGCTAATCTGCGCGCAGGCCGCAGCGCATCACAAGGCACACACCACGCCGTGTGAAGAAGGGCGCACGCACACGTGGCGGCCAATCGTACAGCAGCCCAACTGCCGCATGCATGGACATGCGCACGGCAGCAGTAGAGCGTGGGGCACGCAGGTGCCAACTTGCTCGCGTGCAGTGGTCGCGAGCACGGTCACACAAGCACCGCCGCACCCCCGCCCCCAGCGCGCACCTTCTTGCTGGTGCTGAGGTCCACCAGGCGGTCCTCGAACTCGAGCACAAAGCCGCCGATGAGCTTCTTGTCCACCTGCGGCCAACCGAGCAATGCGCCGCAGTGTCCCAGTGTGAACAGGCATGGCCAGCAACCCGTGGCTGCCAGCAACGCAAAGCCAGCAGAGGTGCCTGCTGCGCTCCTGCCTCCAGGCGCGCATGGCACACACAGGCGCGTGCGCGGCCACCTGTGCTGCAGGCCCCACGGGCCCAGCTGGCTGCGGGGCGCCAGCTGCGTCCGTCCCCGCCCAGAAAGGCCGCTCACCTTCTCCTTGGCCACCAGCTTGAAGCCCGGCTCCACGAACTTGGACGCCTGCTTGATCACCTCGCTGCGCTCCAGCTTGTCCAGCGGCTGCGCACGCGTGCGCAAGCACAGTGGGCGCAGCGTCACCACATATGGAACACCGCCACCATCACGCTGTGCACACAACACCTCCTGCACCCACCCAGCATGCTGTATTCTGCCCCGTCCCTAAATTGACACTCCAGCTGCACGAGGTGCTGCAAGGGGGCCCGCCTCGCGGCCCCCGTTCGCGCTGATCCCGCAAGCTTGCCGGCAGCATGCCCTTCCACGCCCATCCTTGACCTGCAGCGCCTGCTGCTTCTGCTGCTGCTGCTGCTGCTGGCTGTGATGGCCCGCCGCTGCTGGTGCTGCGAGGATGGCGCGCCTGCCGCACCTCGGCCGTGACGATGGTGACGTAGACCTCCTTCTTGTGCGCCAGCACCAGCTCATCAAAGGTCTGGGACACAGAGGGCACGGCTGACAGCGCGTTCTCGTCCGCGAGCGCGTCTGCGCGGCACCATCACATCGTGCACGATGGCCACTCCCTTGCGTGCCGTCGCCCAGAGGCCGTCGGATTGGTCCTGGGCTGCCTCCCCTAGCCTTGCGCCACGTCGATGGCCCGCCGCGCAGCGCTGCGGGGGCGGCACGCACCGAGGAGCCGCAGCGTGATCTCTGTGACCTGGCCCTTGAGCACGGTGCTGACGATCTTCTTGCGCACGAGCGCCGGCACGAAGGGGTCCGTGGCGAGCCTGTGCCACGCCTCGAGCTCCTTGGCGTCCGACGAGAAGGCCTCGGCGAGCTGTGCGGCACGAGCGATGCGGCACGATCAAGCCAGGGCGCGCCCTCCAGCCCACAGAGCGCGTGCACCCTTCGCAGAGTTGCTCACCTGCTGCAGCTCCCCCTGCACCTTGTCCAGCTGGTTCTCCTTGGCTGCGACCTGCCAGGTGAGCGTCGCGATGTCCGCTGCCGTGCCGCTCAGCTGCAGAGGCGCCTTGGGCTGCGAGCGACGCAGTGGCGCGCATCACGCCGTGCACAATGGATTTCCGCAGCTGCTCCCCCTGCAGCGTGGCCCTGCGGCGCCTGCGACGCTGGTGCCCGCGATGCGCCGAGAGCACGCACTCACCAGGGCGAACTCGGCCTTCTTCGCGGCAGCAGCAGCTGGAGGTGCCTGAGTGGCCAGCGCCCGCACCACCTGCGGGGGCACAGAGCGCGCGAGAGGGAGAACGAGCCTCGCAATCGAAATCTGCACGTAGGGGCCTCGATGGGCCTCCAGGCGCGACCTGCTGGCGCGGCTGGCTGCGGCGATGGCGTCGCGAAGCCGTGAAGGCGCAGCTGGGAGGCCACCCCAGCTGCGGTTCGGCTGCTTGTCCCCCTCTCGCCGCGCTCGCCTGCTCCACCGTGCCCGTGGACCGAGCAAGCGCCAGCGCGCCCCTGGCGCAGCGCGCTGCTAGGAGGCCCAGCATGTCGTCGTCTGCTGCTCGGCACAGCGGTGCTGGAGCCCGTGCCGCATGGACATGCCGGGCTTGGCGCGATCGGCTTGATCGCAGCGTGCAGCGCGCCTTGTGAGCACTGCACTGCCCGCACCCGGCACCCCTTTAGCGATCAGCGGCGTCCAGCAGGAAGCCTGGAGCGCAGGGAGCGAGCAGGTCAAGCTCGCGGGGACGATGAAGGCAAAGAAGGCGTGCCCGCTTGCGGCACGCATCAAGCGGCTGATGCAGGCGGACGATGACGTGGGCAAGATATCCCAGGCCACGCCTGTCCTCCTCGGTGCGCAGAGGGGGGGAGCGCTGGGCGGCAACGCATGCACGCGCAGGCGTGGGTGCTGCCTGCACACGTGCGTGCTCTCTGCCTGCCTCGCTGGTGCGGTGCGCCACGCAGCTCGCGCCATGGAGCTGTTCCTGCAGCGGCTCTGCGAGAAGACGGCGGCAGTCGCGCAGTCGCGGCAGGCCAAGACCGTCAGCGCCAGCCACCTGTGAGCGTGCTCGCGTGGAGCAGGCGTGATTCAGCAGCTCGCTGGGGCCTCTGCGCACAGCAGCTGGTGGTGGGTGGCACGGCTCTCAGGGCGTGGCGTGCGCTGCTCCCCGGCCCACACGCAGGAAGCACTGCGTGGCCAACGAGGAGACCTTGGACTTCCTCAAGGAGGTGGTGGCGTCGGCGCCAGACCTGCCGGCAGAGGACAGCAAGCCCAAGCGCAAGCGGTGCGTGCAGGCAGTGTTTTTTGGGGGGGTCCCTCGGCCAGCGCCAGCACCCGACACACCGCCTCACAGGACAGGCAGGCAAGGCCAGGCGGTGCAGCCGCAATGCTGCCAAAGCTCTTCTGCATCCCGGGCGGCTTGCAAGAGGGCGCTGGGATGCCGCTGCGCCTTGCACGTCGGCCCTCCCCCTCACGCGCGCCTTCTCTGCAGCCGTGCAACCCCCACACACGTGATTCGCGGGCGGCGTGCGCGCAGGCCGGCGGCCAGCGGCGGCGACGGCGCGGGCGGCGAGGGCGACGCGCCCAAGAAGCCCTCGCGGCCCCGCGCCCGCAAGTCTGACCAGGCAGGCGCCGCCACCGGCACCGACGGCGACGACGACGCTGCGCACGAGGGAGGCGGCGGCGGCGGCGGCGGCGCCGCGGGCAAGGGCCGGGGCCGCGGCGGCCGTGCCGGCAAGGCTGCCGCCGCGCAAGCCCTCTCCGACGGCGGAGCAGCGGCAGGCGGCGGCGACGCCGGCGACGGCGGGGGCGCAAAACCCGCGTCCCGCAAGCGCAACCGCAAGGGCGCTGACGCCTCTGCCACCGCCGCCGCCGCCGCTGACGGCGACGAGGCCGCCGCCACGGCAGCAGAGCTCGGCGGCGGAACAGGAGGAGGAGGAGTGAGCACGCCGCCGCACGCGCCGGCGGCGCTCCAGGCGTACGCGGCGGCCAGCGGCGGCGACGGCGCCGACCCCCGCAGCATACGCCGGAGCCCGCCGGCGCGGCTGGTGGCGCTGCCGCCGGGGCCGCAGCCCGGCGACGACGCGCCGGGGGGGCCGCACGCCGGAGCGCCACACCCGTCGGGCGGCGAGCCCGACGGCGGCGCGGGCGAGGTGCTCACGTTTGCAATCACGGCGGGCGACTGGCGGCCGCCCGCCGACCTGTCTGCGGCCGCCGCCGCCGCCGCCGCCGCCGTCTCGGGCGTGGTGCTCCCGGCGCAGCTCATGCCCGTGGCGGCGGCGGCGGCGGCGACGACGACGACGTCTTCGGCGGCGGCGTCCGCAGGCGGCGGCACGGGCGGCGACGGGCAGCATCCGCAGGCGCAGCAGCAGCAGCAGCACGCGGCGGCCGGCGGGCCCAGGCAGCAGGGCAGCGGCGGCGGCGGGCCGGCGACGTCGAGCGCCGCCACCACCACGGGCAAGAGCCGGCCGCCGCCCAGCAGCACCAAGGCGGCCACCTCTCCGGCCGCCGCCGACGCCGCCACGCCGGCCACCGTCAGGAAGGAGCCCTCCAAGCTGGCCTCGTCCATTGGCGCGGGTTTCGGCGGCGGTGGCGGAGGGGGCGGCTCGTCGTTACTGCGCAGCTCGCACCCGCTTGCGCTGCGGCGGCCGTCGACCGTGAAGAAGCCGGCGGCGGGAGGTGCGGCCGCCGCGACGCCGCCGCCGGCTGGGCCGGGCGCGGCCGCCGCCGCGGCCGGCGGCGCGGCGCCGAGCACGCCCTCGCAGGGCGCCGCGGCGGCGTCGCCCGCCGGCGCGGCGGCGGCGGCGGCCAGCAGCAGCGGCGGCGCGCACGAGGGAGACGACGCGGTGGTGGCGGCGGCGGCGGCGGCGGCGGTGCTGGGCGCGGCCAAGGGCGCGCCGCCAGCGCCGGCGCCAGCAGCGGCCGAGCAGCAGCAGCCGCTGCCGATGGACGCGGAGGCGGCGGCGGCGGTGGTGGCGGCGGCGGTGCTGTCGGGCTCGGCGATCGCGGCGGCGGCGCCGCCACTGCAGCCCGCGCAGGTGCCGGTGGCGGCAGCAGCGTTAGGAGGTGGCGGGCCGTTGCCGGCGGGCAGCGCAGGGCAGCAGGCGCAGGCGCCACCGGGCGTGCCGCCGCCGATGCTGCCGCCCACGGCGCACTTGCTGCACCTGGCCGCTGGCAAGGACGACTACGACGACGACTACGACAACTTGTGACGATGTGGAACCCGACTCGGCTTGTCGCTTTCATTCGCGAAGACGGCGCTGCTCCCTGCGTCTTTGGTTGTACATTTGTTGGTGCTCTGCACCCCTGTGTCTGCGTCGATGTGCATGCTCCTTGTGCTGTGTGCTGCGCTGGTGGTGCCAAGGGCGACACCTCTCGCAGACCACCTCGAAGCTCTCGCGGACGGGGAGCGCACGCGTGAACAGTCTCACCCAGCAAAGAGGTCCGCCCGGCACGCAGCACACAGCACGCGCCTCGCGGTCGCCGACTCAACACCAAATGATTCACGGGAGCATATCAAAGCGCGGCACCGTACGGCACGCAGGGCGCCGCCCGCCGCCGCCAAGAGGCCCGCCGCTCACGCCGCCTGCCCCTCGAACGTCATCTTCTGCGCCTCGTCGCGCAGCGACTGGAAGAGCACCGACGTGAGGTAGCGCTCGCCTGCGCACGCCACACACCACGAGCACGACACCAAACTCTCGTCCACTGGCGCTCCCATGGCATGCGCCACCCAGCAGGCGCACACGTGCAAAAGCCCGGCAGGAGAGAGGCAGGTCAAGGCACGCACCGAAGCTGGGCAGCACCACCACGACGGTCTTGTCCTTGAACTCGGGCCGCGAGGCGATTTGGATGGCCGCCTTGGTCGCCGCGCCCGAGCTGATGCCCACCATGAGCCCCTCCTCCACGGCCAGGCGGCGAGCCATGGTGATGGCGTCGTCGCTCGACACCTGCGCCCCACGGTCACGGTTGCGGAGAGAGCCCAAGGTCGGCACGGAGCGCGCAGCAGCCAGAGGGTGCCACCGCTTCGTTCGGCGTGCGCCGAGGCGCCCGCTGGGCCGCTGTCCTGGCGACTGGGCCGCTGTCCTGTGGAGAGTGCGTGGCAGGCAGGTGGCGAGCGAGGGAGGTCCCCCAGCAAGGCGCGCCCCCGCACCCACCTGCACAATCTCGTCGATCTGGGACGTGTCGAGCACGCCGGGCACGAACCCGGCGCCAATGCCCTGGATCTTGTGCGGGCCGGGCTTGCCGCCCGAAAGCACCGGCGACTCGGCCGGCTCCACCGCCACCAGCTGCGCACAGCACAGCACACGCAGCACGGTGCTACCACGCGGTGCTGCGTCCCTCTCCTCGGCGCGCCAGCGCTCCAGACGCAGACAAGCCTTTTCCCAGCTAGTAGAACGCGAGCGCGAATGGGAAGGGACTGTCCCCTCTCAAGCCCAGGCAACTTGCGTCGCGCCGCACTGGCCGCCTCGCGCGCGACACAGGCCCCCCCCCCCAACAAAGAGCCCCCCACGCTGCACTCACCCACAGGTTGGGGTTCTTCTCCTTGAGGTACTTGCCAGCGCCCGTGATGGTGCCGCCCGTGCCCACGCCGCTCACCAGCACGTCCACCTTGCCGCCCGTCGCCTCCCAAATCTCGGGCCCAGTCGTGCGGTAGTGGATCTGCGGCGTCACACGCGACGCGCACATGCGCCGGCGCGCGCAGCTGCTGTGCCGTGCGGCGCGGAGGGGGGGGTGCCTGCCCGCCGTGCGCAGCGGCCGCCGGGCAGCGGCGCAGCGCACCGGACGCTGCACCGCTTGCCACACGCCCACAATGCTTGCAGCGTGCCGCGTCGCCCTCGCCCTGCTTAGCCAGCCAGGAAGGACAGCATGCACAGCAGGCACAGCAGGCGCACCCTGGGGTTGGCGGGGTTCTCAAACTGCTGCAGGATGTACGAGTTGGGCGTGGCGGCGGCCAGCTCCTCGGCCTTGGCCACGGCGCCCTTCATGCCCTTGGCAGGGTCTGCGCGCCATGCATGCGCGCACGGCGAGCGCAACGGTCAGCCGGCACTCGGGCGCGTGCAGCACTCTCGCGCTCGCCTCTCTGACGCTGACGGCGAGGGGCGCCGTGCCACGGAGGCGCGCGGCAGCGATGGCTCCGAGCCCTCTCCCGCACCCTGCTCCCTTCCCCCTCCTTCCTTCCCCCCATGCCCCTGCCCTGGCTCACCCGTGAGCACCAGCTCGGCGCCAAACGCGCGCAGCAGCACGCGCCGCTCCAGCGACATGGAGGCGGGCATGGTGAGGACCAGCTTGTAGCCCTTGGCCGCCGCGATGAACGCCAGGCCGATGCCAGTGTTGCCGCTCGTCGGCTCAATCAGCGTGGTCTGCGTGCGGCGGCGCACGCATCCGTTCGGGATGCCAGCACAGGAAGGGCGGTCATGGCGGCCCGAGGCGGGCGGGCGTGCTGGGGCGTGTGCAGCGGCACGTCGCCAACGGGACCCTCACCTTGCCGGGCGAGATCTTGCCCGCCTGCTCGGCGTCCGTGATCATGGCGTAGCCAATTCTGCACGTGTGGAAAGTGCAGGGCCGCAAACCGTCGAGGCGGTTGCTTGTCCCGCCCAGCACGGGCACGCGTTGCACGCGGCAACGACGCCTGATGGCATCTCTCTGTGCCACGCTCCCCACGCCAGCGGGCGCGCACCGGTCCTTGACGCTGCAGCACGGCTCCATGATCTCGAGCTTGGCCGCAATCTTGCCCTGCGCGTCGCCCACCACCTTGTTCAGGTACACCATGGGCGTCTTGCCTGCGCGTGTGCGGGCGTGTGGCCGGTTGATCGATCCTCCAGATTGCGGGAACGCGCAGGCGTGCTGCGCGAAAGAACGGCCGCAGGCGTCGGCCACACACGCACCGATCAGCTGCGTCACATCGTTGGCGATGTTGAGCTTGACGCCAGCCGAGAGCACGGCCTTGCACTGCAGCCGGCACGACCTCTGCGGCACCATCCCGAGCGCGGGGCAGCACGCGCGGAGCCTATGAGCGCAATGGCGCGATGCCGCCATCGCCAGGCGCGTCCTGAGGCAGCTGGAGCGGCGCTGATCATCGTCCGCAGCCTCCGTGCTGACTGAACCTGGGCGAAGCAGCACCACGCACCGAGGCGGGGCGGCCGCACGAGGCGGGCTTGCTGCTGGCGAACGCGCGGGCCTGCATCGTGCGTGCGTGCTGGGGGTCCTCGAGCGGGGGGACGCGCTGCACGCGCTGTGGTGACTTTGCTGCATGGACGTGGGGGCTTGCACGCGTGGAGAGGAGAAGGAGAAGACGGCTGTGGCGCACAAGTTGATTCTGGTGACCTTCAGAGCACACACACACACCTTCCCGCTCACCACCTCACAGAAGAAGAGGAGCCATGGCGGCGCTGCTGCGCAACGTGCAGTTCCTCCTCTACGGCTCCAAGCACTTTGGCCAGGACGGGTACAAGCGCGCAGCCAAGACCTTTGACAGCAAGTGAGGAGGCTGCTCTGGCGCGCAGGGTGGCGTGCGCGAACGTGCGGCCAGCACGCAATTCTGGCTCACCCTCGGTCATCGCGCCCACCCTGCGTGCAGGGTGATGGAGCGCAAGCTCACAGGCAAGGTGTGCGTCGTCACGGGCGCCAACCAGGGAATCGGCCTTGCCACGTCCCAGGTGCGGCGCGGCCGGGCACACACAGGGCACTGCCCCCCACACGGCTGCCACCTGTGTCAGCTGCCCCCCAGCCCTCCTGTCACCACCTCCACCACCACCACCACCACCCCCGCCGCCACCGCCACCGCCATCCTCTGTGCGCGTGCCCTCAGGAGCTGGCGGCCCGTGGCGCCACGCTGCTCATGGTGTGCCGCAACGCCGAGCGGGGCAGCCAGGCGGTGCAGCAAGTGCGCCAGCAGACGGGCAACGAGGACGTGCACCTCAAGGTGCGACCATCCCACCTCCCTGGCTGCCGCGCCTGCCTCTGCGCACACGCGCGTGTGTGTGTGTGGTATTTGCATCTGTTTGGGCACCTCGGCGGGGCCGGAGCCCAGCTACCGGGCATATCAGATGTCCCGCAGCACAAGGGCAAGCGAGCCAGAGCATACTCACAGGTGCAGGGACGCGTGTGTGCCACTGCACAGCGCAACGCGCTGGCCCGGCCTGCACATGCGTCAAGACGCACGCATGCACCACATGCCGCCCTGGCGTGCCCGCTTGTGTGCTCCCTGCCCCCCACCGCGGCGCACAGCGCTGAGCATGCGTGCGTGCGTGCGTGTGCATGTGTGCGTTCCTGGCAGGTGTGCGATGTGAGCAGCCTGTCCTCCATCAAGGCGCTGGTGGACGACCTCCAGGCGGCGCACCAGGCCACCGGCGTGCACGTGCTCGTCAACAACGCCGGAGTCATGGTGCGCCACGGTTGCGGGCGGAACGGCGACAGCCGCACGCCCTCCTAGGAGGTGCACCGTGACCCTCCCAGCCTGGTCCGTCAGTGGCGGGCTGCGCTCCGCAGCAAAGCCGCTCGCAGCACGCCACGTGCGCGGCAACGCCGCGCCATCCCTGCCTTCCCCCCTCCACGCACCCAAAGAGCACGCTGAGGGCGTCCCTCGCGCCAGGGGCCTGCACAGCGCTCTCAGGGGGACGCCGCCGCCGCTGCTCAGCGTCGCCGCTCACCGCTGTGCTCCCGGCCCGGAACCCAACGGCGGTTGGGTTCCGGCCCCGCCAAGGCGCCCAAACGGATGCAAGTGCAACACACGCGCACACTGGGCGCAGGTGCACGAGCGGCAGCGCACCGAGGACGGGCTGGACGTCAACTTTGCCACCAACACGCTGGGCTGCTTTGTGCTCACGCTGCTGCTCGAGGGCCTGCTGGCCAAGGCGGCGCCGGCCAAGGTGGTGTTTGTCTCCTCCGGAGGCATGCTCACGCGTGAGTGCCGTGCCGGCTCGCGCGTGCCCCACGGGGAGGGGAGAGGACGCCGCGCGGGCACCCCCGCGGCGTGAGGCGCAGCGGGCCAGCAGGCGCGGCGCTGCGTCGCCAGCCCGTCGTCGTGGTGGCGTTGAGCTGCGCAGCGGAGGGAACGCGAGCTGCTTTGCCGCTCGTTCTCGCCGCGCTTAGTCACGCGCCTGGTGTGCTCGTCGTCGGCGGTGGCGGTGGCAATGGTGTTGCAGAGAAGCTGGACGTGGAGGACCTGCAGAACGAGGGCATGGGTGCGTCGTACGACGGCACCGTGGCGTACGCGCGGGACAAGCGCCGGCAGGTGGCCATCGCCGAGCGGCTAGCCGAGCGCTGGGCGGGCAAGGGTGAGATGCGCCGCGCCCGCACCGCCCTGGGGGGCTGGCGTCACTTCACCGCCAGGGCAGCGCACAGCGCCCCCTGGGCCCCATGTGCTCAGTGGCCGGACTCCCCTCGCCGGCGGGCCTCGAGCCCCCTTGACTGCGGGTGCCGGGAGCGTTTGCTTCCCCTGAGCCGGACCAAGCAACGCACGGGAGCTGCGCCCCTGGCTCTGTGCGGGAGCCCGCGGCGAGCGCCCGCAGCCTGTGGCGCTCACTTCCCCACCTGCGTGGTGGCGGCCAACCTGCCCTGCAGGCGTGCACGTGTACAGCATGCACCCGGGGTGGACCACCACTGAGGGCGTCAAGAAGAGCATCCCCGGCTTCTACTCCTTCTACCAGGTGCGGCGCGGCGAGCGCGCTTGTGTGGCCCGCGCGGGCTCCGCCGTTCCTGCGAACAAGCGCGGGTTGCGCACGTTGCGCTCCTCCCTCTGGTTTGCTGACTGCTGCGCTGACTCACAACAGCGTTTGGCCGCAGAACAAGTTCCGGGAGCTGCCGCAGGGGGCCGACACCATTGTCTACCTGGCGCTGCAGGTGCGCGCGCGCTTTGCTGGCGGAGAGGACAGGAACAGAGCTGTGAGATGCGGCCGGCGCCGGCGCCGTCGGAGCGGAACAGTGCTACATGCTGCAGCCTGTGAGGGGGCCTGGTGGTGCAGCGTGCTTGCGCAGGATTGGGGCGGTGCTCAGCGTCGCCTGGCACCGCATGCGTGCGTGCGTGTGAGCGCGCGCAGGACGACGCCAAGCTGGTGCCCGGCGGCTTCTACCTGGACCGCGCGCCTCAGGTACGCGCGCCTTTACTACACTGTAGGGGCCACGGCGAGCCAGCAGGCGCTGCGCCGTGGCGCGAGGCGCCACGGGCGCCTGCTGCATCAGCTGTGCGGCACTCGCCACCTGCCAGGCAGGAGCAGGGAGCGCCGGGGCCACCGTCCTGCTGAGCCATTCACGCGCTTGCGTGCCGCTCGGGTGCGCAGGAGAAGCACTTGAGCCTCGGCGGCACCAAGTACGACGCCAAGCAGGTGGACGCGCTGTTTGCCAAGCTGCACAAGCTGGCCGCAAAGGTGTGAGCGCGCGCGCATGTGAGAGGGACGGGGGACAGGCTGCGGCGTGTGTACCGGCGATGCAGGGCAAGCGGTGCGTGGGCCGCGGATGACCACTGCTGGGGTGTTTCGCATGGTGCTGCTGCGTGGCTTGCCCGCAGGTGCTGCCAGAGCCGGCTGCTGCGTCGTGAGAGCGCGGAGGCAACGAGGGAGAGAAAGAGAGAGCGACCCACCCTTTGTACATGGCCGAAGCGCGTGCATGGCTGACATTCATCATTCGTCTTCTCGTGGTCAATGGCTTTCTGGCTCTGTGCGGTCACCGTCGGCTTGCAAATCGTGCGCGCTCCAGAGCACAGTCACGTCGCTGGAGCGCGCTCGCGCTCACAGCATCCCCAGGCAGGAAACGGCCTGGATGAAGTCAGCGGGCCACAAAGCCATGCACACGCCTCTCCTTCTCCAGCCCCCGCAGCATCCTGCCGCCAAACTCCTCTCGGCGCGCCGCAGTCACAACGCCGCTGCGCACCCTCGCGCTACCCACAGACCCGCCCTGCGCACCTGCGCGCAGGATGGGTGCGCCCCCGGTCCCCCTCGCCCAAATCTTGACGAAAGGCAATTCCCCGCCGCACTCAGTGACTGCCCCGCCTCACTGCCCCGGCGCCGGCGAGTCCCTGGCCCCCGGCTCGGGCGTGCCTCCCCCGGGGATGTCCTGCAGCTCCTTGGCCAGGCTCACCAGCCGCCGCAGCACCTC
>VFQP010002864.1_pt1 | contig 18520 bp, 13 predicted proteins | sample 3512351 | NCBI WGS metagenome assembly VFQP01 (sample SAMN10412372, study PRJNA504923) | tailings metagenome | isolation source: Relicate 1 Philex TSF1 revegetated site | place: Philippines: Tuba, Benguet | collected 2017-08-29
TTGGCTTTTGTTTTCCCTGAATTGGCGTCAGATCCGGCATCGGGTTCTGTTAAACAATATGCACCGAATTTTGTACCTGTTGCCAAATCCGGAAGATATTTTTGTTTTTGCTCCTCAGTTCCGTAAAGCAGGATAGGAAGGGTGCCAATTCCGGTATGTGCTCCGTAAGCTGTTGCTAATGATCCATTTGCCCCTGAACAATAATCGCAGGCAAGCATTGTCGTTACAAAACCCATTCCCAGACCACCATAATTTTCAGGAACTGCAATGCCGAGAAGACCCAACTCACCTAACTGGCGCATTTTTTCTTCCGTTAATGCATAATCTTTTTTCTCAAAACGTTCGTTGTGAGGAATTACTTCTCTGTCGATAAACTCTTTTGCAGAATCGCGAAGCATTTTTTGTTCTTCATTCAGTTCTTCAAGGCTGAAGATTTGGTTTGCAGGAATTTCTTTAATTAAGAATTCTCCACCTTTTACTATATTGCTCATTGTTGTTTATTTTTTTTTAGATGAAAGAATTAAGAGAAAAGAAAAAAGACTTACAACATTAAGTTTTTTTGAAAGCCAGAAATCATTCTCTGTAATTCTGTTATTTTATTTTCTATAATTTCGAGTTTATTGATCTCAAAATAATTTCTTTTAGAGGAGATTATAATTTGAGTTTGTAATTCATAAAGAGATTCAAGACTGATTTCCAAAAAACGATTAAAATCTTTATTGGAACTTCTACTTGAGCCTTCCGCAATATTTGCCGCAACAGAAACGGAACATCTTCTAAGTTGAGACTTCAATCCAAACTCTTCGTTTTTTGGAAAAGCATCTGTAAGGACATACGTGTCGTTTGCTATTTCAATAGCTAAGTTCCATATATTTAAATTCTTAAAATTATGCTTCATTAAGTCTTTTCTCTTTATTCTTTTCTCTTTTTGTCTATAACAACTCAAAAATACTCGCTGCTCCCTGTCCCGTTCCAACGCACATAGAAACCATTCCGTATTTGTTCCCGCGTTTTCTCATTTCGTCAAGAAGCTGAACCGTTAATTTTGTTCCGGTACATCCAAGCGGGTGACCCAAAGCAATGGCGCCTCCGTTTACATTTAAAATATCAGGATTTAGATCCAATTCTTTTTTAATCGCAACCGATTGTGAAGCGAATGCTTCGTTTAATTCAATGAGCTCAATATCTTTTAATTCCAGACCTGCCTGTTTTAAAGCTTTCGGAATGGCATAAATCGGTCCCATTCCCATAATTCTTGGTTCTAGTCCTGCTGCTGCATAAGCCATTAACCTTGCTTCCGGTTCCAGACCTAGTTCTTTAACCATTTCTTCACTCATCACCATCACAAAAGCAGCTCCATCACTCATTTGTGATGAGTTTCCGGCGGTTACGCTTCCTCCATTGGCAAAAACAGGTTTCAATTTAGCCAGTCCTTCCAAAGAAGTATCTGCTCTTGGACCTTCATCCATCAGGAAATCAAATTTTTTAGTCTGCATTTTCTGGTTTTCATCCAAAAAATTATATTCAACAGGAATCGGAACAATCTGGTTGGCAAACCTACCTTCCTGATTCGCTTTTAAAGCTTTCGAATGAGATTCAAAAGCAAACTGATCCTGTTCTTCCCGTGTAATTTTATATTGCTTGGCTACTTCTTCCGCAGTGTAACCCATTCCCCAGTAATAATCAGGATTTGTTTTAGCAATATCTGTTTCCGGAACAGGCTTGTAACCACCCATTGGAATATAAGACATGGATTCTGTACCGCCTGCAATAATACAGCCTGCCATTCCTGCCTGAATTTTTGCAGAAGCGATTGCAATAGCCTCACTTCCTGAAGCACAATACCTGTTTACCGTAACTCCGGGAACTTTATCTGTATTTAAACCCATCAACGAAATTAAACGTGCCACGTTTAAACCTTGTTCAGCTTCGGGCATCGCATTTCCTACGATAAGGTCATCAATTCTGTTTTTATCTAATTGCGGAAGTTCAGCCATTAATTTTTCAATTACGGTTGCCGCCATTACATCGGGTCTTGTAAATCTTAAACTTCCTTTTGGTGCTTTTCCAACGGCAGTTCTAAAACCCTTTACTATATATGCTGTTTTCATTTTTGTAAAATGTATTATGTACAATGTAAAATGTACAGTTTATATTATTTAGAATAATTTTGCTTTAATTTAATTATCATATTTTGAATATGTCTGATTTCGGATATTAGTAAATCAAAATCATCTTTTTTAATGAATTCCAAATCATTAGCAATTATAATTTGAGTTTCAAATTCAAAAGAAGAACCTAATGCTATATTTAGGAATTGGCAAAATTGAGGATTGGTATCTCTTCCTGCGCCCTCAGCAATATTAGAAGGAATAGAATAAAGACTTCTTCTTGACTGTGATGTCAATCCGAACAATTCATCTTTAGGGAAATTTTTAGAAATAATATAATAGTGCTTACAAAGCAAAATTGATTTTTTCCAAACTTCCAACTCTCTAAAATTGTGCATGCCAATACTTTTTACATTTTACTTCCGACATTATACAAATTAATTCCTAAGCGGTTTCCCATTCTGTAACATGTACTGAATTCTCTCCAGTGTTTTTCTTTCACCGCAAAGCTGTAAGAATGTTTCTCTTTCGAGATTCAATAGATATTGCTCCGTTACAACTGTTGGCTCAGAAAGATTTCCACCTACCATTACTTTGGCTAACTTATCTGCAATTTTCTTGTCGTGTTCAGAAATATAATTTCCGGTTAACATCTGGTCGGTTCCTACGTAGAACATTCCTAATGCATCTTTACCCAGAACTTTCACTTTCTGCTCAATAGGTTGTGTGTAGCCATGTTCTGCTAAACTTTTAGCGAGCATTTTTGCAGTTTTAATCTGGGTTCTTTTATCAACGGAAACAATATCTTTTCCATGCTCTAAAATTCCCATATCGTACGCTTCGTAAGCGGAAGTGGCTACTTTACCCATAGCGATATTCATGAATGCTTCACGGAGTCTGTTGTTTTTCACATCATCATTGTGGAATTCTCTTGAAGTTCTCAATGTCAGTTCTTTAGTTCCACCGCCTCCTGGGATTACACCCACTCCGGTTTCAACCAACCCGATGTATGTTTCTGCTGCTGCAACCACTCTGTCAGCATGCATCGTCATTTCGCAACCGCCACCAAGAGTCATTCCGTGAGGAGCAACAACCACAGGAATAGAAGAGTAGCGAACTCTCATCATTGATTTCTGAAAATACGCAATTGCCATATTCAGATCATCCCAATCCTGCTCAATAGCCATCATTAAGATCATTGCTAAATTAGCTCCTACAGAGAAATTTGTACCCTGATTTCCGATAACCAATCCGTCATATTCTTTTTCAGCTAAATCAATTGCTCTGTTCAAACCATCCAACACTTCACCTCCCAAAGAATTCATTTTAGAACGAATCTCGAAATTGATAATTCCGTCGCCTAAATCTTCAATCGCAGCTCCCGAATTACTCCAAAGCGTTTTGGTTTTTCTGATGTTATCCAGAATAATAAAAGAATCCTGTCCCGGAATGGTATTATATGCTCCGGAATTTTTATCCACATAGATACTTTGACCTTCATCATTCACTTTATAGAAAGTCTCTACATTGTTTACCCAGTCTGAAACTTCATAACCTGCTACTTTCGCCAGTTCAATACCTTTTTGAACACCTATAGCATCCCAAATCTCAAACGGACCGTTTTCCCAGCCGAACCCAGCTCTCATGGCATCGTCGATTTTATAAACTTCATCGGAAATCTCCGGAATTTTGTGCGAAACATAAGCGAATAATGCTCCTAATGATTTTCGGTATAATTCACCGGCTTTATCTTTCCCACCAATTAGAACTTTAAATCGGTCAATCGGCTTATCAATATTTTTAGTTAATTCTAAAGTTGGGAAAGAAGATTTTCCCTGAAGCTCATATTCTAAAGTATCCAGATTTAATCCGTGAATTTCAGATTTTCCTTCTGTATTTTTCACTTTTTTATAGAAGCCTCCATCTGTCTTAGATCCTAACCATTTGTTATCAACCATTTTCTGGATGTAATCGGGCAGGGCGAAGACATTATTGAAATCATTGGCTTCTGCACCGCTTTGGCGAACGCCGTTTGCTACCATTACCAAAGTATCAAGACCTACAACGTCTGCTGTTCTGAATGTTGCAGATTTTGGACGACCAATCACCGGACCTGTTAATTTATCAACTTCAGAAACGGTTAAACCTAATTTCTGAACATTGTGAAGCAGATCCATCATGGAAAATACCCCAATTCTGTTCGCAATAAATGCAGGAGTGTCTTTTGCTAAAACGGTTGTTTTTCCTAAGAATTTTGCTCCGTAGTTCATGTAGAAGTCAATGACCTCCGGAAGCGTATCATTTGTAGGAATAATTTCTAAGAGCGGAAGATATCTTACAGGATTAAAAAAGTGAGTTCCTGCAAAATAGTGCTTAAAATCTTCGCTTCTTCCTTCTGTCAATAAATGAATAGGAATTCCTGATGTATTAGAAGAAATCAGTGTTCCCGGCTTTCTAAACTGCTCGATCTTTTCGTAAACTGATTTTTTAATGTCAAGTTTTTCAACGACAACTTCAATAATCCAGTCTGTATTTTTTATTTTCGATAAATCATCATCAAAGTTTCCGACCTTTATCCTGTCTGCAAATTTTGGTGAGTAGAGTAGTGCAGGACTTGCTTTTTTCAGTTTTTCAAAGTTTTCAGAAGCGATTCTGTTTCTCACCGCTTTATCATCTTTGGTCAAACCTTTTTTCTGTTCTGCTTCAGAAAGTTCAAAAGGAACGATATCCAACAGCGAGACTTCTACGCCAATATTGGCAAAATGCGCCGCAATACCGCTTCCCATAATTCCTGAACCAAGAACCGTAACGTGTTTGATTCTTCTTTTCATATGTAGATATTTTTTGTTTTTAATGGCAAAGTGTTAATACTTAAATTTCATCCGCTTACAAATGATGTAATGGCGATCTCAACTATAGACATCACTTTTTATTATTAAGGTCATGAGAAATTTTCATAATTTCTGTCATCACTTCTTTAAATATTTCCAGTTTTTCCGGTGAAATTTTCTCCATCACTTTTTTATTGAAATTAACCACCACTTCTTTTGAAAGGTTTCTGGAGTTAAGTCCTTTTTCCGTAAGTTTTATAATAACTTCACGCTTATCTGCTGTGGTTTTTTCTTTGTAGATATAACCGTTATCTTCCAAAAGTTTGATAATTCTGGTAAGCGAAGTCGGCTCAATTGCCATTTTTGGACCCAGATTGGTACTTCTTGTACCTTCTTTAGGATCAATTTTCAATAATGTGAGTGCTTGTACTGCCGTAGAATCATATTCCTGCGCCAAATCTGAGTACATTTTCTGTACCGAAATCCACGTTTGTTTCAGAATAAGATCAATGTTTTCTATTTTTTCTTTATTTGGTTCCATACTTTTTGTGTCATGGTTTACCCAAATTTAGCAAATATTATGCATGCATAATATTTATTTTCGTTAAAATTTGTTAACTTTCTGAAAACTAATAGATTAATTTATATGAACAGCATAATACTATGCATGCATAGTATGTGAAAGTAATAAAGAATTTACAGAATTAACGAATGGTTTTCACAAAATTAACAATTTCTTCAAAGGATTCGCATTCATGCTTTTCTGTACGATACGTTATGATCCATTTCTGATCATTCCATTCAAAAAATAAATCGGAAAGATTTTTTTCAAAGTTTTTCTGAAGTAAAGAATATAACATTTCTTTATAAACATCAGGTGCGGTGATATGCGGAGCAACAAACTGCTCATTAATTGTAAAAAGAGAAGCGTTGGTAAGTTCTTTGTGCTGAAGCAGAACATCTTCAACAATTCCTGAATATAGATTCTGATCTTTCAGATACCAGATTTTATCGGCAAATTCTTTTGCCAATCGCCAGTCATGAGAAGAAAAAAGGATAAGTTTGTTTTGCTTTTTTGCAAGTTTTCTGAGTGTTTGAAGGATGATGACTTTATTTTTCTCGTCCAAATGTGTTGTGGGTTCGTCCAGAATGATAATTGGGGAATTCTGTGTAATGGCTCTTCCTATAAAAGCTTTCTGAAGATTTCCGTCTGAAAGATTTTTAAGCAGTATATTTTTATATTGAACCATACCCAATTCTTCAATAATATGAGAAACTTCTTGTCTGTCTTCTTTCTTCAATTCAAAATAAAAAGGATAATAAATGTATTTTCCTAACGAAATAAGATCCTCTACAGTATAATTCTGAGGAATAACCGACTTGGAAAAAACAACAGCAATCTGCTCGGCAATTTCTTTCACCGAAAGGTTTCTGATGTTCTTATTTCCTATCAGAATTTCACCACCTAAGAGTGGAACCTGATGCAAAAGGGATTTGATCAGAGTGGTTTTCCCTACACCGTTGTTTCCAATCAAAAGACAGACTTCTCCCAGATTCAAACTAGCATTTGCTTCCGAGATTAACTTTTTACTGTAGCCAATATTTGCGTGTTTGATTTGAAGATGCATGGGCTTTTTGAGAATGACTTATTGATTTAAATGTACAAAAATTATAAGCTCAGAATAATTCCGTTTTCCTTTAACTGCTGAATCGGTTTTGAAAACCAGAATAGCTCGAAGTTTTCAAACTCTTCTTCAAATTGAGTTTTAATCTGTTTCAAAGTTTGTTTATGACCATTCTTCAATGAATTTTTTTCCATAATCTTGATTAACCAGCTTGCCTTTTCCTGCTCAATATCTATGGTGACAATATTGGTTTTTAAATGAAAAGTGACTCTAGAATAAAACCAGGATTTTTGTTTTTTGGTTTTAGTATAATTTTCAACAACCATATTTTTAGCTAAAAATAAAATTTTTGAATCAGGTTTGAAAACAAACGGGTTTTCTTCTAAAAGACAATCGTGAATATAATCCGGATGAACCGTAGTTTTAGGTATTTTGAAATCAAACCATTCCTGCAATGGAATTTCAAAATTGATACCGTGCATGTAATTAAAAAGTGATTTTTTTAGTCCGAAACTGAATTTGCTGTGATCAATCCCTGTTTTATCTCTAAAATCAATATCATTATGGGCAAATTTAATCTCCTGCTGTATTGGAATAACTCCGAATTCTTCAGGATTCTTTCCCACAGGTGAATGTGCAGTCATTGCAAACTGATGCCAAAAACCACTTTGCAAAATTCCCATTTCAAAAAGCTGACGAACCATTTCTAAAGAATCTACTGTTTCCTGCAATGTCTGAGTAGGATAACCGTACATAAGATAAGCATGAACCATGATTCCGGCTTCTGTAAAATTTCTTGTAACTTTTGCAACCTGATCTACAGAAACTCCTTTATCAATTAACTTCAAAAGTCGGTCACTTGCCACTTCCAGTCCACCGGAAACAGCAATGCATCCTGATATTTTAAGTAAAAAGCATAAATCCTGTGTGAAACTCTTTTCAAACCGAATATTTGTCCACCAGGTTACTACAAGATTTCTGCGCAAAATTTCCAGTGCAACTTCCCTCATCAAAGCAGGAGGCGCAGCTTCATCTACAAAATGGAAACCTGTTTCTCCGGTCTGAATAATCAGTTCTTCCATTCTGTCTACCAGAATCTTAGCAGAAATAGGTTCATAAATCCTAATATAATCTAACGATATATCGCAAAAAGTACACTTTCCCCAATAGCAACCGTGTGCCATTGTCAATTTATTCCATCTTCCGTCGTTCCATAAACTGTGCATCGGATTGGCAATCTCAATGACAGAAATATATTGATCTAGTTTTAAATCGGTATAATCAGGAGTTCCAATTTCTGATTGTCTGTAATCTTGTCTTTCAGCATTGTTTTTGTAAACAACTTTTTGATCTTCGAGGAGAAATGTTCGTTTATATTGAGGCTTTTCATCTGATTTATGATGACAAATGTTTTTGAATATAAGTTCAATAGGCAATTCGCCATCATCTAAAGTAATAAAATCGAAAAACTCAAAAACTCTTTCATCTTTCAGATCTCTGAGTTCTGTGTTTGGAAAACCGCCTCCCATTGCTGTTTTAATATGAGGGTAATTTTCTTTGATAAATTTTGCTGAACGAAAAGCTGAATATAGATTTCCCGGAAAAGGAACTGAAAAACAAATGATCTTTGGTTTAACAGATTCTATATTTTGCTGAAGGATTTCTAAAGTAAAAGTATCTGTAAAGGTAATATCCTGATGTAATTTAGAATACAATTCATCAAATGAATTAGCAGATTTTCCCAATCTTTCTGCATATCTGCTGAAACCAAAATCGGCATCTGTATTTTCTACAATGTAATCAGAAATATCTTCCAGATAAAGCGTAGCCAAATGTTTGGCTTTATCCTGAAGACCCATGTTCCCAAAAGCAAATTCCATATCATCCAGCTGATTGAAACGGGACGCTTCGGGAAGAAAATTCATAGAACAGATCTGTCTTGCTAAAGTAGGATTTTTTCCCTGCAGAAAAAGAATAACCTGATCAATGGTTTTAATATATTCATCTCTTAAAGCAAAAATTCTCTGTGTGTTTTCGGATAGATGATTCTGTTCCGGATTTTTCGCAAAAATTCTCTGAAATCCGTCTTTTGAAAATAGTTTTAATATTACTTCAATTCCCAGATCAATCTGATAGCTTGAAATACCTTTCGTATTCAAAAAACCTTTGATATAAGCAGTTGCAGGATAGGGAGTATTGAGTTGCGTAAAAGGCGGCGTGATAAGAAAAATATCTTTCAAAAGAAAAGCTTTATTGATGTTTTAATTTGTACAATAAGATGGAAAAAAACCCCAGAAATTTCTGAGGTTTTATATTATAACTTAAATTTCTTTGAAACTTAAACCCTGTTCAGCGAGCAGTTTCTGCTCCTGATCTTTATAAAATCCGCTTGTAAGCTTATCATGTATTGCTTCAAACGCAGCCAGTGTTTCATTAATTTCTGCATCGGTATGAGAAGCAGTAGGAATTAATCTTAATAGAATCATTCCTTTTGGAATAACCGGATAAACCACTACCGAGGTGAATATTCCGAAGTTTTCTCTTAAGTCTTTTACCAACAGAGTTGCTTCTACAGGTGTTCCCTGCATCATAACCGGTGTTACACATGTATTGGTATCACCAATGTTGAATCCTCTTTCTAAAAGACCTTTTTGAAGTTTATGGGTGTTTTCCCAAAGTTTTGCTTTAATTTCCGGTCTAGTTCTTAGCAATTCAAGTCTCTTCAATCCTCCGATTACCATCGGCATCGTTAAAGATTTTGCGAAAATCTGAGATCTAAGATTGAATTTTAAGTATCTGATGATTTCTTTATCTCCAGCAATAAAAGCTCCGAAACCCGCCATAGATTTTGCGAAAGTTGAGAAATAAACATCAATTTTATCCTGACATCCCTGTTCTTCTCCGGCTCCGGCTCCTGTTTCACCAAGAGTACCAAATCCGTGGGCATCGTCTACTAAAAGTCTGAACTGATATTTAGATTTCAGTTCACAGATTTCTTTTAGTTTACCCTGCTGTCCTCTCATTCCGAAAACTCCTTCAGTAATTACCAAAATTCCGCCGCCTGTTTCTTCAGCCACTTTTGTTGCTCTCTGAAGGTTTTTTTCAAGGCTTTCAATATCATTATGTCTGTAAGTAAATCTTTTACCGGAATGAAGCCTTACGCCATCAACGATACAAGCATGAGAATCTACATCGTACACGATGACATCGTTTCTTCCCACTAAAGCATCAATGGTTGAAACCATTCCCTGATAACCGAAATTTAATAAGTATGCTGATTCTTTCTGAACGAATTCTGCCAATTCTTTTTCAAGCTGCAAATGCTGATGTGTCTCTCCCGACATTGCTCTTGCTCCCATGGGATAGTACATTCCGAATTCTGATGCAGCTTTTGCATCTGCTTCCAAAACTTCGGGATGATTGCACATTCCCAAATAGTCGTTGGCACTCCAAAAAATGACTTCTCTCCCCTGAAACTGCATTCTCGGACCAATAGGTCCTTCAAGTTTAGGGAAAATAAAATATCCTTCACCATAATCTGCAAACTGCCCCAACGGACCGGGATTCTGCTTTATTCTTTCAAAAATATCTAACATTATGTTGTAGTTTTTAAGTAAAAAAGCCTTTTGTGAATTACAAAAAAGGCTTACTTTTTATCAGTTTAAAATTTTTATTTGATGATTTCGGTCTTGAAGACTTCTTCATAATTGTGAAAACAGTTATTGATAAAGCCCTGCTCCTCCATCCATTTATCGCTGTATACCTTTGTAATATATCTGGAACCATGATCGGGATAGATCAATACTACAAAATCGTTTTCAGTAAATTGGTAAGAATTGGCATACTGAATCAATGCCTGAGTTACTGCTCCTGTAGTATATCCGCCCATGATGGCTTCTTTTAAAGCAATTTCTCTGGTTCTGTAGGCAGACATCTCATCATTTACTCTCACAAAATGATCTACTTTATCAAAAAGAAGAGCAGAAGGAATTAAATTCTTTCCCATCCCTTCAATCTGATAAGGATGCACATCTTCTTTGTGTATTTCTCCTGTTTCATGATAACTTTTAAGAATAGATCCATCTGCATCTACACCTATGATCTTTATATCAGGATTTTTTTCTTTTAAAAATTTGGCAGATCCCGAAAGTGTTCCTCCGGTTCCTGTGCATGCAAAAAGATGGGTTATCTTCCCTTGAGTCTGCTCCCACAATTCAGGACCGGTAGTCTGGTAATGCGCATCAACATTCAACTCATTAAAGTATTGATTGATGTAAATAGAGTTTGGGGTTTCAGCAGCAATTCTTTTTGCTACCTCATAATAAGATCTCGGGTCATTCGCAGGAACATTCGCAGGACATACATAAACTTTTGCTCCTAAAGCCTTAAGATAAGCAATTTTCTCAGGTTTAGTTTTATCACTCACTGCCAGAATGCATTTGTAACCTTTAATAATGCAGACCATGGCGATGGAAAAACCTGTATTTCCGGAAGTGGTTTCTACTACCACAGAATCTTCCTTTAATAAACCTTTTTTCTCAGCGTTTTCTATGATATGAAGTGCGATTCTATCTTTTGTTGAATGTCCAGGATTATATGATTCTAACTTAGCATAAACAGTTGCAGGTATGTCTTTTGTAACGGTATTTAGTTTTACCAAAGGCGTGCTTCCGATTAAGCCAAGAATATTATCGTAAACATTACTCATTATTTGTTATTTTTCAATAAAAATCTGTCGGCAAAAATACAAAAAAATAAATACTATTTAAACTTTTAGTCAATTATAAGTTTATTAATACACAAATATGTAATTTATTTCTGCTTACAGCAATGCGGAACAGACAAAAATTGCGCCATATTTTTTAAAATTTGTTAAAATGAAGATAAACTAATCTAAAAACCTTATTTTCGCATCATTGATTTTATACTATGAAAAACTGGACTTTTAGGCAATGGAATACCGTTCTCGGATGGGTGATTTTCGTTATTGCATTTTTCACGTACTTATCAACCATAGAACCCAACTTTAGTTTTTGGGATTGTGGTGAATATATTTCTTCCGCAGTAAAACTGGAAGTAACCCATGCTCCCGGTGCTGCATTATTTCAGATTATAGGAGCTGTTGCTGCTATTTTTGCTTTTGGACAGGGCGAAAATTATTCTGTTGTGATTAATGGAATGTCAGCCTTATTCAGTGCACTGACTATTTTATTTTTATTCTGGACGATCACTCATTTTGTGCGAAGACTTTTGAATAAAGATTTTGAAGAAATCACCCGACATCAGGAAATTGCTATCCTTTTTGCCGGTGTCATCGGTTCTTTGTGTTTCACATTTTCAGATACTTTTTGGTTTTCTGCGGTAGAAGGTGAAGTGTACTCAATGGCATCCATGTTTATTGCATTGCTTGTATGGCTGATTACCAAATGGGAAAATGAATACCTTGAAAAAGACAGCGAAAGGTGGATTATTTTAATTTTCTTTATTCTTGGGCTTTCTGTAGGCGTTCACATGATGTGTATGCTGGCAATTCCTGCGGTTTGTCTTGTTTATTATGCCAGAAATTATAAGTTCACATGGATGAACTTTCTTTGGGCTAATGCCATTACTTTGGGGATTTTAATCATCGTATTTAAGCTTATTTTCCCTATCATCATGACTTTATTCGGAAGGCTTGAAATCTTCTTCGTAAACGGATTGAGTCTTCCATTCCATTCAGGGACAATTGCAGGATTTATCATCATGATCGGACTTTGCTATTTAATGATTAAATATGCAAAAAAAGCAAAAAGAAATATCTACCAGACCATTGCTTTATCCGTAGTCTACATGATCATCGGTTTTTCATGCTGGATGGTTATTCCGATCAGGGCTAATGCAAATCCGCCAATGAACCTTAACGATCCTGATACCGCTATCGGGATGCTTGATTACTATAACAGAGAGCAGTACGGAGACTGGCCTACAATTTACGGACAAAACTATACTGCCTTTTTAGATGCCAACGGAATTCAAAAGAATGAAGACGGAAGTTTCAAAACAACTAAAAAAGGTGATGTTTATGAAAAAGATGAGAAAACAGGTAGATATATAAAAACCAGTGAACGTTTTAATTACGTTTTCGACAAATCTCATGTGAGTCTTATGCCGAGAATGTTTAATGATGATAAAGATGTAATGAATAATTACATTTCCATGTACGGAGCTCCTGATTTTACATTTAATTACGACAATGAAGATGTTGCAGACAGTCCCGAAGCTCAGGAAATTTTCAGTGAACTGAAAGCAAAGTATAATGATGGTGATATTACCGCAGCAGATTATTTAAAAGTAAGACCATACAACCTTATTAAAGTCCAGAAACCTTCTTTGATGCAGAATATGGATTACTTCATCACGTTTCAGAATGGTTATTATTTTCTGAGATATCTTTTGTGGAATTTCGCCGGAAGACAAAATGATCTGGAAGGTTCTACAGATGATTTAAGAGGAAACTGGATCTCAGGAATTTCTTTTATTGACGACGCAAGACTCGGGAATCAGGATGCAATGCCTGCAAAGTATAAAAATGACAGTACAGTAGCTTTTTTCTTCTTACCTCTTATTTTAGGAATTTTGGGATGCTATTTTCAGTTTAGCAGGGATTTCGGAAGATTTTATGCAATATTATCATTGTTTGTCCTTACAAGTGTAGGAATTATCTTTTATACTGGGGTAAAGCCTTTTGAGCCAAGAGAAAGAGATTACGCAATGGTAGGCTCGTTCTATGCTTTTGCAATATGGATTGGTCTGGGAGCAGGAGCCATTCTCTGGTATTTACAATCAAAGGTAAAATCAAATGCAGCCAATATAGGATTTGGTGTTGTTTTATTAGGAATTCCGTTGATGATGGGCTTCCAGAATTACACTTCCCATGACAGAAGCGAAAGATATACTGCGTATGATTATTCTTATTCGGTACTAAAATCATTGCCGAAAAATGATATATTATTTGTGTACGGTGATAATGACACATATCCGGTTTGGGCAATGCAGGAAACTGAAAGATTCAGAGATGATGTGAAGGTAGTTAATTTTACCCTTCTTTCCACTCCATGGAATATTGATCAGGTGAAAAGAAAGACTTACAATGCAGAAGGAATACCTAGCCAGCTTACCCACGAAGATTACAGAGACGGAGTAAACGATCAGATTTATCTGATGAAAAAGAATGATTGGAAAAATATTCTTGAAAATCTTCAACAGTCTGGGGCTCCTGAAGAAATCATCAAACCATTCCAGAAATATCTTGTACAGGATTCTATGACCGTAAAGGAAGCAGTAGATTTTATTAAAATGAAATCGCCTGAAAAAGATGAAGTTCTGAAAATGATTTATGGTGAAGAGCGTTACGAAAAATATAATTTTCTTCCGGTTAATAAGTTTGTAATTCCAGTTAATAAAGTAAACGCAGTAAAAGCAGGGATCATCACCGCTTCGGAAGCAAGCAAGGCTGCAGACCAGATCATTGTTGACTACAAAGCCGGTACACTGTATAAAAACAATCTGATGATGTTTGATCTTTTAGCCAATTTCGACTGGAAAAGACCTATTAATTTCTCTTCAGGTGGAGTTTACGACAGTGAAAATATCTTCTATCTGGATGATTATCTTCAGTTTGATGGATTCAGCTACCGTTTTATTCCTATCTATACACCAAGAAGCAGCGATGGCGAAATGGGAAGGGTAGATGCCAACTCACTTTATAATGTTGTTAAGAATTTCAGATGGGGGAATTTCAAAAATCTGAATGTACATTTCGATGAGACTGCAACATCTAACATCATGAGCTACAGAAGTTCTGCGAGCAGAGCCGCCGCAGCCTTGGCTTTAACCGGACAAAAAGCAAAAGCAATAGAAATTTTAGATTTGGCTTCAAAGGAAATTCCTGCCGAAAAATACAATGATCCAAGATCCTTAAGCTCTATGGTATATGGATACATTGTTTCCGGACAGGAAGAAAAAGGATTGAAACTGGCTGAAATACTTAAGAAAGGTATTTTCTCTGAATATGATTATTATCTTTCATTAAGCCCAAGTGAACAGAGGTATATGGGAAGAGCCATGAAATCAAAACCTATGGAATACTCCTTAGTTGTTACTTCCGTTACGGATGCTTATCAGAAAATAGGTAAAAAAGATAAAGCCTATGCTTATCTGGTGAAATCTATTGAACCGATCGATCAGAAATTTAACGTGTTTATTAAAGACCTACAGCAAATGGGTAAAGAGAAAGCAATGAAGGAATCTGAAAAAGTGCAGAAAATAACGCCTTATTATCAATACTTATTTGATGTTATGGAGCCGTATGATTCTACTTATGCCAAAGAAAAAGAAGATCAGATTACCACAGCAATCATTAAAGCAACACAATAACATATTATACAAACGGAACTTCGGTTCCGTTTTTTTATGTTGATATTCATAAAATTTAAAATTATCTTTGTGCATCTAAAAAAACGCAATGTCTGAAACACAATACAGAAAGCTACCGATTTATGCTGTCATTTTTGCCCTACTGATCAAATTTGTTTTTTTTCTTACGCACCACATTCAGGAAGATGCTTTCATCACCTGGAGAGTTGCTCAAAATTTGATGGATTATGGTGTTATTGGTTTTAATGGTGAAACTAAAATTTCGGCATCTACAACCCATCTTTATGTTTTCGTCTCCTACATATTTAATATGATTTTCGGAAAAGAAGGCTTCATTATCCCTCTTTTGGCTTTCAACAGTATTTTGTTTTCCATTGGGAGCGTACTGCTTTCACATCTTTTATTCAAAAACAATTGGCATAAAGCGGTTTTCATTATTTTGTTCGGTATTTTGCCACCTTCTATTAAGATTTCTATTCTTGGAATGGAATATGGAATCCTGTTTTTTCTTGAAATGGCTTTATTATATTACGGTTTTAAAAAAGAAAAAAAGTGGGCTTTGCTTGTATTTCCAACCCTGATCTTATTTACAAGAATTGATACCGTGATTTTTCTTGGAGTTATTTTTTTAACAGATATTTTCTGGAACAAAAAAATAAGATGGAATTATGTTTTAGGCGGAATTGTTGGTGTTGCCGTATGTATCTCTTTCAATTGGTTTTATTTTGGAGAATGGGTTAACAATACGATTGTCGCCAAAAAACTGACTTATGACCGAACATTTACCTTTCAGCAGAATTTAGAATATTTCAGATTAAATTACGGAAATTTCTGGGGAATGCTGAAGATGCCTTCAGATTTTAATCCGGCAACCATTATTATTGCTGTTTTTGAGATTTTATGCTTTATTTATCTTGTTCGTCAGCAAAATAAAAGAAACTATTTTCTGTGGATCATTTTTCTTTTTGCATGGACAAAACAAATCATCTTTCTTTCTCAGAAAAGCCTTTTTGACTGGTATTATTGGGTTCCGCAGGTATTACTTTTCGTTCCTGTTCTTATTTTTGTCTTAGAACAGAAAACTAAAAAAAATCTTTGGCTTGCATCGCTCGTGATCTTTTATATTCTGCCTATGACAGCGTTTCAGACCATACATTCTATTGCAACAGGGAATGGTGAATGGAATTACAGAAGATCTATCGGATTGTTTCTGAATCAGTATGAAAAAGATAAAAAGCAATGGATATTATTGGAACCTGCCGGTTATGTTCCCTATTTTTCGGGTCTAAAAACCATTGACGAAGTAGGGTTGGTGGATAAACAGATTCAGGAAGAAATCAAAAAAGACAAACCGAATTACTGGCTTAATACCGTTAAAAGCAGGAAGCCAAAATATCTTCTTTCTAATAAAGATCTTTTCGAAGACAAAAATGCAGATTATTACAAATCAGAATATACACTACTCAAAGAATTCAGAATCAAAGATCATTTAGAAAGCAAAAATCCAGTTTTAGAAAAAATTTATACGCTAAAACCTTCCGGGACAGATTATAATTTATATGAAAGAAGAAAGAAATAATTTTGTTAGATGTTGATGTTAGATGTTAGATGATTGATGATGGAAGTTTATACTTTATATATATTTTAACCAATAAAACCTTAAAACTCTCAATTGAATCCTCATGAAATACTGTGCTTTTCTCCGCGGCGTCAATGTAAAAGGAACCAATATGAAAATGGCAGATGTCTGCAAAGTTTTTCAAGATGCCGGAACGGAAAATGTGATATCGGTTTTGGCTTCAGGAAACATTATTTTCAGTTCTGACAAAAAAAGGGAAGAGCTAAAAAGCATCCTGGAAAAATCAATGTCTGAATATTTTAATTATGAAGCCTTCTTATTTCTTAAAACTGAAAAAGAAACAGAAAATATTTGGAAAGCAAATCCGTTTATTGATAAAGATGATTTCCACAACTATGCGTTTGTAGGAAATGAGAACGTAGAAAATATTTTAATGAAAGAATTTCAGGAAGCCGCAAAAGCAAAGGGTGAAGAAGGTAAAATTGTTAACAATATATTTTATTGGCAGGTTTCAAAAGGAAATACATTAGACTCAGGTTTTGGAAAAATTTTAGGCAAAAAAAGTTTAAAAGATCAGTTTACGAGCAGAAATTTGAATACATTTGAAAAAATTATAAAAAAGTTATAAGTACTTAATATGTTTTTGAACCATAAGTATTTGGTTTTAAAACTAATGCCTAAACCTAATTTCTAACAACTACTTATAATCTTGCTGTTATTATATCATTTCTTTTAACCTTTCAGACTAAAATTTTATTCAGCTCCAAATAATTTCGCATTTTGGAACTTTCTCAGTATTTTTACTCACATTTAATTTACTTAAAAAATGATTCAACATTTAGAAAACATACACCACAAAGATTCCAAAAACTTTTTTCTCATTGCCGGTCCCTGCATTATTGAAGGTGAAGATATGGCACTGAGAATTGCTGAAAAAGTAATTGATCTGACAAATAAATATAATATTCCTTATATTTTCAAAGGAAGCTTCAAAAAAGCCAACCGAAGCAGAGTAGACTCTTTTACGACAATAGGCGAAGAAAAATCTCTCGAAATTCTTAAGAAAGTAGGGGAGACTTTCAATATTCCTACCACTACAGATATCCATGAAAATGAACACGCAGCCTTGGCAGCACAATACGTGGATATTCTTCAGATTCCTGCATTTTTGGTTCGTCAGACAGATCTTTTGGTAGCTGCCGCAAAAACCGGAAAATGTGTTACCCTGAAAAAAGGACAGTTTCTTTCCCCGGAATCCATGAAATTTGCTGTGGAAAAGGTAACAGATTCCAATAATGATAAAGTTGCTATTATCGAACGAGGCAATTCTTTCGGATATACCGATTTAATTGTTGATTACAGAGGAATTCCTACTATGAGAAACTATGCTCCGGTTATTCTGGATGTTACCCATTCTTTACAGCAGCCCAATCAAAGTTCAGGGGTAACAGGAGGAAGACCGGATTTGATTGAAACAGTTGCCAAAGCAGGAATTGCTGTGGGAGCAGACGGTATCTTCATTGAAACGCACCCCACTCCCGAAACTGCTCTTTCTGACGGAGCCAATATGTTAAGATTAGATTTATTGGAAGATTTATTACAAAAACTGACAAGAGTAAGAGAATCTATATTATAATTGTTAAAAAATACTTAATTTTAGAAATTCTAAAAAATTCCGCTTGAAAAAACTAGTTTTACCACTGAGCTTAATAGTTCCGATGCTGTTTTTCTCACAAAACAGAAAAAGAGATACAACAACAAGAACTACGCAAATTGAGGAAGTTGTTTTCCAGAAAAGAGGTACAGGACGCACCAATGATATTACAGCTGTAAGTATTTCAGGGAAAGATGCCAAAAATGTTTCCAATATCTCGGGCGGAGTAGAAAGTTTGCTGAAAACACTTCCTTCTGTAAACTCAAATACAGAACTTTCTTCACAGTATATGGTACGTGGAGGAA
>VFQP010002865.1_pt1 | contig 18502 bp, 12 predicted proteins | sample 3512351 | NCBI WGS metagenome assembly VFQP01 (sample SAMN10412372, study PRJNA504923) | tailings metagenome | isolation source: Relicate 1 Philex TSF1 revegetated site | place: Philippines: Tuba, Benguet | collected 2017-08-29
ATCGACAGCGCGCGCCTGCAGGAGGTGCTCTCGCGCGTGAGCCTGCCGCCCGAGGCGCTGCGCAGCGACAACCCGCGCGGCGTGGCGGTGCATCGCGCGCCGGCCGAACTGCTGGACGCCATGCTGCGCCTGGTGCGCCTGCTCGAACGCCCGCAAGACATCGCAGCCATGGCGCCGCTGATCGAGCAGGAAATCCTGTACCGGCTGCTCACCGGCCCGCACGGTCCGGCGCTGCTGCGCATGGCCACGGCCAACAGCCCGGCCAACAAGATCGCGCGCGCCATCGCCTGGCTGCGCCAACACTACGCGCAGCCGCTGCGCGTGGACGCGCTGGCGCAGCATGTGGGCATGAGCACGTCCTCTCTGCACCACCACTTCCAGCAGGTGACCGCCATGTCGCCGCTGCAGTACCAAAAGCGGTTGCGCCTGCAGGAGGCGCGCCGCCTGATGCTGGCCGAGGCGCTGGACGTGGGCAGCGCCGGCTACCGCGTGGGCTACCAGAGCCCTTCGCAGTTCAGCCGCGAGTACAGCCGCCAGTTCGGCTTGTCACCACTGCGCGACGTGGAGGCCGCACGCGGTCGTGCCGAGGGCTACGTGCCCCTGACGACGGCCTGAGTCCTCACGCCAGCTTGAACGGCAGGTCCCGCAGCGGCTTGCCGGTCAGTTGCGCGATCGCGTTCGCGAACGCGGGCGCCAGCGGCGGCAGACCGGGCTCGCCCATGCCCTTGGGCGGATCGGCGCTGGGCACGGTGTGCACCGCGAACTGCGGCATCTCGGTGATGCGCGCCACGCGGTAATCGCCGAAATTGCTCTGCTCGACCACACCGTCCTTGAGCGTGATGGCCGCGCCGGGCAGGCACATGCCCAGTCCCATGAGGGCGGCGCCCTGCACCTGCGCTTCCACCGTGCGCGGATTGATCACCAGGTTGCAGTGCACGCCCGCGGTCACCTTGTGCAGCACCGGCTCGCCATTCTTCACCGAGGCCTCGACCACATAGGCCACCACCGACTCGAAGCTCTCGTGCACGGCCACGCCCCAGGCCTGGCCGGCGGGCAGCGTGCGCTTGCCGTAGCCGCTCTTGTCCACCGCAAGCTTCAGGGCCGCGGTGTGACGCGGGTGTTTGTCGCCGAAAAGCGCCAGGCGGTAGGCCACCGGGTCCTGCTTCGTCGCGCGCGCGATCTCATCGATCAGCGTTTCCATGACGAAGGCGGTGTGCGTGGAACCCACGCTGCGCCACCACAGCACCGGCACGTTCACCTTCGGGTGGTGCACCGTGAGACGCATGGGCACGGGATAAGGCTCGCGCATGCCTTCCACCGCGGTCGCGTCCACGCCGTTCTTCACCATCATGGGCTCGAACGGGCTGCCGGCCACGATGGACTGGCCCACGATCACGTGATCCCAGGCCAGCACCCGGCCTCGTTCGTCGAAGCCGATCTGCGCGCGGTGCACGTGCATGGGCCGGTAGTAGCCGCCCTTGATGTCGTCCTCGCGGCTCCATACGGTGCGCACCGGCGCCTTCAGCCCCGCGGCCTGCGCGGCTTTGGCAATACCGCAGGCCTCGACCACGTAGTCGCTGCTGGGAATGGCGCGCCGACCAAAGCCGCCGCCGGCCGATTGCACGTGCAGACGCACCTGCTCGGGCTTCAAACCCAGCGTCCGCGCCGCGGCCATGCCGTCCAGGCCCGCCATCTGCGAGCCCGCCCACAGCGTGGCGCCCTGCTCACCGAGCTCCACCGTGCAGTTGAGCGGCTCCATGGGCGCATGCGCCAGATAGGGAAAGGTGAATTCGGCTTCGATGCGTTTCGGTGCCGAAGCCAGTGGCGCCATATCGGCGTCGAAGTGCCTGGCGCCGGGCTGGCGCGCGAGTTCGCGGTACTGCGCGAGCTGGCGTTCGCTGTCGACTTTCTCCACCGCGTCGGTGTCCCACCCGAGCTTGAGCGCCTCGCGCCCGCTCCTGGCCTGCCAGTAGCCATCGGCCAACACGGCCACGCCTTCGGCACCGCGGTCCAGCGGCACGCGCAGCACGGCCCGCACGCCTTTGACCGCGCGCGCGGCCGCATCGTCCACGCTGCGCAGCCGCGCACCGAACACGGGCGGGCGCGCCACCACAGCGGTGAGCTGACCGGGCCGGCGCACGTCAATGCCGAAGTCCTGACGGCCGCTGCTCTTGGCGCGCGCGTCCAGCCGGGTGGTGGGCTTGCCGATCAGCTTGAACTGCTTCGGGTCTTTCAGCGCCACCTGTTCGGGCACCGGTTGCTTCATGGCGTCGTCGGCCAGTTCGCCATAGGCCAGCTTGCGCCCGCCGGGGCCGATGACGTGGCCGGCCTCGGTGCGCAGGCGCGTGGCGTCTACCTGCCAGCGCGCGGCCGCAGCCGACACCAGCATGGCGCGCGCCCGCGCGCCGAGCTCGCGGTACTGCATGTAGCTGTGCTTGATGGAGTTGGAGCCGCCCGTGAGGTGCATGCCGAACATCGGGTCGGCATAGGCCATGTCGTTGGTGCCCAGCTGGCTGCGCACCATGGACCAGTCGGCGTCGAGCTCTTCGGCCAGGATCAGCGGCAGTGCGGTCTGCACGCCCTGGCCGAATTCAAGCCGGTTGACGGTGACGGTGACCGTGCCGTCGCGCGCGATGGCCACGAAGGCGGCCGGCTGCTGATGCGGCTTGAGTCCGGCGGGCGCTGGGGCGGTTTGCGCCTGCAACGCCAGTGGCGTGACGCCGAGCGCGAAGCCGCCGGCCACGGCCAGCTTGAGAAAGCCACGGCGCGGCAGGGCCGCGGTGCCGTCGGCGTCTTCACGCGCCAGCATCAGCTGCAAGGCGCGCGGCATGTCATGAGAAGTGATGGGGGGCAACATGGTCGTGTCCTTCCTCAGGCGATGGCGCGCGCGGCGTCGGCCACGGCGGCGCGGATGCGCTGGTAGGTGCCACAACGGCACACGTTGCCGGCCATGGCGGCGTCGATCTCGTCGGCCGTGGGCCGCTTGCCCTTGGGCAGCGACTTGAGGAAGGCGGTGGCGCTCATGATCTGTCCGCTCTGGCAGTAGCCGCACTGCGCGACATCGTGTTTCACCCAGGCCTCGCTCACCGCGCGGCCGACGCGGTCGTCGCCGCCGGTGACGGCTTCGATGGTGGTGATGCGCCGGCCTTCGACGCTGCTCACCGGCGTGATGCACGAGCGCGTGGCCTGGCCGTCGACGTGCACGGTGCAGGCGCCGCACTGGGCGGCACCGCAGCCGAACTTGGTGCCGGTCATGCCCAGCGTGTCGCGCAGGGCCCAGAGCACGGGGGTGCCGGGGTCCACATCAAGCGTGTGATCGCGGCCGTTGATGTTCAGGCGGGTCATGGGGTCTCCCAAAGAATGGGGGGTTGGCAGGGCGCGGTTCGACGGCACGAGGCTGTCAATGCTGCGGGAGTTTTCCGCGACGCCGTGCGCAAGCGTTAGCCCGATCCTGCGAATGCCTTGCACGATCCTGCAAGCAGCGCCACATCCTGAGGCGCGGGAGGGCGCACCGCAGATAGATGGCATACTTACCATCTCTGTCGGGGGCGCGTTCGCACGCGCCCCTTTGTCCTTGAACACCCATTGGAGACTTCCCGACATGGATCGCCGTTCCCTGATCAAGCACGCTGGTATTGCAGGCGTGCTGAGCGCTGGCGTCGCGCCCGCCGTTCACGCACAGGCCGCCGTGCGCTGGCGCCTGGCCTCGAGCTTCCCGAAATCGCTGCCCACCATCTTCGGTTCGGCCGAAAAGTTCTCCGAAACCGTCAAGGCGTTGTCGGGCGGCAAGTTCGAGGTGTCGATCCACCCGGCCGGCGAGCTGGTGCCGGCTTTCGGCGTGGTCGATGCGCTGCAGGACAGCACCATCGAAATGGCGCAGACCGCCTCGTATTACTTCACCGGCAAGGACCCGATCTTCGCCTTCGGCTGCGCCGTGCCGTTTGGCCTGACCGCGCGCCACATGGACGCCTGGATGGAGCACGGCAACGGCCGCAAGCTCATGGACGAGTTCTACGCCAAGTACAACATCCTCTCCATGAGCGCCGGCAACACCGGCACGCAGATGGGCGGCTGGTACCGCAAGGAAATCAAGACCGTGGCCGACCTCAAGGGCCTGAAGATGCGCATGGGCGGCGGCCTGTTCGGCGAGTCCATGGCCAAGCTGGGCGTGGTGGCGCAGAACATGCCCGCCGGTGAGGTGTACCAGGCCCTGGAAAAAGGCACGCTGGACGCCACCGAATTCGTCGGCCCCTTCGACGACGAGCGCCTGGGCTTCAACAAGGTCGCGCCCTTCTACCACTACCCCGGCTGGTGGGAAGGCGGCGCCGAGCTCGAGTTCTTCATCAACAAGAAGGCCTTCGACGCGCTGTCGCCCGAGAACAAGGCCATCGTGCGCGCCGCGGGCGCCGTGGCCGCGCGCGACATGACCGCCAAGTACGACGCCCAGAACCCGGCCGCGCTCAAGCGCCTGGTGGCCTCGGGCACCAAGCTCGTGGCCTTCCCCAAGGCCGTGATGGACGCCGGCTTCAAGACCGCGATGGAGGTGTTCGCCGAGCACGAGGCCAAGTCGCCCGAGTTCAAGAAGATCCACCAGGACATGCGCGCCTTCCAGCGCGACCAGATCCTGTGGAGCCGCTTCTCGGAGTGGCGCTACGACAGCTACATCACCTCCGCCAAGATCTGACGATCCCGGCCATCGAAGAAGCCCGCTCCCCGGCGGGCTTTTTTCATGGCGCGCGTTCACCGATGATCGGCACATGACCACCGAACGCCTGCTCTCGCCCGCGGCCACCGCCGCCGCACTGCCCTACCCCGCGCTGGCCGACACCATCGCCGCGTTGTTGCGCGACACGTCGGTGCGCGTGCCCACGCGCACCGTGCTGCCGCTGCCGCAAGGTGGCAGCCTGTTCCTGATGCCGGCCACCGATGCGCAAGTGGCCATCACCAAGCTCATCACCTACGTGGCCGACAACGCTGCGCGCGGCCTGCCCGCCATCCAGGGCGACGTGGTGGTGTTCGATGCACGCACCGGGCAGCGCGTCGCGCTGCTTGACGGCCCCACGGTAACGGCGCGGCGCACCGCCGCCGTGTCGCTGCTGGCGGCGCGCACGCTGGCGCCCCGCAGGGACAAAGACCCGGGCCCGCTGCTCATCGTGGGTGCCGGCGTACAGGGCCGCGCTCACCTGGAGGCCTTTGCCGCCGGCCTGGGCGTGCGCCAGGTGCGCGTGGCCTCGCGCAGTGCCGCCAGCGCCGATGCCCTGGTGGCGCATGCGCGATCGATGGGGCTTGAGGCCGAGCGTGTCGACGATGCCAACGCCGCGCTCGCCGATTGCCCGCTGGTGGTGAGCGGTACGCCCGCGCAAAGCGTGGCGCTGCACGGCAAGCCGCGCGACGACGCCTTCATCGCTGCGGTCGGCGCCTTCACGCCGCGCATGGCGGAGTGGGACGCTGCGGTGTGCCGTGACATCGCCGCACGCGGCACGCTGGTGGTGGACACACGCGACGCCGACCACGAAGCTGGCGATCTGCTGCAGGCCGGTATCGATGTGACGCGCGTGCCCATGCTGGGCGAGGTGCTCGATGCGCCGCGCCCTGCAGGGCCCGTGTTTTTCAAGAGCTGCGGCTGGGCGGGGTGGGACCTGGCAGCGGCGCGGCTGGCGGTAACGCGCACCTGAGCCACATCCGGATCGCGACCACCATGTCCAGCCCACCCACCCTGCCGTCGGCCTTCGCCCCGCTCGGCCAGCCCGTCTTTCGTATGTTGTGGCTCACCTGGCTGATGGCCAACGTGTGCATGTGGATGAAAGACGTGGCCGCAGCGTGGATGATGACCTCGCTGACCAGCACGCCGCTGTGGGTGGCCCTGGTGCAGACGGCCTCCACCCTGCCGGTGTTCCTGCTCGGCCTGCCCAGCGGCGCCCTGGCCGACAACCTGGACCGCAAGCGCTATTACCTGGTCACGCAGCTCTGGGTGGCGGTGGTGGCGGTGCTGCTGAGCGCGGTGGTGCTGTTCGGCACCATGACGCCAGCGCTGCTGCTGGCGCTGACCTTTGCCAACGGCATCGGCCTGGCCATGCGCTGGCCGGTGTTCGCGGCCATCGTGCCCGAGCTGGTGCCGCGCGCGCAGTTGCCCGCGGCGCTGGCGCTCAACGGCGTGTCGATGAACGCCTCGCGCATCGTCGGCCCGCTGCTGGCCGGCGCCCTCATCGCCAGCGCGGGCAGCGCCTGGGTGTTCGTGCTCAATGCGTTGCTGTCGCTGGTGGCGGCGGTCATCATCGCGCGCTGGCGGCGGGATCACAAACCGCATCCGCTGGGGCGCGAACGGTTGCTCACCGCCATGCGCGTGGGCTGGCAGTACGTGGCGCAGTCGTACCTGTTGCGCGGTGTGCTGCTGCGCATCGCCATCTTCTTTTTCCACTCCACCGCGCTGCTGGCCCTGCTGGCGTTGCTGGCGCGCGGCATGGACGGCGGGGGGGCCGGCACCTTCACGCTGCTGCTGGCCTGCATGGGCGCGGGGGCCATCGTGGCCACGGTGTTCCTGCCGCGCCTGCGCCAACGCTATTCGCGCGATGGCCTGGTGTTGCGCGGCGCGCTGCTGCAGGCCGCAGCCATGGCCGTGATGGCCTGGACCCACAACCTGTGGCTCGCGGTGCCCGCCATGCTGTTGGGCGGCGCGGCCTGGATCACCACCGCCAACACGCTGAGCGTGTCGATCCAGATGGGCCTGCCCGACTGGGTGCGCGCGCGCGGCATGTCGATTTACCAGATGGCCATCATGGGCGCCAGTGCGGCGGGCGCCGCGCTGTGGGGCCAGATCGCCACTTGGACCAACGTGCCCACTGCCCTCGCCATCGCCGCCGTGAGCGGCCTGCTCGCGATGGCCGCAGCCAACCGCTGGATGCCCGACGCCGGCCTGGAAGACGACCTCACGCCCAAGCGCATCCTGCCGGCACCACGCATCGATTCGCCACCACCGCAGGGGAATGTGATGGTGACGATCGAGTACCGGATCGACCCAGCGCGCGCCCATGAATTCCGCGAACTGATGTTCAACGAAAGCCGTCGCAGCCGCTTGCGCCACGGCGCACTCTCGTGGGAGCTGCTGCACGACATCGCCGACCCCGGGCGCTTCGTCGAAATCATCGTTGATGAGTCCTGGGTCGATCACCTGCGCCGTTTCGACCGTGTGACCGCGTCGGACGTGGCGCTGCGCGACCGCAAGCTGGCCTTCCACCAAGGAGAGGAGCCGCCGCGTGTGACGCGCAGCCTGATGGAGAGCACGGTACGGCGCGAATGAGCGCGGTACCCGACCGAGGATGTCCGCCGAACCGGTTTAGACCGGCGCGGCAGGGAAATTCGGGTGTTTTCCCGCAGAGGCTCTGTGCAAGCGCTGCGGCGTCTCCTACGATAGGCACGCATGGCAACGGCGGGCCACAAGGGTCACCGCTGCGAAACCACTTGAGGCCATCCTCGCTTGAGCCACACGCACGCCCCTGGCAGCCCCATTGAACAATTGGCGGAGTACCTGCCCGGTGCGATGTTCCGGGTCAGTGTGCTGCCCGATGGAACGCGTCGGCTTGACCACATGACGCGTGGTTGCTTCGACATCTGGGAACTCGATCCCACCGCCGTCGAGCAGGACATGGGTTCGCTGTGGAGCATGGTGGATCCGCGCGATCTGCCTGGGATGCACGAATCGATCGAGCGCTGTGCGGGTGAGCTGCGCGACTGGGATTGGCAGTGGCGTATCCAGACTCCCTCGGGCCGCATCAAATGGTTGCATGGCGTGGGACGGCCCATGCGCGAGGCCGACGGCACGCTGGTCTGGCACTGCTATGTGCTCGATCAGACCAACAACCTGCAAGCACAGGAGAACCTGCGCGAAAGCGAGGAACGTTTTCGACGCCTGATCGACACCATTCCCTCGGTGGCGGTGCAGGGTTATGACGACCAGCTTGTGTGCCGATTCTGGAACACCGCCTCCGAGCAACTCTATGGCTGGACGTCCCGGCAGGCTGTCGGCCGCAGCCTGCTTGATCTCATCATCCCGCCGCACATGCGCGAGGAGGTGACCTCGGCCGTCAACCAGATGCTCGCCACGGGTGAGGCCATTCCCTCGGCCGAACTGCTGCTGCAGCACCGCGACGGCTTTGCGGTGCCCGTGTTCTCTGGTCACGTCATGCTCAAGCGCGGTGATGGCCGCACCGAGTTCTATTGCATTGACTTTGACCTGCGGGAGCGCGTGCACGCCGAGCAGATGCGCCAGCGGCTCGAAGCACAACTGCGTGAGTCGCAGAAGATGGAGGCACTGGGAACGCTGGCTGGCGGTGTGGCCCACGACTTCAACAACATCGTGGCCGCCATTCTGGGCAACGTGGCCCTGGCCATGGGCGACGGACCACGGGAGCCGGAGCTCATGACCAGCCTGCAGGAGATCCGCAAGGCGGGCGTGCGCGCGCGCGAGCTGGTGCAGCAAATCCTGACATTCAGCCGACGCGATGACAGCCAGCGAAAGCCGACCGACCCGCAGGCCGTTCTGGCCGATGCACAAGCCCTGCTGCGCGCCACCCTGCCGGTGGATGTGCAGCTGTCGGTGATCAGCCAGGCGTCCGTGCCCTGGGTGCAGGCGAACGCCACCCAGCTGGAGCAGGTCATTCTCAACCTGTGCGGCAACGCCATCCAGGCTGTGGCCGGGCAGGCCAAAGGGTTGGTGACCGTGACACTGTCGCGCATCGACGGCCCGGTGCCAGCCGCATCGAGCGACGAAACGGAAGTGCTGGCCCCCGATGCAAGCTGGCCCGCGACCGGCGTCAGGCTGGATGTGGTGGACAACGGCGTCGGCATGGATGCCGCCACGTTGCCACGCATCTTCGAACCCTTCTTCACCACCAAGGCACCCGGCGCCGGTACCGGGCTCGGCCTGGCGGTCGTCCACGGGATTCTCAAGGAACACGGTGCCGTGTTGCGCGTGCGCAGCGCGCCCGGTCAGGGAACGCGACTGTCCATTCTTCTGCCCGGACTGCCCGGTGTGTTCGTGGCGTCTGCCGATGCGCCCGACCTGCACGCCGGCAGTCTGGCTGCCGCGTCGATCGGGTCCCGCGGCCATGTGCTTTACGTGGATGACGACGAATCCATCGCGCTGCTGGTTCAGCGCTGGTTGCAGCGCCACGGATACACCGTCAGCGCCTTCACCGACCCACAGGCCGCGCTGCTTGCACTTGAGCAATCCGGTTTCGACGTCAACCTTTGCATCAGCGACTTCAACATGCCCGGGCTGTCGGGCCTGAACTTCGCGCGCGCCCTCAAGGCCCTTCGACCTCAACTGCCGGTGGCCATCACCTCTGGCTACATCAGCGAGGAGTTGCGCCGCGAGGCGCCCGCAGCAGGCGTGGACGAGTTGATCTACAAGCCCGACACCGTGGAGGACCTGTGCCAGGCGATCGAAAGACTGCTGGCGCGCGGTCACCGTGGATAGCCCTGCTGGCTGTCAAACACCCGAATCAGGCCCACCACAGGCAATGGCTCGCGCTGCTGTCAGAAGAAGGCAGGAGCCAACGGGGTTTGCACACCCCCTATTCGACCTTGTCTTCAGGCCAATGAAAGACATGCAGGATTCTGTGGACCACCGGCACGAGCATGACCCCCATCACGGCAATGAGCACGAGGCCCGAGTAAAGCGCGTAGATGCCCGCAAACAGCTTGCCGGCGTCGGACATGTCGGCTGTTTTCACGGGACCCATGCCACCCAGCAGCATGGAGGCGTTGAAGAAGGCGTCCAGCCAGGACATCCTCTCGAACACCCTGTACCCCACCATGCCGACCACCAAGGAGAACGCGACAAGTCCGAGTGCGATGCCGGCATGCCCCAGGAGCCTCATGGCGAAGCCCGTGGTGTTGATGGGCGGTACGTGGAGCGACTCGTAGATGTTCCTCATTCGGCTTCTCCAGAGCGCCCTTCAATAGAGCGTCTCGACCGTCGCATTGAATCGATAACCAGCACCCCGCTCGGTCACGATGAGCCTCGGGTTGGCGTGATCCACCTCGATCTTGCGACGCAAACGCAGCACCTGCACGTCCACGGCGCGGTCATACACCTCGGCGTTGTGCAATCGAGAGAGATCGAGCAGTTGATCGCGGCTGAGCACGCGCTGCGGCGCACTGCAGAACGCCGCCAGAAGGCTGTACTCGTTGTTGGTCAGTTCCAGCTTGCGCCCATCGGGCGCGCTCAGGCGACGGGTACGAAGATTGAACTCCCAGCCCGCAAAGCGGAAAGCGCGTCGCTTGTCGCTGCGCACCTGCTCCACCGCGGGACGTTGCTGGGTGCGCCGCAGCACGGCGCGAATGCGCGCGAGCAGCTCGCGTGGGCTGAACGGCTTGGTGACATAGTCATCGGCACCGAGCTCCAGGCCCATGACGCGGTCCGCTTCCTCGGCGCGGCCGGTCAGCAGGATGACGGGGATCGGCGCGCGTTCGCGCAGACGGCGCGCGAGGGCGAGCCCGTCCTCGCCGGGTAGGCGCAAGTCCAGCACCACCAGGTCGACCACCTCGTCGTCGAGCACCTGGAACATCGCGCGCCCCCCGTCAACCGCGCTGACGCGCATGTCCGACTCGGTGAGGTAGCCGCACAACAAGTCGCGCAGCGCAGGATCGTCGTCCACCACCAGGATGTGGGGCTGGAGCGTTGGCGCGGGATCCTCGAGCGGCTCGGACATGCATTGACTCCGGTACAAGACGCGAGATCGATGGTAGCGTGAACGCTTCATGCGAACGTTTGCCGATGCAGACCCCGGAACTCTTCCTTGACGACGGCGAGGCCGAAGGTGCGCCACCGCGCTGGCGCGAGGTGTTCCTGCACCGGTCGGTGATGGGGTCGGTGGTGCTGGCTTTGGTGCTGTTGGTGGGCCTTGCCGCCGGCCTGGCCACGCTGCGCCAGCAGACGCTGGATGCCGAGCGGCGCGCGTTGGGCGCCTTGGTGGCCGCGCTGGCCGACCAGGCCGACAGCGCACTGGCCGCGTCCCAGACAGCGATGCAGGCGACCGCTGACGAGCTGCTCAGCGGCGCGTGGAGCGCAGACGATGAGGTGGCGCAGCCCTTGTTGCGAGCGCGCGCAGCGGCTCTGCCGTGGGTACGCCAGTTGTTGTTGGTCGACACCGAGGGCACCGTCGTGCAATCGGCCGACGACGACACCGACCACCCGGCGTTCGTGCAGGCCGACTACTTTCTCGCCGCGCTGGGCGCCGCACCCGGGAGCGCCGGGCTGGGCACCCTCGAGCGATGGCCAGGCCAGAGCGCACCCTGGGTGCCCTTGTCGATGCCCTGGTATGGCCCCGACGGTCGACAGGCCGGTGTGGTGGTGCTGGCTGCCGACCCGTCGCTGCTCGTGGGAGGTTTCACGAGGACGCGTCCCGCGGCTGACGCGCAGCTGCAGCTGGTGCGCGATGACGGCCGCATCTGGCTGACCGAGCCGGCGGATCGCCCCGATACCAACTGGCCAGACCGTTGGCTGCCATCTCGCGACAGCGCATCTTGGTCCCGGGATCTGCGCGAAGGTGACCGCAACTGGATGGTGGTGGGTCATGCGTTGCAGCGCGCGCCCATGACCATGGTGCTCGCCCGCGAGCGCGAGGCGCTGTTGCGCGACTGGCGCGCGCAGGCGTGGCTGGTTTCTGTGGCCGGGCTGCTGGCACTGCTGGTAACTGCCGCGCTCAGCGTTCGACACGCACGCGAACAACGCTGGCGCGAACAAAGCCAGCGCCGCTTGCAGCACCAGCAGGAACGCGCAGCACGCGCGCTCCAGGCGGCCCGCGAAGGCCTTTGGGAGTGGGTGCCCGAGCGAAAGCGGCACTTCCTTTCGCCGCGCATGCGCGAACTGGCGGGTTTCGGCCCGAATGACGACGCACGCGCCACCACACCGTTGGGTTGGGAGGACCGCCTCGCGAACGGGGAACTGCAACGCCTGGCCGACGCCGTGCGCATGCACCTGCAGCAGGCAACCCCGGACTTCGCGGTGACGCTGCGTATCGCGCCGCCGGGCCAACCGGTACGCCACGTCCGCGTGCGCGGTCGTGCCATGGGCCAGGAGCGATCGGGTCTGCCCCCGCTGGCCGGGACGGCCTACGACGTGAGCGACGAAGTGGCGATGGCCGAGCAGGCCCGCAAGCTGGACGAGCAATTGCAGCGAGCGCGCCGCCTGGAGGCGCTGGGCACGCTGGCGGGCGGCGTGGCGCACGACTTCAACAACGTGCTTGCCGCCATCCAGGGCTACGGGGAACGGGCGCAGGATCTGGCCCCCGAAGGCAGCGCACTGCGCGGCCACCTGCAACGCATGCTCGACGCCGCCCGGCGCGGGAAGACGCTGGTGGAGCGCATCACGGCGTCGGGTCAAGGCAGTGGAGGCCAGCGACGGAGCTACCGCCCGCGCGATCTCTTGCGTGAAGCGTGGCAGCTGGCCACACAGAACCTGCCTGCGAACGTGCGTGCCGAGCTGGACGACGGCAGCGATGACACGCCGATCATGGGCGACCCGGTGGCGTTCTTCGAGGCCTGCCTCAACCTGCTTCGCAACGCCGTGCAGGCCGTGCATGGCGGCGGGCATCTGCGCGCCACCTTGCGGGTCGAGACCCTCGACGAAGCGCGCATCCCCTGGCACGGTCAGCTCACGCCAGGGCGATGGCTTCACTTGAGCGTGAGCGACGATGGCCCGGGTATCGCACCCGACAACCTGCCGCACCTGCTCGACCCTTTCTTCACCACCCGCGCGGGGCAGGGGGGTACCGGTCTCGGCATGACGGTGGTGCACAACACCGTGCGAGACGCCGGTGGCGCGCTGGACGTGCACACCGTGCCTGGCCAGGGCACGCGCTTTGATCTGTATGTGCCATGGCTGCCCCACCCTGAACGGATCGATGGCAAGCAAGCCAGCGATGAGCCTGCCCCAGGCCACAACACCCGCAACACGCCACCAGGCCGTGGCGAGGTGATCCTGGTGGTCGACGACGAGCCCTCGCTGGTCGCCTTGCTGGAGGAGACGCTGGCGGACCTGGGTTTCGAGCCTCGTGGCTTCACCCGCCCCGCCCAGGCCTGGGACGCGTTTGCAGCCGATCCCACGCTGTTCGACGGCATCGTGACAGATCAACTCATGCCCGGGCTTACGGGACTGGAGCTGATCGCACGGTGCAAGACGCTGACGCCCGATCTCGTGTCGGTGATTGTCACGGCCTATGGTGGCGCCGACTTCGAGCGCACCACCATCGATGCCGGCGTCGATGCGGTGCTGAGTAAACCGGTGTCGATGACACAACTGGGGGACGTCCTGGCACAGGCATTCGCGCGCCGGGCAGGCTGATCGCCCGATCAAAGGCTGGCGTTACCGTCGGCATTGCAAGTGAAACAAGGGTCAGCGGTGTCGACATATCGGCAGGACATCCGCGACGCAGCATGCGGCTCGTGGTTGAACACACGCAGCATCGACCGCAATTCCTGAACGCTGCGAACCTGGAGAAACACATGAAACTGCGCACCACGCTCATTGCCGCCGCCATCGCCACACTGGGTGCCAGCGCCTGGGCTCAGGGCAATACCGGAACCTCAACCATGCCTGCGCCCGCAAGCCAGACGCGAGCACCGACCAATGCCGCAGCGCCGAAGGCAAACCCGCCGTCCAACACCGCCGCCACCGCCGGCGCCGGGCAGCCATCCAAGATGGAGAAGCTGACCCAGAAGCATGACAAGGCAACCAAGAACGAAACCAAACTGAGTCACAAGAAGGAAGCGAAGAAGGACGCCCAGAAGCTGAGCCACAAGAAGGAGCAGAAGCACAAGTTGCAGCAAGCCACCCACAAATCCGCCAAGCAGGGCAGCGACGCCGTCACACCCAAGCCCGCAGGCCAATGACGCCGCGAGGGCTCGGCATGGCGCCCGAACAGAGGCCGTCCTGGACGGCCTCTTTTTTTGCAGAATGGGCCGATTGCTACCGCCAACGTCGGCTATGACCGTTGCCTCCCAAGCCGCCCGCCGGGCCTTTCCCTGGCGCTGGATTGCCAGTGCGGCGAGCCTCGCTGTGCTGGTGCTTGCGTTGTGGTGGCTGCACAAGGCACTGGCGGGCACGCCGCTGCGCGAGGTGCTGCACAGCCTGGGTCAATTGCCTCTGCAAGCACTGGCGCTCGCGCTGCTGGGCACCGCCCTCAGTTACGCAGCGCTTGCCGCCTACGACGTGCTTGCGCTGCGCGTGCTCAAGCACCCGCTGGCCTGGCCACGTGCGGCCATCACGGCCTTCATGGCGACCGCCGTGGGTCACAACGTCGGGCTCGCGTTGATCAGCGGCGGCACGGTGCGCCTGCGGCTCTATGGCGCCTGGGGGCTGGGCGCTGGCGAGGTCGCCACGCTCAGCGGCCTGGTCGCCGCGTCCTTCGGCCTGGGCGTCACGCTCTGTGCCGGCGCTGCACTGGTGCTCGAACCCGCCGCCACACTGGGAGCACTGCATGTGCCCGCGGCCGTGGGCCGCGTGGTGGGCGCGGTGTTGGTCGTGCTGCCGTTGCTCTACCTGGTGTGGCTGGCGCGAGGGCCGCGCGTCTTTTCCATACGCCAGTGGACGTTGCCGCTGCCCACCCCCCACCAGGGCGCGCTGCAACTGCTTCTGTCTGTGGTCGAACTGGCCGCTGCTTCAACGGTGTTGTGGGCGCTGCTGCCCAGCGGGGCGGCGCCGTGGGCGTCCTTCATGGGCCTGTACGTGCTGGCCATGGTGCTTGGCATCGTGAGCCATGTTCCCGCGGGCCTGGGTGTGTTCGAAGCGGTGCTGATCGCCGGTCTCCCGCAGGTGCCGCCCCACGCGCTGCTGGCTGCGGCGCTGGCCTACCGCGCCATCTACTACCTGCTGCCCCTGGGCGTGGCGGCGTTACTCGGGCTGGGGATGGTGCTGCGCGCCCAGGCCGATCGCACTCGCCGCTGGTTCGCGCTCGCACAACCGGCGGCGTCGTGGCTCGCGCCCTGGTTGGGTGCCACTGTGGTGTTTGCGGCCGGCTCGGTGCTGCTTTTTTCCGGCAGCCTGCCGGCCGACGGCACCCGCATGCACGCGCTGCGCGGCGTGGTGCCGCTGGCCGCGGTGGAGTTGTCGCACCTGGCGGGCAGCCTGATCGGGCTGGCGCTGCTGATCCTGTCGCAAGCGCTGCTGCAGCGGGTGGATGCCGCGAGGCGTCTTGCCTTGGGCCTGCTGCTGGCGGGAGCGATCGCCTCATTGCTCAAGGGGCTGGATGTTGCCGAAGCCGCGTTGGCGCTGGGAGCCGCAGGCGTTTTGTACGCAGGCCGCGCCGGCTTTCGCCGCCAGGCGGCCTGGGGGTGGCGCAACGATCTTGGCGCGCTGGGCCCACAGGCCTGGCTGGGCGTGGGTGCGGTGGTGATTGCCACCGTCTGGCTGGGTCTTTTCAGTTACCGGCACGTGGAGTACGCCAACGAACTGTGGTGGCAGTTCGCCCTGCGCGCAGATGCGCCGCGTTACCTGCGCGCCAGCCTGCTGGTGGCGGTGGTCTGCGTGGCGCTGATGGTGTGGCAGGCGGTGCGGCCCCGCCGGGCGCCACCCGAGCAGCCCACGGCCGCGCAACTCGCGGTGGCTGACCGACTGGTGAAGGCCAGTGCGCGCACCGAGGCGGCATTGGCCCTGCTGGGTGACAAGCGCCTGCTCTTCGACGAGCGCGAACAGGCGATGTTGATGTACCAGATACAGGCACGCAGCTGGATCGCCATGGGTGACCCGGTGGGCGACGAAACCGCCGGCGAGGCCCTGGCCTGGCGGCTGCGCGAGCTGGCCGACCGGCACGGAGGGCGCGCGGTGTTCTACCAGGTCGAGGCGGGGCGCCTGCCGCTCTACCTGGACATGGGCCTCACCGCCATCAAGCTCGGCGAGGAAGCCCTCGTCCCGCTGGACGGCTTCACGCTCGAGGGCCCGCGCCGCGCGTCTCTACGTCAGGCGGTGCGGCGTGCCGAGCGCGAGGGCCTGTCGTTCGAGGTGGTCACGGCCGGGGAGGCGCGCTCACACATGGCGGTGCTGAGGGCCGTGTCCGACCACTGGCTGCTGAGCAAAGCCACGCGCGAGAAGGGCTTCTCACTGGGCCGCTTCGACGAGGCTTACCTGAGCCACTTTGCCTTCGCGCTGGTTCGCCGTGTCGCCGATCCGCAGCGACCCATCGTCGGCTTCGCCAACCTGTGGACCGGCAATGGCCGGGACGAGTTGTCGATCGATCTGATGCGTCACGACCCGCAGTCCACGTCCAACGTGATGGACTACTTGTTTGCGCAGACCATGTGCTGGGGTGCCGCACAGGGGTATCGGTCGTTCAACCTGGGCATGGCCCCACTGTCCGGCCTGGAGACGCACCCACTGGCACCGCTGTGGCACCGGCTGGGGACGGCGTTGTTTCGCAACGGGGAGCACTTCTACAACTTCCAGGGTCTGCGTGCCTACAAGCAGAAGTTCGACCCCGATTGGAAACCGCGCTATCTGGCCTGTCCCGGTGGCCTGGCGCTGCCTGGAATGCTGCTTGACGTGGCCACGCTGATCGGCGGCGGCTGGCGCGGCATGGTCACGCGCTGAGCGCATTGCTCATCGTTTTCGCGCCCTGCCTGCGCGGCCTGTGTTTCATTCGAAACATGGCGCGCCGCCACGGTAGTGCTGGCAGCACGTGCCGCGTTCATTCTCAGCCCACAAGCTGGAGCCCAGCGCCCGGGCATGGTGCCCGGCCCGACGCCAGCCGGAGAACGCCATGAACGACTTGCAAGCATCCATGTTGGGCATCGACTCCCTCATCCACGCAGCGGGGCACACCGTGCCCGAGCGGCGTTTCTTCATCGACGCCGATGTCCAAGCACTGCGCGACGACGTTCGCGAGGCGATCGTGGCGATCTACTGCGACCACGACGAGCAGGCGGCGCGACGGGTGCGGCATGCCCGTTGGTTGCTGCGCGAGACCGTCACGGCGGGGGCCGCGTCGTCGATGCATCTTGAGGAAGCCGCTTTCCACCTGCGCTTGCACCACCCGTGGGAGGCATTGAGCGCGCTGCGCCAGGCCAGTGATGCCCTGCTGTCGGACCAGCTTTCTCAAGGAGAACGGTCATGAGCACGCCGTACCGGAACACCCCGAACTGGGGGCTGCTGCCACTCGTGGCGGTCATGGTCGGCTCCGGCATCGTCGGTGGCCTGTCTTCCCGCTGGCTGCCCGAACGGGCCTCGGCGCCAGTGGCGCAGTCGATGCCGGCGCCGGCCGCTGGCGGCGCGAAGCTCGATGCGCCCGATTTCTCGGGCATCGCGCAACGCCACGGTGCGGCGGTCGTCAACATCACGGTGAGCGGCGCACGCCGGGTGGCGCTGGCCGGCGGCCCCGACAGCCTGTTTGACGGCCCGCCGGACTGGGCACCACGCGCGGCACCCGGCCCGCAAACGGTGCGCGGCCAGGGCTCCGGCTTCATCGTCGGCGCCGACGGCGTGATCCTCACCAACGCGCACGTCGTGCAGGACGCGCAGCGCGTGACCGTCAAGCTGCGCGACCGACGTGAGTTCAGCGCGCGCGTGCTCGGTGTCGATCCGCAAACGGATGTGGCGGTGCTCAAGATCGACGCCAAGGGCCTGCCCACGGTACCGCTGGGCAGCGAGCGCTCCCTCAAGGTGGGCGAATGGGTGCTCGCCATCGGCTCCCCGTTCGGCTTTGACAACACGGCCACGGTGGGCGTGGTGAGTGCCAAAGGACGCAGCCTGCCAGACGAAACCAGCGTTCCGTTCATCCAGACCGACGTCGCCATCAACCCCGGCAACTCGGGCGGGCCGCTGTTCAACCGACAGGGCGAGGTGGTGGGCATCAATTCGCAGATCTACAGCCACACCGGTGGCTACCAGGGTCTGGCGTTTGCCATCCCGATCGATGTGGCACTCAAGGTGAAGGACGAAATCATGCAGTCTGGCCATGCACAACACGCGCGGTTGGGCGTCTCGGCGCAGGACGTGGATCAGGCGCTGGCCGAATCCTTCGGCCTGAAGTCACCGCAAGGCGCTTTGGTCGCCGACGTGGAAGCCGGCAGCCCGGCGCAACGCGCGGGCCTTCGCCCGGGAGATGTGATCCTGCGGGTAGGCAAGCAACCGATCGACGTCGTGGCCGACCTTCCGCTCGCGATTGGGCAGGCGCGGCCAGGCGAGCGCGTGGAGATCGACCTCTGGCGCGAGCGCCATCAGGAGCAGGTCACTGCCGAGCTCGCCGATGCGGCGGCGACAGCGCGTGACGACAAGGTGTCCCCCGCGCGCAACTGGGGTGGCGACGCGATGCTCGGGCTGGCCTTGCGCCCTTTGACCGCCGGCGAACGTGCTGTATCAGGTCAGCGAAGGGGTCTGTTGATCGAGGGCGTCACCGGTCCGGCAGAAATTGCGGGTGTGCAGGCGGGCGATCTGCTCGTGGGCATCAATGGCCGGCCCGTGACCACCCCCGATGAAGTACGCAGCGCCGTTGAACACCGGCAGGGGCCG
>VFQP010002866.1_pt1 | contig 18500 bp, 26 predicted proteins | sample 3512351 | NCBI WGS metagenome assembly VFQP01 (sample SAMN10412372, study PRJNA504923) | tailings metagenome | isolation source: Relicate 1 Philex TSF1 revegetated site | place: Philippines: Tuba, Benguet | collected 2017-08-29
CGCCTTGGTCAGCGACAGGCGCTCCATCTCCAGCTGCAGCACCTGCGGAGCGCGCGCACGCGTGGTCGGCAGCGCAACCGTCCTGTCCTGTGCTTGCGCCTCCTACTCCACCCCTCCTTGCGCTCGCCCTTCCCAAACGCCACCACCGTGGTGTTCCGCCCAACCCTCCTCCCTCGCCAGGCCTTGCCGTCCACCCCATCCAGCGCCGCCCCCCGACGCACCTTGCGGTCCACCTCGTCAAGTGCCCCCCTTCCCTCCCCGTTCCCATCCCCACCGCCAACCCTCGACGCACCTTGCGGTCCACCTCGTCCAGCGCCTCGGGCTTGGACGTGATCTCCATCTTGAGCTTGGCCGCCGCCTCGTCCACCAGGTCAATCGCCTTGTCAGGCAGGAACCTACGCACCACGTGCACACCCACACCACACCCAGCACGCACAGCACCTCACGACGAGCACGAGCCATCCACTGGGCTCAGCGGTGTGGCACCAGGCGCGGGGGGGCGCACGTGCCCGCGGGCCCGCCGGCCGCAGTACGCAGCCCGCACCTGTCGGCAATGTAGCGGTCCGAGAGCACGGCCGCCTCGACCAGCGCGCTGTCGCTGATGCGCACGCCGTGGTGCACCTCGTAGCGCTCGCGCAGCCCGCGCAGGATGCTCACCGTCTGCGCCACGCTGGGCTGCTCCACGTACACCTGCGCACGCCACACACACACATCATATCTGCTTGCCTCCACCATATGGCTCCACCAACACACACGCCAACCACCCGCACGCTCAACACCCGCCCTTGCTCTGCGCCCCTGGCGCAGCACGCGCAACGCGTTGTTACCCTCCCTAAACGCGTGCTGTGCAGGCTGATCGGGGCTAGGGTTTAGGGCTAGGGTTAGCGCCTCACCTGCTGGAATCGGCGCTCCAGGGCGGGGTCCTTCTCAATGTACTTGCGGTACTCGTCCAGCGTGGTGGCGCCGATGCAGCGCAGCTCGCCGCGCCCCAGCATGGGCTTGAGCAGGTTGCCGGCGTCCATGGCGCCGCCCGTGGCGCCGGCGCCCACCACCTGCGCAGCCGCAGCACGCCGCAACGACCGCACGCTTCAGGCGCATCGTTCTTCAAGCTCCGGGCCATCCGCAAGGGAGGGCCAGGGAGCAGGAGTCGAGCATTGGGGGCAAGCTTGGAGGCGCACCGTGTGGATCTCGTCGATGAAGAGGATGATGGTTCCGTTGCTGTCCGTCACCTCCTTGATGACGGCCTTGAGACGGTCCTCAAACTCGCCACGGTACTTGGCGCCTGCGTGCGCACATGCAAGCGCACCACACACGCTTCTGAGGGCCCGGATCGCGGCACGACGTGGAGCGCAGGCAAGCGCTTGGTGCGGCGCAGCAGAGCGTCCCTGGCCATGGAACGGCCTCTGGAGCTGCATCGCAGGTGCGCCATCAGCGCGCAACGCTGTTCCAAGGCTCAGCAGGACAAGGGAGGAGGGGGGCCACCGGCGACGCACCGGCGATGAGCGCCCCCATGTCGAGCGCCATGAGCACGCGGCCCTGCAGCGCCTCGGGCACGTCGTTGGAGACGATGCGCTGCGCCAGGCCCTCGGCCACCGCCGTCTGCGCCGCACGCACGCAAGACACGCGTCAGCACCGCGACCTCCTGCTGCACCCGCCCAAGGTAAGGCCACTCGTGCGCAAGGAGCCTGCGCAAGCACCAGCGTGCCCGCACCTTGCCCACGCCGGGCTCTCCGATGAGCACGGGGTTGTTCTTGGTGCGGCGCGAGAGGATCTGGATGCACCGGCGGATCTCCTCGTCGCGGCCAATCACCGGGTCCAGCTTGCCCTCGCGCGCCGCCTGCACGCCAGCCCACATCCACATCCACGCCACACACACAGCAGCACGCCTCAGCTACGAGCTGCGAGCCAGCAGGCATCCGTGTGTCGACTGCTGCTCAATCTGCAGGCTGGAACCCCCTGGCGCGGCACGCGTATCCCCCAGGTGGCCTGTGGCCGCCTGGTGTGCACCACGCAAGCCCATGCCTTCCCCCCCCCCCCCCCCTCACACGCAAGCGCACCTTGGTGAGGTCGCGCGCGTACTTGCCCAGCGCCTCGTACTTGCCCTCGGGGTCCTGGTCCTGCACCTTGTTGTTGCCGCGCACCTCTTGGATGGCCTGTGGGAGGAGACCGGCGCACGACCAGCCCACCACACATGAGGAGCCCTTCACCAAGCGTCGTTGCTGAACCTCCCGTCTGGTCGCAGCGAGCGCACAAGCTGAATTGTCCAGTCTGGGCTGCCCTGAACAGGCCCCTGCTCCCCTTCCTGCCCTCGGGTCGTGTGCCTGCCCACCTGCTCAATCTTCTTGGGCGTCATGTCGGGCCCCTCCTGCTTGATGAGCTGCGCGCCACACCGCGCGTCCTCGGCCAGCGCCAGCAGCAGGTGCTCCACGCTCACGAACGAGTCGCCCCACTTCTCCTTGAGCTCGGTGGCGCGGTTCACCACGCCCTCTAGGTTGCGGCCCAGCACCTACACGCATGTCACCACCCGAAACGCATGCCCACACGTGATGTGCCAGGTGCTGAGTAAGCCGAGTAGCTGGCACTGGTGGTGGCGCCGCCCGCCGGCCTGATCAGACGCCGCTCGTGATAACACTGTGAGGGCTCACCTGCCCGGAGTCGCCGCTGACGCGCGGCTGGCGGCGGATGTACGTGTCCACGCGCTCCAGCAGGCGCGTGGGGTCGCCGCCCGCCTTTGCGACGATGCGCCGCGCCAGGCCGTTAGGCTGCTCCAGCAGCGCCTTTGCCAGGTGCTCCGTCTCCACCACCTGGTGGCTGAACTCCTTGGCGATCTCCGGTGCCGCCACAATGGCCTGCGCAGTGTTGGTGGGGATGAGGTGAAGGCTGAGGTGGGGCTGTCGCGGCGCGTGGCCTGCCGCAGGCGCTGCGCTGCCAGGAGTGGGCCACACTGGTGCCGCTGGCCTACTGCCTGAGCAATGTGGCCACGCACCTGCCAGGCCTTTTCCGTGAACTCGTTCTGCGTGATCCGGCGCCCTCCGCCCGTGCCCGTGGCAGCTGCCGCGCGCACCACCACCGCCTGGCGCCTGGATGCTGGCCTGCGCACGCATGCAGCTGGAGCTCGCGTTCAGCGCGCCGTGTGCAGTATGCACGCCAAGAGGACCGCTGCTTCCAGTCCTCTTGTGCTGACCTGGAAGTGGCAGCGCCCGCGTCGAGCGTGATGCCATCCCTCTGGAGGCCCCTGCGCGCGCGATGGCTGGACGTCGGGACGCACGCCACCACCGCCTTGGATGTCGTCGCGCCGCGCTGGCTCAGCTGCCGCGCCTGCAGAGCTGCGCCTGCACGACCCCAAGGCACCCGAACACACGCCACGCTCGCGCGCAGGCAGCAAAGGCCACACCGACACGCAGCGACACGATCACGGAAGCGGCACGCACCTTGAGAGTAAGTGAGCTGCATCGTGCTCTTCGCGGTGGGGGCTGTGTGCTGAAGGATGATCAAGCGCTAAGCTGCTGTCTCTGTGTGTGTGAAGGCGAGCGTGCGCAGCGCCGATACCAAATAGACTGCGTCAACCAAGCTGGCGTGGGCGCAGCGAGAGGCGTCTGGAGTTCTCGAGATCAAGCCCTGTCTTGCCCATGCGTGCAGGAGCGGCCTCAGCGCTCGCAGCAGCAGCAGCAGCAGCGGCGCCCGCTGTCAGCGTTCAGCCTTGGGCAAGGTGCTGGCAGCTGCTGGTGCTCCCTGCCTGACCCTGAGCAGCCGGAGCTGGCCCCCCCCCCGAAAAGCACGTGCGCAGCGCCAGAGGGCCAGCGAGGAGGACGCGGTGCTGCTGCGCGTGGAGAGCGAGGAACCTGCAAGCAGAGGAGGCCTGGAGCAGCTGCAGAGGCAGCTCACACCTCGTTCCCCGCGCGCAGCCCATGATTTGTATTCGCACCTCCGCTCGCGAGCCGCGCTGTGGCCAGATGTGAGCCAGCGCTCCGCCAGAGCAGTGCCGGCGCCGTGATGGTGATCGGCAACAACACCGCCGGCGGTGGCGGCGGCGGTGGGGGCGGTGGTGGGGGCGCAGGAGGCGGCCGCGGCGCCGCCAACCGGGGCGCCGTGATGCTGCGCCAGTGGTGGGAGGTGCAGCAGAGGGGCGGCCGCTGGCACACGGGCGAGACGCTCAAGGAGCTGCACCGGAGGAACAGAGCCAAGGGCGTCAGGTTGCTTGACCCCGCCGGCGTGCTGCACGGCGTGCTGAGGGTGCCGTGGGGCCGCCTGTACCCCACCTCACGCAACCTCATGCTTCCACGCACCGCAGGGAGGAGTACTGCTTCGCGGACCTGGCCGCGGCGTGCTGGTACCTCTCCAACGACGACCGGATGGGGCCCGACCCCGAGGACGGCGTCTACTGCCACGCCGTGCACCCCCAGGGCTGCACCTCGTGCCACTCGTGCCACTTCTGCAGGTGTGCTGCCGGGCGCTGCGTGGGGCCGCACGCAGTGCTGCCTGGCCTGGCACCTGCTCCTTCCCGGCTGCTGATCCTGGCGAAGCAGTCGGCCCGCCTTGGGAGTGAGGAATGGGCAAGTTGCGCACGCGCAGGCAAAAGACCGTGTCGCGCAAGGCGCAGTGCACGCACTGCGGCATGCACTGGTGCAAGAAGTGCCTGTCTGGCCGCCACGGGGAGAACCGCGACGAGGTGCGGCCGCCCTCTGGGCCCCTCCTAGGCGCAGCACCAGAAGGCAGGGCCTGTCGTGACCGCGGCCGTGATGGGGATGCGACATGGGCCCGCCTGCTCTCTGCCACCTGTGCGTGCAACACGCAGATCGGGCCCGGCCGGAGGTTCCCCCGCTGGCTGTGCCCGCTCTGCAGAAACATTTGCAACTGCAGCGGAGCCTGCCAGCGCAGCAGCCGGGGCTGGGAGTCCACGGGGCAGCTGGCCAGGGAGGCCATCAAGGAACGCTACCCCTCAGTGCGTGCGCAGTAGTGGGCCATAGAGCCTTGCTGTCCGGCCTGCGCCAGCTGGGCGTGGACACGTCACACGCCCAGACCAGGCGTGCCGGCCTGCCGGGAGCAGAGCGCTACGCACGCGGCGCTTCTCCTTCACGGCCGCAGGTGGCGCTGTACCTCATCCTCCCGCACATGAAGGAGAGCGAGAGCGTGCCATGGGAGCGCGTGGAGGAGGCGCTCGAGGTGGTGCGCCGGCAGCAGGCCACGGCCGGCGAGCTGCAGGCAGCGGCGCGCGGCGGCGGCGCGGACGGCTCGCCCGGCGGCGACGCCTACACGCTGCAGTGGCTCGAGACGCACCGCACGCGCTTCAAGCAGGTGCAGCGGCAGCAGCAGCAGCGCAGGGCGGACGACGGCAACCTGGCGGCGGCGGCTGGCGCGCTGAAGGGCAGGTGCGCAGAGCGCGCTTGCGTCAGCATCGTCTGCCGGCCGCGCTGAGAGGAGGAAGGATGAGGTGGTGGGGGCGAGTGCTCTTGGCGTGCGCGTGCGCGTGTGGGTGTGTGCAGGGCAGGGCAGGAGCGGCTGTCACGGGGCCGCAGGCTGGTGCTGCGCATCCAGGAGGAGCTGCCGATGCTGGCGGCGGGCCAGCAGGACGCGGCGCCGCAGCTCCTGCTCGCTTCCCTGGTGCGCCAGAGCCCTCGCTGCATGCATGCCCTAGCATGTGCCTGCACGCCCCCGCTGGTGCAGCCGCGTGTATCACTCGGCTGGTCCGCTTGCTGCGCGTGCAGGGCCTAGGGGTGGACGGCGGGGCGGCAGGCCTGCTCGTACCGCAGGACCGGCAGTACGCCGTGCAGGACGAGGAGGACGAGGACCTGGCCCTGCTCATCCAGCAGGCCACCTCACCGAGCCTCGCCCTCACTGCCACCACCACCACCACCCTCCTCAGAGCCACCACCCCGGCGGGAGACCTCGCCGCCGGTGGCAACCTCACGGCAGCCAGACCGGCACCACCGCCGGCACCGCAGCAGCAGCAGCAGCAGCAGCAGCAGCAGCAGCAGCAGCAGCAGCAGCAGCAGGGGCCGGTGATGTCTCCAGTGACCCCAGCCGCGGAGCTGTTCCAACAACCGCAGCAGCCAGCGTTCCTTGCCGCCGGCGCGCGGCAAGCCGGCCCTGCGACCGCACGAGCGGCAGGCGGGGGCGGCGCTGGAGGCGGCGCGCGCGGGGCGCTACAGGAGCTGCCCCTCTTGGCGGGCGGAGGCGGCGGCGGAGCGGCAAACCGGCAGGCGCACGGCGCGGGCGCCGGCGCAGCGGCGGCAGCGGCGGGGCCCCAGCTCACCTCGCCCACAGGCCTGCAACCGTCCCCGCAGGACGCAGCGGCGGGCGCAGCGGCGGCGCAGGTGGTCACGGTGCTGCTGGGAGTGCAGCTGCGGCGGCCTGCACCCGCTGGCGCCAACGCTGCTGTGCTGCCGCCACCGCAGCAGCCTGGCAAGGAGGGAGCGGCGCCGGGGGTCGAGCCGTGGCCTGGCGTTGGTGCGGGCGGCGCGCCGCTGCCTATCCGGCGGCAGGAGTTCCTGCACCGCCCCGACGCCGCGCCGCCTCCGCAGCCCGTGTACCGCGCAGCGCCGGCGGCGCCGCTCGCGCTGAACCGGTCCGGGGCGGGCGCGCAGGGTGTGGGAGGGCTGTGGGACGCGGCGGGGGACGCGGCGCGGGCGGGAGGCGGCGTGCGGCGCAGCCGGGAGGGGGACGCGTTTGGCGGCAGCGGAGGAGGAGGTGGGGGCGTGTTTGGTGGTGGAGGTGGTGACGGCGGCGGGGGTGCTGCGGCAGCGCAGCAGCTCCTCAGCAAGCGGCAGAAGGGCGCGGCGGCAGGGCCCATGGTGATTGACCTCGTAGAGGAGCCGGCGGGCGCACCGGTGGAGCAGGCCAACGTGACGCCGCGGCAGCCGGAGCCCTCGCCTGCAGCGGCCGTGGTGGCCCGGCTGCTAGCACCCACTGCTGCTGCGGCGCCTGGGGGCGGCGGAGCGGCGACGGCGACCCAGGGCGCACCGGCGGCGGCAGCGGCGGCGACGACGACACAGACGCAGACTCAGCTGCTAGGCGACGTGCAGGCGGCGACGGCGGCGCTGCTGCTGGGCGAGGTGGCGGCGCAGCGGCAGCGGCTGCAGGACCAGGTGAGAGACCCGCACGAGGGGAATGGAGACTGGAACAATTGCTTGCCAGGCTTGCTGACCGTGATTGGTGAGGTGCGCGTGTGGTGCGCAGGTTCAGCAGGGGGACGAGGAGCTGGACAGGGAGGCGGCAGGGCTGCCGGCATCCGACGTGCAGGACCTGCCGTACTTTGCCGCCAAGCTGCTCACCGCCAGACAGGTGATCGCATGTCTGGGCCACATACCTTTGCCGCTGATCCACACGCCCGTGGTGGTGACCAGAGCAGGGATCGTTGGGCCAATCCCGATCCACCGACCCGCAGGCGGTGCTGGCCTGCCAGAGGGCGCTGCAGGACCCCAGCGGCACGGTGCGCGAGCGGGATGTGGCATGCGCCAAGCTGCAGCAGGCACTGGTCGAGGGCGTGTGGGCCGATGTGCAGGACCTGGCCACGCTCACCGTGCCGCTGCACATCGACGGCGACGAGGAGGACCAGTGGCTCCGCACGGGTGCGACGTGGGGCTTGGGGAGGAAGCGAGGTGATGCACGAGCCTCGGGCGCGGGTGCTGTGTTGCGCGGCGGACAGGGGGTTGAATCGTGGAGCTGGTGCGGCTCGTGCGCGGTGCGGCAGGTGCGACAGTTGAGGAGGAGATGGCGAGCCAGGAGTGCCGCGAGTACCTGCACACGTGCGACCAGCTGGACTGGGCGCTGTCGCTGCTGCGGCTCATCATGCAGCACGTGAGTGTCGCCTCGCGCTTCCAAAGGGTCGATCCGTGCGCCCAAGAACGCGGCCAGCGGGCGCCGCACGAGGCACGGGGGGACGTCGCGCGATGATCACCGCAGGTCGAGGACCTCGAGGTCGTGCAGGCGGCGGCGTGGCGCATGTTCGGCCAGGAGGTCTTCGTCGACTTTGCCCAGTGAGGAGCGTCGCGCCGTGCTCGCGTGTGCTTCCGGGTGCAGCGCAGCAGGAGCCGCGCGCTGCGCCGCTGTCGCGCTCACAGGTCGGGCCCGGCGGCACGCGCCGTGATGATCAAGCACGGCGTGCTCGCGCTGGGCGTGCTCATGGCGCGCTCGCTGCCCGTCGGGGACGCCATCAAGGGCCTCGGCAGGTGGCTCGAGTGCCTGGCGAGCGAGCACCACGCCATGGTGCAGCTGACGGCGCAGGGCTGGCGGCCCACCGAGGTGCGAGCTCTTGACGTCCCCTCAGTCCGAGCTCCAGATCTGCTTCCCCTGACGGAATGCGCTCGTCGCCTCGTCGCGGCCCGCGCAGGCCGTGCACGTCGGCTTCTTGCGCCTGGCGCCCGCCGTCAAGCCGCCGCCCAGCGCCGCGCTCCCCACCAGCAGCGGCACCGCCGGCAGCACCCTGGACGCCCTCAGCTCGTTCGCCGCGTCGGCCGTGCACGCCGCCGCCAGCGGCAGCGCGCTCGGCAGGGCGCCGGCGAGCCTGTCCCTGGCGGCGGCCATGCAGGCGCAGTACGACCCGCGGCAGGAGGACGTGGCCAACTACGGCAGCACGCTGGTCGAGCTCATCAAGCGCATGCTCGTCAGGTTCCAGGTGGGCACTCGATCGCTCTTGCAGGGCTGAGATCTGCGTGAAGCGAGCGCGCCGCACTTCACGGAACTTCTGCTCCTCTTGAGGAGCGCTCTCGCGCAGTCACACGTCGCTCACCTTCCCGCGCCCAATCCGCGCAGGAGGTGGTGGGCTTGCTGCGCGAGGCGTCGGCGCCGCTGCTGCCCACGCTGGCGGGCCTGCTGCTGGATCCGCAGAGGCCGGTGGAACCCGGGCTGCGGCACTGCGCGCTCACGACCGTCGCGTGCATCCTCAAGGCCGCTGCGCCGTCCTCCCTGTGAGCCAGCGCTTGCTGCGGCTGCCGCAACGGAGCGTTTCGCATGTCAAGGCGTGTGCTGCGCCACGCCTGACGCTCCGCGCTGTTCCCTTGTCGCGCCACGCAGCGCCCGGCCTCTGGCGGAGTGCACCGAGGGCATGCTGCAGCAGGGGCAGCGGCTGGCAGACCTGGTGGCCGCCAAGGTGAGTGATCTTGTCGTCCAGGGCTGACTTTGCGATAACGGCTGCACGTCTTCCAAACCGGTGTGTGCTTCTCCTCCTCCCACCAGGTGCTGCTGCCGCTGGAGCTCATGCTGGCGGTGGGGCATCCCCACCGGCAGGCGCCCGCAGCCTGGCAGGCGGCGCGGGACGCGCTGGCGTCGTCGGGCGGCGGCGCGCTGCTCCTGGCGCCGGGGTGCCTGCCGGCAGCGGAGGACCTGCAGGCGCTGCAGCGGGCACTGATGGACGCGGCAGCCACGGCACGCAACACTCAGGCGCTGCGGCTGGTGCGTGCCCGTTGTGAGTCCGGGAGAGCAAACGTCGCGCGTCCGCAGCCGGGCACCTGACCGTTTCGTCATCACGCGGCATGCGCTCGTGTTGTTGCAGATGGGCCCGCTGCTGCGGCACATGCTCGGCTTGGTGTACAGCGTCCTGCTGTGGGCCGGTCGGCTCACCTGGCCCGGCGTCATGCAGCTGCTGCTCATGGCGCCTGGCGGCTGGGCCGGCGGCGGCGATGGCGCGCTGCACTCGCAGCCGCTGCCGGCCGCGCGCGTCCTGGCCACGTCGGGGCTCATCGGCGCGCTTGGGCACCTGCGGTCGGGCCCGGCGTTCCACCCAAGCGTGGCCTGGCGGAGAGAGGCGCCCGCGCGGGTCGTGGTGAGCAGCCGTGCGAATTGTGGGGCACAGCGCTTCCTCAGCTCAACAACACTGACCGCACACCGCCGCTCATGCGCGTCCGCAGCCGCCGGGCGTGCTGCGCTTCTGGCTCCTGTCGATGCTCGACCACGGGCACCGGCGCGAGCTCGCCATGCTCACGCGGCAGCTGGCCGACACGTTCGAGGTGCGCGTGCGGGTGTGCAGCGTGCGACCTTCGCCCGAGCCGCCAGCGTGCGCGCGCACGCAGCGAGGGACGTCGTGCTCCGTGGCGCGACTTGCAGGTGGCCGAGCTGCTGGGCTGCGTGCACGACCTGCTCGAGACCAGCCCCGCGCTCCAAGCGGCGCTGGGGCCGCTCCCGCTGGCAGACGACCCTGCTACCGCAGCGGGCACTCCGGGCGCCGAGGCGCAGCTCCCCGTGCACGCAGGTGGAGAGCGGCGCGCGAGGCTGCAGCGGCTGTTCGACGCCGCCCTGATGGCGGCCGACCGGCAGGGGCGAGTGCGCGCCGCGGCCGTCGCGTGCCTGGCGCTGGGGCTGACGCAGCGCGGCGAGGCGAGCGCGGCTGAGCTCTGCGCGGACGTCGACAAGGCGAGTTGCAGGCGATGGTTCGCTGCAGGAACACCCGTGAACTCGGCGAGCTGAAGGGGCCGCAGTGTGCTCTACCACGTCCCTGTCGCACAACGTTCGCACGTGCAGATGTGGGCGTTGGGCCACCGCACGGTGCAAGGCAACAGCGCGCACGCCCTCGTGTGGGCCAGCGCCATGACGCTCATCACGCTGCGCCTCGCCCGGGTCCTGCTCGCCACGCCCGCGCGCCGCGCCGCGCCGCCCGCCACCGCCATGCCGCCCCCGCCGCCGCAGCAGCCGCAGCAAGTGGTGCAGGCCGCCACTGGGCTGCTGCACGCGTGCTGCACCGCTGTGGCCGACGGGGCGGTGCAGCTCTGGAAGCACTGCTCCGGCGAACGTGAGCAACACTTGCATCCGTTCGCTCGCTTCTACTGCTCCCTCTTCTGCTCGCGCTTGTCACTCGTCCGCACCTTGCCACGCACTCACTGCAGGGCGTATGGAGGCGCTCCCCGCCAAGCTGGCCCCTGGCCTCTCCATCAGCGCCGCCTCCCACCTCCCGCTCTGCATCCACACGCTCCTCTCCTCTCCGCTCACCCTCGACACCCGCGCCCTGCTCAACCCCGCGCCGCACCACCAACACCGCCAGGCCCTGCCGGCCGCCCCCAACGCCGCCTCCCAAGGGCTCCGCAGGCCGCAGCACGCTCTGACCGCCTCCCCCGCCGCCGCCAACACGCCCCTACCGCCTCACGTGCTGCTGTACCAACTCCTGGGCCTCGCCATCTTCCTGCCCCGCCTCACCGACATCCCCGCCCTGGAGACGGACAGCCTGCACCCGCCCAAGCCGCCGCCGGGCCCGCAGCCGCCGGCGACGCCCGCCGGCGCAGACGTGCTGTCGCCGCTGCTGTCCCCCGTCGACGGCGTTGCGCCGCAGGCGCAGCGGGAGGAGGCGGGGCCAGCGCAGACGGACGGCGAGCTGCTGCAGCGCCACGTGGTGGCGTCGCTGCTCGCCGGCCTGTTTGGTTCGCCGGGCGGGGCGGAGGCGGGGGCCGGCGCGGCGGGCGAGGGCGCCTGGGCGGCGCTGCAGTGGGTGGTGGCGGTGCCGCTGCACGCGCTGGTGGAGCGGGTGGCCGAGTCGGCGGGCGGGCGGTGCACGCAGCACGAGCAGGACGCCGTGATGGCGCTGGCCGTGCTGCGCGCGCTGCTGCGGGACGAGCGCGTGCTCACGCCCAAGGGCCTCGGATGGTGAGCTCGCCAGGCTGCAGCAAGGACAGGACACGTGCGATGCAGCTCCGTGCTGCCCTGGTGGCCCGTGATGACGCCCGCTAAGTGCGTGCATTGTGCGCTGCGTGTCTGCAGGCTGCTGCCTCCCGTCATGTCCACCACGCTGGCGCTGCTGGGCGTGCAGAGCGTGAGCAGCAAGGGCGTCATGGTGCAGCTGTACCAGCTCTGGCACCAGCTGCTGCCCGCGCTGGCGGCGCTGCAGCTCGTCAAGGTGCCGCCCGCGCTCGCCGCCAGCGTGCGAGCCACCAGGTGCGCTCTCCCTCTCCCTTACCACCGCGCGCGCAGAGGGCATCTGCTTGTCGTTGCATGCACCACGCGTGTGCTGCTTAAAGAGGTGACCTTCCTGCACGTCGCCGCCGCGTCGCGCAGCTGGACGGGCGAGCTGCCGCTGCGGCCGCAGCTCGAGCTGGCGGTCGGCCAGACGCTGTGCGCGCTCTGCTGCCACGCGCTGGGCACGGCCACGCACGTCGTGGGCGGGCTCGAGGACCCGCGGCTGCTGGAGCGCGTGCGCGGCCTGCAGAGGGAGGCGCGCGGGGCCGCCTGGATGGCCAACAGCGTCGGGGTGAGCGCTGCACACGCGACACACCCCGTCACAGCCCTGGTCGCTCGTGCAGGCCGATGCGCGTCAGCCATCAGCGCACCAACCGCTGCGCGTTCGCAGAACGCTGTGTTCCACGCCAAGGGCATCCTGGGCCACCCCCGCAAGCCGACGCCTGAGGAGCACGAGTGGATCGCGCGCACGCACGCGTTGCTGGGCGCCTCGGCTGGCCCCTCTGTCTTCGCGCCCCCGCCTGGCGACCGCCACCTCGTGCTGCTCGGCGTGCAGCTCGACTTCATCGCCTCGCTCGCCGCCGCCGCGCCGGCGCACAACAGCCACCTCTGGGCGGCGCACACGCTTCCCGCGCTCCACGTCACGCTGGCGGGCGGCAGCGCCAGCGGCACCTCGCCCACCTCGACCCAGCAGCAGCAGCCGCAGCAACAGCCGCGGCCGGGCGCCATGCTGACCCCGGCGATCAAGCAGGCGTTCGACCGGCTCGTCGCGGTGGAGGCCAGGGTGCGGCAGCTGGCGGCGGCGCAAGGCGCGCCGGACGTCGCCACGGCGCCGTCGCAGTCGCTGTGGGCGCGCATGCTGCCGGCCACGCCGTCGCCGTCCCCCTCCGAGCTCGCCGCGCCAGCGCAGGACCGACCGGTCGCGCGGGCCCCCGCCCAGGCGGCCGCGGGGCAGCAGCAGCCTGCGGCGGCCGTTGCAGCGGCTCGGCGCGTCGTGGCGTCCGTCAAGCTGGTGGAGCAGGTGCGCCTAGCTGGTGGAAGTCCGCGTCACCAGCCGAAGTGCGCAGCGCAAGCGGCGCTGGGGAGGAGGGAACGGCGAGCGACCGCGCGTGAGCGCCTCGTCACTGGTCATGGCGATCGCCCGCACCCCCGCAGGTGCTGCAGCAGCAGAGCGGCTGGCAGGGCAGCGTGCTGGGCCTGCTGTCCAAGTTCTCGCGGCCCTCCTCTGCCAACGTGAAGGGCGGCGTGCTGGTGCTGCAGCAGCCTCCCGCTGGCCACCCGCCGCCACCGCAACACCCGCCGCAGCAGCAGGTGGGTGGTGGCGGGCCCCAGGAGCAGCGCGGGGGCGCGGCGGAGGACTCCGTCGCCGGCGTGGTGGAGTCCCAAGCCGACAGCGCAGAGGTGGGGCGGCCGCCGCCGCCGCCGCCGCAAGCGCGGCCCTCCGGCACGCCCAGCCAGCAGCAGCCGCAGCAGAGGCCCCCGCCGGCCGGCGCGCCGTGCGAGGTCCGCGTGCTGCTCAAGGACGACGAGATGTGCAGCATGTGAGTCGTTGCGCGTGGTGCTGAGCGGCATGACACGGGCGGTGGCCCGTTCCATCAATGCAAGACGCACACACACACAGCGACGGGCGCACGGTTGTAGCAGCAGCTGCGTTCTGTGTGGCACAGAGCGGCGGCTCCCCGCATTCACCTGGTCGTGTGCGCAGGCTGGAGGCGAGCCTGGCCGAGGTGCGGCAGCGCCTGCGCGACCCCCACTGGTCGGGCTTCAGCCTCAGCGGCGCCGCCCGGCCCTCGGCCAGCGGCGCCGGCGCCGGCGCCGGCGGCCTCCCGCGGGCCGAGGAGCTGGTGCCGGTGCTGCTGGACGGGTGCACGCTCATGCGCAAGTCCAGCAAGGGCCGAGCCGAGGTGTTTCTCACCGTCTCCAGCAGCGACCACAGCGCTGTGCAGGTATGGTTGTCCTATCGCGTGCTTGCTGTGAGGGCGGCGCGGCTCAGCACGACGTGAGAGGCCTGTGCCCGTACGTGCCGGCTGTGCAGGTGCACCCACCGCAGCACAAGCAGCTGTGCGACCAGCTGCGGCGGCGCGCGCTGCGCTACTGCCAGGCGCAGGGCGCGGGCCGGGCGCCGGCGGGCGCCGCGGCACGGCCGCCGCAGCAGGCGCCGCAGCCGCCGGGGGGGACGTTGCAGTCGGGGGCGGGCAGCCAGGCCACGCCCATGGCGCACGGTCCCCGGGGGAGGACGGCGGGGCCCGCTGGGCAGCACGCGGCCAGTGGCGCCCAGCCGCAGGAGCAGCGCCAACAGCAGCTGCGGTCGGCGGGGGTGCCTCCCAGCCCCGGAGTGACGTGCTTCTCACAGGCGGGCGGGGGCCCGCCGAGGGGGCCTGGGGGCGGCGCTTCGCCGCCGGGGGAGCAGCAGGGGCAGGAGGCGGCGTCTGGCGGCCCGTGGCGGCAGCACCCGCTCGTGGCGATGACGCGGGCGAGCGGGCCGCACATCACGCAGCACGTGCAGGACGGCACCGAGCGCACCACGCAGGACTACCAGTAGAGCTCTGACGTTAGACGTTGTGGCTTGTGTGTGCGCGTCTGCGCTGGCTTGAGACTTTGGATCGATGTAGGCGATGAGAGCAAGGTTGCAGAGGGGCGTCGTCCCAAGCGCGCAGGGCAGTGGCAGGGTATGTATCGTCGCGCAGCAAACACAGGAGTGCTGCAATGCAGAAAAAGCAGCGTGGCCGCGCAGGTATGGCGCTGGCTGTCTGGGTCCCGGTCGGTCTTGGCGTGGAGAAGGGAGTTGTGTAGCTGCTGCAGCGCGCCTCGCTCACACCCGGTTGGAGGCGTGGCCCGCGCCCTGCTGCTGGGTGAAGGCCGCCAGCGCCGCCTCTTGCTGCTGCTTCTGCTTGACCTCGGTGGCGCCGCCGCGCCCGCGCCAAAAGTGCCAGGTCTGCGGGGCAAGCAAGCGCGTGCCAACCACCATCAGTCACGTTGATCAGCGGCCCCTGGGCTGCCTGCTCATTCCCACGAGACGCGCAGCCGTACTCACGTCTTTGAGGACCCACATGGAGTAGAGGGCCACCGCGCTCCAGATGCCACCTGGGGGCATACAGACGGGGCAGGCGGCCACGCAGGCTGTAGAGCGTGTGCTGTGCACGACCCCAGGTCGCACCTGGCCAGCACCCACGGTCCCACCCTGGCCAGCCGTGCGAGCGCCGCACCTCCGATCATGTAGATGGTCCCGGCGAACGTGTTGACGTTGAAGGCGTCGATGCCGGCGATGAAGCCGGCGAACGACCACTTGGCGGCGTTGATCTGCACGCCTGCACAGCGAAGCACCAGGGGGCGTCGGGGGGGGGGGCAGCACACAAACCACGTGACCTCCGCCGCACCGGTCGGTGGTCGGTATCCATGATGCGCACGGCTCGGCGCGAGCCCCGCGACGCGAACAAGGCACTCACCAATCGCGCACCACACGCAGAAGGCCCAATGCAGGAAGAACCAGAAGAAGAACGTCAAGAAGCTGAAGGTCGAGTCGCTGGCCGCCGCCGAGTACAGGCGCTTGTACCAGAGGAAGATGGAGCCCGGCACGCCCGCCAGCCAGTAGATGACTGCGCGCGGCAGGCATGCGCCAGCAGGTCCCCAAGGTGTTGGTTGCGTGGTCGCGCAGAGTCAGGCGGCACGCCCACAGTGCGCCAGCCCCACATGAGTTGAGACGTAGGCGCTCACTTGTCAAGAACCAGGAGGGGACCTTCTGGCTGCCGGCGGCAGAGTAGCCGAGCATGACGCTGCCGCAGAAGAACTGGTACGAGAGCGCGCCCAGCAGGAACCACCAGCAGAGGTAGGCCTCGCGCACCACGCGCTTTGACTTGTCCGGGATGTCCTGCGCCAGTGCGGTGAGCGGAGAGGGGCCGCGCGCATGAGCGCCGCATGCAGCGCAGAACGGCCGCAGTAGCGCTGCATGCAGAACGTGAACGGGGGGGGCAGCACGTCGCCACACCCCCTTGGGGCGGTCGGGCACCTCGCACCTCGGCAATGTTGTGCCTCCAGACGGGGTAGCAGATGGGCCAGTTGGGCTTCTTGGCCACCGCCACGCCCAGCTGCTGCTCCTGCTCCTTGATGCGCTTCTCGCGCTCGTTGAGCTCGGCCTCCTTCTTACGCAGCTCCGACTCGGTCATCGGGCGGCCAGATCCGGCCTGCGCCCCACCCCAGCAGCCGCATGCAAGCAAGCAGAGTGGTCAGCACCCTGCTGGCCATCAGCACGCGCCCGCAAGGCTGTGCTTGGCGCTTGGGCAAGCAGAGCGAGCAGAGCGAGCGAGACCGGTCATCCGGCGACTCGTGCTGCCCCCCCTCACCGAGGTGCCTCCGCCAAAGAGCCCAAAGGTGTTGTTGCTGGACTGCTGCGGCGCGTACGATGCTGGCGTGGGCTCGGCCACCGGGTTGGCGCGGAAGGAGGAGCCGAAGGCGGGCTGCTTTGGCGCGGGCGCGGGCGCAGGCGCGGCAGCGGCAGGCGCCCTCGGAGAGTCATCGTCGGGCGGAGGTTGGGGCGCTGAGCCCCAGGCGCCTCCAGCTGCGAGGCGCAAGTCAAGGTGGCAGCGAGGAGGACGTGTGGGGAAGCTGCAGCCTGGCGCGTGCTGAGCAGCCTCCAGACGACGAGCGTGAGCAGGATCACGCTGCAGACCGCCACCGACCTGCGCCCATAGCTCCCCATCCTCCGGTGGCCATGGCGTGCGCGGCGCTACCTTGACCGCGTCCGCTGCACGTGCGGCGGTCCCTTGGGTGCCAGTTAGGATCGCGCGCGTGCGCGGGATCAGGATTGAAGGAGAAGCTGCACCACCAAGCTGCAGAGCTGCTTGCACGAGAGCCGGAGGCTTGCAGTTTGGCCATGCACGCCTGTCGAACGCGCCCCACGTAAGGCCCCTCCCGCGCGCAAGATTCAGTCGCTCGCGCTCACAGGGTCCTAGTGCGCGTCCTCGTGCGCTCGCGGGGCCTCTTCGGCGCTCGTCGAGCGTGACGCCGTCAGGGCCGCTCTGCTCCAGGCGCGGGAGGCGCATCAGGCACGCCAGCGACAGCACAGAGAGGTGCAGCTGAGCAGCGTCAGCAGGTCCCACAACCATCATCATGGGCGGGCAGCAGGGCAAGAAGCGCAAGGGCGGCAACGCCGGCGTCGGCGTGGACTTCAAGAAGGTGAAGCACAAGGTGGGCAAGAAGCTGCCCAAGGCGCAGAACGAGACGGACACCACCATCCGGGCGCGCAGCATCAACCTGCCCAGCCAGACCATCAAGGAGGACAAGGACGGGCAGGCGACCAACTTTCAGAAGCTCACCCTCAAGGTGCGTGCACAGCCAAGGCCCAGGGAACCTCTGAACACACCGGCAGCCTCGCTTCACACCACCACCCTGCCTGCGTGGGTGGGCGACCGGCTCCCGCAGGAGCTGCTGTCCCAGACGTCGCACTACAGCGAAAAGGCGCGCAAGGCGGCGCTCACGGGCCTGTCCGACCTCTTCTCGCGCCACCCGGAGGAGCTCACGACGCACGTGGGCCTTGTCTACTCGAGGTGCGAACTGGGCAGCAGCCTGCATCGCCCTGCCAGGGGCAGCAGGGCGTGGCGTTAGCATGGACAGTGTTGCGCCAAGCGACCGAGTCTGTGCGTCGTTGAGCGTGCGCAGGCTGATGGAGCGTGTGGCGGACGCCGACTCGAGCGTGCGGCAGGCGCTGCAGGCGCTGCTGCGCGACCGCATGTGCCCGCTGGTGGCGCCGGGGCAGCTGCGGCCCTTCATGCCGCTCATCATGGCGCACGTGGCGGGGTAAGAGGGCGCGCCGCAGCACCTTGTGTCTCGACGTCCACTGGCATCTCTGGTGGCAAGCAGAGATGGGTTTCCAGGGGGGGCAGGGGCGTGACAGCCAGCGGCAAGGGAGTCACGTGCCTGGTCACTGCGTGCAGGGCGACGACGCACCTGAGCCTGGAGGTCCGCAACGACGCCCTCGCCTTCCTCGACATCCTGGTGCGCCCCGCTTGAGCCCATTTGGCGCGAAGCCAGAGCCCTACTGCACTGCCAACTGCCAACTGCTGCCCTGTGGGCGCCGGCCTCACTCGCCGTCCCTCTCCTTGGGCGCGCCTGCAGATGGACCACTGCCCGCACCTGGTGGCCGGCGGGCACCTGGTGCCCTGCCTCTCGCACTTTTGCGACCTGCTCTCGCCGGCGCACCGCTCGCGCAGCATCAAGGGGCAGAGCCTCAAAGCGCTCATCAAGGTGAGTGGCGTGAATGGGTGCAATGGGGGTGTGGGGGGCCTCATTCGCGCTCATCGAGGTGAGCTGGCACTAGTGTTGTGTGAGGGGGACAAGTGGGACGGACACACTTTCGACGCGCTTGCACGCAAGCTCCACAAGTAACGCGCCCCTCGCCACCACGACGTCACGCACCTGCACAGGTGCTGCAGGCGCTCTGCGCCTTCCTCCGCCGCGCCTTCCCTCGCTCCGCCGCCCCCCCCACCCCGCAGCACCCCACCAACGGCGCCCTCCCCGGGACCGCCGCGCCGCTGCCGCTCTTCCGCCGCCGCTGCGCCTGGCACGCCGCCACCGCCGCCGGCCCCCCCCCCCCCCCCCCCCCCCCCCCCCCCCCCCCCCCCCCCCCC
>VFQP010002867.1_pt1 | contig 18492 bp, 24 predicted proteins | sample 3512351 | NCBI WGS metagenome assembly VFQP01 (sample SAMN10412372, study PRJNA504923) | tailings metagenome | isolation source: Relicate 1 Philex TSF1 revegetated site | place: Philippines: Tuba, Benguet | collected 2017-08-29
GCACCATGAGCCGGCCGGTCGCGCTCGAGGTGTCGATCGTCTCCGTGAGCGATCGCAGCGTCACGCCGGGCTCGTCGAGGTCGCGCACCAGGCGCGCGACGTGCGCGGCGGACCGGCCGAGCCGGTCGAGCTTGGTCACGACGAGCGTGTCCCCCTCCCGCAGCGCGGCGAGGAGCCGGCCGAGCTCGGGGCGGTCCTCGCGGCGCCCGGAGGCCTTCTCCACGATGAGATCGCGCTCGTCGACTCCGCCGGCGCCGGTGAGGGCGTCGACTTGGGCGGTGAGGTTCTGCGCGGTCGTCGAGACCCGGGCGTAGCCGTAGGTGTGCACCATGCGGTGACCGTAGCGAAAACCTCTGGGGAGTGTTCTGCGACACTAAGGGTTTTCGGACACTAGTTCTGCGACAGGACTTCTCGGCGTGTCGCTGTGGCTTGCGCCGTTATATGGCGGGGTTCTATCGGGGTTGTGTGGCGGCCGGGTCAGCTGACGCCGATGACGAGGGTGCTCGCGGTGCTACCGGGCCCGGCCCAGGTGCTTCACATGCGCAACCGGTCAACCCGCGTCAGGCGTTGTGAGGCTGGATGACGATCTTGCCGGTGGCGTGGCCGCTCTCGACCGCAGCAATGGCTTCGCCCGCGTCCTCCAGCGGGTAGAGGGCCGAGACGTTGGGGTCGACGAGGTTGTATTCGATGACGCCGGTGATCTTCTCCAGTGCCTCGGTGGTGCGCTTCAGGGGACTGCCGCCGAGCTCGGTGACGGTGTCGGGGTCGGCGGCGGAGATGATCCTGGCCGGGTCGGTGACGAGTCCGGCGACCTGACGCAGGGCATCGCCACCGACGAGGTCCAGGATCAGGTCTACCCCCTCGGGGGCGATCTGGCGCACCTGGTCGGCGACATTTGCACCGGAGGGGATGAACGTTGCTCCGGTGGCTTGAACGATGTCGCGCTTGGCCTGCGAGGCGATGCCGATGACGGTGAACTGGTGGACCTTGCCGATCTGGGCGGCCATGAGTCCGACACCGCCGCCGGCCCCGAGGATGAGGAGCTGCTGGCCGGGCTCGAGCTCGATTTGGTGGGTGGCGTCGTAGGCGGTGGCCCCGGCGACGGGGATGGTGGCCGCGTCGGCGAAGGCGATCTCGTCCGGCTTGGCCACGGCATCGGTAGCGCGCACGAGGGTGTCCTCGGCGAAGGCGCCGTAGTCCGGGACCACAGGGCCGAGGATCTCGTCGCCCACGGCGAAGCTTTCGACTCCCTCACCGAGGGCGGTGACGACACCGGAGACCTCCTGACCCATGGGGGCCGGCAACGGCTGGTCCCAACGGTAGCGGCCGGCGCGGATCTTGTAGTCGACGGGGTTGACACCGGCGGCGCGGACCCGGACGGCGAGCTCACCGGGGCCGGGCTGCGGCGCTGGACGGTCGATGAGTGCCTGGGTCTCGGGGCCGCCGAAGTCGGTGAATACGTACACCTTGGACATGGGGTTCTTCTCCTTCTGCTGTGTGTTCGAAGCGGGTGAGACAGGTGCGGCCAACAGCCGCTGAGTTCGCTGCGCGGGGATGGCCGGTCAGGCGGCGGTGGGAGGTTCGTCCTGGCCAGCGGCCTCGGCGGCGTCGGCTTCTTCCTTGGTGGGGTAGGCGCCGTCGGCCGCGTGCTCGGGCGGGGAGTAGATGGTGTAGAGCACGAGCGGCTCGTCGCCGGTGTTGCGGAAGTTGTGCCGGGCGCCGGCGGGGACGGCGCACTGGTCACCGGCCTCGATCGGGTGGGTATGGCCGTTGAGGTCGGCCTGACCGGCCCCGCTGACGAAGGTCAGGATCTGGTCGGTGTGCTCGTGGACCTCCTCACCGATCTCGCCACCGGCGGAGATCGTCATGATGACGATCTGGGCGTGCTGGCCGGTCCACAGCACCCGGCGGAAGTCGGGATTGTCCTGGGCGACCCGCGCGATGGTGAAGTGCTCGACGTTGCCCTCGATGGTGAAGTGTTCTTCGTTACTCATGATTCCTCCTGTTGTGGTTGTGCCGGGCTTACCCGGCGGTGATACATCCGCGCCTGGCCGGGACGGTGGATGAGGCGTCCCGCCCGGGGTAGAGGGTCAGGACCGGACCGCAGCTGGGATCGGTGCGGCGGTGGCTGGCGCGGAAGGTGTCGCCGTGGTGCTGGTGGTGTCCTGGTGGCGGCGCAGCAAGCGCATGGCGTTGACGATCACGACCAGGACCGAGGCTTCGTGGACGAGCATCCCGATGGACATGGTCACTCCGCCGAGCAGCACTCCGGCCAGCAGCACGGCCACGGTGATCAGGGCGATGGTGATGTTCTGGCGCATGTTGTTCACGGTGCGCCGGGCCAGGCCGATCGCTTCGGGGAGCTTGAGCAGGTTGTCGCCCATGAGGGCGATGTCGGCGGTCTCTACGGCCACGGCCGAGCCGGCCGCACCCATGGCTACGCCGATATCGGCGGTGGCCAGGGCCGGGGCGTCGTTGACGCCGTCACCGACCATGGCCACGACGTGACCCTGACGCTGCAGGTCCGCGACCGCGTCGAGCTTGTCCTCGGGCAGCAGGCCGGCGCGGACCTCATCGACCCCGGTCGCCGCACCAACTGCCTTCGCCACCAGCGGGGCGTCACCGGTGAGCATGACCACCTTCTTCACCCCGGCGTCGTGCAGACGGGCGACCATCTGCGCCGCGTCGGGACGGACCTCATCAGCCACCGCGACCACACCAGCCACCGCATCCTCCACGGCCACGATCATCGCCGTCCTGCCCGCTGCGGCGAGCTCCTCAGCGGCCTGCCCGGCGCCAACAGTGTCCGCGACGCCGTACTGCTCCAGCAGCGCCACGTTGCCGATGAGGACCCGGCGCCCGCCGATGGTGGCAGTGATGCCCTTGCCAGGCACGGGCTCGGTGACCTCGGGCAGCCCCGACGTGGCCAGCCCCTCCGCGGCTGCTGCCTCCAGGATGGGTCGGGCGAGCGGGTGCTCGGAGCCGGCCTCGGCCCGGGCTGCCCAGGTCAGCACCTGGGCGCGATCCATGGCTGGGGCCAGGACGACGACGTCGGTCAGGTGCGGGCGGCCCTTGGTCAGGGTGCCGGTCTTGTCCACCGCGACGGCGGTGATCTTGCCGGAGGTCTCCAGGTACTCCCCACCCTTGATGAGGATGCCGTCCTTGGCGGCCCGGCCGATGCCGGCGACGATGGAGACCGGGATGGAGATGACCAGCGCGCCGGGGCAGCCGATGACCAGCAGGGTCAGCCCGAGCACGACGTCACCGGTGAGCAGGCCCACCACGAGGGCCAGGACCATGATGGCCGGGGTGTACCAGGCGGAGAACCGGTCCATGAACTGGGCGGTCTTGGCCTTGGCGTCCTGGGCGTCCTCCACGCGGTGGATGATGCGGGCCAGCGTGGTGTCGGCGCCGATGCCGGTGGCGAGCACCTGGAGGAACCCACCCTTGGCGACGGTTCCGGCGAAGACGTGGTCGCCCTTGGACTTCTCCACGGGGATGGACTCCCCGGTGATGGAGGCCTCGTCCAGGGCGCCGGTGCCGGCCACGACCTCGCCGTCCACCGGGACCTTAGCGCCGTTCTTGACCAGGACGATCTCGCCCATGGCCACGCTCGCAGCGGGCACCTCCACCTGCACGCCGTCGCGCATGACCACGGCCACGTCTGGGGCCACGGCCACCAGCTCGGCCAGTGCCGAGCGGGTCTTGTTCAGCGTTGCGGACTCCAGGGCGTGCCCGATGGCGAAGAGGAAGGTCACCGCGGCGGCCTCCCAGTACTCCCCGATGATCACCGCGCCGATCGCGGCCACCGAGACCAGCAGGTCGATGCCGATGACCCGGGCCATGAGCGCCCGGGCTGCCTTGGTCACGATCGGGGTACCCGCGACCACGGCGGCGGCCACCATGAAGGCGTTGCTCCACGCATCGGAACCGAGGCCGCGGGCCACGAAGAACGAGATGAGGATCAGCGCCCCGGAGACCACTGGGATCGCCCACCTGCCGTACCACCACTGCTGCAGCTTGTTCATAGCTGTTCGACCTTCCTGTAGCTGTCCAACGCCAGTTCGGGGTGCTGACAACGACGTTATGAAGATCGGCACCGGGCAACCATGACCGGCGTCAATCAACCGCACACCCATCCGTGCACCGCCGCCGGGGCTGCTCTAGCGTGCTGGCGCAATGAAGAGCGTCACCGCCGAGTTGATCGGCGGTGACGCTTAGCTGGTCCGGCTCAGAATGCGACCGGACGAGCCACGTAGCCTCGGCCCGCGGGCGCCCATGACCACACCCCAGTCCGCGGGGCCCGTGGGGCCGGGTGTCACGCGCATGGCGGGACGGCCCCGTCAGGTTCGCCTGGTTGCCAGTTCCTCCACCATCAGGCCCAGACCGCTACCGAGCATGAAGACGTCCCGAGCGATCCCCATGCCAGCCGGCGCTGGACGGATTCCGTCATCACGGGTGAACCCTGGCGTCTTGAGGTACACGGCCATCAATGCGGCCGAGAATCCACTTAGGCCGGCCGCGGCCACCCGGGTGGGTACCATCGGGGCTAGTAGCGCCGTGCCCAGAGCGATCTCGAAGGTCGACAACGCCTTCCCGAAGCGGACCGGGTCCATCTTCTTCAAGAACGGGAACGCGTTGGCGGCCTGGTCCCGCAGCCCCGTTGCCCCGTCGACGTCCAATGACCGCTTAGTGATTCCGGTGTTCAATATGAAGGCCCCGCTCGCCAGGCGCGGCGGGACATGGTGAAGCTTGACGCTCATAGCAATCTCTCCTGAGTTCTTGGGACGTGGGTCTACCAGCGGTTCACACGTGAGAATGCAGCGGGCAGGCTTCCGCTGATCATTGACGGGCCCGGCGGCCCGGTGCGGCTCTGATGGGTGGCGGGATGACGCCCGGGCAGTGCGCTCGCGCTTGGTCTGGGCACCGGTCGACGTCCCTGGTCGCCCTAGTGGAGGCGGGTCCTAGCTGTCCTCCGAGATAACGCTTGCGGTAACGCCGGCACCGCCGACGGTCACCAGGATGTCCTCGACGTCCAAGCGTCGGGGGTCGTAGTCGACGTCAACCCGGTGCGAGTGCAGATCGATGTGCACGGCCTGCACCCCGGAAGACGCTTCAGGTGCCGGTTGATGTCGGTGGCGCACGAGGGGCAGAAAAACTCGCCCAGGCGCAGCTGCAGGTGCGCCGCCTGTGCCATGACGCTCACTGTCCTTCTCCTTGGCGCGGCGGGCGTCAGAACGCGGCAGGCTTGGCGACGTACCCGGCCTTGCCCACAGCGGCGATCAGGTCCTCGACGCTGGCCTTGGCCGGGTCGTGGTCGACCTCGATGCGTGCCGAGGCGAACTGGACCTTCACGGCGCTGACGCCGTCCAGGCGTCCGACACGCTTCTCGATCTTCGCCACGCAGGAGGGGCAGGAGAAGCCTTCGGCGCGCAGGGTCGTGTGGGTGGTGGTGGGAGCGGTGGTGCTCATGGTGTGTTCCTTCCTTCTCTGACGAGGTCTCACCCTTCTTGGGTGCTGACTACGACGTTACGAGCGGGCCAGGAACCGAACCATGACGTGCATCAATCAACCGCAGCAGACGTGAGAGAGTCCTCGCCCCTCAGGCACTGGCGGCCACGGTGGCGAGCAGACGGTCGCCGTCCAGGATGGCGGTCCATCTGCGGCCGGAGTCGATGATGCCGTCCTTGCGGAGCTGGCTCATTACCCGGGAGACGGACTCCGGTGTCGAGCCGGTCATGCCGGCCAGGTCAGTGCGAGACAGCGGCAACTGGATCAATGTGGCACCGGAGGAGCTGTCCTGGCCGAACTTCTCGGCTAGGCGCAACAGCGTGGTCGCTACCCGCTGGGCGACGGTGGCGGTGGATTGCGCGGTGACGTCCGCACGCGCTTGCGCTAGCAGCGCGGTGACGTCGTCCACCACCCGTAGGGCGACCTCGGGGTGTTGCGTCATGACATCGCGGAAAGCGCGTGTGTCGATGCGTAACGCGCAGGTGGTGGTCAGGGCGCGAACGGTTTCGGGGTAGGTGGGCTGGCCCAGGGTGTGCATGCCTCCGAAGAGGTCGCCAGGGGCCAGGAGATCGACGACGACGTCCTGGCCGTTCGGGGTCGGGCGGGAGACCTTGGCGCGCCCGGCTGCCATGACGTAGAGATGTTCGGCCACGTCGCCGGCTGTGTAGAGCGGGTCGTCCTCAGCCCAGGACAGCGAGACCATGCGGTGGTCGATACCGACAAGATCCTCGTGGGACAGACCGGCGAAGAGCGGCACCTGGCCGAGAACCTTCATGCGTACCGGCAATGGACAGTGATGGGGCTGGGCGCAGGTTGAGCGCAGCGGGACTCGTCGTCGGCCAGGTGCGCCGGTAGCCGAATTGACCGGGGAGGATGCACCGTGCGATGCGGCGGAGCCGGGTTCGCTGCTCACGATTGCCTCCTGAAAGTGATGCTAGATGCGCCGAGACGAATAAGCACGTGCTTCGTCTCATTATTGGTAGCCGTAATGGTCAGGCGAGCGTGTATTCGCCCGCCTCCTGCACGGCTGCCTCGATGGCCGAGCGGTTCAGCTCGACGTCGTCCTTGTGCTTGAGGATGATGCGCGCTTCGCCGTCGGGAATGATCTCGGTGGCGACGGCACCGATACCTGCCACGAGATAGAGCCTGTCCTTGATGGCCCGCGCATCCTCGGCTGTGGTCATGCCGGCGACGGTGTAGATAGTGCTGATCATGCCCTGCTCCTGTCAGATCCGGCCGTTGAACGCCTGCATCGCGGCGTCCTCACGGGTGCCGCCACGACCGTCACCGTACGCGGCGTAGTCGGTGATCCACTCGATGGACTTGATCCACTTGACCATCTTGTACCCTGAGGATCATCCGCACTCGCTGGCGGGTGATCTCGAGCAGGTCTGCGATCCGTGGGTTCGGCCAGCTCTCCCGTTCGGCGAGCACTCGAACGTAGTCGGCGCGGACCGAACGCGCGAGCGAGGCGCTGGCATCGTGGAAGCGCGCGGTCTCGTCGGCCAGCACCGCGAGCGATGCCACCGCCTCTGCGGAATGTGTGGGCCTGGGCTCGCCCAGCTCCGGCCAGTAGGTGCGGGGCTCCGTCCGAGCCTTGACCACGTCCTCCGGCGTCCAGCCGTGCGACGCGAGCCGCACCGCGTCGTCGGGGACCCTGGTCCGATAGCCCAGCACCTCGCGCCACGCATCGCGGTCGACGTCTGGCAAGTCGGCCGCACGCCACAGTGCATCGAAGTCGGGCCGCGGCCCTCCGGTGACGGCAACGGGTGCCGGCAGGCGTTCTGTCATCGCACATCCCCCTCGTTGACAATAGGTGTTTACGCCACGGTATAGCTCCCCGGGCGGCGTGTAAACACCTATTGTCGTGCGGGGGGCTGATGGCTCCCGAGGAGTGGCCTGTCGGGCCGCTCGGCGCCCGAGTGCCTGCCCCGATCGCGGTCGACGCGGTCGCGTGGTCCCAGGCCGGCGGACAGGTCCGGATGTGGGTCCTGTCGCGCACCCACCGGATCGCTGACGCGATCCGCGCCCTGGGCTCCGAGCCCATCGACGACGTCGCCGCAGCCGGGCAGTGGCCGGTGCTGACGCTCAAGCCGCAACCGGCGGCCGCCTTCGTGATCCCCGGCCAGATCGAGTTCGGCGGCCTGCTCGCCTTCCTCGGCGCGACGTGGGCGCTCATGGGTCAGCCCATGATCTCCTCGGCGCGCGAGATTATCCCCAACGGCAAGGCGGCACGCACCGCACGCCGTGCCGGCCGCGAAGCGCCGTCGGTGTCGCTCATCGACCTGCGACCGCTGCGCACCCACCACGACGAGCGAGACCCCACGGCCACCGGCCGTGTCTACCAGCATCGCTGGGTCGTGCGCGGGCACTGGAAGAACTAGCCCTACGGCCCGAATCGAGAACTGCGCCGCCCGACCTGGATCTCGTCCTACATCAAGGGCCCGGACGGCGCCCCGCTGCTGGCGACCGAGCACGTGCACATCTGGAGGCGCTGAGGATGCCGGTTCGTGAGGACCGCACCACCTCACCCGCCCCGTGCCGCGCCTCCGGGTGCGGGCGCGGGGCGGTGTGCTTCCCCGTGACCCTACGACTGGCCGACCGCGGCGCGATCGAGCGCGGGCGACGCCTGCGCCGCGCGCGCGGCGGCCGCGGACGCCCCAGCAACATGCTCGACAGCCAACGGCCCGAAGCCCTGGCGCTCGTCGACGATCTGCCACAGCGGCCAGATCGTGCCGTCAGCGACGTTCTCCCAGGCGTTGTGCTGGTGGCGGGTCCTGACCCATGCCTCGCCGTTTCGGTCCCGCACGCGGGAGTTCGAGCGAAGGTCCAGCGCCCGTGACCATGCCCCGACCGGCATGGCGTGGTGGATGCGGTCCCCGACCGAGGTCGGGGGCGCGGTGTGGCGGCACCCCAACGGGGCTGCGTCGCACCGCTCGCAGCGGGCCGCGTCGACGGACGTCGCGTTCTCGGTAGTCACTGGCTGCTCCCCCGGTGCCGGCTGGCGCTTTGGTCTGACGCACCCCAGTGTTCCGGGCGACGTCCGTCGCGGCATCACCCGAACGGGTAGTGCTCAACACCCAAACGGGGAGTCCTCAACAGGTCTAGAGGCGTCGGCACGTCGCCTCCCGGCCGGGGAAGTCTCGGTCCCAGCCCAGGTGACCGGCAGGAGGCAGGCCGCCAGGAGCGGGCCGGGGCCCGATGGGGTCGCGCGTCGTCCGGGCGACCAGGTCGTCTATCCGTGCGGAGAGGGTCCCCCGCTCATACCCGCGCGACGTCGACGGGGACACGACTCGGTCCGGGGCGCGGTCGATCGAGACCGCCGGCTCGGGGCGTGCAGCGGGGCCAGCGGTGGCCGCGCGCTGGAGCTCGCGGACGTACCCCGGGGCCCGGCGCGCGATCTCCTCGGGCATCGTCGCCAGACCCGCGGCCGCGTCCTCGCGGTAGTACCGCAACGACTCGGTCGACATCTCGCCTACGCGGTCGGCGCGCTCGAGCAGCGCGGAGCTGAGCGGGAGCAGCGCACCAGGCGCAGCGCGCCACGAGTTCCAAGAGCGGTGCCGCCCGTCCGACATCGTCGTCGACCACGAGTCAGCCGACGGTGCCTGCCAGGGCTGGAACCACGAACGCACGATCTTGCGATCGGTCTCCTCGAGCCCGGAGAGCTCGGCGTGCAGGACCGCGGCACCGCGCTCGACGTCGTACTCCCCCGCGCTCAGCGCGCGGGCCAGCCCGTCGACGACCGGCGCGATGGCACCCCACTGCCGCTCATCGCGGTCCGCCCACCGGGGCCGCTCGCCCCACGCATCCGGGTTCACCAACCACGGCATGTCCTCGGCCTTGGCGAACCACCACCGCTGCGGATGAACGCCAACGGTGCTCGGGTGAAGTCGGGCGAGCGGACGATTCCGGTGCATCCACGGCTCGTGCGCTCCTACGCGCAGTACATGTTCGACGAGTACGGGGCGCTGGATGCGGACCACGTGTTCGTGAACCTGTGGTCGGGCGAGCGAGGACGGCCCTGGAGGTACTGGAATGTCACCGACCTCGTCGCACGGTTGCGACGCCGCTCGGGAGTGCAGTTCACGGTGCACATGCTGCGCCACACCTACGCGACGCAGCTGCTGACCCGTGACGTGCCGGCCGAGGTAGTCCAGAAGCTCTTGGGCCACGCGTCGATCACCACCACGACCGAGACCTACGCCCATTTGAACGTCGATGAGGTCCGTCGCAGCCTCGAACGTGCCGGCTGGCTACCGGGCGCGGATGCTGTCTCGGCGGGGGTGGGTGCGCGATGAGCGTTGTCGCGCTCCCGGACGGCCAGAGTGCCAACGTCCCGGCCCGGCTGGCAGCGTGGGCGCGGACGCACGTGTCCTCGGACACCATCACGCTACGCCCAGGCGATCGGGTCGGAGGCGGGGCCCCCTGCACTGCACCAGGGTGTGCCCGCTCCATCTCGACCAGAGACCTGTGCTCGGTGCATCTGCAGCGCTGGATCGCCGCGGGGCGGCCGGTCGGAGAGTGGGATCGCGGTCCCACGGTCGACGCGTTGAGGCTGGACCTGTCGGCCCTGGCGCTGCCGTTGCGGTGGGAGGTCGCCTACGCGATCGCCCGGGCGCAGGAGGTCGACGAGTCGCCTCGAGTGCGCGAACGGACCCTGGTCCATCACCTCAGGGCGCTGCGCCTGTGGGACCAGGCATCGTTGCTCGACGCTGACGAGACCGCGTGGCCCATTAATGCGCGGACGCTCTACAACCAGGAGGAGCGGGGGGCCAAGCTGCGTGACCCCTTCCTCGTCTTCGCGATCGACGAGCTCGAGACCCTCTACGGCACCGCCACGCACGAGCACGAGTACCGGCGCGAGGTCTGGAGGCTGCGACGACTCGACGTGACCGGGCACGCGCGGAACTGGCTCTTCGACTTTCGACCAATCGTCCAACCGTGGCTGCGAGACGCAGCACGAGCGTTCCTGCGGTCGCGACGCACGAGCGAGTACTCCCCGTCCGGGATGCACCGCGACCTGCTGACCATTACGCGCCTAAGTCGAGCACTCACCCAAGCAGCCGGCCCGTCAGCTCGACCGAGGGATCTCACCCGAGCCGTGCTGGGACGCTTCTTCACCCTGCTCATCGAGGACGGCCTGTCACCCAACGGCAGGCGCCTGGCACTGAGTTCAGCACGGGTGTTCCTGACCACGGTCCGGCGTCACGGATGGGCACCCGGGATCCCGGCCGACAGTCTCATCCACCCCGAGGACGCCCCGCGGCACCGGGCGTTGGCCCCGCGGGCTCTTACCGAACAGGTGATGGCCCAGCTCGAGGACGAGGCGAACCTGGACCAGCTCACCGACCCGCGCATGAGGTTGCTGTTTCCGCTGCTCATGCAGACCGGTCTGCGCCTGAACGACGCGCTGAAGCTCCCTACTGACTGCGTCACCACTGACGCCGCTGGGGCGCCGTACCTGCGCTACACCAACCACAAGATGCTGCGCGAGGCCCTCGTCCCGATCAGCGCCGAGCTCGCGCAGTTGATCCACGCTCAAGCCGCCCGGGCACGAGCGTCACACTCACCCGCCGCCGTGCTGTTCCCCCGCACGCGCGACAACGCCGCCGGTACCCGCCCGCTGAGCGTGGGCGCGGCAAGGGCCGAGCTCGCGAACTGGATCCGGCGCTGCGACATCCGCGACGACTCCGGCGAACTCGCGAAGGTCACCGCGCACCAGTTCCGCCACACCCTGGGCACGCGCCTGATCAACAACGACGTCCCCCAAGAAGTCGTGCGCCGCATCCTGGACCACTCCAGCACCGAGATGACCGCGCACTACGCACGCCTGCACGACACCACCGTGCGCCGTCACTGGGAACGCGCCCGAAAGGTCGACATCCACGGCAACACCGTCGCCCTCGAGGCCGACAGCCCACTCGCCGATGCCCGCTGGACCCGGCACCACGTCGAACGCGCAGCGATGACCCTGCCCAACGGGTACTGCGGGATGCCCGCCCAACGCACGTGCCCGCACGCCAACGCGTGCCTGACCTGCCCCCTGTTCCTGACAACCCCGCAGTTCCTACCCGAGCACCGCAAGCAACTCGCCCTGACCGTCGCGCTCGTCGACCGCGCCACCGAGGCCGGCCAGACCCGCCTCGCCCAGACGAACCAGCAGGTCGTCGACAACCTCACCACGATCATCACCGCACTCGAAACAGAGGAGTCCCCGGATGAGGGCTGACAACACCCACCACCTACGCGCCGCAGCCCAGCGCCGAGCCCGCGACACCCGTGCCCGCGCCGACGAAGCCCTCCGAGTGCTGCAGGCCAGCGATCGGCCCCCGAACGTCTCTCTCCTCGCCCGCACTGCCCAGGTCACTCGATCCTGGGTCTACACCCAACCCGACCTGCTGGACGCGATCCACGCGGCCCGTGACGGAAGGGCCCGACCACGCATGGGTACCACCATCACCCCAGCCACGGCCGAGTCCATGCGTCGCCGACTCGAACTCGCCCACGTCCGGATCACCGAGCTGACACGACAGAACCGCGACCTGCGCCTCCAGATCGCGAGCTTGCACGGTGAACTTCGCGCCGCACAGTGCACCGCCTCACGTGTCGGTGACCTCACCCCCGGGGGGTGAGGCGCATGCTCTGGACCATCACCACGGGAGTCAGCTCCGGCGAGGCCCGTAGACAGAGGCTGATCGAATGACGGTCCCCGTCGTAGACCTAGGATGTGTATGACGACAGTCCGTCCATCCGTCTGCCCGTCCGCGCGAGGGGAGCGTTCTTGAACGAGATAAGCGCGAGGATGTCGATCGCCATTGTGCTCACATTGGTGTCGCTCGCATCCCTGGTTGCCCTACTATTCCCAACATACGCGGCACTTCGGGCGGGAGACGGTGTTGAAGGCGCGTGCCTCGACCGACATTCACAAAGCACTGCCGGGGCAATACAGGACCTGCCGATCAGAGCCGAAGTGAGTTGGCGTGACGCGACGTTGCGTTGTGAATGGCCGGGTGTCGAGGGTGACGTGAGCCAGATCTTTGTTCTCGCGGCACCTGCGCGGCAGGTTACGCTAGCGTGCCTGTCGGTTGCGGCAATTGGCGGTGCGGTGGTCGTCGCATTATATGCAGGCAAGAAGATGCGGCCTGTCGCCGGATCGGCGACAGGCCGCAATTGCTCTTCAGTCGTCGACTAGAGCTGCACGCACCCAGTCGAGATTCCTTCCTTCCACTCAACAACTGTGCTGGGTTGTGTTGTAAAGGTGCACGTAGGCACCCGAATGTTCCGGTGCGCCCCGACGATCGGCATCGATTGAGACCCTGGGCCAGGGAACGGCCGGTTCACGTTGATGCCCATGCAATCGCTCTGCGCGATCATTCCGAGGTCATTGCAGTCATTCGAAAGCGCTTGAGCCGTCGCGGACATCGGGCTCCCGGAGACGTTCCCACGGTTTGTCCGGATGATCGTCTGCAGCGAACCGACCCCGTTCTGCATGCGAATCTCCTGAGGAGAACCGAGGCCAATCGCCATGGACTGCCGGTTGCAAGGGTCAAGATCCGCATTGGAGTCGTAGTACGGCGAGATCTGCGTCGTCGTGCTTGCATCTGACCCTTCGTAGACGGCCCACGAATGGACCCCGATCGACGATGGGTATGTTTGTGTGGCGAAGAATCCGTTCTGGAACCCAGAGGGGCAGCTCGGCCTTGTTCCAGAGTAGTTGTAGTTAAACTGGGAGACATCTATTTCGATGCCCCAATCCCAGTGGAGTTGACCAGGACTGCGCCCATTCGCCCAGGTGTTGTAGGTATAGACAACTGCTCGGCCATTAATGTCCGTCATCGCAGCGATCTCGGTGTAGCCGGGACCCCAAGTCGGCGTTCCGCTCGCGAAAGGTTGAATTGCGGCTTTCTCCTGAGCCCTGAGGGCGCCGCGCTTGAACGCAGCGTCGGCTCGTGGATTTCTGGGAGCCTCGGCATGGTGCTCAGGTAGGCTCTCTGCGATCGCTAACGCCCGGTCAAGAGTGTCACCTGCGGCCTGTCGTGCATTCGCGACGGGCGGCTCGGTTACTTCAAGTGAGACGATCTGCGGCGTCGTTTCGAAGTCAAGCGCGAAGTCATTGAGAAACGCGTCGCGCGGGTACTCGGCGGACGGGAAGTACTCGCCTTCGATCCCTGCCTGCTGGAACCGGAAGGAGGCTGGGTCGACGCCCAGAGTGTTGACGAGCTCGTCCGCGTCACTCAAGCTCACAGGGTGCGGGAGGGAGATGGTGAGCCGCTCGCCCGCCTCGGCGCTCGACGCCGGAGGGGTCTGAGCGGTCGCGACCCCGACTGTTCCCATAGGGACGCTGAATAGGAAGACAGACATTGCTGCGGCTGTTCGTCGGCGATTGGCTAGCAATGAAACCCCCTAGGTCAGGTGCGGACACCGCAAAGGTAGTGGACTCGTGCGGTCGTTCGCGACCGGATGTCTCGATGAGGGCACATGTCTCTGCGCCCAAGCCGCGACCGATGTTGACAACGGGCCTTCCTCCGATCGACGCGCGGAAGCATGCGGCAAGCAGGAGGCGCCGACTGTTCGCTGCCGAGCGCGCAAGGCGGCTCCCGACCCTTCCGCGTCGTGGACAGTGTCAACTACGCGGCAGGGACGGCGTACCAACGGAATCCGAGACTTGCTCAAGGGAACTGGTGTTCGAATACGATTGTGTCGTGGGTACTCGTCGACGTCCGCCTCCGGGCGGCTGGCCGTCCGGCATCGAGACGGTCCCGATGCGTGACCACGCCGAGGAAGCGCCCGAGCTGGCGCGGCGCGGCGTGGCGATCGTGCGCCCGGCCGAGGGCATCCCGGTGCGGGCGTGGGTCACGCAGCGCCAGAGCGGCGAGGCGCGCGTCGACGGCGAGGCCGTCGCGTGGGCGGGCCGTCAGGTCCACGTGCGCTACGTGTCCCCGGCGGGACGCGAGGGGTGGGCCTGGCTCTGGGCTGACGCCGTCGAGCGGCGGTGAGCAGCTGGGCCCGCGAACGTAGCGAACCCCGATCGCGCAGGGGGCAGGCGATCGGGGTTCGTTGCGGGTGAGCGTACCCGGCCGGCCCCACCCACACGACGAAGCCGGCCCGCACCACAGGGGGCGGACCGGCCTCGGGTCGTTGTGCGATCCGGCAACGCGTAGACCTCCGCCGGCGCCGCGGCGCCGACACGTCGATGCAGGTCAACGCGCTGGGCGCGCGATCGCGCGCGAAGGGCGTTGTGGTCGATCTACAACTGGACGACGCCCGCGACGAAGATCCCGAGCCCTACGACCAGGGCGCCGCTCGTCACGTTCGTGCTCATGCTGTCCTCCCCTGCCCGTGCTCCTCGGCACGGCCCTCGACTCGAATACCGGTCAGTCGCTCTCCGTCGCGCACCTGCTCGTAGAGCATGGCGCGCGCACCCTCGTACGTCGCGGCCTCGACCGCGACCTCGCGCACGGGACCGTCGGCCGGCTCCCCCGGCTCGGGCACGGCCTGGTAGGCCCCGTGGACGATCACGGCCGCTCGCTCGTCTCGGCGCGCAGCTCGACGAGCACGTGCGGGCTCGTGAGGCAGGCGTCGTCGTGGTCGTACTGCACGGGGACCATGTCCGGGTGCTCGGCGCGCACGTCGGCCGCGACGGCGCCCGGGTCGACGGTGCCCGTGCGCCCGTTGTCCGTCCGGCGCACCCGGGTGCCGGGCACGAAGCCCTTGACGACCGGAGCCCGCTCCGCGTCGACGACGTCGACCTGCTGGATCGAGTCCGCGAGGTCGAGCAGGTCTCGCCACCCACCGGCGCGGTCGATGAGGTCGTTTGCCTGCGACCAGGTCGCCTGCGCGTGCCGCTGCTCTTCGGTGGCCATGATCGGGTTCCCCAGCCCGTCCGTCGTCATCTTCCGCTCGAGGTCGCGCAGGTCCGTCGCGGCCGCCGCGCGCATCACGCGCAGCGCGGCCGCGAGGTCTGCCGGGTCGACCGCGTCGGCCAGGCGCGCGGCCACGAACTCCGTGGCCACCACGCTCGGCCACACGAGCGCCTTCGTCGGCTCGTTCGTCATGGGCTGCTCCTCAGCTCGCGTGGCGGTTCAGGTACTCGCTGGCGGCGGCGCGCAGCACCTCGGAGACCGAGCGGCCCTCCGCGGCCGCGACGGCGCGCACCTGGTCGTCGAGCTGCTTCGGTGCGCGGACCTTCCACATGGGCGACTCGCCGGGCGTCGCGTCCAGCGACGGGCGCCCGGCCGAGCGCTCCACGAGCGCAACGTCGCGCGCGCCCTCCGCGGCGTCGTCGAGCAGGGCGCGCACCGCATCGCGGCTCGCTGTCGTGCCCCGGCGCACCACGGCGCCCGGGCGGATCGTCGGCGCGTCGGACTCTGCCCACGCGGCGAGGTCGTCGTACTTCTTCTCGGTCATCGTCATCACTCCCCTTCGTTGTCCAGCAGAGCCAGGAACTTTGGCCGCGCGATCATCACGTGGAAGATCACCACGTCCCGCGGCGGCACCCGCTCGGCCATCACCTCGAGCAGATCGCCCCCGAGCCGCCTCGGCGGCCCGATGTACAGGTCCGGGCGAGACGCGCCCTCGACGCGAGGCTCGTCGAACTCCTCCACGACCAGGTAGTGGTTCAACATCGCGTGCAACGCGTCCTCACGGGCGATCCCGTGCTTGTCCGCACTGCCCGTCCACCTGATCGCCATACGGAATATCGTACTACGGAACTGACCATTTGTGTAGTACGCAATCGTGGGACTTGGTTGGCTGCCTACCTTGAACACTCCCGGCTGCGAGGCGGCGGGCTCGCAGCCTCGCTCAGCTCGGGCCGGGCTCGTGCGTGCGCCGGCCGTCGTCGTCGACGCGCACCCGCGGGCACACGAGCTGTCCCCCGTCCTCGGGGACGAACGTGAATGCTCCCCGGCACTCCTTGCAGAGGGTCCGCTCGGCGTAGTGCGCCCAGAGGTCCAGGTAGAACCAATGGCCGTTCACCTGCTTCACGTGCAGGAGCGGAGAGTTGGTCGGCCGCCGCGCCGGCAGCCCGGTGTTGTGGGGCATCACGGTCAGCCCGGCCCGGCGGTAGAAGTCGGCGCTGCCGTTGCGGTCGTCGACGAACCCGTCCAGGTACCGAGCACCGACCTCGAGCGCGTGCATCGCCGCGAACTCGCGCAGCAGTCCGGTTCCCACGCCCATTCCTCGGCAGCCGTCGACGACGAAGAGGCCCGACACGATGCGGTGCGCGCTCGCGAACAGGCGCGCGGTGTGCGGATCCGCGGCCGCGATCGCGGCGTAGTACGGCGTGTCGAGCACGATGGCGCCGTAGAGCTCGCTCTGGGTGTCGTCGGTGGCGGCGATGATCGCGCCCGCGGCTGGCGCTGGCCCGTGCCCCTCGAACAGCGCGTCGAGGCGCTCCTGCGCCCGCGCCGTCGCTCGTTCAGCGTGATCGGCGTCGTAGCCGACGATCGCCCGCTCGGCCGCCTCGAGGACGAACCGCACGTCCTGTTCGTCCTGCACGTACCCGTACCGCATCGTCCCCCCGGCTCACTTGGCGTCGCCCCGACTCTGCCACGGTCCTCCAACTCGGCGGCCGTGCTCAGCCAAGTGCGTGGCGCGCGAAGGGCGGCAAGGGCCGATTCTGTGCCCCTGCCGCCCCATGTGACCGCCGGGTTTCCCCGTCAGGCTGAGTAGTCAGTCGTGGTAGACCTTGTTGACGTGGACGGTGCCGCGGAAGTCGGCGTAGGTGTTCTTCGGGACCGGGACGCAGCCCAGACCGTACGCGGCGCACACGGTCGCGTTCACCGTGGTGGTCCCCTCCATGCCGATCGCGTCCCACCCGGCCCAGAAGTTCGATGTCTCACCGTGGCCGGTGACCGCGATGCCGTTGTACGGGGCCCACGGCGGTGGCCCCCACAGGCAGGACTTCGCCGCACCACCGGAGTTGCAGTGTCCACCGACCGTCAGGGCGTACGGGGTGATCGCGGGCTGACGCTCCTGCACCGAGGTGTAGGTGAGCGTGTTGAAGTCGACCTCGATGTAGAGCGGGGCGCCTGAGGACAGCAGGTCCACCTCCGCGGGGTCGAGATTCTGCACCAGGTGGGATACCTGGGCGTCGGCCTCCGCCTGCCCCTCGGCGGCGATCGAGACGCCCACCGGTGTGTCGTAGAACTCCAGTTCTGAGACTTCGAGCTCGACAGGTTCCTCAGGGATCTCGGGGCCGACGTCGGCACCCGCTACCGCGACCGGTCCCCCAATGATGACCGCTGCCGCAGCCAACCCGACCGGGATTGCTCTCCACTTGCTCAAGCTCATCACGTCCTTGTGAATCGATGGGTTCGGTTGGAGATTGCGTCCTCAGGCAAACATGCACGGTTGCCCGGCGCAATCGGAGCCCTCGGCGGCGCTCACCGCAGGTTGCTCAGCGCCAGGCGAGGACATAGTGCCGGCAGTAGCCTGGCGAGACACGACCTCTGGGGGTCCCCCGATGATGCCGATCAACCCGGTACCGCTTCCCACCCGCGACGCCCTGCCTGAAACCGGGCCCACGAGGTGGTCACGGGGAGGTCGCTGGCGGATGGCGTCGTTCATCCTCGACGTCGTGGTCCTGCTGCTCGCTGTGGTCGTGTACACAAGCGACCGGGACAACTTTGCCGCCGTGATTCTCCCCGCCGGAGCAACAGCACTCGCCGTCGCGCTCGTCGCACTCGCACGCTCGTCCGGCTCACGAGGACAGGCGATCGTCCTCACCCTGCTCGCGGCCGCGCCCCTCGCATGGGCGCTGCTGGCTCCCGCCTGACGTCAGCGGCCCCGGGGCAAGAACTCATACGTCGAGCGAAGCCAGGTGCCGGTAGAGGGTGTCTCGGGAGACGCCGAGCGCGCGGGCGACGGCGGCACGGGACTGTCCACCGGCGAGCGCGACGCGCGCGGCCGCGACGCGGTCCGGCGTCATGACGCTCGGGCGGCCGCCTACGCGGCCTCGGGCGCGCGCGGCCGCGAGGC